>ERZ1370068.1018-contig-1093_pt1 | contig 16733 bp, 24 predicted proteins | sample MGYA00561227_ERZ1370068 | MGnify/ENA primary metagenome ERZ1370068 (study PRJEB38410, sample SAMEA6850437) | metagenome | study: Metagenomic assessment of the ecological functions of the soil: analysis of the soil microbiota associated with the...
CGCGAGTCTCGATCCGTTCTACCAATGTGGTTTGGTTGGCCATTGGCGATCGCCTAGCAAAGTTAGATATGGGTTAGCTCTTTTCAACTAAAATCACAGAAGCCATCAAAGCGGAGCCTAGGCTCCCGGCAACGGAGCATTCCGCGCTTGGCGCGTCCTCGCTGGTTGCGAAGCCTGGCGCGCTACGGAGTTCTTTGTTCCCTTGGAGTCAAAGTTCTAGCTGAGTGGGTGCGCCGGTTCCTTTATGGGTAACATCCCAGGTGGAAAGAGTCGGTAACGTATTTGGTAGTGCGGTATCTTTTACCTTGCGACGATCGTGTTTAAGAGTCACGTGCTCGCCAATTACGATTTGAAGTCAACCAGTGCGCAGACTGCGTTGCCTAATGCGATTCGGTTCGGACGATTTGCAGACACTGGTTTTCTGTTGCTTAGTGGCCGCTGAGGAGGATGGGACCGCTGATGAATCGACTATCACAATTTTGTGCGCTCGGCGCGACGCTAATGGTTTTGAACGGCTGCAACACTGTGACCGATCTGGTGACGTCGAAGCTACCGGAGAGTCATTCTGGCCGGCCGACGATCGTCGTGAGCTTGCGGAAGCAGGAAGCCTATATCTACCGGGCGGGATATATCAACCGCGTCGTCCCGCATATCCAGCGGTCGCGAAGGATACCGCACACCGACTGGTCGTTTTCAAGTCATTCGCAAGGACGAAGATCATCGCTCCAGCGTCTATGGTGACTACGTTGATAATTCGGGCCGAATCGTGAAAGCCAACGTCGATAGCAGGCGTGACTCCAAACCACCGCATGCCCACTTCGTGGGCGCACCGATGCCTTATTTTCTCGAAGTTCTCGCCGGGCTACGGATTGCACCAGGGCTACCTGCCGGGGGAGCCCGCATCGCACGGATGCATTAGAATGCCCTATTGGAAAGCGCGTCAGTTTTATGACGCCGTTCACATCGGGACACCGGTGGTGGTAAAGCCTTAGGAGACTGTTGAAATACTGGAATGGGTCGCGCGTAGAAGCAGAAGGGGCGGATGGCAAGGAGCGAATGAGGCGCATCCCCTTCAGCGGGCTGCAACGAATGAGCGACGCGGCCAGACGCCCCTTCTGCTTCGCGCCCGAAGGGTTGCGTCGCTTTTGGCGCTGGCCGGCGTCGCTCGCTTGGCCGAGATCGCTGCGGATATCGGCGCTGCGCTCGCGCCTTGGCCAGTGCCAAAACTCGACAGCAACGCGGCCCACTCCAGTATTTCAAGCAGTCTCCCTAGTAAAACGCGCGTCGGTCGCGTTTCAGACCTGCAATAACGTGGTTTTTCGGTCGCGCCTTTCAGCCGGCAACTATGCGGCGATACAGCGCTTCGTACTGAGGAACAACCCGATCTGCTGAGAACCTTTCGCGCGCGCGAGCGCGACTCTGTTCGCCGAGTTCGCGTGCCAACTTCGGAGATTTGACCAACGCATCTAACGCAGAAGCAGCCGCGGTTACATCCCCGAAAGGATATAGGGGATAAGAGTCGCCTAAAACTTCGGGGATACCGCCGACGCGAAAGGCAACGACAGGTTTACCATGAAATACGGTTTCAAGAATGCCCAGACCGAAGCTTTCGTATTCGGATGTGTAGAGTCCCGCGTCCGCGGCCTCCAAATACTCCTCCACCACAGCCATATTCTGGCGAACAATAACGATGTCGCGGATTCCCAACTCATCGAGCAATGGCTCGTAAGGTTCAAAAGGGCCGCCTGCTAAAATTAACAATCGAAGGCGCGATCGGTTCTTTGACAAGGCGATCGTGCGCAATAAAAGGTCGATGCGTTTGACCGGGCGCAAATTCGACATGTGCAGCACAAGAAATTTGTCGTTCACGTCCAAGATCGCGTCGAACTTCTTCGCGACTCCTCTTCGGTTTATTAGGAGTGAAGAAATTCGGAATCACTTCAATCGCTCGTTTCACAGAAAGATTTCCTGGGTTTGATTCCGAAGACTTTCTGAAACGGCTGTCACGGCATCGGAATGCACAAGGGCATGCTCGATGGCGGTGCGGTAATCGGGATCTTGCCCCAGCAGGGTCGTATCGCTTCCGTGCAAAGTGGTGACGATGCGCGGAGCTGACGGTCCGACGATCTGCGAGGCCAAACACGCGGCCAGCGCGTGTGGCACCGCGTAATGAACATGAAAAAGATCGAGGTGCTGGGAACGCGCCACTTCCGCCATTTTCACTGCGAGCGGCAGAGTGTAGTCGGGACACGGAAACAAAGCGTTGTCCGCAAATTCGATTCGATGGAAATGAAGACCTTCCTGCGGCAGGTCTAGCCGAACGGGTAGAGCGTAACTGAAGAAGTAAACTTCATGACCGCGGCGCGCCAGTTCCGAGCCGAGGGCCGTCGCCAGAATCCCACTCCCGCCAATCAACGGAAAACATGCAATCCCAATTTTCAGTGGCCCCGATTCCATTACAATTCCGTATACGCTCTGCCGAAGTCGGAAATTTCGTCGCGCTTGATGAATTTCACCATGGGAGCATCAGCCTTGTTGATGTAATGCTGCTCGCTCGCACCGGCGACGTAATGAGTGCATCGAATCACTGATTGCATCCAACGGAAACGCGTATCGCGCGGTCGGGCTGATCTGCTCCGGACCGAATTCTCCTACGGGAATCTCTAGAAACCGATCGCCTCCTTTGTGCAGCAACAATTTCCCGTCGCGGTAGCGTGCGCGAACGATCTCTCCTTCGTAACGCTGATCGACGAAATAGTCTGAAACCGCCACCGCACGCGTTCTGAAGTCGGCTGAGCTGGATCGCTCCACCCTTACACCTTCCGAGCAACCCCATTCGCTTGTACATTTCGAGACAGAAAGTCGGCGACGTTCGAGCATTTGATCTCCTTGAAGTGTGTGACCAGAGACTGCCCAACATAATTCGGAAGTTGGCGCGCAGTTTTCTCCTGCCACTCTGGAACGAACACGTTTGGCGTACAAGGGCGAGAATTGCCTTTGGATCCGATTCTCGAACTGAAAGTTTAGGGCGACTTCCTGGTTGCTGTTTCGGTCTCGCAAAATGGTAATCGTCTCGCGCGGGTCATGGTCACTGTCATGAAAGAAAAACACGATTTCTCCGCCAATCTCCTTTTGAAGACGCCGGGCCGCCAGAATCTTAGCGAACAAGAAACGCTTGGGAAAAATACCGCACGGTTGCTGGCCGAAACAAATAATCGGGTGATCCATCGCCCAGAATGAGTTTCATGCCCCGGCGGAAGCTTCCGTGTTGCGAAAGATAGTTTGCTGCAGGACCGGCGCCAGGATCAGCACGGCCGCGCATCCAATAAAATTATACCAAAGGTAACCGATATTCGTTGTAGCGAACAGGACGAAGACGAGCGTTTGCGCAAGGAGCGCCGCGAAAAACACGGCGGATCCGGTAACTCGACGAATAAAGAAACCTGCCAGAAAGAGACCGAGGATGCTGCCATAGAACACCGAGCCCAGAATGTTGCCTGCTTCGATCAGATTTTCGACCAGACTGGCAAACGAAGCGACTGCCGATGGCAATCAAACCCCACGCCGCTGTCAGCGCTTTCGCCGCGACGACATAATGATGGTCGCGTCGCGTTCTGGGCGAATCAACGGACGATAAAAGTCGATCGCCGTGGTGGAACCGAGAGCATTCAGAATTGCTGAGGTTGCCGACATGGTCGCGCACAAGATCACTGCGATCAGTAATCCGACAAGTCCGTGCGGCATTTGTTGAAGAATAAAAGTAATAAATACGTAATCCGATTCCTTGCTCTTTGGATCCGCGCCTGCTTGCTCGAGAACTCCCTTGGTTCGGTTGCGCAACTCATGCGCCTGCGCGTCGAGTTCGCGCAGTTTGGTCATGGCCAGCATCGCGCTCGTTTGACGAAAGCTTCGACGATACGCTGGAAAAGGCGCGAATCGCAGCGCGTTTTTGTACGAAAACGTCATCGAATTGCGTTTGCAACGCCGCTAACTGCGGCCCATAGCCACTCTCCACCGCACGCTGGTACGCAGGCTGATTGAAATAAACAGGCGGCTTCTCGAATTGATAAAACATGAAAACAATCGCGCCGAGCAGGAGAATGAAAAATTGCATCGGGACCTTCACCACAGCGTTGAAGAGCAATCCGAGACGGCTCTCTTTGAGCGACCCGCCCGCGAGATATCGTTGCACCTGCGATTGGTCCGCTCCGAAATAGGAAAGCGCGAGAAAAAAGCCGCCAATCAAGCCGGACCAGAACGTGTAGCGCTTATGCGGATCTACCGAGAAATCGACCGCCTCCAGTTTGCCCATTTTGCCTGCGACGGATAGCGTGCCTTCAAACGATAGATCCGGCGAGAGCCGGTAAACCGCGACCGCAAATGCAATCGCCATGCCGACCAAAATCACGATCATCTGGTAGCGTTGGGTGATGCTAACGATCTTGGTCCCGCCCACGACCGTGTAGATGATAACCAGTCCGCCGGCGAGCCAGATGGTCAGGTTCAACCGCCACCCGAGCAAGGCCGAAAGAACAATGGCCGGCGCGTAGATCGTGATTCCGGCAGCGATGCCTCGTTGCACGAGAAACAGGAACGCGCCGAGTAGCCGCGTCTTCTGGTCAAATCGCTCGCCGAGGTACTGATAGGCCGTGTAAACTTTTAGACGCTGATAGATCGGAACGAAGACGGCGCACACAACGATCAGCGCGAGCGGCTGCCCAAAATAATTCTGGATAAAACCTATGCCGCTCTCATACGCCTGGCCCGGCATGGAAAGAAACGTGATCGGCCCCGCCTGCGTCGCGAGCACAGAAAGCCCGATTGTCGCCCAACGAATGCTCGCATCGCCCTTGAGGTATTGGCCTAACGAGGCGCTTCCGCGGGTTCGCCAGAGACCATAAAGCGGGATCGCCAGAATCGTGGCGATGAGAACGAGATAATCCAGCCGGTTCACGAAAACCGGATGGTGAAGAGGTAGAGGAGCACCACCTCCACCGCAAAAGGGAAAGCGCCAGGCCATACGCTTTGCGCCAGGAACGCGCATCTGGCTTTATCATCACCTGCGTTCATTTTCCCAATGACAACATGTTCGCGAACAACCGATAAGCTCCCGGAACTCCGGCAGGCAATTGTCGAAACCAGGAATAACTCGTGTAGATAAAGAAACCTTTGCCGACCTTTGCAACCAGCAAACCGCCATCGAGTGGCTTTTCTTTTGGATCGTTGCACGACAGGATCGCGCGTCCAGGCGGGGTCCCATTTTTTAGGAAAGTAAAGTCCACGTTCCTGAACCCAACCCTCGAAATCTTTCGACGTGATTTTGTTTGGCGTAGTCATGAGCGGATGATTCGGCGCCAGAATGCGCACCTCTGCGTTTTCGTCAGTAACGCGATCGCGTGAGATTTCCAATGGATACGGCCCCAGTTGCTCGGTCTTAAGCTCTGCCAGCGTGTTGTACTGTGCGATCACAACTCCGCCAGCCTTTACATAGGCAAATAGCTCCGGCAACCAGTTCGCAATTCGGTCCTGCGTGTTGTAGGCGCGGATTCCAAGCACGACAGCAGAGAACTGCGCGAGGTTCTTTGCCGTGATATCAGATTCGGTCAGAATCTTCACTGAGTACCCAATCTCTTGGAGACTTTCTGGAACATCATCGCCAGCACCGGGAATGTAACCGATGCGATCGCCTTTCTTGCGAATGTCAGCCCGAACAAGCTTTGACTTCTGCCGGCGGCATGAGCGTTTGGACGCCGATGTGCGGATAGGAAATCCGCACGCGCTCGAACGAATAGTCGCGCCCGTCGATCGAAATGATGGCTCGCAACGTCCCTTCGCTATTCTGATCTGGTGGCTTGACCGTAAACGTCGATACCGTCTCGGCATTGGCTCCCTTCAAATCTATAGGCACAGATGGCGGATCGACTCGCCATCCCGACGGCACAGCTAGTTTAAGTTCTCCTTTCACAGGACCGGTGGCCGCCGTGACATGGACTGCTACGGGTTTCGGTTGATTCGTCGGGAATACCAACGCGCCGTCCCCGATCTTGGTGAAAACGGGCGGCGCAATGACCAACGGTCGTCGCAGCTCGCCCGCTACCGGGTCAACCGTGCGGTACCTCCCGTCGAGGGTGTAACGGAGTTCCTGCCCGTTGACTTGAAGGACAATCTCTACCGGAAGATGGGCGGATTTTCCGGGAGACCGATAAGCTGTTGATCATCTACAGCGAAGGTGCCAAGCGTTCCTGGTTTACGAAGCCAATAAGGCTGGGAATAAGGAGTGTTCTCCGGGATCCTGCAAGACAGATCCTTCGTTACGAGTTCGTTTGGTGGAAGCGCCGCATCAATTTTCATCGAGTCGCCGGTGAGCGAACAACGTGCTTCCTGCAGTGTGACTGGAATATCGCACCGGTTAATTGCCTCCAGCTTTATTGTTACCGTTTGCCCTGGCGTGACGGTTTCATTGGTTGTCGACGCTTCGACATGCAAGCCGAGACACGCGGCGATAATCTTATCCAACTCGGCTTTTTTCTCAGGGACCCAGGAGTCATCCTTAATTCCGCTCATCGCTTGCCTTAGCTTCAATAACGCAGGCACCGAAGCGGCCGGATCGGCTGGACGGAACTGAGAAATGATCTGACGAATTTCGTTAGCAACAGATCCTGAATTCGGGACACGCGACCAGGTCGTATCGATGCCCTCGAAAAGCGCAGTCCTCATGGGCTGACCTTCCAACAGTTTGAAATATTCTTTTCGCGCTCCGCGTCGTGGCGGGCTTCCTACACCCTGGCTCTTGTGCATGCTCAGACTGGCTGCTGCGATTTCCGTGTACGCTTTCCCGAGAAGCGGATTGTAACCGCCTGCTTCCAAAACGGTCAGACCCGTCGGATCAAAAGGAAGGTTGCGGTTCGAGAAGAAAAATGGAGATGTGTTCCAAACCAACCGCGTCGGCTGCCACGGTTTTACGAAAGCCAGCTGCTCTGGGAAGCGATTTGGGTCACCGGCAGCCGAGAATGCTTCCACCGCCAGAATGGCTGACGCGGTGTGATGGCCATGCGTCAGTTGATCCTCCGGACTAAAACGTGTCACCATCACGTCTGGTCGGAACTTTCGGACCACCCAAACCACATCGGACAGAATTTTGTCGTGATCCCAGATGCGCATGGTCTCTTCCGCCGTCTTTGAAAACCCGAAATCGATTGCTCGCGAGAAGAACTGGTTGGCATGGTCGATGCGTCGCGCTGCAAGTAACTCCTCCGTTCGAATAACGCCGAGGCGCTCGCGCAGTTCCGGGCCGATCAGGTTCTGACCGCCATCCCCACGCGTGATCGAAAGATAAGCGGCGTCATAGAGTGAGCCGTTCGCCCACAGCGCCATCAGGTTGGTGTTTTCATCATCGGGGTGAGCCGCGACGTAAAGAACCCGACCAAGCACATCGAGCTTTTGCAGTGCGAGCTGAATCTCGCCAGCATTCGAGCTGCTCAGGGAGCTAACAACGGCGGCGCATCGGCCGAATTGGCCGTGCCCGCGACCGCGAGCATCGCAACAACAACTGCTGCGCGCCAACAGCGCGTAATGCTGTGGTGCATCACGCGTAGCAGCGCACTTTCCGCGTGAGCGTCCCATCGAGGCTATCGTCCCAAGTCCGAGATAGCCGCGTTATTTATTGATGTCCTGCTTCGCCTGGAGTCGATCGATGAGCCCCTGGATAGCCTGCTTCTGCGCATCACTAGGAGCGGCACGTCTTGCGCCTGTTTCGCATCGTTTAGCGCGCCGGCGAAATCACCAGCTGCAGATTTGATGCGCGCCTGAGCCAAATATCCAAACACTCCTTGCGGAAACCGCTTGGCCACCTCTTTGAAGATCTCCATCGCTTCAGCTCCTTTTTCTGATTCTGCAGCTGTCGACCATAGGTATATAGTTGCGGTGCAGCGGCCTTCTCAAGCGCCTGGTTCCAGGTTTTCTTCGCCTCATCCGGCCGATTCAGCGCCTTCAAGGATATCCGCTTTGGTGCTGAGATTTTCGAACCTCTCCTCATTCTGAATTGAGAGATCGGCCCAACGCAGTGCTTCATCCAGATTAATCTTTTGGTCAAACAAAATTGCGCCGCTTGGTCTGGAGCTTGCCAGGCAAACTGGCCTGCGCCTTTCATTTGAGCTCGAATATTCTGCAACGTCTGGTCCGCGTCGTTGATGGAGACAGTGAAAGGAACACCCAACTTCTCCCACTTCAGCGTCACCGCCGTCGAATCTGGTTTCAAATCTTCAAACTCGAATTCAAGCGCCTCTTTCTGCTCAGCCAGCGGCCTCGGTTTCACATCCACGCGCAAAGCATCTTCTTTCTGGTCGTAGCTGTAGCTTCCCCACCCGGTGTTTGTTTTCGAAAAGATAACCGTCCACGAATCCTGGTTCGGGATCATGTGCAGACCATAAGTTCCTTTGTCCAGCGGCTTGCCCTCCACCGAAACCGGATCGCTGAATTCAATCGTCGTGTTTTCATTTGCGCCCGCGCGCCAAACTTTGCCGTACGGAACGACGCCGCCCCAAATCTTTCGCCCGTTCACCAATGGGCGATGGTAATTGACGGTGATATCCGTCAGGGCGATGCGCTGTTTGACCTCGGCAGCCTGGCTGACATCAGGCAGCTTCAAATCGCTTTGTGCGGAAACAGTCCCGCAAAGTCCGAGAATGACTAGACAAAGAGCAAATGGCTTCAGCGTAAGTGTTTTCATATTGTGGCGATTACCCTTCCCAGATTTTCAGCACGTCCGCTACCAGATAATTGCTAATTTTTCTCTCGGGTCCCGGGCTGAGATGGCTTCCTCCATGGAGGTAACTATCTTGTGGCCGACCTTTGGCTTGAAATATCGGATTATTGTCGCAAAACTTAGACCACAAACAGATAGAGGAGGCGTAAAACTTATGAATAGCGGTCCAACACTCAGCATCGGCGCGACTGGCCACGACGTGCGAAGACTTCAGCGCATCTTCGTAATGACCAAGGTGCTCGCTCCGAGCAATATCACAGGCAGCTTCGACGCGACAACGGAGCAGGCCGTTAAAGATTTCCAGCAAGGCGCAGGTTTAACGGCAGACGGGATTGTCGGACCGCAAACATGGCAGGCCCTTCCGGCCGACCCAAACACGCCGACATTATCCCGAGGCGAGATCTGGTAATTCTGTGACCGCGTTGCAAAAGGTCTCAAGAAATATGCAACTTCTGCGACCGATCCCGGACCGGTGGATGGCGATTTCGGTCCAATGACCGAAGCCGCTGTGAAAGCCTATCAACAAGATCGAGGTGTCCACGTGGATGGGATTGTCGGTGATCAGACGTGGTGGGCGCCTTCTGGCGCCGCCGGGGCTACTCTTGCTTCACTTTCCGGACTTACGACCGTGAGAGTTGATCAGCAATACGGCGAGTCAGGCGCTGCCGCGCAGGGCTTCCCTTGATCAGGATGAGATCTGCTCTGTTGACGCCGTTTCTTTTAGGTTGGCGTTTCACCAGCGTGATTTGCTTGATGCGCGCTGAATCGGACGGACTCCACGTCGCCACATCCGGATCGTCTTTAAAAGCATTGTGAACAAGACGACGTTCGTAGCGAATTCATCGGCTCGAGCTGAAGCGAACGGCCGGTAACGCGCACACGTTCGGCCAATTCTCGAACGCGTTGCACGATGCGGTCTTCCCGCATGGAGCGGTAATGCTCGCAATCCACGATTACTTTCTCAGCATCCTTGTCCCTGGCTTGCAACAGCCGGTTAATCAAAAACTGAATGGCCTCGAGCGTTTCGCCGTTGCGCCCGATCAGGCGACCGCTTTCCTCGGTATAAATCTGCAGCGTCGCGTTGCCGCCCTCGTTCCTGGTCTCCTCGATTTGCACAACGAAACCGAGATAACCCAGGATGGTATCGAGCAGATCCTTTGGCGTCATCATCGTTTCCGTTTCCCCGGCGGCGCAACTTTTTCCAGCGTTGGCATGGGTTGTCGTTTATTCTGATAAAATTGCAAGATGCTGAAAAGATTCTGTGCGGTGTAATACAATGCCAGAGCCGCGGCAAAATTGTAGCAGATAAATAAAAAGATCAGCGGCATGAACATCATGACTCCGGCGCTGCGTGTGGATCGCCGGTCTTTGGCGTCATCGCCATGAGCCAAACCTGCGTCGCAGCCATGCAGAGCGGAATGATATTGACCGGCCAGCCGAGCAACGGCAGGTGCGCAATCGTGTCCGGCTGGGAAAGATCTCTTTACCCAGAGAAATTTTGCGTTTCGCAATTCCACCGCCTGCGCCCAGCATTTTGAAGAGGCCGAAGAAGATCGGGATTTGAATCATCATCGGCAAACAGCCGCCGACCGGATTGATGCCGTACTGCTTGTAAAGCTTCATCACCTCCTGGTTCATCCGCGTCGGATCGTCTTTGTATTTGTCCTTCAACTCCTGCATTTTCGGCGAGAGCGCAGCCATCTGGCGCATGGAGCGGTTCGCCCTGTTTTGAATCGGCCAGAGCGTGAGCTTGATGATCGGTGGTGAGCGCCAGAATGGCCAGGCCGTAGTCGTGCAGCCAGCTGTGCAGCAGGTTCATGAAGTTGAGCAGAAACTGGCACACGATCTTGAACATCCCGAAATCCATCACCTCGGCTTCGTTGTGCGGAAGTTGCGCGAGACGATGGTAAAGTTTCGGGCCGGCGTAGATTTCAAAACGCGCGCTGTAGCGTTTGCCCGGGTTGCAACTGAAATCCCGGCATGCCCAATCGCTCCCTCGATGCCAGAGCAGCTTTTGGTCCGGCGAGTCGCTCGATATCGAAACGCCGGCCCCACACGCCAGTGGCCTTGGCGGTGAGCGGCGCCATCAGCGTGGTGAAAAATTGATTGCTCACCGCAACCCACTCGGCGCCGGCGATATTCTCCTGGTAATAACGGTCGCGCGGCGCGCTGGCCCACGCCGAGAAATCCGCCGCTGCTTCCAAACCAGCCGACATCGATTCCTTTTGCCCTTCCATCGATGCACCAGACCAGTCGCGTGTATGAAGGATAATCCTTGGGGTGAATCGGCGCCGCCGACCCGAGCGCCACAAAATAACCAGCGCTTTGATACGGTTTGCGCCGCCGGTTCTCAAGATCGACATCCATCTCGATCACGTAGTTGTCTTTGTTCTCCGAAGATTTTTGGAAGAAGAACTTTTTCGAATGGCGACCTGCTCGGCCGTCGTGCGCTCAAATTGCACAACGCGAATTCGATTCGGTCGGATGCAGTAAACTCAGGAAGCGTTGGCGCGTGATGGCTGCTCAATGATTGCGCCGATTGGCGCGCTTTGCGCTGAATTCAAGACAACGCGCTGCCCTTTCTCGGCCACTTGCTTGAGCAGAACCGCTTCCTTGATGCCGCCACCGCGATTCGTCAGGCGCAGCTCGACATCTGAATTGCGCAGTGTTTCTATCTTCTCGGCAAAGCTCGGAACTGGTTCGCGCGGCTTTCGGCGTGGCTTCCGGCGACGGCCGGCGGTCGGAGAAGCGTTCGAAAACTTGTCGGGGTTGCCGTGGGAGACGCGTTGCCCTGACGCGACGTTGATCGGCGCGGGCCGCGGCGGCATCTGTTTCGCCACGATAAATCTGCCATACGACGAGGCCGATCACGCAAAGGACAACGACAATCCACGCGGTTCGATCCATAACAAATTCGGTTTCGCCCGATCACACGCAATGTCGCAGGTCAGCGTCCGAGGTCAGACTGGTAGCCTGACATGCCGTCGGTCGGCGTCGGGCACCGGATCATATCCACGCCCGCCCCACGGTTGACATCGCGCGAGGCGTTTTAATCCCAGCCAGCTTCCACGGCCGATGCCGTGCGTCTCCACCGCTTCCAAAAAATATGCCGAGCACGTCGGCGTAAATCGGCAACCCGAATCGGGTCCGCACAGCAAACCGAGAAGCGGCGAGAGCGTACATTGATAAACGCGAATGAAAAACGAACCAACCAGAGCATCAGACGCAGGATAGAAGCGCGCTTTGCGAGACGCAACCATTCATCTTCCAAGCGCGCGATAGCTGGCCTCTGCAGCGTCCGCGTCTGGCGACGAGCACAATCCAAAAGTCTTGTCGCAAATCATGCTGGTGCCGTCGCACAATTTCCCGCAGACGGCGCCGGACACGATTGCGAGCCACCGCGCTTCCGAGGCGACGGGAGGTAATAAAGCCGACGCGAGACGAGCCGGAATCTCTTCGACGACCGCGACGCTAAGCATTAGCAGTTTGCCGCGTCGCGACCAGGCCGTCTCGTTTTACGCGATCGAATTCTGACGCGTGCGTCAAGCGGCGCTGCTTTGGAAATGAAAGCGAACTCGCCCGCGTCATTGGTTGTCGATCTGCCATAATGTCGGAGCGAGCTCTGCGATCCTGGCTCGCGAGCTCGTCATTACGACGCACATCGAAGGCAAAAGTCTTCTCCCGGAGGATTCTCGGGAGAAGACTTCGCAAAGAGGACACGCCAGAATTTACGGAGTAGGCGAGGCCTCAGCGGGAGATTCGGTTGTTCCGCCAGTAGACGTGGCGTTGTGGAAGATTCCGTAGTCGAAGCCGGACTGGTTGCTTCAGTTGTTGTCGGCGGGCTCGTGGCTGCTGGAGCTTGCCGCGGGTTCGGTTGTTTCGGTCTTTTGCTCGCACGCCGCAAGGAGCGCGGCACTGGCCAGAATGCAGATGTATTTTTCATAGTGTTAATTGGAAGAGGCATATTGCTTTAACAGATTAATCGGAGCAAGGCAGTTTTTGACCGCATTCGACTCTGTTTTTAGCAGCAAATGCCTGATCAACGCCGATTAAAGCGGGGCCTCGTATTTGAGGCCATGCGCCTCCGCCACCGCCTGACAAGTGAGCCGCCCATCGCGGGTGTTGATGCCGCCGATCAGCGCCGGTTGTTTTTTGCATGCGCCCTCCAGGCCGAGATCGGCGAGCAATTCCACATAACGAAACGTGACGTTTGTAAGCGCCTGTGTGGCCGTGCGCGCGTACGCCGCGGGCATGTTCGCCACGCAATAATGCGTAACACCTTCTTCGACGTAAACCGGATCAAGGTGCGTAGTGGGTCGCGATGTTTCCAGCGCAGCCGCCTTGATCGATTGAAATATCCACGAGCACGCTGCCCGGCTTCATTTTCGCAGCATCTGCGCGCGTGATTAACTTCGGCGCTTTCGCCCCGGCAAAAGCACTGCGCCAATCAGCAAATCGCAATCTGGCATCAGCTCGTGCAAGTTCGCCTCGCTCGAATAGAGCGTGTTTGCGTTTATCCATTGCGAGATCGAGATAGCGCAAACGTTCAAGATCCACATCGAGTATCGTTACGTCGGCGCCAGGCCGGTCAGCCATTGCGGCGCCGCATTCACGCCTGATGTGCCGCCGCCCACAACAACCACACGTCCAGGCAAAACTCCCGGCACGCCGCCAAGCAACACTCCGCTGCCACCATTGTATTTGGCGAGAAAATTCGCGCCCATCACCACCGACATACGACCCGCGATCTCGCTCATCGGCTCGAGCAGTGGCAAACGATGATTGATCTGAATCGTCTCATACGCCATCGCGGTCACGCCCGATTTCAGCAACGCCTCCGTGAGAGATTTGCTCGCAGCCAGATGCAGATACGTGAAGAGGATCTGGCCCTTGCGCAACAATGGAAACTCCGCCTCAAGCGGCTCTTTCACTTTCACGATCATGTCGGCGCGCGCGAAAACTTCTTTCGCTTGATCGACAATCTCAGCGCCGGCTTTCGACGATAATCGTCGTCGGATAACCAGAGCCAATGCCGGCGTTCTTTTTGCACAACGACTGAATGACCGCGCCGGGTGAGCTGACTCGCAGCCGATGGCAGCAGGGCGACGCGTTGCTCCTGCTCCTTAATTTCTTTCGGGATACCAATGATCATGCTGGAAGAGTGAGAAGGTGATTAGTGATTAGTGAGAAGAAGGAATCAAGCCAAATCAGTTTACTTCTACGTCTCATCTTCTCACGCCTCGTCAGTTCAGCGACGGGTCGTCCGGCGCCGCAGCCAGCATTTTATACCACGGTCCCAGGCGCGCATGATGTCGAACCATAGGTTGGAAGCCGATCGAGTTTAAGCACCGAGGGATTAGCCTTTTGAAGAAGCCATGCTTTCTGCTTCATCTCGCTCTCAAGTTGTCCCGCTCCCCAACCCGCATAGCCCACGAACGCGCAAACTGTAATGATTTTTGTTTGGTCTAACGCGTCGGCTTGTTTCCTTAAACCGATCGTTGTGGCCGAGTTTGAGCCCTCCGCTCTGGTGCCAGTTCGAACGCCGCAAACATTAGTTGATTCTTCCCGACAAGGTCCGCCGAGAAAGACGGGCACCTCGGCAAGGCCTGCTGGCGGTGTCTCGGTCACCAGATCCGCTACCTGTCTGTCCGAGCGGGCCGATTGATGATGACGCCGCAGAGCGCCCTCGCCTCGGGTCATGCTCGGAAATGAAAAGCACTGTGCGCCGGAAATTCGGATCGAGCATATTCCGGATGAGCGACCAGCAACGAGCCAGCAAGGCTGTGCCCGAGGATGGCTCATCTTCAAACTCCCGCATGTGAAAACTAGAAGCTGCGAGATGCTGCTTCCGCAAGCCCGGGTCGGCGCGACCATAAAGCCGCGGCGCGGCGAACAAGACGCATCTTGAAAGTGATGAAATCCAAATGACGAATGACGAAAGTGCCTTTCGTTTTTTGCTTCGTTATTCGAATTTCCTTCGTCATTCGACATTCGTGCTTCGTCATTCATTTCATCGGTCAATTTTGCTACGTCCGGAGTGTTGAAATTTTTCAGATAAAATTTGTTGCGATCTCTGCTGGAAGTCCTCGTTTAGTAGCCTCGGAAGCTCTTCAAAGGACTGTTCTGGGGAGAACAGCCGCGCTTCACGCCTTATCGGGTGTGGTAAGGGCGCATTTTTGGGTGAAATCCGACTGACGACGACAACGATGACAGACAGGAAGAATAAACCGGATAAGGCCGGCCACTTATTCGCCATTTGTCATTCGTCATTAATTGGGCATTCGTCATTCGTGCGTTGTCATTCTGTCTCAAGATCAGGACGCACTTCCTGGCCGCGCGTCGCAACTCACTTTGATGGCGCTGACCATTGCCGCTGTCGTCGTAGTCATTTTTTGGCGCGTTGTAGACCTGGCCAGCTCCGCACCGGGCGCAACAAGAGCACGGCTCAGCTGGAGAAGGTGGGTAAGGATTTGCGCGACGCTTTTATCGACATCGCACGTTTGCAGCCGCGCGTCACGATTAACAACCGCGTCTACCCGGAACAGACGACGCCCGTCAGCGGAGCTGGCTGTCTTGTCACGGCGCATCGAAGTCGAACACGAGTCCCTCCATACCTGGGTGGGCAGTTCGAAGCGCGTAAAGCTCGCTACGGCCGCATTCGCTCGCACAGCCGGCTTCGATCTGCAGGCGCAACCTGTCGATCGATATCCGCCCGAATGAAATCATCGTCCAGCTGCCGCACGCCCGGATCCCTTGGCGTCGAGCAGGATCAGGTAGGACGTGCCCGGCGTTTGAAAATGGATTGTGGAACCGCATTTCAGGGCAGGATATGCAAAGCGAATTATCCACGATGCTGCACCTCAGCTTGCACGAGAAAAGCGCCGGAGCAGGAAAGCGACTTGCCCGCCAGAAACCGAGAGCGCGTCGCAGCAGCAGATCGAGCAACGCGTCCATCCAGGGCGGCCACTGCGGCTGATTTCACCAAGGCCGAACGCCGCACAAGAAACCAAGAAATGCCCAATCACGAGTCAAATGACGAAGCCCGGAATGACTAGTGTCGAAGGACTCTGACCGACGTTTTCAAGTCCCGCAGTGAGTTAACCGACATCAGTAATCTTTCGGTGATTCGAGTTTCGTCGATTTAACGCAGCGTAGCCATTCGTCATTCCGCAGCGCATGCTACCTTTGGCGACGGCGGGGTCACTCCACGATTTCTGCAGCAGCCTAGATGCCCACTGAAACATCGATTTGTGCTCGCCGGTGTGTTGTCTACCTGCTCTGGCGTTTGCTGGGCGGTCTGGCTTTACGCCATTTGCGGTGTCCACACGGTTGTGCGCTGGTGGGTTTGGTGGCGGGCGCGACGGGATGGGTTCACACTGTTAAGCATCGACAAAGATCGACGCGCCGTTTCTGCGTCCCGTTGTGATCCGCCAGCTTCAGCCGACCGAAACGCGCTTGCGATGACACCGCTCGCGTCGATCACTGACAATCACTGGATGCGCTCTTCAGGTTCGGATTTCGAAAATACATATCCTGCTGCACGGACGAGGTCGTGCCGTTCGCAACCTTGTCGATCCGGGAATTGCGTGGAGAACTTCGCCAGAAACTGACTCCAACCGCAGACGAGCAATCACCCGCGTTGCGGCTGGGCGACATTGCACCGAATGCTTCCAGAGAAGATACCTCAGCGTCACCGGCTTCGGAGGTGCGCGTTAAGAAAACGGCCCGACGCTCTGTTTTGCTGCGAAACGGATTTCTATCGGCGAGTCGGACCACAGGCCGTTTCACCGCTGCCGAGGTGATGATCGCGCGTCACCGTGGTTTCACCGAGACGTTTTCGCAATTGGCTACTGGTGCCAGCATTGGGAAGCCGATCGTCCGACAATCGCCGGAACTCACACTTTACGCGGTCTGGACCTGCAGTCCGCTACGGCGGACTTAGCAAATACGTAACCGGAACGAAGCACAC
>ERZ1370068.10074-contig-8802_pt1 | contig 16730 bp, 28 predicted proteins | sample MGYA00561227_ERZ1370068 | MGnify/ENA primary metagenome ERZ1370068 (study PRJEB38410, sample SAMEA6850437) | metagenome | study: Metagenomic assessment of the ecological functions of the soil: analysis of the soil microbiota associated with the...
TTACGTATTGCTACTGAAGCTGATCGTAAAAGAAGGAATGACGCCGGATGGTGCTGATAAATTTTTATTTAACCTGGCGCCATTTATCGTAATGATCATTGCAATGGTGATAATGGCGCCACTGATGTTTGCAAAAGGATTACAGATATGGGATATTAATATTGGTGTTTTATTTTTTCCGCAATATCATCTGTATCGGTGATAGGAATATTGATGGCAGGCTGGGCAAGCAATAATAAATATTCATTGCTTGGTGCTATGCGTAGCGGTGCACAGATCGTGAGTTATGAATTATCTGCAGGTTTCGCCATTCTTGCGATCGTAATTCTGACAGGTGATCTGAAAATTTCATGCGATCGTGGATTCACAGGCAAATGGATGGTGGATCTTTAAAGGACATCTTCCTGTGTGGATCGCATTTGTGATCTTCATGATCGCAGTAACAGCAGAAACAAATCGTGCACCATTTGATCTTGCTGAAGCAGAATCAGAACTCACTGCAGGTTTTCATACTGAATATTCAGGAATGAAGTTCGCTTTGTTCTTTCTGGCAGAATATGTAAACATATTTGTGGTTTGCGCACTTGGTGCTACTTTGTTTTTGGGCGGATGGCAACCATTACATTTTGGAACAGGAACGCAGTTCAATCATATCATGGATTATATTCCATCGAGTCTTGTGGTTCATTGGCAAAACATTCTTTTTAATTTTTGTAATCATGTGGTTTCGCTGGACATTCCCGCGACTTCGCATTGACCAAGTTATTAAATCTTGAATGGAAATATTTGTTACCGATAAGCATGTTCAATTTATTATTGGTAACGTTGATGGCAATTATGGGTTGGCATTTTTAAATAAAATATGTTTTTAAAAGAATATATATCGGATGTTTTTAAAGGCGTTAAGATCCTTGCTGACCGGCATGAAACTTACCGGCTGGTATGCATTGCATCATGGAAAAGAAAAATCACACAGCAATACCCGGATAATAAAGACACGTTAGTGTTGCCTGAACGATTCCGTGGCGAAGTGGTGATGATACATGATGAACACAATGAGCATGCATGCACTGGTTGTACCGCTTGTGAACTGGCCTGTCCTAATGCAACAATTAAAATTGTTACCAAGTTTGATATACAACCTGATGGCAAAAGAAAAAAGCGATTGACAAATTTGTATATCACCTCGGAGCTATGTACGTTTTGCAATTTATGTATTGAAGCTTGCCCGACCGAATGCGATAAAAATGGCGCAGAACTTTTGAACACAGTGTATTCGACAGAACAAACTTGACAAAGATTTTAAATAATCCCGATTCGAAGATCCGGAAGGAGTTGAATAATAAATTGAGGAAGGTGGGATTAGGAAATTTTGAAATTTCAAACCAGGATGACTGCATCACAAATAATCTTTTACATTTTAGCAGCTCTTTATATTAGGTACAGCGATTCTTTCTGTTACTACAACATAAGATCTTCCGCTCTGCGCTATCTGGTTATTGTTTTCATTGATTGGTATTGCCGGGTTTGTATTTCTGGCTGGAAGTTGAATTCATAGCTGCCGTACAGATAGTAGTGTATGTCGGTGGCATTGTGGTGCTGCATCATCTTTTCCATTTTTCTTACCCAGCAATCCGGCAAAGAAATGCTAAAGACCATCCGATGATGAGAAGTATTGCATCAGTATTAGCAGTCCTGTTCGGTTTTGCATTGACCTATTTTCTTATTTATAAAAATGACTTTAAAGCTGGCGATAAAAGTTTTGACTGGAGTGTAAGTAAGATCGGTAATCAAATGCTGGCAACAGGTGAAAATGGTTATGCATTACCTTTTGAAGTGGTGAGCATTTTATTATTAGCAGCAATGGTTGGTTGTATTGTGATCGCTATAAAAGTTCCTGCTGGAGCTTCTTCAACAGAAACAAAAGAACAAAAGCAGGGCAATATTGAAAATTTAAAAGAAAAAGAAATAGTTGAAGGTTTATGACTGACATACCTATATCATATTTTCTATTTGTAAGCACGGCTTTATTTTTTATCGGCATGTACGGTTTGTTTACACGCCGTAACATGATCACGATGCTGATGTCAATAGAATTGATATTGAATAGTGTGAACATAAACTTTGTTGTGTTCAACAAATACCTGTATCCAGACAAACTCGACGGCATTTTCTTTACCATATTTATTATTACGATCGCGGCAGCGGAAGCAGCAGTGGCAATTGCCATTATCATTAATCTCTACCGCAGTCACCGGTCAATTGATGTAGAAACTGCCGAAGAAATGAAATATTAAAATGAACTACGCTTCATATATAGCACTGATCCCTCTTCTGCCACTTGCCGGCTTTCTATTGCTTGGGATATTCGGAAGAAGGTATTTGAAAAATTCTTCCGGCATTATTGGAACAGGGTTATTATTTGTTTCTGCTGTGCTATCATTATATACTGCTTACAATTATTTTTTGTTGATGGAAAAGTTGGAGACTCTTATCAAACGATAACTGCAATAAAATTTACCTGGTTATCCTTTTCTGAAAATGTTAGTATTGATATGGGCATCATTCTCGATCCGATATCTGTGATGATGCTGGTGGTGGTAACATTTGTTTCACTGATGGTTCATATTTTCAGCTTGGGTTATATGAAAGGTGAAGAAAGGTTTCCAACTTATTATGCGTTTCTTGGTTTGTTTACATTTTCAATGCTAGGATTGGTTGTTTCAAGCAATCTTTTCCAGATATATATGTTTTGGGAGCTGGTGGGTGTATCCTCTTACTTACTGATCGGTTATTATTACGACAAACCCTCTGCAGTTGCCGCTTCTAAAAAGCATTTATCGTTACACGTTTTGCTGATCTTGGTTTTCTTGTCGGCATTTTGATCCTTGCTTTCTATGGAGAAACTCTTGATTTCAAAACGCTGATCGAAAATTTAACATCACAACAGATCGTCTCAATTTCTTGCGATCACTACAGCATCATTTGTTGGAGTGTAGTGCATTGACATGGGGATTAACGTTGATATTTATTGGCGGTGCTGGTAAATCAGCAATGTTCCCATTGCATATCTGGTTACCGGATGCAATGGAAGGCCCCACTCCTGTTTCGGCATTGATACATGCGGCAACAATGGTTGTTGCCGGTGTTTATCTGGTTGCAAGATTGTTTCCACTATTCACTATTACTCCGGTATCATTAAGTATTGTATACAGTGGTTGGAATTGTTTCCGCATTTCTTGCAGCCATCATTGCCTGTACGCAAACGGATATTAAAAGAGTGCTGGCTTATTCCACCATGTCGCAGATCGGATATATGATGTTTGCTCTTGGGTGTTTCAGGCTATGGTGGTGAAAATGGTTTGGGTTACACTGCTTCTATGTTCCATTTGTTCACTCATGCATTTTTTAAATCATTATTATTCCTCGGCGCTGGTGTGGTGATCCATTTTATTCATAGCAATGAAATGAAAGATATGGGCGGCTTAAGAAAGTATTTGCCGATCACTAATCTTAGTTTTCTTGTTGCCTGCCTGGCAATTGCCGGTATTCCTCCGTTTGCAGGTTTCTTTAGTAAAGAAGAAATTTTATTGGCAGCATATCAATTCCAATAAAATAGTTTACGGAGTTGCATTGTTCACTTCTGGTCTTACTGCATTTTATATGTTCCGTTTATACTTTTCTATTTTCTGGAATAAACCAACTGAAGTTCATAATCATCATGGCGAAGGACCTATTTCAATGAAATTACCTTTAATGATCCTTGCCATTTTATCTAGTTCTTGCAGGCTTTATTCCTTTTGGTGAATATGTTTCATCAGACAGAACAGCACTTAGAATCTCATTTTGATCCTATGTTTTCTATTGCACCTGTTGCATTTGGAGTAATTGGAATTTTACTGGCAATGTGGATGTACAAAAAGAAAGCATTAAAGCCGAAAAGATATCTCAATCATTGGGTGGTTTGTATAAAGCAGCTTATAAGAAATTTTATATTGATGAGATATATCTTTTCATCACTCAGAAAATAATTTTTAATCTCATTGGTCGCCCGGCAGCGTGGATCGACAAGAACATTGTGGATGGACTGATGAATGGAATTGCGAATACAACAGCATCAGTTTCCGGTTTTATAAAAGGCATTCAATCGGGTAAAGTGCAGAGCTATGCCATTTATTTCTTTGGAGGAATTGTTGCATTGGCAATTGTGTTTTTGTATTTGTGGAAATAAGATATGATGTTTCTGCACAAGTAGGTTTGACGAATTGAACGATGAACAGAAACTATAAGTTATAAATTATATGAATCTTTCATTACTGATACTTGGTTCCATTGATCACAGCGCTAGCTATTTTGCTTGCGAAAGGATTGAAACAGGTAAGAACTATTGCATTATTAGGTTCTAGCTGCGCAATTGATCCTTGCATTTGTTTTATTTTATTTCTACAAGAGGAAAGAGCTAGCAGGCAATACTTCAAATTTTGTATTCGAAAATAATTATACACTGGTATGAACCACTGAATATTAATTATCATACTGGCGTGGATGGAATATCTATTGCTATGATCCTGCTAACCGCATTTGTTGTGATTAGCAGGTGTGTTGGTTTCATGGAAAATGGAAAAACTGAGTAAAGAGTTTTTCTTCCTGTTGATATTTTTAAGTCTTGGTGCTTATGGATTCTTTATTGCTCTCGATCTTTTTACTCTATTCTTCTTCCTTGAAGTGGCTGTCATACCAAAATTCTTATTGATCGGGATCTGGGGTAGTGGCAAAAAAGAATACAGCGCCATGAAACTTGCATTGATGCTGATGGGTGGTTCTGCATTGGTGTTTGTAGGATTGGCAGGCGATCTATTTCAATACTGAACATAAATGGTGCACATAGTTTTGATCTTATCCAGATTAGCACGGAATGAATATTCCTATTGAAGTACAAAAATTATTTTTCCCATTTGCATTTATAGGCTTTGGAATTTTTACAGCTTTATTTCCTTTTCATACATGGGTGCCCGATGGTCACTCATCGGCACCGACTGCAGCTTCGATGTTTCTTGCAGGCATATCCATGAAGCTTGGCGGTTATGGATGTTTAAGAGTTGCTACTTATTTAATGCCTGATGCGGCACATGAATATTCAACAATTATAATTGTGCTGGCCTGCATTGCTATTTTATATGGCGCTTTCGCTACCATGATGCAGACCGATCTTAAATATATCAATGCATATTCATCAGTTAGTCACTGCGGATTTGTTTTGCTGGGTATTGGTATGTTAACAAAAACAGCGATCGATGGAGCAGTGATGCAAATGGTATCTCATGGTTTAATGACAGCACTTTTCTTCGCTGTTATCGGAATGATATACGACAGGACACATACAAGACAAGTGGCTCAACTCGGCAGGCTTAATGAAGATGATGCCATTTATTTCAACAGTGTTTGTAATTGCGGGTTTGTGTTCACTTGGGTTTACCAGGCTTTAGTGGTTTTGTTGCTGAGATGACCGTGTTCATGGGTTCATGGCAAAAGGCGGATGCATTTTATCGCATTGCAACAATTATTGCATGTGCTTCGATCGTTGTGACGGCTGTTTATATTTTAAGAGCAACAGGAAAAGCAATCATGGGACCAGTTGTAAATAATGAACATTTATCTCTTGGTGATGCAGGTTGGAATGAAAGATTGGCTGCAGGCTTATTGATACTTGGAATTGTTGTGATTGGTATTGCACCATTCTTATTAAAAGATCTGATCAATCCCGGAACAAATATTATAATTGAAAAAATCGCTGCTGTAATAAAGTAATACATGGTAAACGAATTTCTCATATTGATGAAACAAGAGCTGGTGATAACCTTTATCATCTTCGTTTTATTGTTTATAAAACTGGGTAAAGAAGAAACAAAGAATGAAACGCTGATCAATCTTGTAAATATTTTACTTGACACTTAATCTTGTTTCAGGATTTCTTTTTCAACAATCAGGGACTTTATTTGGCGATATGTTCCGCACTACCGAGCTTTTACATTCGAAAAAATCTGCTAAATCTTGGAACGCTGATCATCTCTCTTCAATCATACAATTGGTTAAAAGAACACAAACATGTACCGGAGTTTTATATTCTGCTGCTATCAACATTACTCGGTATGTTCTTTATGATCAGCAGTAATAATCTGTTGATGTTCTATCTCGCATTGGAACTTTCAACTATTCCATTTAGCAGCACTTGGCCAATTTTGACCTGGAGAAAAGACGCTCATCAGAAGCTGCATTCAAGATGATCATCTCATCAGCCTTCTCATCTGGATTATTATTGTTTGGTATTTCTATGTTATATGGTAGCACAGGTACATTAAGTTTTACCGAGTTGCCTGCTCATTTAAATGGCAACCCGCTTACAAATTTTTTCTTTCATCTTATTGATCGCAGGATTTGGATTTAAAATTTCTGCAGTGCCATTCCATTTATGGACAGCCGATGTATATGAAGGTGCCCCGGTGGCAGTTACATCCTATTTATCTGTTATTTCAAAAGGAGCAATATTGTTTGTACTCGTTTCGGTTTTATACAATGCATTTGCACCGTTGAATGAAAGCTGGTACAATATATTGTTTCTTATTTCTGTGTTGACGATGATCATTGGTAACCTGTTTGCTTTACGTCAGCAGAACATGAAACGATTCCTTGCCTTCTCATCTATTGCACAGGTTGGTTTTATTCTTAATTGGTATCACAGGTTATTCGGCAGAAGGAAGTGCATCAGTTATTTTCTTTGTACTGATCTATATTTTCTCCAACCTTGCTGCATTTGGAGTTATTAATTTAGTTAGTGCTGTAACAGGAAGAGAAAATTTGAATGACTATAAAGGATTTTATAAAAACAATCGAAGCCTGAGCTGGGTATTAGCGATCGCATTGTTTTCATTAGGTGGTATTCCTCCAACTGCTGGATTTTTGGTAAATTCTTTTTGCTGCTCGCAGGTGCAGGCAGAGGAAATTATTTGCTCATCACTATTGCTGCTTTGAACATGGTTATCTCATTGTATTACTATTTAAAAGTGATCAAAGCGATCTTTATGGATGCAAATGAAGATCCTATTGAACAAGTGAAAACAAGTTGGTCACCAAGATTGGCAATGATCATTTGTATGGCAGGTATAATCATTACAGGATTAGCAAGTGGAGCTTATAATTATATATATTCGATTGTTTAGCTAAATAAAATGGCCATAAATAAAAATCATGAGTTTGAAGAATTAGGTGGAGTGAAATGCGCCATCGTGGAAAAGAATGCATCAAAAGAAAGAGTTGCTTTTCTAAAAGATCTTTTGGAAACAAATCATTTTGAAGTTGTAGTTGTTCCCTTCTCCTCCACCAAAAGCTGCACCACCGCCAAAACCAGTAGAAGGTGAAGCAGCTCCTGTTGTTGTAGCTCCTCCGCCACCTGAAACATTTACTATCGGAGTAACTAATCTCGCATTTAATCCTACCAATGCTATTTTTGGAAGATTATTAAGAACAAAGGATGGACATATCGTAACACAGGCATATTGGTATCAAAAGGAATCATCAAGTCATGATGAGATCCCTTATTACGAAAAAAACTTTAATCAACTATATAAATGGAAGTCAAAAATTTATTTGATCCTATCTGTAAAACAAGAGATCATTGAACGCATTAATAAACTTACCATCACAAACGCAAAGACAATGGGGTAAGATGAATGTTTCGCAAATGCTTGCCCATGTACAAATGCCGATCCGCATTGCATTATGGCACTCACCAGCCTAAAGGAAGTTTTTTGCTGAGATTAATTGGTCCGCTTTTTAAAAGCAAATTGTAGGATGAGAAACCATACAAACAAAGCTTGCCCACTGATCCGACATTATGTTATTGACCGGCACTGAAAAAGATTTTGAAAAAGAAACAAGCTGCATTGATCGAACTGGTAAATAAGTTTCAACCGAAACAAGTTATTCAAGGTGAACAACATCCTGTATTCGGCAAGATACAACAAACACAACTGGAGCAAAGCTACCTGGAAACATTTAGATCATCACCTGGCTCAATTTGGGGTTTAGACTTTCTTGTAGACTATTTACTTATTCAAATTTATATTCTCGTTAATAAGAAGGTGATACAGCGTTGAATTACTTCGTCGCATTCAACAATTCACCTTGCTTCAATCGTAGTATGGTTCTTGTATAGCCAACAATAAACATATTATGGAAAATAAAAGAAATGAAGCAACCCTGAATCGTCCCGAAGGTGATCGGGTTCTTGATGCGCCTTATGTATTTGTAAATATCCCTGAATTTATTCGCCAGTTGAAAAGTGAAGAGGCGTGGCAGAAAAATGATCGGAACGGCATTACGGTTTTTAAAACCGGAAGGGTAACGACAGTATTAACCTGTTTACATGCCAGGGCAATTTTAAAAAATAATTTAGTTGATGGCATCTTTACTGTGCATGTATTGGAAGGCATCATAAGAGTTAAAACTCCCGATGGCGATGTTGATATGCAGCCCAATCAAATAATGGCATTTCACCAATTGGTTGATCATTCCATTGAAGCAATGATGGATTCGGTAATACTGTTTACCAATAATTCATCGGAAGTATTAGTATAATATTTAAATCTGGTCTCCGATGGAAACCACTCTCTCAGAAATAATAAAGAATAAGATCCGCGAACAAGGACCGATCTCCTTTCATGATTTTATGGAAATGGCTTTGTATTATCCGGAGTTAGGTTATTATACTTCTACGCCTGATAAAATTGGAAAACATGGCGATTATTATACCAGCCCTTACCTGACAAATGTTTTTGGAAATGTAATAGCCAAACAATTAGAAGAGATGTGGCTCCTGACAGGCAAGAAAGATTTTACTGTCGTGGAATATGGCGCGGGAATGGGATCATTATGTAACGATATTCTCGACCAACTTAAAGCAGAATAAAGAATTTTATGAAAAACTGAAGTATTGCATCATTGAAAAAAGTGAAGCAATGCGTCAGAAAGAAAAAGAAGGTCATTGGTCATGATTTGATAAATGATAAAATTGTTTGGCATGATTCAATTGAAGAAATTCCATCTTTCACTGGTTGTGTTTTAGCAAATGAGGTCCTTGATAATTTCTCTGTTCATAAAGTGATTATGAAGGAAGATGAGCCTTAAAGAAATTTTTGTCGACTATGATAATGGTTTTATTGAAGTACTAAAACCAGCTCAGGATGATTTGAAAGAATATTTTACATTGACCTGGGCATTGAATTGCCCAATGATTTTTGTGCTGAAGTCAACCTGGAAGCAATTGAATGGATAAAAGAATTTCTTCTTCCTTAGAAAAAGGTTTGTACTTACAATAGATTATGGCTATCCATCATCTGAATTATATCAATCCTATCACCGGCTTGGAACAATTGTTTGCTATAATAAACACACGGTAAATGATCTTCCTTATAATAATATCGGTCTGCAGGATATAACTGCACATGTAAATTTTTCAGCGTTGAAATTCTGGGGAGCAAAACACGGCTAAACAATTGCGGGTTTACTAATCAATCACAATTTCTTTTAGGACTTGGACTGACGGAGCATTTGAGAAAATTAGAAGAAAAAGGAAAAGGATAGTTTTGAAGTAAGAAAGAAATTAATGATGCTTCATACTCTCCTGATGTCAATGGGAAAAAATTCAAAGTGCTTATTCAACAAAAAGGATTGAACAATCCATTTTCTTTCCGGTTTACAATTTTGTCAGCCACTTATTTAAGCTACAAACCGCTGCTTTGTGCCACAATTACAGCTTATTTCTATCGGCATCATTTTTATGCAATAGTTCATGTTATCTATTTATTTAACTAAAAAAGAAAAACATGTACTACAATCAGTCATGTGCCGCAAAAGGCAACAATTACGGAAATCCGGCCAAGGCGAGATTTATCCGATCTATGCAGCGTGCCGCTGTAAACATTTACAAAACTGACAGCAGTTATGAAATGCTGGTGTTTGCACCCGGCCGCATCAAAGAAAATTTTCATATTGATGTAAAAGGAAATGAGCTTACTGTTTCCTACACCCACCCGAAGGTTTTCAAAGACCAAATTGGATATTGAGAGAATACAGCCGTGGTGGATTTGTAAGAACTTTTACACTCAATGAAAGTATCGACACGGCAGCTATTGCAGCTAAATACACAGATGGTGTGTTGCAAATTAGTTTGCCAATCATTGCAGGAAAAGAAAATGAAAAGAAAGAAATAGTGATCAACTAAACTTCTGAATTGTGTAACCGTCTCGCCTAAAGCGGGACGGCTTTTTTATTCAAGTCAATTCTATCTCAAAACCTTCCGTTGCCAATGCTACGGATACATCTGAAGTTAATTTGAACGAAGCAAGCATTTCTTTCAAGAAATGCATCTGAATGTGACGGATCATGATGGGCAAACAAAGTATGTTTCGCTGATGTAATAGAGGCAAATAATCCTGCATCATCGATCGAAGAATGTCCCCAGCCTCTTCGCGTTGGATATTCTTCCTTTGTGTATTGTGCATCGTGCAACAATATATCAGCTCCTTCCAGCCAGGTCATAACCAGAAACCCATTTTGGATTTTGGATCATTCCATGGCTTCCCAGGGCTGGTTCATGATCGGGTATGTATGTAAACACAAAATTTTCCCGCATTATTCTGTAACCAACTGTTGGACCCGGATGAATTATATAAGATGATTGAATGCGAAATGGACCGATATCAAATACGCTGTTACTAACCTCATGCAATTCTAATTTGCAGGGAACATCACGAAGAAGCACCGGGAATAAAGGTGGCGAAAGATAACGGCTGATGCGTGAAAAAAGTGATTGCGAACTACTGGCCGGTCCCCAAATATGAATTTCTTTAGAAGGATCAAACAATGGACTAAAGAATCCTAACCCTTGTATATGGTCTAAATGAAGATGTGTGAGCAATATATCTATCCTCTTACTGGCAGGATACGCACCTCCGCATTTCCGAATGCCGGTTCCTCCATCCAGCACAAGCAAATGATCATCATACACCACCGAAGCGCAGGATGTATTGCCTCCATATTTTTCTGTTTCGGGTCCGGTCGTTGGTATGGAACCACGAACTCCCCACAATTTTACTTTCATTTTAATTTTTGTTTCCAAAAATGGCAACTGCTCCTATAAAATTTCCCGACCGGCTAATGATCGGGTAGGAAGTAACAGATATAGATTGCTTTTTCCCTTTCAGGCTTAGGATCTGAAAGCTCTTATGATATGGATATTGTTTTGATAATGTTTTTACCAATGGTAATTCTTCCGGGAGCCATTGGATCACCATTATTATCTAATGGCTTAAAAATAGTTGACCATTCTTCTACCGGCATTTCCCCGGTATCTTCAAATCTTTTGCCCAACACTTCTTCTGCTGGTTCATTGTAAAAAATAAGATTCCCAATTGTATCAGTAATAAAAACAGGTATGGAAAGACAATCTGCCAACTGGCGATTCAAAATTATTTCTATTTCGTGAGCAGCCATGCTGTTCTTTTATGAGCAGAAGTGTCTATCTAAATTTAAGAAGAATAGTTTTGATAATTCCGGAACAAGCTGGAAAGATTTTAAAATTACCGGCACAATTCTATAATAATGGATTTATGTTGCGGATACAATTACCGATAACTCTGTTAGCATCAGCCAGTTCAAAATCTTCAAATTCAAAACCGGGAGAGACTGTACAACCAACAAAAACAATACTCGCTCTCCGGGAGCAGGACGGCTTGCAAACCAGCAATTGGCTGGAACTACATATTGAAATGATTGTCCTTTTTCATGATCGTTTCCTAAAGAAATAACTTTTAATTCGCCGTTCTGTTCAATGATATAAATAAGTAATGGATCCCCTGCATAAAAATGCCAGCACTCATCGCTTTTAATACGATGAAAGGCAGAAAAATTTCCTTTCTCAATAAAAAATAAATAGCAGTAGAAAAAGCTCTGCTTGCACTAAATCTTTCTGGCAAAGCTTCTAGCAGCTATTTGTTCATTGCTTTTATAAGTTTGTTTAAACCAACCACCTTCCGGATGGGGTTCTAAACCATATCGCTGAATAAGTGTATTGACAATTGACATTTTAAGACTAACTCCGTGTTTTATTTTTCCATTGCTGCAAGAGGCTTTAAATTTTCTTTTGAACCAACTTAGAGACGATCACTATAAACTCTGATCGTATTATTCCAAAAAAGTAAATTTAAAGGACTCCGTCATGCAAAAGTCAACTTCGCTGAAAACTAAAATTACGAACTGTATGGGGTAAAAATACACACATTAGCGGTCTGAAATTTGATGTTATACTAGTAACTAAACCTTTTATCATGGCAAATACAGTTAAAAATAAAAAAAGAAGAAAAAGATAAATGCATCAAGCGGTCTCTAAACCTGATCCTGAAACCTTGCATACAACAGATCCGCAGGAACACATGAAAGGGCCTGTATCTTCAACAATGCAAGGCATCAAAGAAGAAGCAAATAAGGACGATAAGGTTTCAAAAGAAGAAGCGGACCGGAAAAGAGAAAGAGCACATGTAACATTATAGTATAGAAAAAGCTTTATTGTTTGGAACAATAAAAGCTTTTTAATTGATCTTACTTTGCCGCTTTGATCGAAATTCCGAGATGAATAGCATCCCTGATCAGGTCATCCGGTTTACCAGGATAAACAATTCCCCAATCTTTACGATCAATATTAAATTTAGCAATTGCTTCTGCTGAATTTCCTGACACAGTGATGCGGGCAGGAAACTCTATATTTTTTGTAACACCTTTTAATGTAAGATTTCCGCTTACTAAATGTGTAGGATCAGTTACTTTATATTTATTTATCTCTTCCTGTCTTGGATCAACCGTATCCTTTTATAGCATTCCCCGTATAAGGTCTCACATCAGTTAGCTCAAAAATACCTTCGGGGTTTTTCTCCACGTCAAAGAAGTCTGCTGACTTTAAATGCCCCAATAATTTTTTATTCATGGCCGTATCAGATCCTTTTGGTCCGACAACTTGAATATTTGCAAGATCCAGGATAAACTTACCACCTGTTACTTCGCCATTCTTTACATTAATATCACCGCTTTTCAGGGGCACATTGCCTACATGGTAACCAGTAACCTTTGTTGCCACCCATTCAATTTTGCTATCCGACACATTCAGCTTCCACGTTTCGCCGCTTTTATCATCATTCACTTTTTTGCTTCGGTAGTTTTAGCCTCATCGCTATCGGGAGACACTTGTACAGGACATAAATACAAATAGCCCTGCTAATATTGATCCCACTAAAAATTTTGTTCTCATTATTGATTTTTCCTATTCCATACAAACAATGTACCGTTCGGGCAATTTCAAGCCTTATAATTCTTCCTAACTTTATCTTCTATGAATCGTATCGATCGCCTGGCAGCAATTCTTATTCAACTTCAGTCACGACCCCTTGTAAAAGCGCAGGATATTGCTACTAAATTCTCTATCAGTCTTCGTACTGTTTACCGTGATGTAAAAGCGTTGGAAGAAGCCGGTGTGCCGGTGATCGGTGAGGCAGGAACAGGTTATCGTCTTATGGAAGGTTATAAACTTCCTCCTGTTATGTTCAATATGGATGAAGCAACTGCATTACTTACTGCATCCAAATTAGTGCAATCAAAAACAGATGCTGGTATTTCCAAACATTATATTGCTGCACTCGATAAAATAAGAGCCATACTCAGGCATTCAGAAAAAGATCATATCGAAGAAATTGATGAACATATTGCGGTGATGACACATCCTTCTATTGTTTATCAGCCAACAACCGAATTGCATTTGCAATCAATATTAAAAGCGATCGGCAGTTCTTCTGTTATAGAAATAAACTATACTTCGCTTGAAAAAATGAAACCACCCGGCGTAAAATAGAACCGGTAGGTATTTATTATCTCGGCAGTCATTGGTATTTGATCGCTTTTTGCCAAATGAGAAAAGATTACAGGAATTTCCGCACTGATAAGATCAAACAATTAATGACCACCAACGAAACAAACTCAAAGAAACATCCGACACTGCAAAGTTTTATCAGCAAGATGTCTGCTGACAAGGAAGTAACAAAAGTTGTGATAGATGTGGAACCAGAAATTGTAAAATACCTGGGCGAGCAGAAATATTACAATGGTTTTGTAAAGAAGAAAAGAGCCGGCGATTATGTTCGCATGACATTTTTATCCGGGTCTTTGATGGGTTTTTCCCGTTGGTTCATGCTCTATGGCGATCATGCAAAAATTGTGGAACCACTCGAATTAAATGATATGGTGGCTGAGATCGCAGAAAATATCTTTGAAAAAACTTGAATATTCTCAAATGCTGCTGACATAGGGCTGTCACAAGTGGGTTGTTTCTTTGAGTTCTAAACAAAACACTATGACATTTATTGAATTCTTTAAGAAGCAGTTTATTGAAGAAGCAGCCACAACACGCAAAATGCTAAGCCGTGTCCCCGACAACCAGTATAATTTCAAACCGCATGAAAGATCAATGGTGATGAAAAGCCCTGGTCACTCATCTTGCTGACCTGCCCGGCTGGATACATTTTACATTGACCACAGACGAGCTCGATTTTCAAAAAGCGTATGAGCAACCCGATATCAATAACAACAAAGAGTTGCTGGCTTATTTTGAAAAAAGATACAATGATGGATTGTCAGCCCTCGTTGCAGAAAATGAAAAAGTGCTGAATGATCCCTGGACAATGAGAAATGGTGAAACGATCTATGCTACCAATCCAAAGATCGATGTGCTGAGAATGTCGATGAGTCAGCAGATACATCATCGTGCACAACTGGGTGTGTATTTAAGATTGCTGAATATACCAATTCCCGGCAGCTATGGTCCAAGTGCAGATGAAACTGATTTTTAAAAATAAAATGATTTGAAGTGCAGGATTTTATAAAATTGGTTTTAGCTTCTATTATTTGTTCCATTATCCGGAGTTGCAGCTTTGATAATCCCCTTGAATTTTTGTTAATCGGAGTCGTGACCATTCCCCCGCTTTTACTAAAGCTCATGAGTTGAGTTCATGACGACACTTTCCGTATTTACAGCAAGGTCATTATAGACAGGGGATTCTAAGCCCGAGCGATTTCAAAAAAGTGGCTACTAGGTTGTGCTCGACTCACCTATACAAGATCTCAAAGTGTTATTCACGCAACTGCGAAATAGCTTCTACACTAGGTGAAATATGCGTTGCAAAAGCTTCGTGCCGGAAGCATGATGAATTATACATTCAACCGTCAATAGCCAATCGGTCGCTACATTGTAGATTTCCATTGCAAGCCATTGAAGCTCGTAATAGAAATCGGCCTGGAGCTTATCACTTTGAAGAAGAACAAAGTTAAACGACATTGAGAGCACAAACTAGCCTGAAGAAATGGGTTTATATTTTTTACGTTTTTCTAACAGCAAAGGTAAGTATGAATATAGTGTTACACGATCATGGTATTACATGTAGTTGAACCTTATTGATGGATGTGAACAATACTATTTACAGCAAAAATGTTTGAGCTGATCCCGAAATAGTTCAGTAGAATTGTTGCAGTACAAGAGTGCGACGCAAGGAGACGATGATAGTAGTAATACAGTTGGCTAAATAAAATCAATTCTTCGAAGGCGGCACCCGTATATACACAAGCTTTATATTCCTTCTTCCGGATTCTCTTTCATCTATTTCAAAAAGCCCGAGACTCCTGATCAGTTGTAATAATTTTTCAAATCCATAATTGCGGGGGTCAAAGTCAGGTCGCTTCTTCAATAACATATTGCCAAGATCACCCAAAAAGCCCAGCCATTCTCATCAGCAATATCGTTAATGCTGGAAGTAACAAGATTCACTAAAGTTCTTATCCGCTTTGCTGATCACTTTTTCTTTCTTTCTCGAGGTCACTCAGCTTTATTTGTTTTGTGCTTGGCTTCGGGTTGATCCAATATTTCTATATAAATAAATTTATCACAGGCGGCACGGAACGCTGAAGGTGTTTTTTGTTCGCCCATTCCAAATACTTTCATTCCTGCTTCACGTAACCGGGTAGCCAGTTTTGTAAAATCACTATCACTGCTCACTACACAAAAACCATCCACACGACCAGTATATAATATATCCATCGCATCAATGATAAGTGCAGAATCAGAAGAATTCTTTCCTGTTGTATAACTATATTGTTGCACTGGCGTAATAGCATGATCCAGCAATACGGCTTTCCAGCCTGTAACATGTGGCTTTGTCCAATCCGCATAAATACGTTTAAAGGTCGGCACACCATATTTGGCTATCTCTTGTAATATTCCATTTATGAGGCGATGCGGCACATTATCGGCATCAATCAGAACGGCAAGCCGGAGATCCTTTGAATTGTCCATTTACAAATTGATTTACAGGAAAGATAATGATTTAAAAGCTGCCGTTTATTTGGCCAATGACTGAATGTTTTGCTGCTATTTATAACGATCGTACGCTATAAATGAGGGAAACTTTAACGGCCGCTCTGGCCTTTAAAGATTATCTTTCCGCTCTCTTTAGATAATGAAATCAGAAAGTAAATCAATTGAAATGTCAAATCTTACCCAGGTAGTGAATGTGGACAAGAACCTGAAAACACTAAAAAAACTGTGCATGCGTCCGATATTGATCAATTACTAAGTAGTA
>ERZ1370068.2712-contig-1845_pt1 | contig 16717 bp, 25 predicted proteins | sample MGYA00561227_ERZ1370068 | MGnify/ENA primary metagenome ERZ1370068 (study PRJEB38410, sample SAMEA6850437) | metagenome | study: Metagenomic assessment of the ecological functions of the soil: analysis of the soil microbiota associated with the...
GAGGCCGGACGTATCGACTTCCTGGCGGCCGCGCGCAGAGGATTAGCCGCCGCGGGCGGCGATCCGATCGCCCTGAATCGCCAGGTCCTCGACGACGCCGGCGGATCCGGTTCCGTCGCAGACCGTGCCGTGTCTGATGACGAGGTCGTACTGTGGCGCCGGCGCGTCCCGCGCAGGCGATCAACAGGAGCAGCGCGAACGCGGCGGCTCATCGCTCGGTCACCGCGCGTGGCACGCCGCCGGCGTCCATCATCGCCGGCGGGTGGATGTCGAACGCGTCCGCCAGCCGGACGAACAGGTTGAACAGCGCGCCGATGTAGACCGCCTCCGCGATCTGCGGCTCGGTCCATCCAGCGTCGCGCAGGCCCTGCACCTGCTCGTCGGTGATGCGATACGCGTGCTGCGTCAGCGTCCCGACGAACTCCAGCAGAAGCCGCTCCGCCGGCGACACCGGCGCGCGCGATCGAGGTCGCCGTCCCGCAGCGCCTGGCCGCGTTCTCAGATACTGCTCGCCCTGCAACTGCAGGAACCATGCATGGCTGCTCAGTCAATAGTGGCACTGGTTCAGCGCCGACACGTATGACGCGATCATCTCGTGCTGGGCCCGCGTCAGGGCGCCGTCGGAGAAGTGCATCGCGCGACGCGTCCATGATCGCCGCGAGGAAATCCGGGCGATGGCTCATCGTGTGCAGGATGTCGGCGACGAACGGCCGCTTGACCCCGCTGATCGATCCCGACCGGGCGTCCTCGAACAGCTCCGCGAGCCGTCCTGTCGCGTCCTGTTCCTCGACCCAGCTGATTCGTGGCACGCCTTCCCTTGTGCGAAGGGCAGCAGCCCGCTAGGGCCGCCGCAAGCTGAACCCGGTGAGCATACTCACTGCACGCCGGATTTCGAGGGGACGACCGCGACGTTGACCGGCACGTTCAGGACGCCGGCGCGAAACGTCTTGCCGGCGGCCAGCGCCAGCGCCACGCCGACCGGCGTGATGTTCGGGGCCGACGCCGAATTCGGTCCCCGCATGGTGCGCACGCCCACCAGCCAGCCTGAGGCTCGGCAACACGAGTCCCTGCTCCATTCCGCCGACCAGCACGACCGCTTCGGTCAGCGCCGCCACGCCGCTCCCGCCGTTGTAGAACTGTTTCTCGACCTGCCAGCCGAACTGCGTGATCATCGGCGCGCACGCGAATGCCATCGTCGGCCTTGAGCTTCTGAACGACGCCGTCGCTGAGGAAGCGCTGCCAAAGCGCGGTCCGCCGAGGTCGGCGACGCGCGCGGGCGGGGGAAGCGTCTGACACCACGCCGGACCGGAACACGCCACGAGGAGAACCGCCGCCGTCATCAGTCGTCGAGCAATCTGCATACATCACCTCCACAGGTGATGCGCGGGGCGTCGAACAACTGGCTCACCCGCCTTCGCGCCCTGATCGCGCTAATCCCTAATCCCTAATCTCCCTAATCCCTAATCCCTAATCCCTTCCCTAAGGCACCCAGGCGGAGTCGTCTGGTCCCGTGCCCGCGGAGATACGGCTGGTCACCGCCCAGGTCTTGAGATCGATGACGGCCACGTTGTTATCCCCGTTCACCGCGACGAACGCGCGTGCCCCGTCCGGAGCGATGAGAATGCCCTCGGCATGCGTCCCAGCGCGATGCGCTTGATTTCCTTGCGCGTGGCCGTGTCGAGAACAATCAGATCGCCCGCGTCGAGATCCGAGATCAGGTGCAAACTTGCCATCGCGCGTCAGCTTGATCCGGTTCGACCGCTTCGTGCCGACGTTGAGCGTCTGCACGACTTTCTTCGTCGCCACATCGATGATCGAGATCGCCGCCGTCCGCGCGAGTGCGCGCTCCACACCTGTTTGCCGTCCGGCGACAGGTCGATGCCTTCCGGGCCTTTGCCGACCGGCACGATCACGGTCTGCGTCCAGCTGCCCGCCGGCGCCTGCTTCGATCATCGAGACGCTGTCGGATCCGATGTTGGACGTGAAAATGGTCGTGGCGTCGCGACTGGGCAGGACCATGTAAGTGCCGGTCTGGCCGGTTTCGAACTGCCAGTCGATCTTGTCGGCTGGCCGGATCGTAGCGGGCGATTTTCTTGTCGGCCTCGATCGTGAAATACAGTTTGCCATTCGCGAAGGCGAGCCCGTGCGGCCGGCTGCAGCGGCGCGACGTCGATGCGGCGCAATTCCTTCATGCCGGCGATGTCGATCATCGAGATGGTGTGGCCGGGCGCCGGCCCGGTGCCGTAGTTGCTGGCAAACGCCGTCTTGCCGTCGGTCGACGTAACCAGCTCGTGCGGTCCCTGTCCAACCGGCACCTTCCCAGTCACTCGGCCGGATGACGGATCGACGATCGCGAGCGTCGCGTCTTCCTTTGTTCAGCACGAGCAGCCGCGCCGTGCCCGATTGCGCGGAGGTGACGACGGCGACGGCGGCGATGAGACAGAGCCCGGCTGCGATCTTTTTCATGAGCCGCATTATATGATTCGAGCGCTTCATGCCGTCCGCCGACCTCCACCAGGACCTGCGCCGAGCAGTCCGCGACTTCTGCAAGGCGTTTCCCGACGCCTACTGGCGCGAGCTCGACGCCGGCGCGCGTATCCCGACGCCTTCGTCGAAGGCGCTGACCGACGCCGGGTTATCTCGCGGCGCTGATTCCGGAGGAGTTCGGCGGCTCGGGCCTCGGCGTCACCGAAGCGTCGATCATCCTCGAGGAGATCAACCGCAGCGGCGGCAACGCCGGCGCCTGCCACGCGCAGATGTGCACGATGGGCACGCTGCTGCGGCACGGATCCGACGCGCAGAAGCGCGCGTACCTGCCGAAGATCGCCAGCCGGCGCGCTGCGGCTGCAGGCATTCGGCGTCACCGAGCCGACCACCGGATCGGACACGACGCAGCTGAAGACGACGGCCGACGCGCAAAGGCGATCGATACGTCATCCGCGGCCAGAAGGTCTGGATCTCCCGCGCCGAGCACTCGGATCTCCTGCTGCTCGTCGTCCGCACGACGCCGATCGAACAGGTGAAGAAGCGGACCGACGGGCTGTCGGTCCTGCTGGTCGATCTTGCGGACAGGCGGTCGGCCACGGGCTGACGATCCGTCCGATCCGCACGATGATGAACCACGCGACGACGGAGCTGTTCTTCGACGACCTCGAAGTGCCGACGCGACACGCTGGTCGGCGAGGAAGGCAAGGGGTTCCGGTATCTCATCGACGGGCTGAACGCGGAGCGGATTCTGATCGCCGCCGAGTGCATCGGCGACGGCCGCTGGTTCGTCGAGCGCGCGACGCAGTACGCGAAGCGACCGCGTCGTGTTCAACCGGCCGATCGGTCAGAACCAGGGCGTGCAGTTTCCGATCGCGCGCGCGCACGTCAACGTCGAGGCGGCGGACCTGATGCGCATCCGGGCGGCGGAGCTGTTCGATCGCGGCGAGCCGTGCGGCGCCGAGGCGAACATGGCGAAGCTGCTGGCCGCGGACGCGTCGTGGGAGGCGGCCAACGTCGCGGTGCAGACGCACGGCGGCTTCGGCTTCGCCGAGGAGCTACGACATCGAGCGCAAGTTCCGCGAGACGCGGCTCTATCAGGTCGCGCCGATTTCGACGAACCTGATCCTCGCGTACGTCGCGGAACACGTGCTGGGATTGCCAGCGATCGCTGACTGAAGCCTCGCGCTAGGAAGGCCGTGCAGCCGAGGTGTACCGACGTGCGATGCTCCACTCGAAGGACATCACGGTCGTCGTCGATCGAGCAGGCGGTCGCGGCGCCGTTCGCGACGCGCCAGCTCGCCGACCTCGGGCGCGCGGGTGATCAAGATCGAGCGGCCCGACGGCGGCGACTTCGCGCGCGGCTACGACACGACCGTCAACGGGCTCTCGAGCTACTTCGTCTGGCTGAACCGCTCGAAGGAATCGCTGACGCTCGACCTGAAGCGGCCCGACAGCCGCGAGCGTTCTCGACGCGTCTCGTCGAGCGTGCCGACGTCTTCGTGCAGAACCTCGCGCCAGGCGCGGCGGATCGGCTCGGCGTCGGCCGCCGCCGGTCCTGCGCGCGCGCGCACCCGCGGCTCATCGTGTGCAACGTCTCGGGCTACGGCTCGTCCGGCCCGTCTGCGCAGAAAAAAGCCTACGACCTGCTGGTGCAGAGCGAGGTCGGCGCTGCTCTCGATCACCGGCACGGCCGAGTCGCCGGCACGCGTGGGCATCTCGGTCGCCGACATCGCCGCCGGCATGTACGCCTACTCCGGGATTCTGACGGCGCTCGCTCGCGCGCGGACGACGACCGGGCACGGCACGGCGCATCGACGTCTCGCTGTTCGACGCCCTCGGCGAGTGGATGGGACACGCCGGCCTACTTCGCCGCCTACTGCGGAGCGGCGCCGTCCCGCAGCGGCGCCTCATCATGCGTCGATCGCGCCATACGGTCCCGTGCGCGCCGGCGACGGCGGACAGGTCTATCTCTGGCGATCCAGAACGCGCGCGAATGGTCGCGGTTCTGCGCCGCCGTGCTCGAGCGCCCGGACGCTCGAGCACGATTCGCGCTTCAGCACCAACCCGCTGCGGGTCCGTCATCGACACAGCGCTGCACGACGTCATCGAATCGGCGTTCGCGCGCGCTGACGACGGCCGAGGCTCGATCGCGCGGCTGGACGCCGCGCAGATCGCGTGGGCGCGCATGAATACGGTCGACGGAGCTCCGTCGATCACCCGCAGCTGGTCGGCGCGCGAGCGCTGGCGCGAGTCATCGGATCGCCGGCCGGACGGCTGCGGGCCACGATGCCGCCGGTCCGCATGGACGGCGTCGAACCGAGGCATGGGTGATGTCCCGGCGCTCGGCCAGCACAGCGCAATCCTCGAGGAGCTTGGCGTCGACCGGCACACCGTCGGCGGCCTGGCGGCAGCGAAGGAGCGGTCTAGATGGCGACGAAACCTGGATGGACCGGTCGCGTGTTCGAGGATTTTGCGGTCGGCGACGTCTACGAGCATCCGCTCGGGACGGACCGATTCTCCCGGCCGATAACGTCTGGTTCTCGTGCCTGACGCTGAACACCAACCCGATCCACTTCGACGCGGAGTACGCCGGGCGGACGGAGTTCAAGAAACCGCTCGTCAACTCGTGTCTGACGCTGGCGCTCGTCACCGGCCAGTCGACCATCGATCTCACGATGAACGCGGTCGCCAACCTGTCGTGGGACGAGGTGCGGATGCCGAACCCGCTGCTTCGAGGGAGATACCGTCTACTCGAGCAGCGAGGTGCTCGACGCGCGCGAATCGAAATCGCGTCCCGGCGGTCGGGCATCGTCCAGGTCAAGACGACCGGCGTCAACCAGCACGGCGCAACCGTCATCGAGTTCACGCGCACGTTCATGGTGCTGGAAGCGGGGGCACGTGCCCGCGAAGCGTCACTTCTCAACTTCTCAACTCTCAACGTCCTCAAGTCCTTCAAGTCTCACTGTCGGTGAGAGTTGAGACTTCGAGACTGAGACTAGAAGAGCCGTCACGGCGCGTACATCCGCCAGCTGACTCGAGCTCGCTGATCATCTTCCAGCGCGAGGCGCGCCTTCGCGCTCGGGCAACACCCGCGACGCGCAGGCCACGAACTTCGCGGCCAGCTCGTCGCTGCTCGCCGGACGCTCGGGTAGCCCGCGCCCCATTCGGCCGACGCCGTCAGCACGCGGCCATCGCTTCAGGCGGACCGTCACGCGCGCCTGCGTGAGCGCCGGCGCCGACGAGTCGAGCGTCGGATCCACCTGCATCGTGACGCGCGACTGCATCGCCGCGATCCGCAGGGTCGGCGAGCTTCGCGGCGTCGAAGGTATCGATGCCGACGCGGCCGTCGACGATCGCCGCCGCCGCGCAGAACGGCATGCTGAACTTGGCCTCGAGTCCGCGTCGCCGGGCGGTCGTAAATCAGGATCGTCGGCACGATCGCGTCCACGCCGACGTCGATCGACTCGACATCTGCTCGGCGGCGAATCGCTCGCGTCGTCTGCAGATCGAGCAGCGCATCGAGGGTCGGATGCGTGCCCGCGCACGACGGATACAGCTTCACGGTGATACCGGTGTCGACGGATCTCCCAGCGGCTGCCCAGATCGGCGGCGCACGTCGGCAAGCGACGCGTGCTCGCTGTCCATCGCTGCCAGGAATCCCTGCGGGCCTCGATCGCCGCCGCGCTCGCGGTCATGCCGCCTCGCGCCAGCCGCGCCGCCAGGCATGCCGTTGCGCGCCGCGAGACCGGCGTGCAGCGGCTTCACCATCGTGCCGAAGTTCTCCTTCAGGCCCGACGCTTCCGACGCCGCGATCGCCAGCGCGTGGCCGCACGCCGCTTGCATCCAGACCGAGCAGCCGCGCAGCGCCGCCGCGGCGGCGCCGATCGTGCCGAGCGTCGACGTGCAGTGCCAGCCGCGCTGATAGTGCCGCGGGTTCATCGCGCGTCCCAGCCGCGCTTCGATCTCGAAGCCGACGACGTAGGCGTCGAGGAGCGACGCGGCCCGAAGCGCCGGCAGCCTCCGCCGCGGCGAGCGCCGCCGCGCACGAGCGGCGCGCTCGGATGCGCAAGCGAGACGAAGCACATGTCGTCGTAGTCGAGCGCGTGCGCGGCGGTGCCGTTGGCCAGCGCCGCATCGCCATGGCTGGCGCGTGGCGGCGAGACCCAGGATCGTGCAGGGGCCGTGGCTGTCTGATCACGACGCGCTGGACCGCCGCGCGGCGGGTTCGGACCGCGCCGGCCAGCGCGACGCCGATCGTGTCGAGCACGGCGCGCGCCGCCGCATGGCGCGCGGCTGCCGGTGGAGCGGCCTCGACCGCGAATCGGCCGAGCGTCACCCGCGCACCACGCCGAGCGCGGTCATGAAGCGATTCCTGATCCCGACGTAGTCGAGCGGCGGCTTCGCGGTCGGCGCCGACTCGGTGACTTTCGCGACCACGACCAGGGATCCCGTGCTCGCGGCGACGGCAGCCGCGAGCTCAGGCACCGTTCGGACGCGTCGTGGCGTCGACGCGCATCGCGCGCGCGCGGCCGCGTCGAGATCGGCGCCGTAGGCGGTCGGCGTCGGCTGCCCGCCGGTCGTCGCGTACTCCTCGTTGTCCATCACGATGACGACGAGATTGGCCGGGTGCAGCAGACCGATGGTCGCCAGCGATCCCAGGTTCATCAACAGCGACCCGTCGCCGTCGAGCACGAACACGCGAACGTCAGGGCGCGCGAGGGCGAGTCCGAGTCCGATCGAGGACGCCAGGCCCATGCTGCCCCAGGTATAGAAATTGCGGGGACGGTCGTCGGCGGCAAAAAGATCGTACGCCGGGTGTCCCAGGCTGGCAATAATCGCCGCGTCGCCGGCCACCGTGCAGATCGCGCGCGTCGCTTCGAGTCGGGTCATCTACTCCGTCTCGATACCCGTGCACCGATCCGGCACCGATCCCGGCACTGATCTCGGCACCGATCGGCATCAGACCCGTGCCTGATCCCGCACCGCTCTGACCCGGGTCAGACACCCGTCGTCAGACGCCGCGGCAGAAGACACGCGACGGGCAGCCGGGTGTCGAAGGCGCGCAGTCCCGCGACCTTGACGACCTCCGCCGTCGTCTCCGGCGACTCGGCGGTGACGTGCGGATCTCGATCGCCTCCAGAATCGACCGCACCGCGCGCCCCATCGGCACCTGCGCGGCGTTCCATTCTCCGAGATCGCCGCGCATGCTGACGCACGAGCAGCACCGGAATCCGATACGGAATCAGCAGCGACGTCAGCGCGTTCAGCGAGTTGCCCAGGCCGCTCGACTGGAGCATCACCGTCGGCCGCTTGCCGCCGAGAAACAACCCCGCGGCGATCCCGAACGCCTCCTCCTCGCGAGTGGCCAGCACCAGCCGGACATCCGGCAGTCGCTCTCGCACGTCGACGCAGGACGTGCGACAGCGGATTGTCCGGCACGTAGACGACGTCGCGGCTGCCGGCGGCGTGGACGCCGTCGCACACGGCCGCGGCCCAGCGCGGGACGGGATTCGTGGATCGTGGTTCGGACGTCGCGACTCGGGATTCGGGATTCGTCATTCTTCGCCCAGGATGCGGGCGGAACGGAGCCACAGACCGCCGTCGACGACGAGGGTGACACCGTTGACGAACGATGCGGCGTCAGAACACAGATACAGGCGCCGCGTTCGCGATGTCGTCCGTGGTCCCCATCCGCCCGAGCGGGTTGTGGGCGAGCGCGCTGGCGCGCGACTTCTCGTTCGTCAGCCGGCGCACGCCTTCCGTCCCTTCGATCGGACCCGGCGCGATCCCGTTGACGCGGATGCCGTGTGGTCCCCATTCGCACGCCAGCACGCGCGTCAGCGAATCGATCGCCCGCCTTCGCCGCGGCGGCATGCGACTGCCCGATGCGTGCCGAGATACGGCAGCGTCGCGCTGATGTTGAGCACGACGCCGCCGCGAGCCTTGCAGATGCGGCAGCGCCGCGCGTCGACACGTTGAACGTCCCCTTCAGATCGATGTCGACCACGGTGCCGAAACCGTTCGGCGACAGGTTTTCGGCGAGGCAGATGAAATTGCCGGCGGCGCCGTTGACCGAGGATGTCGAGGCGGCCCAGCTCCCCGACGACCGTCGACAGCATGTCGTTGACCGCGGCCGGATCGCGCACGTCGGCCGCCTTCGCCAGCGCGCGGACACCGAGCCCTCGCAGTTCCGCCGCCGTCGGCTCGAGATGCTCGATCTTTGCGGCTGGTGATCGCGACATCGCAGCCATGCGCGGCAAAGGCGAGCGCGATGCCGCGGCAGATGCCCGTGCCGCCGCCGGTGATCAGCGCGACTTTGTCTTTCAGCAGATCCCGTTGAAACACGTCAGTCCCTAGTCCCCCAGCCCTGCTCCCGTGCGAGCTCCAGCCCCCAGCCTGCGGGATCTAGCCCCAGCCCTACGGAATCACCAGCCCCAGCCCCTTCAGGATCTCCTCCGTGTGCTCCCCGAGCGCCGGCGGCGGCAGCCGCACCTCCGCCAGGCGTGCGCGACAGCCGCACCACCGGCGCCAGCGTCTCGACGCGCACCGATGTCCGGACGCTGCTGCTGCAGCACGATGTCGCGCGCGGCCACCTGCGGATGCGCGATGGCCTCGCGCATCGATCGCACGCGGCCGAACGGCACGCTCTGCGCCTGCAGGCGCCGGCCCAGTTCGTCGACCGTGAATGCGCTGAAACGTCGCCTCGAGCGTCTCTTTGAGGGCGGCGCGATTGGCGCACCCGTTCGGTGTTCGTTGTGAAGCGCGGGTCGTCGCGCAGGTCCGTGCGCTCGATGGCGTCGCAGAACCGAATCCACAGCCGCGGGTTCGCCACCGCGACGATGATCAGCCCGTCCTTCGCGCGAGAGGCTCGTAGGGCGCGATGTTCAGGTGATCGTTGCCGACGCGCGTCGGATCGGCGCCGGTCGCCTGCAGCACCGCCAGCGGCAGCCGCATCACCGACAGCATCGCCTCGAAGAGCGAGATGTCGACATGCTGGCCGAGCCCGCTGGCGTGCCGATCGTGCAGCGCCAGCAGAATGCCTTGAACCGCGTACAGGCCGGCGAGATAGTCCGTGAATCGCCACGCCGACCCGCGTCGGCGCGCCATCCGCAAAGCCGGTCATGTCCATGATGCCGGCCTCGCCCTGAATCACGGCGTCATAGCCCGGCAGCTGCGCGCGTGCGGCCCGGTCTGGCCGTAACCGGAGATCGAGCAGTAGATCAGCCGCGGATTGAGCGCCGACACGGACGCGTAATCGAAGCCCAGCTCCGCCAGGCTGCCGGGCCGGAAGTTCTCGATCAGCACATCGGCCGTCTCGACGAGACGCGTCGAGCGCCTCCGCGCCTTCCGCCGACTTCAGATCGAGCGCCACGCTTTTCTTGCTGCGATTGAGCGCCGAGGTAGAAGCTGCCCCAGCCGTGAATGTACGGCGCCCAGGCGCGCGAGTCGTCGCCGTGCTGCGGCTCTTCGATCTTCAGCACCTCGGCGCCCATGTCGCCCAGCATCATGGTGCAGAACGGACCGGCGACGACCCGGGTGAGATCGATCACCCTCAATCCATGCAGTGGCGCCATGCCCTGGCAGATTATGGTCGTGAGGCGGATACGTGACCGGGACGCGCGATAACGCGCGCGTTCCGATGGCGGCCGCTGCGCCGCGATCGCGCGAATGCCCGCGACCGAGAAGTCGGTGATGTGTCGCGCGGCCATGTCGATGTTGTCCGGCGTCGGCTTGAAGGCGAATCCGAGACGTTCGGCAATCGGATTCTTCCGGACCCAGATAATCGTCTGTGCCAGGATGCTCCCCACGCAGCGGAGGACGCGGGGATCGGCGGGTCGCATTCCATCAGCTCCGCAACCACGGCACCGAGGAACTCCAGCCGTGGTCGTGCCGCCTGCTCGACGAGCGCGTCCATCGCCGGCGTCGGGTGGTCGATCTCGCGCTGAATGAGGCGGTGGACGGTCTCGTATTCCGGATTGAGGACGCGGCGCAGAAAAGACCGACAGATACCGCCGGAGCTGTTCGGCCGGCGGATGTCCTTCGGCGGCGCGGCGTCCAGCCTCGTTCGTCTCGCGAATCGCGTCGATGGCGACCTGCAGCACTTCGCGATAGAGACCCTGCTTGTCGCCGAAGTGATAGTTCACGGCCGCGACGTTGGCGCGAGCCGCCCGGGCAGATGTCGCGCACGGTGACGTCCTTGAAACCACGCGTCGCGAACAGCTGCTCGGACGCCTGGAGCAACCGATCGCGCGTCTCGCGGTCGGTCGCGGGTGGCGCCGGGGCTCCGCGTTTCTTCACAGCGTCCGCTTGAAGAGTGCGGTCGCGGCGGTCATCGCCACGACGGAAAACAGCAGAAGAAACCCGAGGTCGTAGCTGATGGCCTCGAAGCCGGTGTTCTTCAGCAGCAGGTTCTTGAAGGCGTGGACGGAGTAGGTGAACGGATCCACGACCGCGATCACCTGCATCCAACCCGGGAATCCCTGCTGTGGATACACCGCGCCGCTCGGAAAGTAGCAGCAGCGTGTTCAGCACGCCGAACATCGCCCGCGGCAGCAGCGGATCGGTGACGCGCACCATCAGCAGGAACATCAGGCTGATCAGCGCGAACGCCGTCACGACGATGACGACGAACAGCCGGAACAGCCGCATCGGCATCGAGCGGATTCGGGAATCGCCGGCGATGAGCGAGCCGATGGTCATCAGAGAACGCGCCGGCGAGCACGGCCTTGATCGGTGCCCGAGATGTTGAAGCCGGCGATCAGCTCGAACTTCGTGATCGGCGTGACGAGATAGCCTTCGTGCAGCCCGCGCGCCTTGTCGTCGATGAAGATGATGCCGCCGCCGATCATCACCATCATGAAGATCGACATGACGACCGAGCCCGGCAGCAGGTACTGGACGTACGGCACGTACGGGTAGACCTCGACGACGTCGAGCGTCGCCTGGCCCGGATGCGCGACGCGCTTCGCCGGCTGGTTGTAGGCGGCGAGCATGCCGCTCAACGTCGCCGCCAGCGCCGCCGAGACGAAGTTGTCGGTGTTGTCCTCGATCAGCGCGACTTGCGGCTCGGCCGTCGCTCGAGCACCCGCCGCGAGAAGTCCGGCGGAATCGTCAGCACGCCGTTCACTGCGCCGTTGCGGAGGTCGGTCGAGCGCCTGCGCCCGGATCGGTGTACTCGAGCGTGTCGATGGTCCGTGCGCCGGACGCGATCGCCGCCGCCAGCTCGCGCACCTTCACCGCCGGCACGCCGTGATCCTGATCGACGATCGCCAGCTTCAGGTGCTTGACGTTGCCGCCGAAGGCGTAGCCGAGCACGACCAGCTGCACGAGCGGCAACACCATCGACGATGACGATCAGCACCGGGCTGCGGCGGAAGCGCCGCATCTCGCGTTCGATAATCGCCCACGTCCGATGCATGGTCCTCATCCTGATCCCCAGTTCCTGATTACGCACGAAGCGCGAACGCGTCCTCGCTCGGATTCGCTTCCTGCAGCGCGTCGCGCAGCGCCGACCCGTGTAGTGCACGAAGACGTCGTCCAGTGTCGTGCTCTGCACCGACAGCGACATGGACGGCGACGCCGACCGCGCCGCCAGCTCCATCAGCGCCAGCGTCGTCGCCGGTCCGTTCTGGGAGCGCGAGCCGGAAGATGTTGTCCGTCGCCCGAGACCGTCTCGACGTCCGGCAGCCGCTGCAGACGTGCCTGCCCAGTCCGGCGGCGCCGCCGAGAAGCTCGACCTCGAGCACGTTCTTGCCGGGGATCGAGGCCTTCAGCTTCAGCGGCGAATCGAGCGCCTTCAGCTCGCCGTGATCGACGATCGCGATGCGATCGCACAGCTTGTCGGCTTCGTCCATGTAGTGCGTCGTGATCAGAATCGTGAGATTCGCGCTCGGCCTTGATCTTGCCGAGCATCTCCCACACCGCGACGCGCGAGACCGGATCGAGCCCGGTGGTCGGCTCGTCGAGAAAGAAGATGCGCGGCTCGTGCACCAGACCGCGCGCGATTTCGACGCGGCGCCGCATGCCGCCGGAGAGATTCTTCACCTGCTTGTCGCGCCACTGCGTGAGCTCGACCGCCTGCAGCAGCTCGTCGATCAGCTTCGCCCGCTTGGCGCGCGGCGACGCCGTACAGCTTGGCGAAGATGATCAGGTTCTCCTCGACGCTCAGCTCGAGATCGCTCGGTCATCGCCTGCGGGATGACGCCAATCGAGCGCCGCACGCCGTCGGCCTGGTTCGATCACATCGAAGCCGTTGACGAGCGCGGTCCCGGCGGTCGGCGGCAGCAGCGTCGTCAGCATCCGGATCAGCGTCGACTTGCCGGCGCCGTTCGGTCCCAGCAGGCCGAAGATCTCGCCGCTTCCGGACGGCGAAGCTGATGCCGTTGACGGCGGTGAAGTCGCCGAACTTCTTGACGATCTGCTGAACGTCTATCGCATCCATGTTGATCGGGCAGCCCTAAAGGGCTGCGCTACGACGACACGCGCTCCGCACTCGTAGGCAGGCCCTTAGACATTGCGCTCCATACTCGTAGCGCAGGCCCATGGTATTGTGCTCCGTACTCGTAGCGCAGGCCTTCAGGCCTGCAACTCACGAAATCGGGCAGCACCGACATATGGCGGTCATCCCGACGGCGAGGCGCCGATCCGAGTTGTCCACGCGGCAGCCGGACCTCGAACGTCTTGATATCGCGCTTCGTGCGGCTGACGTCGCGCTGCGTCGCGAACGACGCGTCGACGCCTCGATAGAACACGGTGCCCTCGCGCTCGACGCCGGAGGGCAGCCGCACCGTCGAGCTGTGTCGCCGATCCGCACGCGGTCGATATAGCTCTCTTCCACGTCGACCCGCACCCACAGGTCGTCCGGGTTGATCACCGTCACCACCGGCTGACCGGGGTTCACGACTTCGCCCACCCGGACCGCTCGCGTCAGACAATCCCGTCAATCGGCGCGTGAAGCTCGGTGTAGCGCAACCGCACATCGGCCTTCGTCCGTTGTGCGTTGCGCCGCCTGCCTTCAAGTGCTCGTTCGCCTGCACCTGGCTGCGGCGCACCGCCGTCTGCTCGGCGGTGGATCGAGCAAGCGCGCACGGCCGCACGCTGCGCGTCGACCTGCTTCTTGAGCGCATCGAGCTTGGCCTGCGCCGCGTTCGCTGCCGTCCGCGACTGATCGAGCTCCTGCGGCGACACGACGCCCCGCTTCGACAGGTTCTCCGTCCGCGAGTAGACGAGCCTGGCGTTCTCCGAGATCGGCGGCCGCGGCAGCCACCTGCGCCTCCGGATGCGCGGCGAGATTCGACTCGGCCTGCACGAATCTGATCCGCGGTCTGCCGCTCGCTGGAACCGCAGCGCCGCCTCGGATTCCTGGACCTGCGACGACAGGCCGGCGACGTTGTGCGTGTAATAGGCGGTCTCGGCCCGGAGCTCGTCGGGAACGATGACGGCGACGAGCTGGCCTTTCTTGACCGCGTCACCTTCCTTGACGAGCAGCTGTTCGATCTGGCCGCCGATCTGCGGGCTGACGATGACGTCGTCGGTGGTGACGATGCCGGTCAGCACGAGCGCGGCAGGGCGCGGCGCAGATAGACGTAGGCGCCGACTCCGGCGGCAACGACGACGAGGAGCACGAGGCGAATCGCGGTTCGTGACATAGGGCGGCGGTCTCAAACACTTGTATAAAACATTTGTTTGACACCTGTCAACGGCACCCGCCGCCGTATACTTGCCTGTCTTGCTCCGCGATCTGCCCTGGCGCGGCCGCTGGTACATCATTTTCGTCATCGCCCTCGGCGCGACGACGCTCGTTCTGCTGCTTCCCCGCGCCACCTTCACGCCGGCTGCTGCCGCTGCTCCTGCTTCGTGCTGCTGTCGTCGCTGACGTCGGCCTTCAAGGTGCAGTTCCCGATCGCCAGCGGCTCGAACATGTCGGTGTCCTACGTCGTCGACATCGCGTCGCTCATCCTGCGCGGACCGCACGCGACGATGATCGTCGGCGCCGCCAGCGGCTGGAGCCAGACGACGCTGAACTCGCAGACGCCGAACCCGCTGCTACCGCACCCTGTTCAACATGGCGATCCTGGTCCTGACGGTGCAGGCGTCGGGCCAGGTCTACATGCGGCTCGGCGGCTCGATGAACGCCGACGCCGGCGACGCAGCTCGATTGCCGCTCGCCGGCATGGCGCTCACCTACTTTCTTCGTCAACACCGTGCCGATCGCCATCGCCATCGCGCTGTACGACGAATCAGAACGCGTGGCGCATCTGGAAGACCGACTTCGTCTCGAGCGTGCCGAGCTACGCTCCTCGGCGCCGCCGCGGCCGCCGTCATCATCGCTGGTGAGCGAGGCTCCGGCTACTGGCTGACGCTGCTGCTCGCCATCGCCGGTGCTCTATCTGACGTGGAAGATGTACCGGGCCGGACGTCGAAAGCGAGGCGCGGCAGGGCGCGATTCTGGAAGCGGCGCAACGACGCCATCATCACGATGGATCAGCAGCTGAATATCCGCGAGTTCAATCCGGCGGCCGAGCGGATGTTCGGCCACACAGCGCCTCGACATCCTGGGCCGCAACGTCGACGCTGCTGCTGCCGCCGACGATCGCCAGGCGCCAGGTGACGCGCGCTCAATCAGTACGTGAATCACGGCCGGCGAGGCCGCTGGCGGGCACGGCAGATCGAGCTGCATGCGCTGAAGGCGGATGGCAACGAGTTCCCGCGTCGAACTCACCGTCGCGCGCATCGGCGCCGACACGCGCGCCGTCGCTCACCGGCTTCATCCGAGACATCACCGAGCGCCGTGCGCTCGAGGAACAGCTGCGACAATCGCAGAAGCTCGAAGCGATCGGACGGCTGGCCGAGCGGCGTGGCGCACGACTTCAACAACATCCTGATGAGCATCATGGGTGTCGGCCGACCTGCTGCTGATGCAGCTGCAGCCGGCGATGCCGACGCGCGACGAAGCGAACGGAGATCAAGCAGGTCGGTGGATCGCGGCGCCGGCGCTCACCGCGTCAGCTGCTCGCCTTCAGCCGCCGTCAGGCGACGCAGTCGCTGGCTGTTCGCGCTCGGCGACGTCGTCGCGCGGCATGGACACGATGCTGCGGCGGCTGATCGGACCGGAGATCGATTTCGAGATCGTCCGCGGCCGTCGAAGCCGATCACGGTCGTCGCCGACTCCGGCGCAGATCGAGCAAGTGGTGATGAACCTGGTGATCAACTCGCGCGACGCCATGCCCGACGGCGGACGCGCTGACGGTGCGCGTCGACGAGGTGGAGCTCGACGAAGCGGCGGCGCTGGCGTTCGTCGAAGGGCAGCGCCGGGACGCTACGCGCGGCTCGAGCGTCAGCGATACCGGCACCGGCATGGACGAGCAGACGCGCGCGAGAGCTCTTCGAGCCGTTCTTCACCACGAAGGAGCAGGGCAAGGGCACCGGCCTCGGTCTGTCGATCGTGTACGGGATCGTGAAGCAGAGGCGGCGGGTACATCAGCGTGTCAGGAGCGAGCTCGGTCGGGGCGCGACGTTCGTGATCCCCACCTGCCCAGTCGCCGCCGTCCCCGGACCGTCTCGTTGCTGCGTGCGACGCGGCGGGTCGGCCGGTCCGCTTACTCGGACGTTCGGCTGGTCCGGAGCTTGCGCGCGTCGCCCGCGACAGCGAGCGCTCGACAGATCGTCCGCCAGTCCGGCTGCTCAGCGTCGGAACGCTCGCGCTAGTGGCACTCAATCGACGCATCGACTCACGACGCGCCACTGCACGGCCGCGCGGCCGATCAAGACGCTGAGGGCGTGGAAGCTGCGCCTTCGACGTCGCCCGGCAGCCGGATGCTGAGCTGCCCGGATAGTCGCCGAGCCTTCTCGCCGGCCCGGGCGCCGGCGGGCGGCCGGCCGATGCGGGCGACGTGGCTTGGAGGCACGTTAGGACGCCGGGTCGACGCAGAGAGGCTGAGTTTTGGGTAATGGCTGTGTTTGTGCTATCAACAATCGGCCTGTATAATCCGCCGACGACAGCGCTCTCGATGGCGAGGAAACGGGTCGGACCAGTGGGATTAGCGCGCGATAAAGGCCTCGAAACCAGGACGACCCCGGCCGCCCTCGGTTCATCAGGAAACCTGGTCGAAAGTTTCGGTTGTCCTGTTCGACCGTCAGATCGTCGCACCTCGATCGACTCGCCGTCGATATCCGCGGCAAAAGCGGAAAGTGCTCAATCGAGCCGAAATCCATCAGCAATACGTAATGG
>ERZ1370068.8196-contig-707_pt1 | contig 16702 bp, 28 predicted proteins | sample MGYA00561227_ERZ1370068 | MGnify/ENA primary metagenome ERZ1370068 (study PRJEB38410, sample SAMEA6850437) | metagenome | study: Metagenomic assessment of the ecological functions of the soil: analysis of the soil microbiota associated with the...
TGCTGACGATGCCGGAATATCCGAACCGGACGTTTGCGGCGACAGTGGAGGCCTCCTCGCAATCGGTCGACGTATCTTCCGGCACCACGCGGATGCAGCTTGCGCTCGACAATTCGAGCGGCGAACTGATGCCGGGCGGATATGCCAGCGTCCGCCTGCCGCTGCTGCGCGATGCCGTGCGCGGCTGCATATCCCCGCCAGCGCGCTGATCTTCAACAAGGATGGCCTTCGGGTTGCAACCGTCGGCCCCGACGAGCAAGGTGCTGTTCAAGACCGTGACGATCGCGCGTGACCTCGGCAGGGAGATCGAGCTCGCTTCCGGCCTCGCAGCCGAGGATCGCGTTATCACTGCGCCGCCGGACGGTCTCGCCGACGGCGACCAGGTTCGCGTGGTCGGTGCTGACGCCAAGGGCAAGCCTGCGACGGCGTCGGAGAAGCAGGACGTGAAGGGATAGCCGTCCCCTTAACCTCGCCCTTGCCATGAGCGGCAAATGCGTGACGTGCCGCGTCTTACCACCAGCGCGGTTGCAGCGGTTGAAACGGAGGATAGTTCTGGCCACCGCGCTGGCGCGTATTGACAGGTCTGGGAGTTCCAGCTGGGCTGGAAAAAGGAGCCGAAGCCGTCGTCGTCCCAGGTGCCGCTCGCAACGAGGACATCGGGCGGCGTGGGCTGGCGCGTTATGAAGCCGCCCTGGGGCTGGTTGCTCAGCACCGCGACGAACTCGGTGCGATAGTTGGTCTCGCCGCTCAGCGGCTCGTCCGAGACGATGATCGAGGATCGCGGCAATGCGGTCGGCGCGATGCGATCGAGCACATCCTGCGGGATGGTGATGCGGTCGAGCGCGGCCCTGGCGTCGTCCCCGTTGTCGATCGTGACCGCGGTCCAGCGCAGGCCCGCGTCGTTGCGCGCCATCGCCGTGAACACATGCGTGCCGATCGGCTTGTCGGGATTGCGGATCGTGACCGGAACCTCGATGGTCGCATCGAACACCTCGCCGCCGCCGTCCGGCGCCGGCTTATGCGTGTTGCGCCGCACGTAAAGCTTCTGCGTCGCGCGGCTGATGTAGATCGAGACCGGCTCGAGCGCGAGCTTCGCCTCGCTCGCCGCCTTGGCGGTGTCGGCCTTCCTCGTCTGGGCCGCCTTGGCGGCGTCCTTTGCGGCGGCGGCGGCGTCGAGCTTCGATTTCGCGTCGGCCTTGGCGGTGTCGAGCTGCGTCCCCAGTTCCGCGGCCTTGGCGGCGGCCTTCTGCTTGAGGTCCTCGGCCCGCGCCTTGGCCTGCGTCCGTCTTGGCGGCGGCGAGCGCCTTGTCGGCGAAGGCGAGCTCGGCGTCGGCGCGGGTCTTGAGCCCCTCCAGCTTGCGCAGCGACGCCGTCAGCGACGCCGTCTCGCGCGCCGCTGTCGCGGCGGCTTTCTTCGCCTCGTCGGCCGTCTTGGCGGCCTCGGCCGCCTCGCGGGCGAGCGCCTCGGCCTTGGCCGGCGCGGCCGCGATGGCCTCCGCCGTTCGGCACGAACAGCGCCGGATGGGAGAACTCGACCGGCTCGGCGTCGTTCGGCGAGATGATCACCCGCATCCCGATCCGCGTCTTGTCGAACAGCTTCTCGGCAAAGCCAAAGGGCATCCGCACGCAGCCGTGCGAGGCCGCATAGCCGGGCAGCGGCCCGCCGTGCAGCGCGATGCCGTTCCAGGTGATGCGCTGCATGTTCGGCATCTCAGGCATCGTCATAGAGGGTCGAGCGGTGGTCCTTGTCCTTCTCGATGACGGCGAAGACGCCGGCTGGCGTCTCGCGTCCCGTGGTGCCGGTCGACACCGGCGCGCGCAGGATCCAGCCGTCGGCGTCGTAGAAAGTGACCTGCTGGGTCTTGATCGACACGATCGCCATGATCGGCTCGCCTGCATCGCGCGGCGCCGTCGCCTCGGTGGGTGGCGCGGGGCGCGCCTGTCTCGCCGCGGCGTCGGCGGTCAGCGCCGTCAGCGCGGCCATCGCCGCGAGCGTCACAATGGCGGGAGGCCCCCAACGCCGCATCGCCACGGTGGATTGCGCCGTCGTCAATCGATTTACCATGCCATGCCCCGGTTGAAATGCCTGTCCGCGCTTGCGTCGATTAATACACGATAGTCCGCGCAGGGCGAAATGCGGTTAGCTGCCGCATTTGGCACCGTTCATGTTCGCCTGGAGGCGCGGGGATCCTCGCCGATGCTGCGTTGACCTCCGACTGTCGTCGGGGAACCGCAACTACTGCTTTTGCCCGGTCCAGCTCCCGGCACAGCCATCGGATCGTCGGAACGTGCCGGATCCGCTGCGGCCGGAAAAGCGGCCGGACATGGTCCAGCTCAGGCTTCCCGCGGATCCGATACCAGAGACGCCGCCGTTCGGACCGACTTGAGAGGTGCCGTATTGCCCCCACCATCTTGCCGCTGGAGATAACCACCGTATCGGTGGAGCTGCCGCAGGGCGTGCCGACGCTCGTGAGAATCCACGCCTCCGTCGATATTGGCGCCGCCATTGCCGCCGCTGCCTCTTTCGCGGCGCGCGGCTCGGCGCTTCGGTCTCGGTTTTGCTGCGTCGTGCAGGTTTTGAGGGCTCGGCCGCGCGAGGCGTCTCGCGCGAACCGGACAGCGACTTTTCGTCATTGCCGATGCTGCCGCCGGCGCTCCCTGATTGCGCGCGCGCCAGGCCAGGCAGGGCGACGATGGCAAGCGTGGCTGACAGCAGGACGGCTCTGATCAGATGTCGAATGATGCTTGCCAAGATATACTGGTTTCCAACGAACAGGTTCTAACGAACAGGGTTCTAATGGTGCAGACACAATGCAGACAAGATTGCGCCGGTGTCGCGGAACTCCGTCAAGCCCCGTGTCCTCGCCGAGGCTACCCCACGCGCCACTCCAGCACGCCGTCCTCGGCCGTGACGACGTCGCCGACTGACCCCACCGGCGTGCGGTCCAGGTTCAGCAAATGCGCGAGCGTCGTACGCGTCGCTGGCGGGGATGCGGGCCAGCGCCCGCGCGTCGGCCTCGGTGCGCATCATCACCACGCCGTGCTCGACCTCGCCATTGCCGCGATAGATCACGGTAAAGCTCTCGACCTTGCCCTTGCCGCTGACGCCTCGGTGACGAAGTCCGGCACCTTGCGGCGGTTGCGGTCGGCTTCGGCCTGCACGCTGGTGTCCTGCTTCAGGCGCCTGCTTCGGCGCCTGCGCGTGACAGCACCAGCGCGTGATGCTTGGTGACAAAACCGCCCTGGCCGTAGAGCAGGCCGAGGTTTGCCGCCGTCGCGCAAGCTTCGCACCATCGCGCAGGCGGCATGCGTCATATAGGTGTTGAGCGGCGCGCCGAAGAAGGTCAGGCCGCCGGTCACCGTCGGCTGCACGTCGGGCCCGAGGCCGAGCGTCCGCCGCGCCATCTTCGGCACGCAGGGAAAGCAGCTATAGAGCTCGATGGCGTCGAATTTCTTGCCGTCGCCCTCGACCAGGTCCATCACCGCCTTCAGCACGGCGTTCTGCGGATGGCTTTCGAAGAACTGGTCGCGGACCAGATAGTCGCGCGGCTCTTCCGCCGACGCGCCGCCGATCGGATAGATCAGGCGGTCCTCGGCGATCGCCGGCGGCGCGGGCCTTTGCGAGGCGACGTCAGCAGGATCGCGCCGCCCATGTTCACGGTCGGATTGGCGACCATCAGCTTTGGTGTAGGGCCAGGCGATCAGGCGGTTCTCCGGCGTCGGCGTGGTGATCTCGTCGGGCGCAAAGCGCTTCTTCAGCCACGAATTCGGATTCTCGCGCAGCGACGCTCGAATAGGTCGACCACAGCTCGCCGGATTCTGCGAGCGCCTCGCGCGGCGTCTGGCCCCAATGCGCCGATGTCGCGGATCTCATACAGCGGATAGACCGTGATCGGCCGGAACACGCCGAGCGTCACCGCCATCGGTTTCTGGAACGCCGCGCCGCGCTTCGGCTCCTCGACGTCATGCGCGAACGGCGTCCACGGCAGCGTCGATGCCGCCGCGCTCGGCCTTGGTGGCGGTCGATTGCGCTTCCGCGCCGCAGACCACGCGCGACGCTGCATTCGCCGCGCGCGATGCGCTTGCGCCGCTTCATGCAAGTAGCGGATCGGGCTCTCGCCGCCGACCGGGCCGTAATAGCAGATGCGCCGGGTTGGCGCCGAGCCGCGCGGCGAGCTGCTTTTCCGGATCGCGGTAGCGCCAGCTCAGGAAATTGACGACGTCGAGCGAGCCGAGCTCGCCGAGCAGCTTTGCCGCCGCTGTCCGCTTCGCGCGCGCTTCAGCGCCTCTTCCAGCAGCGCGAGCGGCTCGAGGCCGGCCGCGATCTCCTTGGGCCGGTCGACGATTTCGCCGACGCCGACGATGACGGGAATGCGGTCTTCGGGGAGGAGGTGTTGTTCGACATTTCTTCTTGTTTCACTTTCAGATATTAGATTCGTCGTCGCGAGCTTCGTAGGGTCGTGCAATGCGCGCTGGCGCCGAAGCAATCCATCTCGCCGCTTGCGGGATGGATGGACTGCTTCGTCGCTTTGCTCCACGCAATGACGGAGTAGCGCGCACTCACTCCGCCACCAGCGCGTTCATATGCTCCGACCGCCTCGGCAAAATCTTCCTTGAATTCCTGCACCACGGCGCCGGCTGATTTCACGCTGTCGATCAGGCCGACGCCCTGGCCGACAAAATAGCTGACGAGGTCGCGCGCCTGCGCGTTGCCGGCGGCGGCGGCGCGGTCGATCGAGTTGAAGGCGTCGCGGCTGATGATGCTCTGCAGCGGCATCGGCAGCGCGCCGGGGCTGTCGGGCCCGCGATCCCAGGCATCGGTCCACACCGAGCGCAAGCTGCCGCGCCGGCTTTCCGGTGCGGCCCTTGAGCGCACGGCGTCGCGCGAGGACGCCGCGATCATCTTCTCGCGAAAGATTTCGGTGGTCTCGGATTCCACCGTCGCCAGCCACACCGAGCCGGTCCAGGCGCCGGCCGCGCCCATCGCCATGCAGGCCGCCATCTGCCGCCCGGTCATGATGCCGCCCGCCGCCAGCACCGGCACGTCGCGGATCGGCTTGATCGCCTTGATCACCTCCGGCACCAGCACCATGGTCGAGACCTCGCCGCAATGGCCGCCGGCCTCGGTGCCCTGCACCACCAGAATATCGACGCCGGCCGCGACCTGGCGCAGCGCATGCTCCTTGGCGCCGACCAGCGCCGCGACCGGCACGCCGTGCTTCTTGCCCATGTCGATCATCGTCTTCGGCGGCACGCCGAGCGCATTCGCGATCAGCCGGATCGGATGGCGGAACGGAGACGTCGAGCACCTCCAGCGCGCGCTGCGCGTCGAACGGCTGCGGCTGGTTGTCGGCGACGTTGGTCGTCGTCAGCTCGATGCCGTATTTCTTCAGGAGGTTGCGGGTGAAGTCGCGATGCGCCGGCGAAATCCGCGCCTCCAGGCTTTTCCAGGTGACGTCCTTTTCGCCCGCGGTCGAAATGTTTTCCGGGATCAGCACGTCGACGCCCATAGGGCTTGCCGTCGGCGTGATCGTCGATCCATTTCAGTTCCTGCTCGATCGTCTCCGGCGAATGCGCGGTGGCGCCCAGCACGCCAAATCCGCCGGCGCGGCTGACCGCCGCCACCACGTCGCGGCAATGGCTGAAGGCGAGCAGGGGAAATTCGATTCCCAGCATGTCGCAGATCGGCGATTTCATGGTTGTGTTCTCTCCCGGCGGCAGCTTCATGCCGCTGCTCATTGCTTGGTTCTGAATGTTGCGAAGCGCCGTGACGACGCTCAGCGCCATCGCGAAGGCGAAAGCCAAGCCCGTTCGCCGAGCTTCGGACTTGCGTCGCAGGCGCTGGCCACGCTGCAGCGACGCTATTCGCATTCCGTGCGGCAAAATATGCAAATCGGCCATGGCGCGGATTTGTCGTCTTGCGCTTTCGGCGCCGCGGAGGAATGCTGCTCGCCAAACGAGAAGAATCTCAGGGAGCCTCTGTATGTCCGCCATGCAATCGGTCTCCGCGCCAAAGCCGCTGGATCGCTACGACGTCGTCGTGGTCGGCGCCGGCTTTGCCGGCATGTACATGCTGCACCGGCTGCGCGGGCTGGGCATTGACGGCGCGGGTCTATGAGCAGGGCTGCGGGCGTCGGCGGCACCTGGTACTGGAACCGCTATCCCGGCGCGCGCTGCGACGTCGAGAGCATGCAATATTCCTATTCGTTCTCGGATGAGCTGCAGCAGGAATGGAACTGGAGCGAGCGCTACGCGCCGCAGCCGGAGATTCTGAAATACGCCAACCACGTCGCCGACCGCTTCAATCTGCGCCGCGACATCCAGTTCGACACCCGCGTCGAGCGCGCCGTGTTCGACGAGGACGCCAATCTGTGGTCGGTGACGACCTCCGACGGCAAGACCGTGACGGCGAAATATCGTCGTGCTCGCCACCGGCTGCCTGTCGAATGCGCGGATGCCCGATATCAAGGGCCTCGATCGCTTCAAGGGCAAGGTCTATCACACCGGCCACTGGCCGCATGAGCCGGTGGATTTCACCGGCCAGCGCGTCGGCCGTGATCGGCACCGGGTCGTCGGCGATCCAGTCGGTGCCTGTGATCGCCGAGCAGGCGAGCCATCTCACGGTGTTCCAGCGCACCGCGAATTTCTCCATTCCCGCCCGCAACGCCGCGCTGACGGACGAGGAGCGGCGAGTGGTTTCGCGCAAACTATCCCGAGATCAGGCGCTTTGCGCGCGAGGAGGCGCGCAACGGCATCTATACCGAGACTGCCCGATCGCGGCGCGCTCGATGACGGCGACAACGAGCGCCGCGCGAAATACGAGGCGCGCTGGCAGCCGCGGCGGCCTCACCTTCATGTCGGTCTACAACAACCTCGCGCTGGACAAGGCGGCCAACGACACCGCCGCCGAATTTCGTCCGCGAGAAGATCGCCGAGATCGTCAAGGATCCGCAGACGGCAAAACTGCTGCAGCCGAACAACCATCCGATCGGCTCCAAGCGCATCTGCATCGACACCGATTATTTCGCGACCTTCAACCGTCCCAACGTGACGCTGGTCGACATCAAGTCCAACCCGATCGAGGAGATCACGCGAGAACGCCGTGCGCGCCGGCGGCAAGGACTACGAAGTCGATGCGCTGGTGCTGGCGACCGGTTTTGACGCCATGACCGGGCTCGGTCGCGAAAATCGACATCCGCGGCCGCGACGGGCAGACGCTGAACCAGAAATGGGCGGAGGGCCCGCGCACCTATCTCGGCCTGATGAGCGCGGGTTTTCCCAATCTGTTCATCATCACCGGCCCCGGCAGCCCGTCGGTGCTGTCGAACATGATCGTCTCGATCGAGCAGCACGTCGACTGGATCAGCCGACTGCATCGGCTACATGCGCGACCGCGGCCTCGACACCATGGAAGCGACGACGGACGCCGAAGACAAATGGGTCGCCCACGTCAACGAGGTCGCCCACACCACGCTCTATCCGCAGGCCAATTCCTGGTACATGGGCGCCAACGTCCCCGGCAAGCCGCGGATCTTCATGCCCTATATCGGCGGCGTCGGCCCCTACCGGCAGATCTGCAACGACGTCGCGGCCAAGGGCTATGAGGGGTTTGTGATGGAGAGGGCGGAGACGCCGCGAAAAGTGGCGGCGTTCGTGACGCCTTGCTAGCCGTAGGGTGGGCAAAGCGAAGCGTGCCCACCATCTGCATCGCTTGGAGAATGGGTGGGCACGGCGCAAGTGCGCCTCTGCCCACCCTACAAGTCAGCCCCGCAGCCGCCGCGTCAACACCTCAACAAACCGGTCGGCATCAGCCTCGTCGTTGTAGACGTGCGGCGAGATGCGCATGCGCCCCAGGCGCGGTGCGACATAGACGCCTTCGCTTGCCAGTCCCTCGACAAGGCCCGCCGGCATTCCGCCCTTGAAGCCGAGGCTCAGGATATGCGGCGCCCGCAGATGCGGTTCCGGGATGCACGACGCCGATGCTCGCGCACGCCCGTCCGCGATCCGCTCCGTCAGCATGGCGAGACGCTGCGACGACGGCCGCGCGCCCCAGTCGGCCATCATCTCCATGCCGATCGAGGCCATCTCCATCGAGATGAAATGGTCGCGCTCGCCCATGTCGAAGCGTCGCGCGTCGGGCAACGTAGCCGATGATCGGCGAAATAGATCGCGTTCTCGGCGCGCACGTTGCGGCGGCCGGACGCGGTCTGCTCGAGCGGGATGCCGTCCTGATGGCGCTTGGCGACATAGAGGAAAGGCGCGGCCGTAGGGCCCGAGCAGCCATTTGTAGGTCGGGAAGATCACGAAATCCGGATCGAGGCGCGCACGTCCAGCGCCAGCACGCCGGCGCCGTGCGTCGCGTCGATCAGGAAGCGCGCGCCCTGCCGCCGCAGCGCCGCGCCGACCTTGTCGACGATCGATCAGCGCCGCCGTCCGACCAGTGCACCGATGAGATCGAGGCGAGGCCGACCGGCGGCGCGCCGGTCGCTCGATGGCTGCGAGAACCGCCGACGTCCAGTCGCCGTCGTCCGGCTGGCGCACCGTCTCGACGGTGAAGCCTGCGCCTCGGCCGCGCGTCTGCCATTCCAGCACCGGCGAGGAATGATCGTTTTCCAGCACGAGGACGCGCGTGCCGCGGCCGATCGTCAATAGCTTCGCGGCGGTCGCCACGCCGTAGCTGATCGAAGGGATCAGCGCGATATCGGCGGCTTCGGCATTGATCAGCCGGGCGGCGGCAGTGCGCGCACGTTCGTGCTGGCGCGTTGGCGAAGCCGGCCTCGAGCGTCCAGGGCGTGCCCTTGCGCCCCACCGCGGCGCGGCCGGCTTCCAGCGTCCGGAGCGGCAGCGGGCTGTAGGAGGCCGCATTCAGGTAGCAGATCTGGCGCGGTATCTCGAACAAGGCGCGCTGTGATGGAAGCATCTGGATGGTCTCTTTGTGTAGCGACCACATCCATTATGGCCGATCCCGGCTACGCCAGCCACAGGAGCATTGCTCCGAGTACACCTGCCACTTTGTGCGTATCACGGCAGGCGTAGCGTCGCGCCATCCGCCGCCGGCGGATTCCATCGAGGATTTTTGCCCGCTTTTTTGTTATTGCGGTGCAGCTGATACGAAACCTTACATGGATTGCGCCGGCCGCCGCACGACAGATCGCTCAAATCCGCGAGACGGCCGAAGAAGCCTGGAGCCAACCCGAATGACCGACGCCCCCGTCACCGAACCCGCCGCTTACGAGCCGCCGAAAGTCTGGACCTGGAACAAGGAGAGCGGCGGCCGCTTCGCCAGCATCAATCGCCCGATCGCGGGCCCGACGCATGACAAGGAACTGCCGGTCGGCCGCCATCCGTTGCAGCTCTATTCGCTGGCGACGCCGAACGGCGTCAAGGTCACCGTCATGTTCGAGGAGCTGCTGGCGCTCGGCCACAGCGGCGCCGGAATACGACGCCTGGCTGATCAGGATCGACGGCAACCAGTTCGGCAGCGGCTTTGTCGACGGTCAATCCGAACTCGAAGATCCCGGCGCTGATGGACCGCAGCGGGCCGACGCCGATCCGGGTGTTCGAGTCCGGCGCGATCCTGGTGCATCTGGCCGAAAAGTTCGGCGCCTTCCTGCCGACCGAGCGGCGCAGGCGCGGGCCGAATGCCTGTCGTGGCTGTTCTGGCAGATGGGCAGCGCGCCGTATCTCGGCGGCGGCTTCGGCCACTTCTACGCCTACGCGCCGACCAAGATCGAATACGCCATCGACCGCTACGCGATGGAGGTGAAGCGCCAGCTCGACGTGCTCGACCGCCGTCTTGCCGATAACGAATATCTCGCAGGCAGCGACTACACGATCGCCGACATGGCGGTCTGGCCGTGGTACGGCGCGCTGGCGAAGGGCCTGGTCTACGGCGCCGGCGAATTCCTGTCGGTGCACGAATACAAGAACGTGCAGCGCTGGACCGACGCGATCGCCAAACGCCCGGCGGTGAAGCGCGGCCGCATGGTCAACCGCATCTCGGGCGATCCGGCGAGCCAGCTGCACGAGCGCCACGACGCCAGCGATTTCGACACCAAGACGCAGGACAAGATCGGCGAGCCCGCGCAAGAGCATAAGGTGCGGGCAGGGGAACGCCATGAGCTTTTCGAAAAGGGCGCCGTTCGCATCCACTTACGAGGAAGCCGGTTCCGGCTTCCCGTTGCTGCTGATCGCCGGCGGCGGACTGAACTCGAACATATCGGGGATTACCGGCGACTATCCGCCCTTCAACGCCATCGAGGAGTTCAAGCGACGAGTACCGCTGCATCGCCTTCGACCTGCGCAATGCCAACGCCGGCCAGTCCTCAGGCCCGCTCGAGATCGACCGGCCCTGGGATTCCCACACCGACGACCAGCTCGGCGCTGATGGATCACCTCGGCATCGACAAGTTCATGGTGCTGGGCTTCTGCATCGGCGGCCCCTTCATCTGGAATCTGCTCGAAGCGCGCGCCGGATCGCGTCGTCGCGGCCGTGCTGGCGCAGCCGCAGCGGCTCGCGTCCCGAGATGCGCGACCTGTTCTACGACAACAACATGAAGGGCTGGGCGTCCGGAACTGGTCAAACGCCGGCCCGACATCACGATGGAGATGGTCGAGAAATTCCTGACCAGGATGTACCGCACCAACCCCGATTTCGTCTTCACGGTGACGCGCGATTTCGTGCGCCAGTGCCAGACGCCGGTGCTGATCCTGCCCGACGACATCCCGGCGCATCCTTACGCGGTCGCCATGGAGGCGGCGATGCTGGCGCCGAACGCCGAAGTGAGCATGTTCCCGTGGAAGGAGCCGAAGGAGCGGATTCCGCTGGCGGTGCGCCAGATCCGATCCTTTCCTGCGCGCGCACCGGCCGGCCCGGCAATTGGTAGTCTCGTAGGGTGGGTGAGAGCGAAGCGATACCCATCAATGCCAGGATGTGTCATGGCGATGGGTATCGCTTCGCTCCACCCATCCTACGTCTAGACCGCTGTCTTCGCTCCCTTCGGCCGGCGGAAACACCACGCGATCATCCGTCCGGCAGTAGCGATCCGGCGAACATGCGGCCGATCGGGTGATAGCGCTCCATGTGCACGCGCATCGCGGCGTGGTCCCACAGCTCGTCGCGGATGTGGAAGTGGATGCCTTCGCCCATGATCAGCAGCCGGTCGCCGTTGACGTCGATTTCCTTCCAGGTCTTGCATTCCATCGCAAACGGCGCGTCGGCCAGCCGCGGCACGGCGATCTTCGTCGAGGGCGCCAGTTTCAGGCTCGAGATAGTCCGGCTCGCCGATATCGGGCGGGAAGTCGCCGCTGCTCTCGTGCATCGCGTGCGCCAGCGCCTCGTCGGTCATGTTGACCACGAACTCGCCTGATCGCGCGGATGTTGATCACGGTATCCTTGATGCGGCCGTCGGGCCGCAGATTGGCGGCGAACATGCAGAGCGGCGGATCCTCGCAGAACACGTTGAAGAAACTGAACGGCGCGGCGTTGACCACGCCGGTTGGGCCGATCGTCGTCACCCACGCGATCGGCCGCGGCAGCACGAAGCCGATGTCAGCACCTTGTAGCGCTCGCGGGGTTTCAGATCGTTCGGGGGCGTATTGCATGAGGGACTCCGCTAGGGCGGGCAAAGCTTGCCGTCGCCGCAGCTTGCGGGCGAGGTCGACGCGTCGCAGCCTGCAGCTGAGCGTGGCTGAGTGGCGCTCTCGCGAGCGGACGTGGATGCCTCACCCGACCTTCACCGCAGGCGGGCATGACGAAGATCAGCCTACGGCATGCTCAGTTCGTGCCGGCCGACCACCATCCAGTGCACCTCATCCGGACCGTCGGCGAAGCGCAGATGCCGGACGTCCTGGTACATTTCGCCGAGCGGGCTCCATTGCGAAATGCCGGTGGCGCCGTGCATCTGGATCGCCTGGTCGATGATCTTGCAGGCGCGCTCGGGCACCATGGCCTTCACCATGCTGACCCAGATCCGCGCTTCCTTGTTGCCGAGCACGTCCATCGCCTTGGCGGCCTTCAGCACCATCAGCCGCATCGCCTCGATCTCGCAGCGCGCCTGCGCGATGATCTGCAGGTTGCCGCCGAGATGGGCGATCTTCTTGCCGAAGGCTTCGCGGGTCAGGCCGCGCGTCACCATCAGGTCGAGCGCCTTCTCGGCCTTGCCGATCGTGCGCATGCAGTGATGGATGCGGCCCGGTCCGAGGCGGACCTGCGAGATCTCGAAGCCGCGGCCTTCGCCGAGCAGCATGTTCTCCTTCGGCACCCGGCAATTGTTGAAGCGCAGGTGCATGTGGCCGCGCGGCGCGTGGTCGTGGCCGAACACGTGCATCGGGCCCGAGATCTCGACGCCGGGCGTGTCGATCGGCACCAGGATCTGCGACTGCTGCTTGCTCGGCGGCGCGTCCGGGATTGGTCTTCACCATCACGATCATGATCTTGCAGCGCGGATCGCCGGCGCCGGAGATGTAATATTTCTCGCCGTTGATCACCCACTCGTCGCCGACGAGCTTTGCGCGTGGTCGAGATGTTCTTGGCGTCGGACGAGGCGACGTTCGGCTCGGTCATCGCGTAGGCGGAGCGGATCTCGCCGGCGAGCAGCGGCTTCAGCCACTTCTCCTTCTGCGCCTTGGTGCCGACGCGCTCCAGCACCTCCATGTTGCCGGTGTCGGGCGCCGAGCAGTTCATGGTCTCCGACGCGAGCGGATTCTTGCCGAGCTCGACCGCGATATAGGCGTAGTCGAGATTCTTCAGGCCCTGGCCGGTCTCGTCGTCGGGCAGGAAGAAGTTCCACAGGCCTACTTCCTTGGCCTTGTCCTTGGCCTTCTGCAGCACCGCGAGCTGTTCCGGCGTAAAGCTCCAGCGATCGGTCTTGTTCTCGCCGAGCCGTACGAACTCGACCGACATCGGGTCGACGGTCTCGCGGATGAACTTCTTGACGTGCTCGTAGAGCGGACGGACCTCGTCCGACATGCGCAGATCGTTGAGTTCTTCGCCCGGATTGAGGTTGTAGGTCGTCGTTCGCGGGATATAGGCGTGTTTCATGGATTATTTCCTCCCATTTGCGCAAGAACGTCGATCTTGCGGGCGCGCACTCGGCTCGTTGGCCGGCAATGTAGACGGGCGGGCAGGGCTTGTACAAGCACGGGCGAAAGGGGCGCGATTTTCCGTCTCATGGGAAGCGCGCTATGGGCCCTCGGTGAGGCGGCGCGTAAGCGCCGTCCGAACATTGCCCCACTGACGTCGCATTCATCTAGACGCCGCTGCGCTCCTCAGGATGAGGTGACAACGCGTGCGACTACGTTCCGGTCCCGTCGTTACTCGCCGGGCCTTCTGCTCGAACGCACCGAGCACCGCGAGCGTCAGCGGCGGTGACGCCGGTCTCGATGGTCGGCTTCGGCACCGGCGCGAACAGCGGCGAATGGTTGGACGGCAGCTGGCGGACCTTCGCCCTCGCGGGCCGGCGGCGACGCGCTCCGGCTCATAGACGCCGATCCTGAAGAACATCGACGGCACGCCGGAGCTGATGAACTCGGAGAAATCCTCGCTGGGCGTGACCCGGCGGCGATTGACCTGAGCTTGTCACCGAACGCGGCCTTCAGCACTTTTTCGGCGGTGGCAGACCACGCCGGGATCGTTCATCACGGCCTTGGTGCCCTCGGTGATCTTGATGATCAGCGGCGCCGGCGCATCCGACATGGCGGCAGCCGCCTTCGCCGTCCGCTCGATACCCGCAGCATCTTTGGCGCGCACCTCCGGCTTGAAGCTGCGGATGGTGCCGCAGCACCGCACTTCGTCGGGAATGATGTTTGCCGCGGTGCCGCCCTGGATCGCGCCGATGCTGACAACGCCGAATTCGGTCGGATCCTTTTCGCGGCTGATCACGCTCTGCACGTCGACGATGAAGCGCGCCGCCATCATCACGGGATCGATGGTCGCCTGCGGCGCGCGCGCCGTGACCGCCGCGGCCACGAAATCGGATGAAGAGGCTATCGGCATTGGACGAGCCGATGCCCACGCGATAGTAGACGGTGCCGTAGGCGAAGGCGCCGTCATGCAAGGCAAATGCAAAATCGGGCTTTTTGAATCGCGTGAACAGGCCGTCGGCCAGCATGGCCTTGGCGCCGGACACCATCTCTTCGGCCGGCTGGGCGATGAACATCAGGGTGCCGCTGCCACTGGTCCTTCAGGCCGAGCAGTGTCTTCGCCGTTCCGACCCAGCTCGCCATGTGGATGTCATGGCCGCAGCTATGGGCCACAAACGTCTCCCGGCCGTTCCAGCTGGTCTTGTCGCGGCTGGCATAGGCAAGGCCGGTTTTCTCTTCCATCGGCAGCGCGTCGAGTTCGGTGCGCACCATGATGGTGGGGCCATCGCCATTTTTATAGATGGCGACCAGCCCGGTCTTGCCTACCTTCTCGGTGACATCGAAGCCGAGCGCGCGCATTTCGGCGGCGAGCTTGGCTGCGGTTTTTACTTCCTGAAAGGCAAGTTCCGGATGGGCGTGGATGTCCTTGTAGAGCGCGTCGAGCTTTGGATAGTCGCCTTCGACCGACGTCTCGATCGCGGTCTTGAGACGGGCAACATCGAGCTCTGCGTGCGCCGGCAGCAGGCTGGCCGCGAACCAGTGCGGCTGGATACCGCCAGGGATCTGACAAATCGGCTCATGGCGTGGTCTCCTTGATTGCGTCGCAGCGCTGTAGGTGGGTTAGGCGAAGCGCGTAACCCACCATGTCTCACCGATGCCTAGATGGTCGGCAGGCATACGCCCAGCCTACCCGAGCGAAGCGGTGGGCTACGTGCTTCGTAACCCTACACCTACGATCTCGCCTTGCGTATCCGGTGCATCGCGCAGATCTTGTTGCCGTCGAGATCGCGCAGATAGGCGAGATAGAGTTTGCCTGCGCGGAGCCTTCGCGAATGCCCGGGCGGATTTTCGCAAGGTCTTGCCGCCGTTGGCGATGCCCGCCGCATGCCAGGCGTCGGCCTGTTCGGGAGAATTCGGCCGCAAAGCCGATGGTGGCCGCCATTGGCGTGTGTCGCCGGCTCGCCGTTGATCGGCTTCGACACCGGAGAACACGCCGGTCTTGGTGAAATAGAAAATACGGTGGCCGTCGACCTTGGCCGGCCGGACACCGAGCGTGCCGAGCAGCGCGTCGTAGAACGCCTTGGCCTTTTCGAGGTCGTTGGTGCCGATCATGACATGCGAAAACATTCTTCAATTCCTCCCCATTTTTTTCAGACGGTCAGTCGCGATTGCTGTCTGCGCATTCGCAAGGAACAACCCGCGCGCTGCTCGTTGCCGCCAATGTAGACGGCGCTCATTGGCGCTGCACAAGCAGGCGATGGCCGAGGCCCGGGCAGCCGGCCCCCAGTTGCCGGCGGATTACGGTTCGGTAATCCGGCCCGAGAGGGTGGCTTCCGCCGGCCAGCGCGGCGCCTCGACGCACCCGGCCATCTTGAAGCGCCGCCGGGGCAATTCCTACCTCTGGGATGCCAGCCCCGGCGTTCCGGCCGTGGGCGGCTAGGGAGACGACAATGAGCTATCCTGAAGACTGCCATTCTGTTGGCCGGTCTCACCGGCCTCTTCATGGGCGTCGGCTATCTGATCGGCGGCGCCGAGCGGCGCCATGATCGCGCTCGTGATCGCGGCCGCGACCAACCTGTTCAGCCTACTGGAACTCCGACCGCATGGTGCTGTCGATGCACGGCGCCCATGAGGTCGACGCGCGCAGCGCGCCCGACCTCGTACAGCCTCGTGCGCGAGCTGGCCGGCGCGCGCCGGCCTGCCGATGCCGCGCGTGTTCCTGATGGACAATCCGCAGCCCAACGCGTTCGCCACCGGCCGCAATCCGCAGAACGCCGCGGTCGCCGTCACCACCGGCCTGATGCAACAGCTCAGCCGCGAGGAACTCGCCGGCGTGATCGCGCACGAGCTCGCGCATATCAAGAACCACGACACGCTGCTGATGACCATCACCGCGACGATCGCCGGCGCGATCTCGATGCTGGCGCAGTTCGGCATGTTCTTCGGCGGCAACCGCGACAACAACAACGGCCCCGGCATCATCGGCTCGATCGCGATGATGATCCTGGCGCCGCTCGGCGCCATGCTGGTGCAGATGGCGATCAGCCGCACCCGCGAATACGCCGCCGACGATCTCGGCGCGCGCATCGTGCGGCCAGCCGATGTGGCTGGCCTCCGCGCTGGTCAAGATCGCGAACGCCGCGCATCAGATCCCGAACATGGAGGCCGAGCGCAACCCGGCGACCGCGCACATGTTCATCATCAACCCGCTGTCGGGCCACGGCATGGACAATCTGTTCTCGACGCACCCGTCGACCGAGAACCGCATCGCCGCGCTGCAGCAGCTCGCCGCGGAAATGGGCGCGAGCGGCGGCAGCGCCTTCCGTCGACGCCCGCGGCAACTATCCCGCGCCGCAGCCCGTGGGGCCGGACCTCGGCCTCGCGCGGACCGTGGGGATGAGTTGACGTGTAGGGTGGGCAGCGGCGCGTCAGCGCCGTGCCCACCATCGGTCCGCAGCAATACACGTTGCGAGATGGGTGGGCACGCTCGCTTGCCCACCCTACGAGCTGTCAGCCTTGGCGAGCGCAGCCGAAGCAATCCACGTCTCCGAAAGCCGCGCTGCTGGATGCCCCCGCCCTCGCAATGACGGCCGGATGCGCGGAGCGACATCCGGGCCAG
>ERZ1370068.1553-contig-1146_pt1 | contig 16696 bp, 14 predicted proteins | sample MGYA00561227_ERZ1370068 | MGnify/ENA primary metagenome ERZ1370068 (study PRJEB38410, sample SAMEA6850437) | metagenome | study: Metagenomic assessment of the ecological functions of the soil: analysis of the soil microbiota associated with the...
GCGCAGGCTCGTGCGCGCGCGGCTCTTGAGGTTCTGCCAGGCCTTGCCGCCGAGCTTCGAGCAGGCCCGGCGCGCTCGCGTCCGCGCCGATGTACTTCGAGACCTTGCCGATCTGCTCGTGCGGGACGTACAGCCGGTCGTCGCCGCGGAAGCCGAGGAAGAGGTAGTCGCGCGTGACCTCGGCGACCGTCTTCGTCTCGAAGCCGAGCAGCTTCCCGATCCCGTGGTCCTCGTGGACGACGAAGTCGCCGGTGCGCAGGTCGGCGAAGCTCTGCAGCGCGCGGCCGGCGGGGCAGCGCGCGTGCGCGCGCTTGCGGAAGACCTGCGTGTCCGGGCAGGAGGACGAGCCCGAGGTCGCGCCAGACGAAGCCGCGACGCGCGGGCGAGACGGCGAAGTAGAGCTCCGGCTCGTCCGGGAGCCGGTCGCCCTGCTCGAGGATCTTCGGCTCGACGCGACGCAGCAGGTTGGCCGTGCGCAGCGCCTCGCCGCGGTGCGGGAAGGCGACGACGACCGCGGTTCCCCGCGCGGACGAAGCCGGCGAGCTCGTTCTCGGCCTCCGCCAGCCCGCGCGCTGCGATCGCCGGGCGCTGGGCCTCGAAGGCGTGCGCCTGACCACGCGGGAACGACTCGAGCTCGGCGCTGCCCTCGAGCGAGCGATTCTCTCGGTGCCGTCCTCGGCCCAGACCTCGCGCACCTGCTCGGGCTCCCAGACGAGATCCGGCGGCCGGTCGAGCGGCGGGACGAGGTCGCCGGGACCGGCGCGGGCTCGTCGTCCTCGCGCAGAGTGGGCTCCTGCAGATCGAGCCGCCGCTCGGCGGCCGGGTAGACGACCGCGCCCTCGACCTCGTGCAGCGCGCGCTGCGTGAAGGCCGAGAACGCGCGCACGGCCTCGATCTCGTCGCCGAAGAACTCGACTCGCAGCGGCTCGCGGCCGGTCGTCGGGAAGACGTCGATCAGCCCGCCGCGAACGGCGAACTGGCCGCGCTCCTGGACGCGGTCGACCCGCTCGTAGCCGGCCAGCGCGAGCAGCTCGGCGAGCGCCTCGAGCCCGGGCGCGTCGCCGGCCGCGAGCGCGGATCGGCGCCGGCCGCGCCTCGGGCGGAGGCAGCGGCTCCGCGATCGCGGCGGCAGAGGCGCAGACGAGCCCGCCGGCAGCGAGCACGTCGAGCGCCCGCGCCCGCTCGCCGACGAGGTGCGGCGGCGGCTCGAGCCCGAGCCCCAGCGCACGCCGCGGCTCGGCAGCAGCGCGACGCGCTCGTCGCCGAGGAACCAGCGCGCGCCCTCGGCCGCGTCGCGGGCGTCGGCGTCCTCGGGCAGCAGCACCACGAGCGCGCGGCCGAGATGCTCGTACAGCGCCGCCAGCAGCAGCGGCAGCGCCGGCTCGGACACTCGCGCAGGCGCCGGCAGCGCGTCCGCGAACGCGGCCAGGCGCTCGTCGTCGAGCAGCTCCTCGACGAGCGGGTGGAGCACGGGCCGGGTGGTTTCGCGCAGGTCCAAGACGAATGACGGAACCGGCGGTTCCGCCCCCCAATCGTAGCCCGTGAGTACGATCCCGACCGGGTTGTCGAGGATCGGGATCGCGGCATTGGCCGGCGGCGCACTGCTGGCGGCGACCGCGTGCAGCGGCGGCGGCGGCGGCGAGGCCAAGACCGCCGCAGCCCGCGGAGCGCCACCTCGTCTACATCGCCGGCGACTCCACCAAGAACGCAAGCGTCGTTGATCGCCGACCCGAGCGGCCAGAACGCCCATCACCTGACCACCGGCTTCGTCTGCTCTGCTCTCGCCCGGACGGCAAGACGGTCGCCGTCCAGCGCAGGCGGCAAGGGCATCTTCCTGGTCTCCGAGCGACGGCAGCAAGACGAGCCGCCTGACCGCGCGGCCGCTACGGCCCAGCGGCCTGGTCGCCCGACGGCAAGACGCTCTATGCCGCGGCCTCGAACGGCCCGGCGGTCGACCGAGCTGCTGGCGCTCGACCGGGAGGACCGGAGCTCGCACTCGCTGGCGAAGGGCTCGTTCTACGGCTTCGACATCTCGCCCGACGGCTGGCAGCTCGTCTACTCGCGCGCACCCGAGGTCGACTCCGGAAGGCATTTGCGGCGACCAGTTCGACCTCTACGTCGACGAAGCTCGACGGCTCCTCGGCCGAGCGCATCACGCGCGACGGCGTGAGTGCGTTCCCGGTCTGGGGTCCGGCCGGGATCGCCTACTCCCACTTCCCCACTACCGGGGATCAGTACGACTGCAGCGCACCTGGGATCCGCACGATCGATCCGACGGCTCGAACGGCACGACCGGTGATCGACCGCTCGCCCGATTCGATCAACCTGCTCGGCTTCTACGGCCTGCAGCCGCTCGGGTGGCTGGACGACTCGCACCTGCTCGATCGGCCTGCGCGGCGAGTCCGGCACGGAGGCGCGGTGCTCGATCTCGGCAACAAGAAGATCCGGCGCCTCGGCGAGGCGTTCGCGGACGAGATCTCGAGCGACGGGCGCTACTCGCGTCGGCAGCGGCGGCAGACAGCGCGTCGAGCCTCGATCGATGCGCCGCGTCTCCGACGGCCACCAGGTCTTCAGCCGCAAGAACGTCTGCTGCCCGGACTGGAACCGCTAGTTGTAGCGCTGCTGCGCGGCCTCTAGGCCGTCCTGCGGCGATCGTCTCGACCGCGTCGGCCGCGCGCGAACGAGCGCCTCCGGCGTCCTCCTCGGGCGCGAAGGCCGAGAGCACCCAGTCGGCGACGGAACGCGGGTCGCCGCGACCCGGGCGGCCCGACGCCGATGCGCAGGCGCAGGAAGTCCTGCGAGCCGAGGTGCTGCGCGAGCGAGCGCAGGCCGTTGTGGCCGGCGAGCCCGCCGCCCGGCGCGCGCCTGCAGGCGGCCGGCTCGAGGTCGACGTCGTCGTGGACGACGAGCACCTGCTCGGGCTCGACCTTGAAGAAGCGCAGCGGCGGCGCCGACCGAGCGGCCGGACTCGTTCATGTACGTCTCGGGCTTCAACAGCGCGAGCCGCAGCGTCGCCGAGCCGCACCTCCGCGAGCGAGCCCGAGAACTTCGAGCGCCAGGAGCCGCCGTGGCTGCCGCGCCAGCTCGTCGAGCACCAGCCAACCGGCGTTGTGGCGCGGGTCCGCTCGTACTCGCGGCCCGGGTTGCCGAGGCCCGCGACGAGCAGGTCCAGCGTCGAGGCGCTCTCGCCTCGACGGAAGAGACGCACCTATCCCTCGGCGGTGCTCTTGCTCGTCCGGAAGGCCGCCCTCGGCCGGGCTCTCGCCCTCGGCGGGAGCCTCCTCGCCCTCCGGCAGCTCTCGCCCTCGGGCAGCTCGCCCTCTTCGAGCTCCTCGCCCTCGACCTCCTCGGGCTCCGGCTCGACGATCGCGCGTCGGCATCGTCACCGTCGCGAGCACCGTCTCCTCGGGGTCGTCGAGGTACTTGACGCCCTCGCTGCGCCGGCAGGTCGACGAGGCGCAGCGTGTCGCCGATCGCCATCCCGCTGACGTCGAGCTCGAGGTGCTCGGGAATCTCCATCGGCAGCGCCTCGACCGTGATCTCGCGGTTGACCTGCGGAGAGCACGCCGCCCTCGGTCACGCCGACCGGCTCGCCGATCGAGCTCGACCACGACGCGCGCCTGGATCGGCTGGTCGAGCCGGACCTCCTGCAGGTCGACGTGGATGATCCCGCCGCTTGCACCGGGTGCTGCTGGTACTCCTTGAGGATCGACGGGTGGGTCGTCTTCTGGCCCTCGAGCGTGACGTCGAGGATCGCGTGCAGCCCTGGCCGCCGGTGAGCACCCGGCGCAGCTCGCGCTCGGGGATGCGAGATCGGCGTGCGGCGTCTTGCCGCGCCCGTAGAGGACGCCCGGGATCAGCCCCTGCTTGCGCAGGCGGCGCGACTCGGCGGAGCCGCGGCTCATCGCGCTCCTGGACCCGCAACTTCACTCGTTCGCCGGCCATCGGCGGCGCAGTGTACCTACCGTTCGGGCAGTAGCTCCTCAGAGCGACCTCGCGGTCGCCAGCGCGACCGTCGCGATCGCCGATGATGCCGATCACCTGCTCGTGCCGGGCGTCGAGCGGCAGCGCGTCGAGCGTGCGGTCGAGATGGTCGCGGTGACCCGGGTCGAGCTCGGCGTGCTCGACGATAGGTGCGGAAGGCCGCGCGCGGGTGGCCGGTCCGCTCGACCAGCTGCGTCGACCAGCTCAGTCGTCGGCGGGTAGCCCTCCATCAGCGCCGACGTAGCCGAGAAACGCGACCGGGTGGTGGTGGTGGATCCAGTAGTACTGGCTGCCGACGAGCGCTGGCCACCGCGCGGCGGAGGCATCCGCGCGAGCACGGCCTCGCGCGCGTCGATCCGGAGCAGCTCGAGGTCGCCGAGCAGCGTCTCGTCGTGGCCGAGCTCCTCGTCGACGTGCTCGCTCGAGGTAGCTCGCGAGCGGCGCTGGCCAGTCGGTCGCCGTCAGCCGACGCGCCGCGCGAGCGCGGCTCCGGTCAGCGGGCACGGTCGCGCGGATGATCTGGTGCTGGAGGATCAGGTACTCGGGCCACAGCTCCGCGAGGCGCGGGTCCTCGACGAGCGCGCGTGTAGGCCACGCGCGAACGGAACGACGAGCACGGCTGAGCTTCCGCCCGGCAGGCGGGCGCTGTGCCGAGCTCGGTCAGTGGACCGCGCTGATTCTTCTGGTCTTGTGCGTCGAGCATCCCGTCTTTCATGAGCGCTATCGCCGAGGGTCGTCGACTCGGTCGATCTGGTCCTTGCGAGAAGGCGTTCAGCGCGTCGATCACCGCGGTCGGGCACGCGTCGCCGTGATCGATCTCCGCGCTTCTCCGAGATGCTTCTTGACCTGTTCCTTCGGCTGCTTCGGTCATCGGGCGCGAATATCGACGTCTTCGCGGCCTGCGGTGTCAACGCGCTGCGACGCGCGCCGCGCTCGAGCGGCGCGGCGAGGTGCCCTTTGCGCTCGTACAGCTCCGAGCGGTCTCGCCAGGGCGGCAGCGCGTGCCTCGTCGTCGCCGGCCCGCGAGCGCGAGCACCTCGGCGAGGTCGCAGAGCGCGTCGGCGCGGGTGGCGAGCAGGTCGGTCGGCTCGCCAGCTCGGACCGCCTCGCGCGCCAGCGCCCGGCTCCCTCGAGCTCGCCCGCGCCGCGCCAGGATCTTGGCGCGCGCGGTCCGCCAGAGCACCTGCGAGGCACGTCGTCGGGCGAGGCGGCGGCCTCTCGCTTCTCACGGCTGGAACGCGCTCCGCCTCGTCGTGTCGCCTTCGGCGAGAGGCGCGTGCGCGAGAAAGTCCCGCGATCGTCGATCGGTAGGCGCGCTCCCCACCTCGTCCAGCGTCTCGTAGCTCTCGGCGCAGGGTCCTCGGCGGCCGCCTCCGGCGTCCCGGCGAGCTGCTCGACGAGATAGGTCTCCTGCGCGTTGAGCGCGTCCCACAGCGTGAGGCCGGCTTCCTCGATCGTCCTCCGCCCTTCGGCCAGGAGCTCCCGCGCAGTCCGATGTCGCCGCGCATCGCCTCGAGCACGGCGCGCTCGACCGAGCACGTCGCGCGGATCGTCGGGTCGCTCGCCCTCGAGCGCGACGAACTCGCGGCTGCGGGCGATCCCCTCCTCGACGGGCAGCGGGCCGAAGACCGCGCTCACCATCAACCAGGAGATGCTCTCGGCCAGCGCCGCCCGATAGTTGCCGCGGCGCGCGAAGCGAGAGCGCCTGCCTCCAGGCGTCCTCGGCTGTGGCAAAGCGAGCCCATCACGGTCCCTCGACGCGGCCGACGAGGTTCCAGGCCTGGGCGAGGCTGTAGTCGTCGCCCAGCTCCTCGCACGCGCTCGAGCGCCTCCTGGGCGGCCTCCTCGGGCGTTCCTGCTGCTGCCGCTGAGCATGCGCAGCGTGCAGAGGCCGAGCAGCGTCCGCGCCGGCCGGCGGCCGCTGAGCTCGAGCGCGTCCTCGAGCGCCCGCCTGCCCTCGGCGCCGTAGACGCGCGACGACCAGAAGCCCCAGAGCGCCGTCGCCAGCCGCAGCAGCAGCTCGCCGTCGTGCGCCTTAGCGTGCGAATGCAACTGGCTTCGGCCATGTTCGGGTACTCGCCGTCGACCCGCGCGAGGAACGCCGGGTGGTTGCCCGTCCGTGACTCGGCGTCCAGCCGCTCGGCCTCACCGGCAGTCCAGGCGGCGTGCCGCTCGCACCCAGCCTCGAGCTCGCCGGCCGATTCGAGCAGCTCGAGGCCGAACTCCCGGATCGTCTCGAGCATCCAGAAGCGCGGCTCGCCGTCAGAGTCCTGGCGCTGGCGCAGGAGGCTCTTCTGGACGAGTGAGTCGAGCCCGTCGAACAGCTCGTCGCCGAAGGTGCCGTCGAAACACACCGCCTCGGCGGCCTCGAGGCGGCAGCCCTGACGAAGACGGCCAGGCGCTCGCTGATAGCCAGATGGTATCCGAATCGTGTGACGCGCGCATCATCGAACGGAAAATATGGCGGGGCGATGCGGGCGCGATCCCGTTGCGATCAGGAAATAGTCCGCGGTCAACGTGATCGCCGCGCCACCGTCCTGCGCGATTGAAATCGTGCGCAGATCATGGAATGAGGCGAACCCGCGGTACCGATCGATATGATGGCGTTCCAGGCTGGCCTGAATGCGAGCGCGCTCTGGTATCAGGTAACGTTCTGTTGATGAAAAAGAAAATCGCGAGCCGTGACCAGGACCGGACGGTCCCCAGAGTGACGCCGTGCAGTCCGCGCCGGCGGAATCCGGCGCGATACAGTGCGGTCTCGCGCAGAGTCTTGAAGGAAGCGTCCTGAAAGTGCTTGGCGGCGGCTCCACCCGCTGGCAGCAGCCTTTTCAACCAGCGCAACCTTTTGCCGAAGTGAAGCGGCCCGGGCCGCGCCCTTCTCATCGCCGGCGGGCCCGAGCCGATCACCACCAGGTCATATTTGACGTCGCTCATCCCCCTCATGGTCTCGCAGATCGGCGCTACTGCGGATTCACTACCAGCGTTTCTTTGGCGTCCACTTTGGTCGAACCGGATCGGCAAGCTGGTGCCGCCATAGTATGCGCCCCACTGGTCTTTGTGGTGTTTCGACAGGGACATGCCCGGATTCTGCCCGTCGCCAGGTTGGCCTGCGATTGATCCAGGTTCGAAAGACGATCGACCACCATCTTCGCAGCGACGGCCCCAGTCGCAGCGTCGTCCGCTTGACGCCGCTGGGCGACCCGCCCATCGGCACCGGTCCGATGTTGAAATAGCGCTCCACAAAGAAGAATCTGACCGCCCACGGGATGATTCAACTCTCGAGTTTCCGGATAAATTGCCCGTAGTCCCAGCGGGCGATGCTGGATCCCGCGGTCCCTTGCTCCTGGCATCGACGGCGGCAGCCAGGGAATCTGGCCAGCAGTGATCGTCGTAGCTGGGAAACCACGCTGCCGGGCGCTCTGCGTGAGCAGGCGTTCGACCACGACGGAGAGCCAGTCGCGCGCGCATAAGCCGCTCTCCGCGGCGCGGGGAGCGGCAGCTTTCGCGTGGCCTTGCGCAGTTCGGTATCGATCAACGAGACGCATCCGTGTGGAGCGGCGCGCTTTCTGCTCCGACCGGCCCATTCCGACCTCGGCAGTGCACTCCACGCTTCGCGAACCTGGGGATTCGATCCCGGGTGCTTATCCCAGGCTCGCACCGTTTCCTGAGCTTGGCAATGCAAATAGGACGAGTACATCGTCCTTCTGGATGTTCAGCATCTCCGCGGGCTGCCACTTGTCACGTGAAGCCAGCATTGCGCGACCTGCGGGCGACGATTACGGCGGCGCGAAACCTCCGCTTACTGGATAGCGATAACTTTCCGCGGGAAGCGACGGTTCTGAGCCTGCCGATACGATCATCCCGCCCGCTGGATTGAAGGCCTGCGGAAGATCGTCGCTAGGGGAACGTTCCGTCTCCAACGCGCGAATCATTCTGGCTCTCGTCCGCCGGGGACGTCTCCGCGACAACCTTGGCGGTTCGGCAACTTGCCTGCGGCGTAGTGTGATAGCCGACGTTCCCGGTCATCGTCAGGCATAAATAAAGTTCCCCGGCTCCGGACCCGGGTAGTGGCGCAGCGCCTGATTGAACTCCTCCCAGTTGGCCGCTTTGTCGAGTGCCAGGAAACGGAAATTCCATGACTCCGGTCTCGGCCGCCATCCATCGGAGCGAATAGCTTTTCCCTCCATCGTTCAGGCAGTACCGACCAGGTGCTCGCAGTGCTGCCATGCGTCGGCCCCGCACGGGCTTCGCCTCTTCACCCGATCCAATCGCGATCCAGCAGTCCTTGCTTCGTTTGCCCCTGCCACCTTGATACCGCCCGCGCGCGTCGGTCGATTGTTTCCCGACACAGATCCTGACGCCGAATTCTGAGATTCGTCACGCCTGCAGGCGCGAGGTTGCGGATGGTGTCCTGGTGAATCACCGCAGGAATCTCCAGGAAGCGCCGCGCCCAAGCCCGCCGTCCAGGTCCGCGGCTTTCAGGCGCACCGCGGTACCAGGGCGACGGGAATCGACCATTCCAGGTGCGGATCGCCCGCCAGAATCGGTGCTTTGCCGCCGGCAGTGTGCGCTCCGGAAATCGCCCAGGCGTTCGGATCCCGAGCCGCCTCGGTTCCCGTGCGATCCGGATAGAGTGAAATTCACCTTCTGCGCATCGCCGGCCGCAAGCATGTGCTGCTTGCGGATTTCTTCCCGCCAGATGTTGTGAGCGTGCGTGATACATCTGCAGCGCGGCCAGAGAGTATCTTCGATTCGCCAGGCGCGGACTGTGAAGTTCAGCAGCGTGAATTCGAGGGCAAGCGGCCTCGATGCGGTTTCCGAGGTAATAATTCACGCCACGCGCGTACGCCGGATTATGGTTCTCGCTTCGGGCGCCAACGTTCTTATCTGCGCTTCGATAATGCGTGCCATGCGCAGCGCGCGATTCGCGGTCTTGTTCGACCGCTGACGGGCCCCACAGATTTGCCAGCTCGCCCGCAGCCAGGCGGCGAAGCGCGTCCATCTGCCACATCCGGTCCTGTGCGGTTACGTAGCCCTGCAGGAAGATTGCGTCCTCCCAGGTCGCCGCCGAGTTATGCGGAACCTTGCGGTTAAGCCTGCGAACGACCGTCGCTCGAGCTTCGCAATGGGCGCGGCGGCGATCTCGCGCCGAGGTTTCTCGTGGGCAGGGTCCGCCAGGCAAATCCAATAGGCGGCGCCTCAGTGCCGCAATCGAGCAAAAACCGCTATGCCTTTCAGATTGATCGCCCGCAATAAGGGCGTGTTGAATAGCATCGGCCCGATTGTAGCGGACTAAAATGTCACTCCGCTTACTACTCTACTGCTCGCGATTGTCGTTCTGAACGGATTCTTCGCCGCCGCCGAGGTGGCTCTGGCATCCGTTCGTCGTTCCCGGTGGCTGGACCAACTGGCGGCTCCAGGGATGTAAGGTGCTGCGCGCGCGGCGTTGAGCTTCTTTGCGAATCCAGAACGCCTGCTGAGCGTTACTCAGGTCGGCGCGACGCGGCGGCGGTCTGGGCCTGGGGCGGGCGGGGTGAGCAGACGCTCGGCAACGTGATCCCGGGGTTCTTCACGCCCTGGTTATGGCACCCGGCACGCGAAGCTCCTTATTCACTTGGCGTCAGTTTTGATCGTCGGCAGTTTCTGGCGACCAGCTTTGTGCAACGTGGTGATCGGCGAAGTGGTGCCGAAGAATCTGGCGCTGGACAAAGCCGATCGGCTGGCGCTGCTGGTGGCGCCCTGCGCTGCTGGTGTTCAATCGGATCTCCGCGCCGTTCGTACGTCGTGGACGCGACCTCGGCTGGTTTGATCACCGTGCCATGGGCCTCAGCGGCCACGGTGGCGGCGGGCATTCAGCCGAGGAACTCAGGTTTAGTTTGGAGTCAGAGCCGCCGCGAAGGCCATCTGGAGACTGTTCGAAGAGGACGCGATTCAGCAGATGCTGGGCCTCAAGGATATCTACGCCCGCGAGGTGATGACGCCGCGTATTGATATCGTCTCGGGGTGCCCGTGGATGCGAGCTGGGACGAACTCCTCAGGATCACGCTCGAACACAAGTATTCGCGGCTTCCCGTGTATGAGGGCAAGCCCGAACACATCATCGGATTAGGTCCACTGCAAGCGGACCTGATGCGCGTGTGGCGTGAGCGCAAGAAGCGCCACCGGATCGCCGGCAGCCCGCCATTCCTTCTCGATTGCGGCGCCACCTGCGCGACCTTCTGGTGTAGCCTGAAACCAAGCCTGGAGCCAACTGGTGGACGAATTCCGCAAGAATCACACGCACCTGGCGATGGTGGTGGGGATGAGTTCAGACCATCACCGCATGATAGACGCTGGAAGATCTGCTGGAACAGAATATTTGGCGAAATCGGCGACGAGCACCGATATTCGCCGCCCTCTTCGGTGGCCGGCGCACGGTGATCGAAGTGGACGGCGGCTGACTTAACATCCGCGATCTGGCGTCGCAATACGGATCGAACTGCCGGGCGACGCGGGGTTCGAGAACGCTGTGCTGGTTTTCTGCTGTTCAGACTGGGTTATATTCCGCGCCCGGCGACACGGTGACGAACGAGTCACATGTTTTCATCGTCCAGGAATGGATCGCAACCGGATTGTGCTGCGTGAAGATTGTCACGCAGCGGCCCTGCCGAAACTCCGCGTCGAAAGCACCTGCTAGTCGCTTCTTTTGCGGATTGCCCGCGACTTCCGCCAGCAACTCCCGGACGGTTCGCCGGAGACAGGATGTCGCAGATCGGGCGCAAGCTTCTGCGAGCGGTGCCAGAACAAAGCGGCGCTCCGTCATGCGCGGGTCGGGATCTCCAGGTCGTCCGATTTCATCACGGCGTTCCCGTACAGCAGAATATCGATGTCGATCAATCGCGGGCTCTGGGCGTTCGCCTCCTGGCGTCCCATTTGCGTTCGATGCGCTGGATCCTCTGGAATAGCTGTCGCGGCAGCAGGTCCGATTCCACCTCCACCACTTGATTCAGAAACCAGGGCTGATCGAGACGTCAGCGCGGCGCGGTTTCCACGAATGGAAGACGTATCGCAGAATCCGGTGACGCTCGGTGTCGCCACAGGCCAGACAGATGCAATGGCGTCGTACTGGTATTCGCGCGCTTGCGGTCGCGCTCCGGAGAGCTTGACCCCAGGCCCAGGTGAGCGTCTGTCATTTGACTTGAAACAGGTGTTTAAACTGGCGCGCCGCGAATCTCTCGCGGATCTTGAAGCATATTCAGGCCTGCTGCGTGCCCATCCGCCCGCGCGGCGTCCGATCCGGGAAATCCGAGCTGGATCCAGATACGGCTCGTGCAAACTTCTTCGAGTCGTGTCCGGCTCTCTTCGTCGAGTGGACGCGGCGATCGTGTTCAACGGCCCCAACTGGTCTGCCGCGATACTTTCTCAGAGCATCGGTCAGCATGATCTCTTCCCTGGTCGATCCCGTCCGGCCCGAAGCGGTCCGCTATCCAGCAGATCTGAAGCGCGCGCGTGGCACCAGCATCGGCATCCACGCGGCCCGAGGCCCGGACCTGGGCGAAATCGCGGACCCACGGCGCGAGCAGGCGGTTGGCGATGCGCGGCGTCCCGCGGCTGCGGCGTGCGATCTCCCGACGCCCGTGGTCATCGCGTCCCGCTTCTGATTTCGAGCAGCCGTCGCCGAGCGCATGACGATGCGCCCAAGCTCTGCCACCTGCTACGTGACGATTCAGGCGCGGAGGACCAGGCCGGAACTCGACCGCGCAGCGTGCGCGCTGGTCAGTCCTTGCCGGGTGGTGCGCGCCGATGGCCGACAGAACTTCGTCCACGACCTCCATCGCCCAGCCAGTTGCGCGCGCCGGACCGGTGCCGATCAGGATGTCCACGCGGAAATCACCTCCAGCGCGGAACAGATCATCTCTTCGACGTCCGGCTGCGGCCGATGGATTTCGTCGATGAAGGAAAACTTCGCGCTCCCCCCGGATGTTGCTCAGGTTGCCCACTTTTTCAGGTCCAGCACAACTTCGCGCAGGACCCGCGGGTCCCGGGGGTCTGCCTGCATCGCCGAGCGCCCCACTCCGGCGGCGATGATCGCGGCGAAAGCGTCGTCTTCCCCAAGTCCTGGAGGTCCGTAGAGCGGCACGCGAGATCCATGGCCTCGCCGGCGGCGTCTGGCGGCTTCGATCGGCGATGGACGGGTTTTCTTTACTTTGGCTTTGGCCGGCCAGCCGATCGGCCAAGCCTGTTGGGGCGGAGAGGGTGGCCCCTCGAGTTGCGCGTTCCTCTTCCCGCGGTGACGCCGGAAACGATGCCGTCTTCACGCATGAAGCTTTACGGTGTACCCCGCTCAATGCCGCATTCCGCGCGACTCGCGAGTCATCAGGCGGCCAACGCGAGGAGGCCTCGCCACCGCGTCGCACGTGGTTCAGCAGTCCCTGATTGCCGGAAACGCCAGTGACGGCCTATCTGCGCCAGTTTCAGCGCGCCGGCGGAATGCAGCCCATCAGAATCAGCCGCCCTCGGTGGCCGAGCGAGGCTTTTGGTGGCGGCTGCCTCCGACTGCCGCTCGCCGTTCAAAGCTCCGAAATTCGACGCCAGTCGCCGAGATGGCGTCTTCTTCCACGGTGTTGAACGTGCTCTGGCCGGCGCCGGCCGCTTCGCGCGCGATTCCGGGCAAGCAGAGTCCAGCTTGTCGACGCAGCTCCAGCACCATACAGTTCCGCTGTGTCTTCTTCCCGACGTCGGGAATCCGCACCCTGGCTGTTCGATGGAGCCTTCGCGGATGGCCCGGGCCAGATCGGCGCCGTCAACCCGCCCAGCGTCGTGATGGCAAGCTTCGGCCCGATGCCGTCACCGCGATCAGTTTTCGAACAAAGCTTTGTCGGCTGATGACACGAATCCGAAAGCGTCAGAGCGTCTTCGCGTACGTGTGTGTGGATGTGCAGCTGCACCTGCGTGCCGGTCTCGGGAAGCGATGAATACCGCCGACACCGGGATCGTTACCTCGTAACCGACCCCGCCGGTATCCGACGATCCCAGGTTCGGATGTTTTTCGAGGCGTTCCCCGCAGATGGGCGATCATTAACCGACGCTCAGGATACGCATGCGGAGAAGCAGGCGTTCTTTGGTGCACGAGGTGCGCAACGTGGCCATGCCCAGATCGCGGTGAGAAGCTCGCCACCTAAGCCGCGTGCTGCGCGTCGAAGCCGGGCAGCGCTACGAAATTTCCGATAACCGCCGACGTTTATCTGGCCGAGATCGGCACAGCGCACAGGAAAAGTCGATTTCGACGCATCGAGAAACTGCGGCACCGCGCACCATCCGCACGCGATTCGAGCTGTACGTCGCGGCTCGCATCAAGTTCGATCGCTTTGAATGGATTGTCGAAAAGGCCACGGAGCTGGGCGTGACCGCAATCGTTCCCGTGGAGGCGTCGCGCAAGGACGCGGATTGAGAAGGCTGCCGGCAAACGCCTGGAACGCTGGGCGCACGGATTGCTCTCGAAGCAAGCCAGCAATCCCGGGCGTATCTTCCCTCGAGATCGCCGAGCCCGTTCCGCTTGCCCGGGCGCTGTGGCTCAGCGCGGGACCCATCGTTACGTGCTGGACGCGAAAACCCCGGAGCGCCTCGCTCCTCAAAGCGCTTCCTGCGAAAGGACCGTGCAGGATACGGTTGCGATCCCACCGGCCCGGAGAAGGAGGGTTGGACAGAAGAAGAACACCGGCTTCGACAGCCGCGCAGCGATGGACGCCCGGTCTCCATGGGCGCCGCTGATCCTGCGCTGAGAACCGGCGGTTGATCGCCGCGCTCGCGGTGATTTCTCAAGCGACGTGGCTTGGGCTGGTTAGTTAGAGCGCCGATCGTTATGTTGGTTTCCGAGAATCTGAAGCACCGTCCGGTGCGGACCCTGCTGAGCATCTTCGCCGTATCGGCGTCGGAGGCTCAGCTCGGTCTCGCACGCTGGTCGGGCGTCAGCCGGGGCGTTCTGGCGACATGGCGGCGCGCTCCCGGGGCACCGGGCGCGGATATTTCCTGTCCCCGCCGGAGAGCGCCGGGTTCATCATTTTCGCTCACTATGCCTGAGAAGCTCGTGGCTGTGGTCCGCGCCAAGCCGCACGTCGCGATGGCCACCGGTACATGTGTGAAATCATATCGACTCATTCAACTCATTACCGGCGACTCACCTGGACGAATTCAGTGCGATGAGCGGCGAGACTGAAAGGTCGTGCAAGGCACGCTTGTTTCAGGATCTCGATGACTTGGTGGTTGATGAGGTTTTCGCCAACAGCAACACTCCAGCCGGGAACACCATCGATCTCGGCCACAATTGGCGAGTCTCGGGCATCGTCGAGCAGGGCAAGCTTTCCAGGACGTTCGCCGACATCGGCAGGATGCAGGAGATCTGTTGCTCTGGCGCGGTTTGAGCTTCCGCCATCCCCATGTCAAGCTCGACAGACCCGCGCGAACACGGGCGCCGTTAAGGCGGCGCTCTGCGGAAGGAACTTGCACACCTACAGATCGATTCGATCGAGGAGTTTGTTTCGCTGTTCAGCACCAACAGCGTTCCCTATATCGAGGCCTTCATGCGAACGTGGTGATCGGCGTGGCGGTTCTGATCGGATTTCTGGTGGTCTGTGTCTCTCGATGTTATACGACAGTACTGGAACGCACGCGCGAGATCGGCATTCTGAAAGCGCTGGGGCTGCACCGGCTGATACATCGTGGGAATTTCTGCTGCGGAAACCGATGCTGCTGGCGCTGGTTGGAACCTGGTCTGTCGGCATACGTGATGACCCTACGTGGACACGCGCTCCGCTGTTGGGAGTTTTTGCCGCGTCCATGCCTGGCAGGAGATCGTTGCCCGACTGGTATCTGCCGGGTGGCTGGGATCGCGTCTGGCCGTGGGCGCAGTCGTCGCGGAACGCTCGGTACCCCGGCGCTGCGCGCGGCAGCGCCAGGACGCCGACGAGGGCGCTGGCCTATGACTGACGATCGCTCTGAGTGAGATACAGGCTCAGGATCTGACCAAGACCTATCGTCGTCGGCGAAGTCGAAGTCCACGCGCTGCGGGCGTCGATCTCAAGATCGATGCGCGGCGAGTTTGTGGCGATCGTCGGGCCCAGCGGATCCCGGCAAATCCGACGCTGTTTCATCAGTCATGGGAGGCCTGACGCCGCTCTACTTCGGGTACGGTTAGCTGATCAGACGGGCGGGACCTGTGTCCAGATGAGACGAAGCGGACCGGACTGCCCGGCTGCGCAAGACCACGAGCTTCGTGTTCCAGCATTCAAATACAACCTGCCTGCCGACACTGACCGGCGGCGGCAACATCGAGAGATCGCGCGGCACATCGCGGGTAAGAACGGGCACGAGCGCCAGACCCGCAGTTTGAAGAAATCCTGAAGCTCCTAGGGTATCGCCAGCCGCCTGCACCACAAGCCCCGGGCGCCTTCCGGCGGCGAACAGCAGCGCATCGCCATCGCCCGAGCTCTGGTGAATCACCCGGCCCTGCTTCTGGCGGACGAGCCCACCGGAAACCTGGACACGAGAAGACTCCACCGCGGTGCCGTCTCGATCCTGCGAGGCCTGAACAAGCGCCTGGGCCAGACGACTTCTCCTTGATCACCCACAACCCGGAGGCCGCCGCCTTACGCCGATCGCATTCGGTGACCATGCGCGACGACCGCATCGTGTAAGTGAGGAGAAGGGGCTAGGAGGGAAACTGTGAAGCGCGCCGCGCCCGTCCTGCTGCGCCAGTGCTCGGTCAGCGTTCGCTGCGATTGAGGGCGCGGTCTTCCACACCGGGCTTGTACGCCATGGATCATCAACCCGGATGGCTTCCACCGAGGCCCGCATCGAGACGGCGTACTGCGCACTGAGCAGCTTGCGCCGCAGACCGGTGCGGCAGGTCCTGGGCATCGGCGATCTTCGCGGATGCTGCTGAGCCTCGCGCCGATCGAACGAGCACACTGCGCGGAGACCGGCTACACCTTCGGCAACCATCGCGTACCGCCGGCGCGACGCCTCCCGCGCTCTGGTATTACAGCTGTTGCGCGACGCGCCGATCCGGACCGCGCGCCTCTTATCGCGCGATCGTGCTCGGCGGTGAAAGCTACGATGACCAGGACACCTGGGGCGACGAAGCCGACAGGGACACAGATCTACGCTACGTGATCGCACGTCTGCGCCTGAGCGATCTGTGGGAATTCAGCCGCTCCTATCACGATCCCTGGCTGCAATGGAAAGCCGCTCCGCGGGATTCGTCAAGGGGCTCGTCTATAAACGCGACGTTGAGAATTTCCTGCTACATCCCATCTAGCCGCATCCGCAACGTCGTTCGATCTCGCCGGGCATTCGTTCATGTGGAACTACGAGTATCGTGGCCCGCCCGACACCGTGGTGGATTACCACGTGGATTGGAACGCGGTACTGTTACGGGGCCGCCGAATGCCGATCCCGCACGAGTGGATGGCATGAAGATTCGGTTGCTCGAGCCGCACCCGCCTGAATCCGGGAGTTCAGCAGCCGTTACATGAAGTATTGGCTTGGCAAGAATTTATGAGCACTATCGCGGGTCGCCGACGCCTTGATTCTCTTGCGCTACCCGCGCGGAGGATGGGTACGTCCGACGATCTCGTTACAATCCGCACAGTTCGGTCCGCGATCTGGCTACGCAGCCGAACGTCACGCTGATGGACGAACATTTAGCAATACGTAACTGAAACGCGAAGTACAC
>ERZ1370068.6752-contig-5716_pt1 | contig 16690 bp, 18 predicted proteins | sample MGYA00561227_ERZ1370068 | MGnify/ENA primary metagenome ERZ1370068 (study PRJEB38410, sample SAMEA6850437) | metagenome | study: Metagenomic assessment of the ecological functions of the soil: analysis of the soil microbiota associated with the...
CTGATGTCGTGGAAGAGGGCGCCGAGCTCGAGCCGCTTGAGTGACGTTCCTCGAGGCCGAGCTCCTCGCCGACCTTCAGCGATGAGCGTCCGTGATCCAACGCGCGTGGGACGACGTGTACTCGTCGTTCGCCTCGACGCGTTCGCCAGCGCCTCCGACCGTCTCGAGGAACGTGCGCTCGATGCTGTCGAAGTTGCCGGCGTTGGTCAGCGCAAGTCTCGACTGGTGGGCGCAACGCCTGCCAGCAGGCGCAGCTGCGTTCGCTGAAGTCGCCCTCGGCGGGAGAGGCGAGTGCGATGCAGCCCAACCGGCCTCCGTCCAGCGTCAACGGCGCGACCGCGAAGGCGCTCCGACCGCCGCCGACTCTCCCTGGCGCCGCTTGAGGCACTTCCGTGCCGTCTCGTCCGCGACGACGAACGGCCCTTGACTGAGACAGGTGCGCCTCGGCGATCGTGCGGGAACTGCAGCCGGGCAAGCCGCTCGCGGTCGAGCTCGCGTAGCCAGGGTCGCGCTGAACGCAGACCTCACCGCCGACCGTGTCCTGGTACCAGACGGAGGCGCGAGAGCGCTGAGCGCACGTGCTGAGAGCTCGACGATCCGGTCGACGACGGCATCCATCCCTTCGGCGCTCGCCAGCTGGCGGCTGAACTCGAGCAGCGCGGTCGCGCGCTCGGCCTCGCGCCGCGCAGACTCGTAGAGGCCGTGCGTTCTCGAGCGCGACGGCGCATGGCCCGGCGAGCACTTCGAGCAGGCGCACGTCGTCCTCGTCGAACTGGTCGAGGCCGAGCTTCGAGATCACGATCACGCCGATCGACCGCGCGTTCCGTAGCGCAAGCGGAACGGCGACCAGCGACTCGTCGATGCGCGTCGGTGCCCGGCAGGATCGCGCGCGAACTCGCAGTTGGCTGCGTCGGCGATCAGCAGCGACTCGCCGGTCTGCGCGACGCGGCCGGTGATGCCCTCGCCGACCTTGCAGCGCGAGGATCTCGATCGCGGCTCCGCGTCTCCGAGCTGAACTCGCCGACGAACGCGATCGGGAGCACGTCGTCGCCCTCGACGCATCGACACGCGGCAGTTGTGGTAGTCGATCAGCAGCCGCAGCTCGGTCGGCGATCGCCTCGCCGATCTGGCGCACGTCGTTGAGCCGGTTGAGCTTGCCGGCCAGGCTCTGCAGCATCTTCAGGTGCGCGATCGAGCGCACGTCGCGCCGGTCGGCCGGCTCGTCCGTCCGGCCGCTCGCGTCGCGTCGTCGTCGAAGAGCGACGATCTGGTTCTTGCCGCGCGCCTTCGCGGTCATCATCGCCGCCTCGGCGCACGCGATCAGCTCGCGCGGGTTCATCGCGTGCTCGGGGCCGCGCGCGAGCCCGATCGGAGACGGTGATGCGCGCCGGCGGGCTCGAACTCGGTCGACTGCGCCGGCAAGCCGCTCGCGCGAGCCGCTCGGCGAGTCCGGCGCGTCGGCCGCAGGACGACGGCACGATGACGGCGAACTCCTCGCCGCCGAGCCGGCAGACGACGTCGGAGCCGCGGACGGCGTCCTGCAGCGTGCTCGGCGAGACCGCGCGAGGACCTCGTCGCCGTCGCCGTGGCCGTAGACGTCGTTGACGCGCTTGAAGTCGTCGATGTCGAGCATCAGCAGCGCGACCGGGTCGTGCGCGCGGCCGCGCTCGCTGGAGCTCCGAGCGCGAGCCGCTCGTGGAAGTAGCGGTGGTTGTAGAGGCCGGTCAGCGAGTCCGTCGTGCGCCAGGTGCTCGAGCCGCGCGCGGATCTGCGCGTTGTCGAGCGCGAGCGCGGCGGCGTCGCCGAACCAGCTTGCGCGAGCTCGAACTCGTCCTCGTCGAACGACGCGTCCTCGCCGAGGCGGTAGATGTTCAGCGCGCCCTTGAGCGAGCCGCGGGCGATCAGCGGCATCGTGATCAGCGCCTCCGGCTCGTCCGGCGGCGTGCCCGGTGACGATCGACGACGCGCGGATCGAGGTGGGCCTGGTTCGTCGAGCACCGGGCTCGCGGTGCTCGACCGCCCAGCCCGTGATGCCCTGCGCCGAAGCGGGCAGCCGGTCTGCGAGGATCTTGCTCCGGCCCACTTGTCGCGCGCGCACACGGGCACAGGACGCGTCGGCGCTGCTCGTCGGCCTCGTAGATCGTCAGCGAGTCGTGCGGGACGAGCTCGGCGAGCGCGTCGGCGATCCGGTCGAGCAGCGCGTCGAGGTCTCTGCTCGGCGAGGACGTCGTGGAAGACGTCCGCCAGGCGGCGGTACGACTCGACGAGCGCGGTCGCCGCTGCGACGGATCGCCAAGGCGACCTGGCCGACGAGCCGGAGGGAGGCGCGTGGTCGCTCATGCCGAGCAGGCTCGGTATGTCGTTGCAGCCGCAGAGTGACGCCCCTTCCATGAACCGACACACAGCAAAGCGAGGCGGAATGCGCTCGGATCCTCCGGTCTGAGGGGTTCCATCCCGCAGTCGCGGACATAGGCGCCATGGCCTGGGCCCGCCGGACGACCGGATCGGCCGCGGACTTCCTCCTCGGAGCGGCTGATCGCCTGTCCGCGCTGGGAGGCGCGCGGCCGGCTGCCGGGGCTGCCACCTGTGGCAGCGTCGGGACGCAGACGGTCTTCGGCGAGGGACCTGAGAGACGCGGCAGCTGATGTTCGTCGGCGAGCAGCCGGGCGACCAGGAGAGACCGGGCGGGCAAGCCGTTCGTCGGGCCGCGCGGACGCCTCTTCGACGAGGCGCTTCGAGGCGCGGGGATCGACCGCAGCCGACGGCCTACGTCACGAACGCGCGTCAAGCACTTCAAGTGGCAGGCGCGCGGCAAGCGCCGCATCCACCAGAAGCCGAACTGGTCGGAGATCGACGGCGTGCCGGCCGTGGCTCGAGGCCGAGCTCGAGGTCGTCCAGCCGCGCGTGCTCGTCTGTCTCGGCGCGACGGCCGCGCAGGCGCTGCTCGGCCGCGAGTTCCGCGTCACGCAGCAGCGCGGCGAGCTCGTCGAATCCGAGCCTTCGGCGCCGGCGGTCACGGCGACCGATGCACCCGCTCGTCGATCCTCCGCGGGGTATCCGGCCGAGCGAGAGGCAGAGCTTCGCCGCCAGGTTCAAAGTCGGCGACCTGCCGCGTCGCCGCGGGCGTTGCTCTAGGCCGCCGGAGGTCTCTTCCGCTGCGCCTCGAGCGCCCTCGAGCCTCGCGGGGCGCGCTGGGCGAGGTCCTCGGCTCAGGATCCTCGGGGTCGTTGTCCGCCCCGTCCCAGGACGGCATGCGGCTGCGTGCGTGCGAACCACTCGCGCAGCGCGTAGGCGATGCCGGCCGCCAATCCCGAGCCCCAGCAACACACGCTTTCATCTTCAGCCTCCCACGTCGGCTCGGAGAGACGTACAATTCCATGGGGCTAGTCGCCCACGGTTCGCGAAGGTCGCGAGCTGCGCCCCGAGAGGCCTTCCTCGGCGACTTCGGGCAGTCTTGCCCGGCCGTCTCCTCGACCCCGGCCACGCTCCGCACCGGGGATGCTCGCGTCGCCGCGCGACGGCCTCGCCGCTCGCATGGTTCCTCGAGACGCGCCTGCTCCTCGGTCTTGAACAGTGGATGGTTGTCGAACGGATCGGCGTGTCTTGTAGTGGCCGAGAGGCATCGATGTCCTCGAGCTTCGCGTTCCGCTTCTTCCAACTCGAGGTAGATCCTGGATCGTTTTGGCGAACATCGACGGCATTTCAACGGTCATGGAGGGCTCCTGGGTCGGGGGCTGGGGCCGGGGCAGGGATTGCAGCCCTCCGGGCACCCGTCCACGGAAACTGCCGGAACCACTCTCCTGGACTAGGCCTAGCGATCACGGTCCGGAGCCGTCTCTGACCCGGTTCTTGCCTGCTCCGTTTGCTGGCCTCGTAGACGCGGCATCGGCGGCGGACGAACAGCTCGAGGCGCAGCGGTGCGAGGCAGGCGCCGCGCGACCCGAAGCTGGCCGTGGACGTGGGATCGGTGGCGCTCCGCCAGTAGAGACGATCCAGCCGCGACAGCCAGAGCGTATATCTCGTCGCGACCTGCCGCTATGGCAGATCCGGTGCCGCGGTAAGGAGCCGAGTCAGGAACTCCTCCTCCCGCCCCAGCGGCCGGCGCGATGTCCATCATCGCGGAGGGTCTCCTGGAGGAGGGTCGCGGCAATCGCGTAGCACGGTCGCCGCCGGACGGCTGGCAGCGTCGTTCGACGTCCTTGAACCAGTCCAGGGTCGGTGACGGACCACGGCCAGGACCGCCGAAGCGCTCGACACGGGCGAGCTCGTCCGCGAGCGATTCCTCGCACTGGCGCCGGTTGGCGAGGCCGGTGAGGGGCCGCCGACGAGGGCCTGCTCGCTCGACGATCCGGTGCAGCCGACGCGTCGTCGAGGGCAACCGCCGCGTGCGACGCGAGCGAAGGCCGCAGTCATCCGGTCCTCGTCGGTCAGAAATCGTCGCCGAGAGAGCAGCGAGCGACAGTCCATGGTCCGCACGCAGCGGCACTGCGATCTTGTCGTCGCCCTTGTCGGGGTAGCCGGCCTGACGACCTCACCGCTCGCACCGACGAAGACGCCGCCCGACGCGCCCGTCGCCCTGGATCGCTGTCTCGACGATCAACCCGCATCAGCTGGTCGCAGTCGTGCGCGTGGCGCCGAGCGCCTCGCCGAAGCGCGAGATGACGTCCGCAGCGCGCCCGCGTTCCGCCTGCAGCTCGTCGAGACGGGTCTGCAGCTGGAACGGCCATCTGGTTGAACGTCCGCCCGAGGAGCGCGAACTCGTCACGGCCCTGTACGGGCACGCGTTGCTTCGAGGTCGCCCCGCGCGATCGCGCGTGCCGCGTCGACGAGCCGGCGAATCGTTCGGACGATTGCACGACCTTCCACGTATACGCAGCACATGCGACGAAGAGGAGTAGCGGCGAGGAGCCCGATCGAGCAGGCGGTTTCTCGCAGCCCGGTTGGTCGCGTCGTGATGCGCGCCTGCGGGCTGATCACGCCGAGCGTCGCGTTGGGGCGTTCCCCGATCGTCGCGGCGACGAGGCTGCGGTAGCTGGTAGTTGTCGAGCGAGATCGTCTGTGTCTTGCCGGAGTGGACGTCCACGCTTCCGCTCACTCCCGGCGGCCCAGCGACGATGCGGCCGTTCTGGATCAGGACGACATGGTCGTAGTTCTCGAGGCCGGAGCGAGTCTCGAGACTCCTGACGAGCGCGTCGTCCAGCGGCACGGAGGCCACGACCGACCACGTGCGTGCCGTTCGCGCCGACAACTTCCACCTGCCGCGTCACCGCCATCGGGTCGCGCCTACCGACGCAAACCGCCGGGAGCCTCCACTGAAAGATGCGAGTTCCCCGCGGAGCATGCGTTCGAGGCCGCGCGGTTCCGGGCGAGCAGCGCGCTGGAAGGCGAGCTCTGTGTGCGAGCGTGCCCGGCCGCTGCGTCGGCGGACGCCCAGAGCCTCCTGGTAAGCAGCTAGGGTGGCGCGCAGACCAGCCTGAAGGCGTGCGTCGACCCGCCGGGTCTCGCCCGCGCCGCCACCGTCGAAAAACCCCAGAAGGCGGCGGCCAGAGGGAGCAGGGACAGCAGCAGGAAATAGGCGACGAGCTTGACTTTGAAACTACCCATGACTTCCCTTCAAGTCCTACACCCCCGGAGCCGATACATCCCTGGGAACGGGGTATCGACAACCTAGGGGAGAAGCATGAGGGAAAAGCGCGCGCGTCCTAGCCGCCGCGCTGTTGACAGGAGCCATCGCCTTCGCAACGGCCATGCCGGCGCTGTTCGGCGCGCCGCGTGAAGCCGGGCAATCGCTGACTGCGCCTCCGTCTTCACTTCAGCGCTCCGTGCATGCGGTTCCCTCCGCGCAGTCGTCACGAGCCCACGGGCGCCGAGCGGCTCGCAGGTGTCCGGTCACCCGTAGCGACGAACCTCGGTCGACTGCCTCGAGTCGCGGTGTGGGCTCAGACCAGCGGCTTCGTCCTGCGAGCGCAGGACACTCGAAGGCCCGGTGGGACGCCGAAGCCCGCTCCCACTCCTCGCCCGACGCCGACGCGCCGACGCCGACGACCCACGCCCACGCCGACGCCGACACCGGCCCCGACGCCCGCCACGCCTCCTGACACGCGCGAGCTCGCCGCGGCGCCTGCCGCTCCGACGCCCGCCACCCCACCCCCGATCCAGCGCCGCCGCCAGCAGAGCAAGGGCAAGGGGCACGGAAAAGAAAAGGTGAAAGCGAAGCGCGACAAGGACAAGAGCGGAAAGGACGAGGGCGACCGTCCACCGGCCGTAGCAGACGCCGGTCGCCGCGACGCCTCGCCGCACGCCGTTGACTCCGGCGGCACCGCAGCCCTCAGCGCCGGCGCAGGAGCAGCCGGACGCCGACAAGGGACCATGGAGACGAGCGCGGTCACGGAAGCGACAAGAGCTAAGGCGAAAGACAAAGAGCGCAACAACGGGCACGACAAATAGTGCCTATGCGAGGATAGGGCCCGTGCCCCGCCTCAGCAAACGCTCTGGGACCCGTGACCATTGCGCTTACCGCGTGGGACATCTCTGGCGGCGCCTGCCACCGAGAGCAGCGCCAGCAGGTCTTGAACGCGGCGCGGAAGCACGGGCCAAAGGTCGCCTCGACGGTGATGAAGGCGCACCGCCCGGACGAAGTCGCGACGACCCCTAAGTAGCTCCGAGCGCAGCGCGCACGATGCGGTCCTGCTCACGCAGGTGCGCCGTCGGATAACCCTCGCTCGGGCCTCGCGCGCGCCACGGCCTGCCTACATAGCTGAGCGGGATGCCCGCCTCTCGGCGCGGTGCCTCGAGGCGGTGGCGGATCGTGCGCCAGGCACCCATGTTCTGCGGTTCCTCCTGCGCCCAGACGACCTCTGCGAGGCTGGGGTAGCTCGCGATGAGCCGGGCGTAGTGCGTCGACGGGGAACGGATAGAGCTGCTCGAGCCGCGCGACCGCCACTCCGGCTCGCTCCGGCGCGCAGCTCGTGCCCGGCGATGTCGTAGTAGACCTTGCCCGAGCAGACGACGAGCCGTCTCACCTGCGTCGCGATCCGCCGCCGGATCGTCGATCACCTGGCTGGAACGAGCCCTCCGCGAGGTCGGCCAACGTCGAGGAGGCCTGCTTCAACCGCAGCAGCCCCTTCGGCGTCATCACCACGAGCGGCCGTGCCCGCGGCGTCGAGGGCCTGGCGCCGGAGCAGGTGGAAGTGCTGCGCTCGAGGTCGAAGGGTTCGCGACCCGGATGTTCTCCTGCGCGGCGAGCTGGAGGAAGCGCTCGAGGCGAGCGCTCGAGTGCTCGGGGCCGTTGCCCTCGTAGCCGTGCGGCAGCAGAAGCGTCAGGCGTGTCGTCTCACGCCACTTCGAGAGGCCCGCGACGATGAACTGGTCGATCACGATCTGCGCGCCGTTGACGAAGTCGCCGAACTGCGCCTCCCACAGAACGAGCGCCTCCGGTGCCGCGACCGAGTAGCCGTACTCGAATCCGAGGCACGCATATTCCGAGAGCGGCGAGTTGTAGATCTCGAAGGACGCCGTGGCGTCATCGAGGTTCTGCAGCGGCGTGAAGACTCTCGCCGGTGTGCGCGTCGTGCAGGACGGCGTGCCGGTGCGAGAACGTGCCGCGCTCGGTGTCCTGGCCGGTCAGCCGGATCGGGATGCCCTCGACGAGCAACGAACCGAATGCGAGCGCCTCCGCCTGGCCCCAGTCGATCCCGCCTTCTGTCGATCGTCTTGAGCCGTCGTTCCAGCTGGCTCAGAAGCTTCGGATGCACCGTGAAGTGCTCGGGGACGCGTAGGAGCTCATCGTTCAGCTCGCGCAGACGATCGGCCGAGACAGCCGTGACGACCCCGTCGCCCGCTCGGAGTACGGAATCTTCTCCTCCGGCTGAGGCGCTTCGCCGAACGTCGCCTTGAGCGCCTCGTGAGCCTGCTTGAGCCCGACGTGACCTCGGCCAGCAGCTGGTCGGCTTCCTCTTGAGTGACGACGCCTTCCTCGATCAGCCGTGCTGGCGAACTGCTCGCGAACGGTCGCGTGGCCGGCGATCTGCGCCGCCATCAAGCGGCTGCGTGTACGCCGCCTCGTCCTGCTCGTTGTGACCGTGGCGTCGATATCCGACCAGGTCGACGACGACGTCGCTCCGAAGCGGCGCCTGAATGCGAGCGCGAGGCGGACCGCGGAGATCGCAGCCTCCGGATCGTCGGCGTTGACGTGGATGATCGGCACGTCGTAGCCCTTGGCGAGGTCGCTCGAGTAGCGCGTCGAGCGGCCCTCGCTCGGATCGGTCGTGAACCCGACCTGGTTGTTCGCGATCAGGTGGAGTGAGCCGCCGGTCGAGTAGCCCTCGAGGGCCGACAGGTTGAGCGTCTCCGCCACGCCGCCCTGGCCCGCGAAGGATGCGTCCCCGTGGATGAGGCACCGGCAGCGCGACACTCGGGTCGTGCATGCCGTAGCGGGTCGAGCGGTCCGTCTGCTCGGCGCGGCGCGTCCTTCGACGACCGGGTCGACGGCCTCGAGGTGGCTCGGGTTCGCGGCGAGCGTGACCGTGATGTCGCCCGCCGGAGTCGAACGCGTTCCCTCGGCCCCGAGGTGGTACTTCACGTCCCCCGTGCCGCCTTCGTCGGTGGCCACAACCGCTTCGATCGTCCGCTCGCCCTCGAACTCCCGGAGGATCGAGTCGTAGCCGAGCCCGAGCGTGTGCGCGAGCACGTTGAGACGGCCGCGATGCGCCATTCCGATCACGACCTCATGCGCGCCGTTCTCGGCCGCCAGCTCGACCGCCTCGTCGAGCATCGGCACCATCACGTCCGAGCCCTTCGATCGAGAACTACCTTCTGGCCGAGGAACGCGCGGCGCAGGTACTGCTCGAATGCCTCGACGCGCGAGAGATGCGCGAGCAACTCGCTTTCGTCCTCGCGGCGAGAGGCTGCGCGGTACTTGCCCGACTCGATCGCCTGGCGCAGCCAGACGCGCTTCTCGTGATCCGGAGATGTGCTCGATCTCGTACGCGATCGTCCCCGTGTACGTGTCGCTCGAGCCGCGGAAGGGTGTCGGCAAGCGTCTCGCCCGGCACGTACGAGGCGCAGCACCGATGCAGGAACCCGCGCCTGCAGCTCCGGCGTGAGCTTCGGAATGAGGCGCTCGGGCTCGAGCGCCGGGTCGCCCGGCGGCTCGGAGCCGAGGGGGTCGAGGTGGGCAGCGAGGTGGCCGTGCATCCTGTGCGCCTTCACGAGCGCCATCGCGGCCGCCACGGCGCCGAGGAGCTCGTCGGAGACGGGCTCGGCGTGCCGCCGGCGGCAGGGCATCGGCCGGGGCCGGGTGCGGGCTCGGCGACGGAGTGGCCGTTGCCTGCCGCCTCGAGGAGACGCGAGAGCCCGGGATGCGCCGCGACGACGTCGCTGTGGCCGCTCTCGAACAGCCTGCGCCACTCGCTCGGGACCGCGTCCGGGTTCTCGAGGTACTCCTCGAGCAGGTCGCGGGCGAAGCCTGAGTTCAGGCCGTCGACGTCAGTCACTCGTTCCTTTGTAGCAGCGGAGGTCTGGCTACCAGAGCGGATGGCTCGTGATCACTGCGACGGCCATGCCGAGCGCGAAGCTCACCGCGCCGATCGACACGGCCCACGTCCCGGATCCGCTCGCATCCGCCCCCGATGCCGACCGCGATCAGCGCGAGGATGATCGCAAACGGAATCAGCCGCAAAGGGCGGTAGGCGATCCCGGTGAGGCTGACGAAGATCGAAGCTGCCGCCAGGAAACCGCCGATCGTCTCGGCCGGCCGGGCGCGCTCTGGTACGGCGTCGCGCTCATGCACGAACCGTAGCGCGAGCGGTGCGGGCATAGCCTCGGGTCGGTCGGCCGTGCGGGCTCGGTCCTCCGCGGCTGCCGTCCGGGCCGCCACCGGGTCGGGTCGGGTCATCCGAATCCGCCACGAGCGCCGCAGGCTGGTCGGGGCGAGGCTCCGACTTGATCGCCCAGTAGACGACCCAGCACAGGTAGAGGATGGGGATCTTCATGATCACCATCAGCCAGATCAGCTCCCGCACTATGGGCCGAGTGTAGCGCTGAATTCAGCCGGCGACCGCCGCCCTCGAGAGGCCCCCTGACCAGCGCTTTCCGGTCGCGTCGAACTGCGTCACTGCGAAAGATGCGCGCGAGCGCGCTGAGCTGGATTCCGCGGAGCGTCGCGACCCGGACCGGGAGCCCGGCGAGCACCTCGTAGACCTCCGTGTAGCTGCCCTGGTCGACGCCGATCCAGTGCGCACCTGGAACCGGCTCGACCCACGCGTAGGCGAGTGGCCGCCCTCGCCGGTCACGACAGAGAATGTCGAGCCGCGGGTCGAGGAGGCGGCCGTGCAGGAGCCGTCCCGACGAGCGCCCTGCACCAGGGCGGACGGCGTTCCCCGGCGGGGTCGGTGCCGCCGTCGCAGGAGTAGAGGGTCTTGCCCGCGTCGTCTCGCAAACGTGAGGCTCTCGCCGAATACCCTCGATCCGCTCCACGATCACGGCGCCGTCGACGGATCCAGCCGGGACTGCAGCTCGTGAACCGCCGGCCAAGCGTGTGCCGCGTCTAGCACGCGGCCGATCGCAGACGACGCTGCCGGGCACGGCCGTGAGCTCCTGGGCGGGCTCTCCGTAGAGCAACCGGCGCGCTGGGCTCGGGCTCCCGCCGTTGTCGCAACCTGCGAGGACGAGGCCGGAGCCCCAGGACGACAATGCTCAGCCGGTCCAGCCCCACCTGGCCACTCCGCCGTAGCTCGGGTCGCTGCGATACGTGCGATAGAAGATATTCGTCCCGCAGGCCTCGCATTTCGCCTCGACGATCTGATCGCCCCCGTAGAGCGAGCGGGCGAAGACCATGCCGATGTGAGAGCTGCTCGCAAAGGCATCCATGACGCCGGCGGTCGCCTTCGCGACGACGTGGTTCGGAGCTCCGACGCCGTTCTTGAAGTCGCCGGCGGTGTACGGGCCGTGGACGTTGCGGAGCGCACGCCAGTAATAGCGCCCGTCGCGCCACTCGTCGGTCGACTCGCGCCACGTCTTGAACGTCAGGCCCGAGCAGTCTCCTCCCTCCCCATGTGTCGACGGGTCACCGGGGGCGTCCGAGGGATACGAGTCGACGTCGTCGTAGTTCCAGCAGCCGCCGCCCCACTGGTAACCCTCGTAACGCGCCGCATTGGCGTAGTCCTGGCCGGCGTCGCGCGTCATCGTCGTCATGAACGTCGGGGAGTCGTAGTTGCAGTTCGTCCAGAACCGGTGATACGCCTGCGCGCCGTTTGCACCTGCGAGGAGCAGGCCGGCACCGAGGGCGAGGAGAAAGATCTTCATCGGGACTCCTTCAGGTCGAAGCGGTCGACGAACGCACCGGCGGCGGTCGAACCGAGCTGATAGAGGGACGACCCGGCGAGGCGGAACCGGGCGAGCGGCGCCGACTCCGCCCACTCGGAGGGCTCGACCGAGAAGCTCTCCGCCGTACCGCGCTGAGGCAGCACGAGCACGACGTACTCCGCGCGCTCGTCGGTGTACGTCTTCAGCACGACGACGAGCCTCGTTGCCGAGCGGTTCGGCGAGTTGCACCTCGCCGAGCGGCGTTTCACTCGTGATGCGCCAGCTGCGAATGAGCAGCGTTGCCGGCAAGCTCAGCGATGCGCAGCTCACTGGAGCCGACACGGTCGACGACGACCTCTCGGCCGTGTGCGAGAGGCCGGCCCGGCCGCCCTCGCGCGGCTTGCGCGCCTCGGTCGAGCGCAGTCCCCTGCTCGGCTGCGGGCAGCCACTGCTCCGACGGCTGCTGTAGGACGGCCGGGCCTTCGGGCCCGAGCGCGAGCTTCGCCCAAGTGCGGTCGGCCAGGCGTTGCGTCCACCTCGCCGTGCCGTCGCCTCGAAGCTCCGCAGGAGCGGCACGGGAGTCAGACGGTTCGGCGGCTCGAGGACGTCCATCGTCCCGTCGGGCTCGACGGCGAAGTCGGCCAGACCGCCGCTCACCGCGAGCGGCACCGCCTCGACGCCGCCCGCGAGCCCACCGCTCGGCACGCCCGTTCACCTGATCGAGGAGCGTGACGGTTCCGTCCGCGCCGACGTCGAACGAGGCCGGGCCCTGCGAATCCGAGCGCCCGCGAGCCGGCCGAGCCCCGCCTGCCCCGGCTCGCTTCCCACGAGGCGCTGCAACACACGCGTGTCCGCGCGGCGAGGTGCGCCGAACTCGTGCGCCCCGAGCTCCACCTGTGTCGCATCGCCGCAGCGGAAGGCTCCGGTCGGGAGCCGCCGCCCCGCCTGCGGGCACGGTGATGCTCGCGCCGCTCGCATCGTCGCGCAGCACCGCGTAGTACGAGAAGCCGGTCGGCGACGAGGCAAGAGCCGGCGGGACCTCGGCGAAATACCGTCCTCTCGCTCGAGTCGTCCCGCGGACGAGCGCGAGATCCGCTCGTACGATCCGGCGTGGCCGGCGCGGACGTACACCTCACCTGATCCGGCGCACGGCCTGCCGTCCTCCGCGCGGGGCGCAGACGATCGCGTACCGCAGCGTGGCGGGCTCTCCGGGAGCGTCAGGCCGGCGGCACGTGGCTCGCCTCCAGCCCGGGAGCGGCACCGCCGGGAACCCCGACCCCCGCTGACGGACAGCGACGTCAGAGTGACTCCCCCGATGATTCCTGCTGCGTAGCCCGGCCGCTCCCCCACGAGCGACCGGATTGCTGGCCGGCGCATGGGACACCTCCTGGTCGGGATCGCATTCGACGGTACGCGGCCAACTCGGACGGCTGGGTGACGTCTTTGCATCAGAAGTGCAAAATCAGAGTTAGAGCACCGTTCGAAACGGGGAGAGGCCGCAAGATGGTCGTCGACGAACGCCTACAAGCGCTGCTGGAACAGGGAGAGGAGGCTCGGCTGCCTCAATCTCTCCGCGATCAGCGAGTTCCTGCAGGAGGCCGACCTCGACGAAGACCAGACGACCGGGTTCTTCGAGCAGCTCCAGGAGCGCGGCATCGACCTGACCGACGATTGCGCGCGTCCCGACGCAATCGGGAGCACGTACGTCAACGGCGACCTCGCCGTCGCCACCACCGACGCTCTGCAGCTCTTCCTGAACGAGGCCGGCCGCTACAAGCTGCTCACCGCCGCGGAGGAGGTCGAGCTCGCGAAGCGCGATCGAGCGCGGCGACAAGGAGGCGAAGGATCTGATGATCAACTCGAACCTCCGCCTCGTCGTCTCGATCGCGAAGAAGTACCAGGGCCACGGCATCTCGCTGCTCGACCTGATCCAGGAGGGAATCATCGGGCTGATCCGCGCGGTCGAGAAGTTCGACTGGCGCACGCGGCTACAAGTTCTCGACCTACGCGACGTGGTGGATCCGCCAGGCCGTGCAGCGCGGCGTCGCGAACAAGTCGCGCACGATCCGGATTCCGGTTCACATCGTCGAGCGCGAGCAGAAGATCTCGCGGGCCGAGCGCGAGCGTTGATGGCGAAGCTGGGACGCGATCCGACGCGACGAGGAGGTCGCCGAGGTGGCGAAGCTCCGCTGAAGCACGTGCAGGAGGTGCGCGCCGCGGCACGAGCCGTGACCAGCCTCGACAAGCCGGTCGGCGCCGAGGGCGACGCGAGCTTCGGGATCTGCATCGCCGGCGACGATGCCGAGCCCTCGGAAGAGGTCCACGTGAGCCTCGCCGAGAGCGCTGTTCGCGACGCGGTCGAGACGCTGCCCGACCGCGAGCGCGAAGTCGTGAAGCTTCGCTACGGGATGGACGGCGACCCTGATCCGAAGTCGCTCGAGGAGATCGGCCGGACGCTCGGATTGACGCGCGAGCGCGTGCGCCAGATCGAGACGCGAGCGCTGCAGCGGCTGGCCGAGCGCCGCGAGGTTGCCGCGCTCGGCGAAACGGGCTAGAGAAGTGGAGCCAGCCGGGCTCGAACCGGCGACCTTCTGGCTGCCAGCCAGACGCTCTCCCAGCTGAGCTATGGCCCCGTGCGGGCCAGACGTGGCAACGAATTCGAAGTCCTTGGCCCAGCGATTGACCCGCCGAGCTCGGTTGTTCTTCGCCGGCGCAAGTCGGAGCCGAGGTTGTCGTAAACCCATCGACCCGTCGATTGGAACGAGATAGCAACCTGTCCAAGCTCGTCGCAGTACTCTGCGACGGCATCGATCTCTCTTCTGCCTGCGGACGCTGATGGCAAGTTCCGCTATCGCACCCTTCCGGTTCGTTGTCGGCATAGGACGAACGTAGCCGTGGCTTCGGCTGGGCCGTGGCCGTGTTTCGGACACCTTGCGGTGCATCGACTCTGTGCGCACCCTCGAACGATGTCGCCGCGTATCTTGCTCGTCGCCGTTGCACTCGTCCTGCTCGGCATTGCCATCGTCAGGCCGCACGGGTCGCCGTCGAGAGGCCCGTACCACGCAGATCCAGCACGAACCCCGGGCGTTATCAATCCCGACGTGACGCAGCGCAACATCAACTCCACCATTTGCGTTCACGGCTGGACTGAAGACGATTCGCCCGCCGACGTCGCACACGAATGCGCTGAAAGAGAAACAGATGCGTGAATACGGCGTCGGGCGGCTCGATCTCCGACTACCAGGAGGATCACCTGATCAGCCTCGAGCTCGGCGGGCACCCGACGGATCCGCGCAATCTCTGGCCCGAGCCATATCCACGCGCGTCCGCAGTCGACTCGATCGAGAACGACCTGAACAGCAAAGTTCTGCTCAGGCGAACTGACGCTCGAAAGCGCACAGTTGAAGGAATCCACGCTCAAGCATTCGGACGGGTGAATGCGAAGCTGCTCGGCGACTGGAACTGATACCTGCCGCCGCCCGCGACTCCGTCTAGATACCTCGTCCTACCGGGCATCGGCCCTCCTGATCATGAGCACGGCTGCGATCGAACGTCACGCGCTGCGCACGCTCTCCCGGCACCTGCACTCGCAATCGCCGGGGCGACGGCGTTCCTGCTCGCACGCCTGTGGCCGGACGTAGGCGGTAAGCCCTTCCACGAGGACGAGGCGGTCGCGGGCCTGATCTCGTCACGGCCGCTCGGCGACCTCCTGCACACCGTGTCGTGCTCGACCGCGGCGGCGCCCCGCTTCACTTTCTCCTCGCCCACGCTGCGTTGGCCATCGACCCGACGCCGGAGGCGGTGCGGTGGGTCTCGGTCCTGTTCGCACTCGCGACCGTGCCGCTTCTGCTACGACCTCACGCGGCGCGTCGCGGGTCGCAGTGCAGGGCTCGTCGCGGTCGGTCTCGCCGCCACGTCTCAGTTGCTTCTGATCTACGGCGACCGTTCGGCCGGATGTACTCGCCTTCGCATTCGCGAGCGCGCTTGCAGTCGATCTCTTCGTGCGTGTGCGCGCTCGACGTCACCCTGACACGCGACGGACCGCAATCGCGGCAGCGGTCTCCGCCTTGATTCCCGCTCACGGTGCATCCGTTCGGCGCGTTCCGCCTCTTCGCGCGCCGAGTCGGCCGTGGCGTCTCCGGGCTCTGGCGCGGCCGCTCGCCGCGTGCCACCGTTCGCCCGTTTCGCTGCCGTCGCGCTCCTCGCGGTGCCGCTCCTGCCTTCCGCGATGTCCTGCCTGTCAGAACCGCTACGCGCCCGAAGCAGGCCAGACCACTCGACGCGGCGGCACCTCCGTCGGCGGAGCGACGCTGCGCGTGCAATCGGAGGCGCAGCGGGCGGCCGGCGGTGTCGCGCCTGGTCGCCTTCGTGCTGCTCGCGGCGGTCGGCTCTGTCCATGCTCGCGCGGCAAAAGCTCGGCGGTCGCTGCGCTGGCGGCCGTCACGATCATCGTTCCGCCGCTCGCCCTCGCGATCGTGAGCGCCGCGGACATGACCACGGACCGGCCTTCGGGCCGCGGCATCTCATCTTCATGCTTCCGCTCTGGATCGCGCTCGTTGCCACACGGGGCGAAGTCGTTAGGGGGCGCTCTTTCCACGGACGGCATGCGTCGCCGCCCTCGCGGCAGTCGTCGTGGCTGCGGGAGCGGCGCCGGCCGCCGTGTGTCCGAGCCTCGAGGCGATTCCCGGACCGGAGCAGAAACGTGCGGTGAGCGGCTCCCGCGGACTGGTCCGGACTCAGCTCACGCCGAGGCGCAGTCTTGTATCCCTACCTTCACCCGTGTTCCTCGCGGCCTTGCCTGCGGCGAAAGGTGAAGCTCCAGACGTACTCGCGCGACCCGGGCGTTGCCCTCGCGCGCGCATCGTGGCGCGAACCCACACGACCCCGGCGGTTTTCATGTCGATTCCCTTGCGCGAACCAGTCGATGCCAGGCGAGCGGCTTTCACGCCGCGCGGGTGTGAGGTTCCGCGCGTTTCAGCTCGTGGCTGATCCTCGAATCGCGGGGCCCCCTCTTTAGCCGACGGACGAGCTTGCGCTCGGGTCAGCTCGCCGCGGTCCTTGCGCACGACCGCGCCCCTCGTCAGCAGAACCTCAACGCGCACGCGCGTACCTCGAACAACTCAGCGGCGCGGCTTGCGCGGCGCTCGTTCGCCACTCGACTCGGGCTGCTAGCCCGCCGCGACTTCTCTGGCGGGTGGTGCGTCACCCCACAGCTCTTTCACGAGCCGGTAGTAGCTCCGAGCTTCCGGGAGTGAAGACGTGCAGCACGACGTCGAGATAGTCCGGGCGACGATCCACGAGGAGCCTCTCGCTGTCCGTCGACCGAGGAAAGGCAGAAGGCGCACGTCCTGCTTCATCCGGCTATGCACCCGTCGTAGATCGAGGC
>ERZ1370068.5652-contig-4670_pt1 | contig 16683 bp, 20 predicted proteins | sample MGYA00561227_ERZ1370068 | MGnify/ENA primary metagenome ERZ1370068 (study PRJEB38410, sample SAMEA6850437) | metagenome | study: Metagenomic assessment of the ecological functions of the soil: analysis of the soil microbiota associated with the...
GGTATTGCTTCGTTCAGTTACGTATTGCTAGGTGAACGGCTGCGACGTCGCGCCCGACGCCTCGCTGGTCGCGTCGGTGTCGTCCGACGGCGCGGTCAAGATCTGGGACCCGCGCAAGGCGAGCTGCCTGGCGACGCTCCACGTCGACGGGTCGCTCTCCTGCGTGCGCCTTCGCGCAGGGCGGCAACGCCGTCGTCGCGGTCGGCGACATGGGCGTCTACTTTCTCGGCCTGGTCGGCGTCGCAGGTGGCGCGGCCGGGATCCACGTCAAGGGCTGAACGACCATGCTCCTCGTCATCGACAACTACGACAGCTTCACCTTCAACCTCGTGCAGTACTTCGGCGAGCTCGGCGCGGACGTGCGCGTGTTCCGCAACGACGAGATCGACGTCGACGGCATCGCCGCGCTGCGAGCCCGACGCGCTCGTGCTCTCGCCCGGGCCCGTGCACGCCGGCCGAGGCCGGCGTCTGCGTCGACGGCGATCCGCGCACTTCGCCGGCAAGCTGCCGATCCTCGGCGTCTGCCTCGGCCACCAGGCGATCGGCGCGGCGCTCGGCGGCAGGCGTCGTGCGCGCGCAGCGGCTGATGCACGGCAAGGCCGAGCGCGATCACGCCACGACGGGCGCGGCGTCTACGCGGCGCTGCCGGAGCGCTTCATCGGTGATCCGCTACCACTCGCTGGCGATCGAGCGCGAGACGCTGCCGGCGCGAGCTCGAGGTGACGTCGACCGCGAGCGACGGCGAGATCATGGGCGTGCGCCACCGCGAGCTTGCCGGCACGAGACGCCGCTCGAAGGCGTGCAGTTCCACCCGGAGTCGATCCTCACCGAGCACGGCCACGCGATGCTGAAGAACTTCCTGGAGGCGACGCGCATGAACGGCATCGTCGACCTGCGCAGCGACACGGTGACGCGGCCCGACCGCCGGCGATGCGCGCGGCGATGGCCGCGCGCCGAGGTCGGCGACGACGTCTTCGGCGACGACCCGACCGTCAACGCGCTGCAGGAGCGGATCGCCGCGATGCTCGGCAAGGAGGCGGCGCTGTTCGTCGCCAGCGGCACGCAGAGCAACCTGGTCGGCGATGATGAGCCACTGCCAGCGCGGCGACGAGTACATCGTCGGCCAGATGGCGCACACCTACCGCTGGGAAGGCGGCGGCGCGGCGGTGCTCGGCAGCGTCCAGCCGCAGCCGCTCGAGCACCAGGCCGACGGCACGCTGGCGCTCGCGCGACATCGAGGCGGCGATCAAGCCCGACGACCCGCACTTCGCGCAGCACGCGGCTGCTCTGCGCTCGAGAACACGCTCGGCGGCAAGGTGCTGCCGCTGCGCCTACCTGCGAGGACGCCACCGCGCTCGCGCGGCGCGCGCGGCCTGGCGACGCACCTCGACGGCGCGCGGCTGTTCAACGCCGCGGTCGGCGCTCGGCGGTGCCGCGCGCGCGCGAGATCGCGCAGCCGCTTCGACAGCGTCTCGGTCTGCTTCTCGCAAGGGCCTGGGCGCGCCGGTCGGCTCGGCGCTGGTCGGCTCGCGCGCGTTCATCGCCGCGTGCGCACCGCTGGCGCAAGATGGCTCGGCGGCGGCATGCGCCAGGCCGGCGTCGCTGGCCGCGGCGGCGCTGCACGCGCTCGACCACCACGTCGAGCGGCTGCGCCGACGACCACGCGCTCGCGCGCGCCTCGGCCGACGGCCTCGCAGGGCATGCCCGGCCTCACGGTCGAGCCGCCGCAGACCAACATCGTCTTCGCCGACCTGACGGCGAGCGCGCCGCCGGGCTGCTGGCAGCACCTGAAGTCGCGCGGCGTGCTCGCCACCGGGCTCTACCGCCTGCGCTTCGTCACCCACCTCGACGTCGATGCCGACGGCGTCGACCGCGCCGTCGCCGCGGTGCGCGAGTACCTGCACACTGAACGACGCGGAGCCGCCATGCCGATCATCGAACACCGACGCGCTGACGCGCACCATCGACCACCGCGAGATCTTCCACGACGAGATGCTCGCGCTGATGCGCCGCATCATGAGCGGCGAGATGTCGCCGGTGATGATGGCCGCGGTGCTGGTCGGCCTGCGCGTCAAGAAGGAGACCATCGGCGAGATCACCGCCGCGGCGCAGGTGATGCGCGAGTTCGCGACCAAGGTCGAGGTGCCGGACCGCGACGCACCTGGTCGACATCGTCGGCACCGGCGGCGACGGCTCGCACACCTTCAACATCTCGACCTGCAGCGATGTTCGTCGCCGCCGCGGCGCGGCGCGCGCGTCAGCCAAGCACGGCAACCGCAGCGTGTCGCAGCAAGTCGGGCAGCGCCGACGTGCTGGAGGCGCTCGGCGTGCCGCATCGACGCTGACGCCGGCAGCAGATCGCGCAGTGCATCGACGAGACCGGCATCGGCTTCATGTTCGCGCCCAACCACCACCCGGCGATGAAGAACGTCGGCGCCGGTGCGCAAGGAGCTCGGCGTGCGCACGATCTTCAACATCCTCGGGCCCGCTCACCAACCCGGCCGGCGCGCCGAACATCCTGATGGGCGTGTTCCACCCCGACCTGGTCGGCATCCAGGTGCGCGCGCTGCAGCGCCTCGGCGCCGAGCACGCGGTGGTCGTCTACGGCACGCGACGGCATGGACGAGGTCTCGCTCGGCGCGGCGACGATGGTCGGCGAGCTGCAAGGACGGCGAGGTCCGCGAGTACGAGATCCATCCCGAGGACTTCGGCCTGCACGATGGCGAGCAACCGCGGCGCTGCAGCGTCGAGACGCCGGCGCAGTCGAAGGCGATGCTCGAGGCGGTGCTCGGCAACGAGCCGCGGGCCGGCGCGCGACATCGTCGTGCTCAACGCCGGCGCGGCGCTGTACGCGGCCAACGTCGCGCCGACGATCGCCGACGGCGTCGCGCGTGGCGCGCGCAGGCGATCGCCGACGGCGCGGCGCGCGGCCAAGCTCGACCAGGTCGCTCGCGTTCGCGCAGCGGCCGGCGAAGGAGCTGACAGGCGCGCGACGCATGAGCGACATCCTCGAGCGCATCGTCGCGGTCAAGCGCGAGGAGGTCGCGGCGGCGCGAGCGCGCGCGACCTCGCCGTCGCTGCGCCGCGACGCCGAGGCGCTCGGCGCGCGCAGCGCGACTTCGTCGGCGCGCTGCGGCGCGCAGGATCGCGCGCCGGCGAGCGCCGCGGTGATCGCCGAGATCAAGAAGGCGAGCCCGAGCAAGGGCGTGCTGCGCGAGCGACTTCGATCCGGCCGACGATCGCCGCGAGCTACGAGCGGCACGGCGCCGCGCGTGCCTGTCGGTGCTGACCGACGCGCAGTTCTTCCAGGGCGCGGCCGACTACCTCGCGGCAGGCGCGCGCGGCGTGCGCGCTGCCGGTGCTGCGCAAGGATTTCATCGTCGACGCCTACCAGGTCGTCCGAAGTCGCGCGCGATCGGCGCCGACTGCGATCCTGCTGATCGCCGCCGCGCTCGACGACGCGCAGCTGCGCCGACTTCGAGGCGCAGCGCGCTCGCGCTCGGCATGGCGGTGCTGGTCGAGGTGCACGACGAGCGCCGAGCTCGAGCGCGCGCTGCGGCTGCAAGACGCCGCTGATCGGCATCAACAACCGCAACCTGCGCACCTTCGAGGTCTCGCTGCGAGACGACGCTCGACGCTGCTGCCGCAGCGTGCCCGCCGGACCGCCTGCGTCGTCACCGAGAGCGGCATCCTCGCGCCGGCCGACGTCGCGCGCATGCGCGACGCGCGGCGTGCACGCGTTCCTGGTCGGCGAGGCGTTCATGCGCGCCGCCGATCCCGGGCGCGCGCTGGCCGGCTCTGTTCGCGTGAAGGCGAGCAGGCTCGCCGGCGGCGTTCGGCGATCGCTGCCGCCGGCGTGGGCCGCCGTCGCTGCCGGGCTGGACGCGATGCGGCTCGCAGCGCGGTGCAGGAGCGCGGTCGTCGCGCGTCTCGGGCGACCGGCCGATCGTCTCCCGAGCGATCCGCTGCGCGCCTTGCGACTCGGTGGCGCCCGAGGCGGTGCAAGGTGGTCGTCATCGGCCAGGACCCGTATCCGACCGCCGGCCACGCCGACGGCCTGGCGTTCTCGGCCGCGGCAAGCGGCAGGCCGCGCTCGCTGGCGCAGCGTCTTCGAGGTGCTGGCCGAGGCCCGACCCGGGTTGCCGCACCCGAGGATCTGGTCGCTCGACAGCTGGGCGCGCCAGGGCGTGCTGCTGCTCAACCCGGTGCTGACGGTCGAGGTCGGCCGTCAGCGGCAGCCATATCGACTGTGGTTGGCAGGCGCTCACTGCGCGAGATCGTCGCCATCTGTGCCGAGCGATCGCGTCGCCGCCGGTGTTCCTGCTCTGGGGTGCGAAGGCAGACGCGCGCTTCTGGCGCCGGCGCAGCGCCGCGGACTCGCTCGCACGGTGTCTGACGACCCGCGCACCCGTCCTACGACTTCGACCGCATCGTTCATGGCCGAGGGCAACCATTTCGCGGCGCCACGGCCACCTCGTCGACTGGTGGGACATCGGCTCGAACAGCGCCCGGCAGCCGTGCTATAGTCACGCGGTTCGTCTCGGAGGGGTGCCCGAGTGGCTAAAGGGGGCAGACTGTAAATCTGTTGGCTTACGCCTACGCTGGTTCGAATCCAGCCTCCTCCACCAGCGAAACGAATCGAGTGATGCTTCAGTGGCGGCTCGGTGCTGAAGCTGCAGGCCTCCCGAGGCGGGAGTAGTTCAATGGTAGAACCCTAGCCTTCCAAGCTAATGACGCGGGTTCGATTCCCGTCTCCCGCTCCAGTTCGACAAGCGTCGTCGGTGAGCCTGTCAAGCTGGTCGCCAGCGTCAGAGCCTGATGTCGATGCCCATGTGGCTCAGTGGTAGAGCACTCCCTTGGTAAGGGAGAGGTCGCGCGTTCGATCCGCGCCATGGGCACCAGCAGTTGCATCTGTGCACTACGATCGAGTGTGCTGTCGCTAGGAGTCGAGAAAATGGCAAAAGGCAAATTCGAGCGGACCAAGCCGCACGTGAACGTGGGCACGATTGGTCACGTGGACCATGGCAAGACGACGCTGACGGCGGCGATCACGACGCGTGCTGTCGAGCAAGTTCGGCGGCGAAGCCAAGGCGTACGACCAGATCGACGCGGCGCCCGAAGAAAAGGCGCGCGGCATCACCATCAACACCGCCCACGTCGAGTACGAGACCGAGCCAACCGCCACTACGCGCACGTCGACTGCCCGGGCCACGCCGACTACGTGAAGAACATGATCACCGGCGCCGCCCAGATGGACGGCGCGATCCTGGTCGTGCTCGGCCGCCGACGGCCCGATGCCGCAGACCCGCGAGCACATCCTGCTGGCCCGCCAGGTCGGCGTGCCCTACATCATCGTGTTCCTGAACAAGTGCGACATGGTCGACGACGCCGAGCTGCTCGAGCTCGTCGAGATGGAAGTGCGCGAGCTGCCTCGACAAGTACGACTTCCCCGGCGACGACACCCCGATCATCCACGGCTCGGCCAAGCTGGCCCTGGAAGGCGACAAGGGCGAGCTGGGCGAAGCAAGCCATCATGAAGCTGGCCGACGCGCTGGACACCTACATCCCGACGCCCGAGCGCGCCGATCGACGGCGCCTTCCTGATGCCGGTCGAAGACGTGTTCTCGATCTCCGGCCGCGGCACCGTGGTCACCGGCCGCGTCGAGCGCGGCGTCGTCAAGGTCGGCGAGGAAATCGAGATCGTCGGCATCACGCCGACCGCAGAAGACCACCTGCACCGGCGTGGAAATGTTCCGCAAGCTGCTCGACCAGGGCCAGGCCGGCGACAACGTCGGCATCCTGCTGCGCGGCACCAAGCGCGAAGAAGTCGAGCGCGGCCAGGTGCTGTGCAAGCCCGGCTGCGATCAAGCCGCACACGCACTTCACGGCCGAGATCTACGTGCTGAGCAAGGAAGAGGGCGGCCGTCACACGCCGTTCTTCAACAACTACCGCCCGCAGTTCTACTTCCGCACGACGGACGTGACCGGCGCGGTCGAGCTGCCCAAGGACAAGGAAATGGTCATGCCCGGCGACAACGTCACGCATCACCGTCAAGCTGATCGCCCCGATCGCCATGGAAGAGGGCCTGCGCTTCGCCATCCGCGAAGGCGGCCGCACCGTCGGCGCCGGCGTCGTCGCGAAGATCCTCGAGTAAGTGAAGCGTAGCCGCAGGGGTATAGCTCAATTGGCAGAGCGTCGGTCTCCAAAACCGAAGGTTGGGGGTTCGATTCCCTCTGCCCCTGCCACCTGAGCTGGCACCGCAGCGAACCACAGCCCGTCCCGCGTGACGGGCTTTGCTCTGAAGGCGCCGCGTTGAATCGAGCAGCGAACATGCCGCGAATCCATGGCCACGCATCCCAAGTCGAAACCGTCTCCACCGGCGCCGACAAGGCCAAGCTGGCGGCCGCCGGCTGTGCTGGTCGATCGGCGCCGTGGTCGGCGTTCTACCTGCTCGGCAAGCAGGACCTGTGGCTGCGCGTGGTCGCGCTGCTGGTGCTGCTGGCGGCCGCCGTCGGCGATGTTCTTCACCTCCGAGTCGGGCAAGCAGCTGATCGCCTTCGGCCGCGACTCGGTCGCAGCGAAGTCAAGAAGGTCGTCTGGCCGACCCGCAAGGAAGCCATGCAGATGACCGGCTACGTGTTCGCCTTCGTCGTCGTGATGGCGCTGTTCCTGTGGCTGACCGACAAGACGCTCGAGTGGGTGCTGTACGACCTGATCCTGGGCTGGAAGCGCTGAAGGAGCGTATCGATGACGACGACGTCGAAACACGCCGCAGAGCCCGCGATGCCGCCGCCGGCGCGCGCCAACGCGACATGCGCTGGTACGTCGTCCACGCCTATTCCGGCATGGAAAAGGCCGTCGAGCGCAACCTGCGCGAGCGCATCGACCGCGCCGGCATGCAGGACAAGTTCGGCCGCATCCTGGTGCCGACCGAAGAAGTCGTCGAGCTCAAGAACGGCAAGAAGTGCAGTCACCGAGCGCCGCTTCTTCCCCGGCTACGTGCTGGTCGAGATGATGCATGGACGACGACACCTGGCACCTGGTGAAGCACACCAGCAAGGTCACCGGCTTCGTCGGCGGCGCGAAGAACCGCCCGGCGCCGATCTCCGAGGCCGAGGTGATGAAGATCGTCAACCAGATGCAGGAAGGCGTCGAGAAGCCCCGCCCGAAGGTCGAGTGGATCGTGGGCGAGCTGGTGCGCGTCAAGGAAGGCCCGTTCACCGACTTCAACGGCGCCGTCGAGGAAGTCAACTACGAGAAGTCCAAGGTCCGCGTGTCGGTCACGATCTTCGGCCGTGCCACGCCGGTCGAGCTGGACTTCGCGCAGGTCGAGAAAGATCTGAGCGAGTCCGATTCGCGGGCCGCTGGCCGCGCACTTAGCCGGCTCGGCGCGCGACCGCGTGCAGTCTCGAGAGAGCCGGTAACCGCCGAGGAGCCTGCGGTCGTCGAGCCAAGGCGCTTGCACTCGCAAGGAGAGCAAGTCATGGCAAAGAAAATCGTCGGCTTCATCAAGCTGCAAGTCCCGGCCGGCAAGGCCAACCCGTCGCCGCCCGATCGGCCCGGCGCTGGGCCAGCGCGGCCTGAACATCATGGAGTTCTGCAAGGCGTTCAACGCCCAGACCCAGGGCATCGAGCCGGGCCTGCCGCTGCCGGTGGTGATCACCGCGTTCGCGGACAAGTCGTTCACCTTCGTGCATCAAGACGCCGCCCGGCGACCGGTGCTGATCAAGAAGGCGATCAAGCTCGACAAGGGCTCGGCCAAGCCGCACACTCGACAAGGTCGGCAAGATCACCCGCGCGCAGCTCGAAGAGATCGCCAAGACCAAGATGAAGGACCTGACCGCCGCCGACCTCGACGCCGCGGTCCGCACGCATCGCCGGCTCCGCCCGCTCGATGGGCGTCACGGTGGAGGGCGTCTGATCATGACGCAAGCTCACCAAGACGCCAAAAGGCGCTGCGCGGGCAAGGTCGACAGCACCAAGCTGTACCCGCTCGACCGACGCGCTCGGCGATCGTCAAGGAATGCGCCACCGCCAAGTTCGATGAGTCGATCGACGTGGCCGTGCAGCTCGGCATCGACGCCGAAGAAGTCGGACCAGGTCGTGCGCGGCGCGGTCGTGCTGCCCAACGGCACCGGCAAGACCAAGCGCGTGGCCGTGTTCGCCCAGGGCGCCAAGGCCGAAGAAGCCAAGGCCGCCGGCGCCGACATCGTCGGCATGGACGACCTGGCCGCGCAGCGTGAAGGCCGGCAACATGCAACTTCGACGTCGTGATCGCCTCGCCCGGACACGATGCGCGTCGTCGGTACGCTGGGCCAGATCCTGGGCCCGCGCGGCCTGATGCCGAACCCGAAGGTCGGCACCGTGACGCCCGACGTCGCCACCGCGGTGAAGAACGCCAAGGCCGGCCAGGTGCAGTTCCGCGTCGACAAGGCCGGCATCATCCACGCGCACGATCGGCCGCCGCTCGTTCGACGCCGACAAGCTGCAAGGCAACCTGGCGCGCGCTGATCGAAGCGCTGAACAAGGCCAAGCCGGCGACGAGCAAGGGCGTGCTACCTGCGCAAGGTGGCGGTGTCGTCGACGATGGGCGTGGGCGTCCGCGTCGACGCAGCGTCAACGCCATCGCGCCGCAGGCGCTGATGCTGACAGAAGTTGCAGCGCTGCCGGTCTGGCGCGGCTGGCGCGGCGAAGGTGGTGGGCCGGGTGCGGCTGCAAGCGCGGCCGCGGGCCATCCAAGACCGCTGGTGAGGCCGCGGGAGCCTCAATCGAACAGGCGCAACGCCGGATCGGCCAGCGCAGATGGCGGTCCCGCTGCAGATGGAATTGAGAGTGTTCCTGAAGACAGTTGGTCGCTGCAACGAAGGCGCGTCGCGAAGGGCGCAACGCCGCCGAGCGCACGTGATTGAAGGAGTAGACCTTGAGTCTCAATCGCAGCGAGAAAGCAAGCGGTCGTGACGGACGTGACCAGCGCTCGCCGCTAAAGCTCAAACGCTGGCGCTGGCGGAATACCGTGGCATCACCGTCGCTGCACATGAACAAGCTGCGCAGTCGACGCGCGCGAGCAAGGGCGTGTACCTTCAGCGTGCTGAAGAACACCCTGGCCCGCCGCGCCGTCGCAGGCAGCGCCGTTCGAAGTCGTCGGCGACCAGATGACCGGTCCGCTGATCTACGGCTTTTCCGAAGACGCCGTGGCCGCCGCCAAAGTGGTGGCCGACTTCGCGAAGACCAACGACAAGCTGGTCATCACGGCGGCGCGTATCGCGCGGCAAGGCCCTGGACGTCAACGGCGTGAAGCAGCTGGCCAACATCCCGTCGCAAGGAAGTGCTGCTGGCGCAGCTGCTGCGGCCTGCTGCAGTCGCCCATCTCGCGCACCGCGCGTGGTGCTGGCGCGCCTGGCCGAGAAACGAGGCGCTGGCGCAGGCACTGCCGCCGATGCGCCGCCGCTGAAGCGCGACCGCGAAGCCGCTACGTTCGAAATTCAACCAACTTATTCAGGAAATCCAAAATGGCATTCGATAAAGACGCATTTCTGACCGCGCTGGACAGCATGTCGGTCATGGAACTCAACGACCTGGTCAAGGCCATCGAAGAGAAGTTCGGCGTGTCCGCCGCCGCGATGGCCGCCCCGGCCGCTGGTGGCGGCGGCGCTGCCGCTGCCGCCGTCGAAGAGAAGACCGAGTTCAACGTGCATGCTGCATGGAAGCCGGCGCGCAACAAGGTCGTCGGTCATCAAGGCCGTGCGCGAAATCACCGGCCTGGGCCTGAAGGAAGCCAAGGACCTGGTCGACGGCGCTCCGAAGCCCGTCAAGGAAGGCATCGCCAAGGCCGACGCCGAAGCCGCCAAGAAGAAGCTGGAAGACGCCGGCGCCAAGGTCGAACTGAAGTAATTCGATCCTGCTGCGAGGGCTGGAGGCGTCCGAAAGGGCCTCCAGCCTTTGCCGCTTGCAGAGAACACCCAAAAGCACGACGCTTCTGCGCGAATGTTTTTAAGTGTTTTCTGATCCGACTGCAGAAGACCGGTTTGGTTCGGGCGCCGGTGCAATGCCGGGGTTGTCCGCCAGCGGCTGGTAGTGGCCAGCCGCCAAGCATTGGTGCGCAATGCCTGACGTGCCAGGTCGCCGACGAGTGCCGCAATCGCCCGGAGCATTCACTGAGCCCGGAGATCTCATGGCGCAGCATCCTACAGCTACACCGAACGCAAGCGCATCCGCAAGAGCTTCGGCAAGCGCGACAGCGTGCTCGAACGTTCCCTACCTGCTGCACGATGCAGAAGGATGCGTACACCGCCTTCCTGCAAGCCGACGTCGCCCCGCAAAAGCGCACCGTCGAAGGCTTGCAGGCCGCGTTCGACTCCGCCTTCCCGATCGTGTCGCACAACGGGTTCGTGGAGATGAAGTTCATCGAATACAACCTGGCCAAGCCCGCCGTTCGACGTGCGCGAGTGCCAGACCGCGCGGCCTGACCTACGCCGCGGCCGTGCGCGCCAAGCTGCAGCTGATCATCTACGACCGCGAGTCGTCGACCCGCAGGCCAAGGTGGTCAAGGAAGTCAAGGAGCAGGAGGTCTACATGGGCGAAGTGCCGCTCATGACCGACAACGGCTCGTTCATCATCAACGGCACCGAGCGCGTGATCGTCTCGCAGCTGCACCGCTCGCCGGGCGTGTTCTTCGAGCACGACAAGGGCAAGACGCACAGCTCGGGCAAGCTGCTGTTCTCGGCCCGCGATCATTCCGTACCGCGGCTCCTGGCTCGACTTCGAGTTCGACCCGAAGGACATCCTGTACTTCCGCGTCGACCGCCGCCGCAAGATGCCGGTGACGATCCTGCTGAAGGCCATCGGCCTGAACCCGGAAGCGATCCTCGCGAACTTCTTCGTCAACGACAACTTCCGCCTGATGGACACCGGCGCGCAGATGGAGTTCGTCGCCGAGCGCCTGCGCGGCGAAGTCGCGCGCTTCGACATCACCGACAAGACCGGCAAGGTCGTCGTCGAGCAAGGACAAGCGCGTCACCGCGCGCCACACGCGCGAGCTCGAGCAGACCGGCACCACGTACATCAGCGTGCCGGAAGACTTCCTGGTCGGCCGCGTCGTCGCCGCGCAACATCGTCGACGCCGACACCGGCGAGATCATCGCCAAGGCCAACGACGAGCTGACCGAAGCGCTGCTGAAGAAGCTGCGCGCCGCCGGCATCAAGGACATCCAGGCGCATCTACACCAACGAGCTGGACCAGGGCGCCTACATCTCGCCAGACGCTGCGCATCGACGAAACCGCCGACGAGCTCGCCGCGCGCGTGGCCATCTACCGCATGATGCGCCCCGGCGAGCCGCCGACCGAAGACGCGGTGCAGGCCCTGTTCCAGCGCCTGTTCTACAACGCCGGACACCTACGACCTGTCGCGCGTCGGCCGCATGAAGTTCAACGCCACGCGTCGGCCGCGACGAGCTCGACAGGCCCGATGACGCTGACCAACGAGGACATCCTCGCCGTGGTCAAGATCCTGGTCGACCTGCGCAACGGCCGCGGCGAAGTCGACGACATCGACCACCTGGGCAACCGCCGCGTGCGTTGCGTCGGCGAACTGGCCGAGAACCAGTACCGCACCGGCCTGGCGCGCATCGAGAAGGCCGTCAAGGAGCGTCTGGGCCAGGCCGAGCACGAGCCGCTGATGCCGCACGACCTGATCAACTCCAAGCCGATCTCCGCGGCGCTGAAGGAGTTCTTCGGCGCCTCGCAGCTGTCGCAGTTCATGGACCAGACCAACCCGCTGTCCGAGATCACGCACAAGCGCCGCGTCTCGGCCCTGGGCCCGGGCGGTCTGACGCGCGAGCGCGCCGGCTTCGAAGTGCGCGACGTGCACGTCGACCCACTACGGCCGCGTGTGCCCGATCGAAACGCCGGAAGGCCCGAACATCGGCCTGATCAACTCGCTGGCCCTGTACGCCCGCCTGAACGAGTACGGCTTCATCGAGACGCCGTACCGCCGCGTGGTCGACGGCAAGGTCACCGACGCAGATCGACTACCTGTCGGCCATCGAAGAAGGCAAGTACGTGATCGCCCAGGCCAACGCCGCGCTGGACAAGGACGGCACGCCTGACCGACGAGCTGGTGTCGCGCGCGCGAAACGGGCGAATCGATCCTGGTCGGCGCCGAGCGCGTCCAGTACATGGACGTGTCGCCGGCGCAGATCGTGTCGGTGGCCGCCTCGCTGGTGCCGTTCCTCGAGCACGACGACGCGAACCGCGCGCTGATGGGCGCCAACATGCAGCGCCAGGCCGTGCCGGTGCTGCGCCCCGAGAAGCCGTTCGTCGGCACCGGCATCGAGCGCGTCGCCGCGGTCGACTCCGGCACCGTGGTCGCGGCCACGCCGCGGCGGCGTGCGTCGACTACGTCGACGCCACCCGCATCGTGGTGCCGCGTCAACGACGACGAAACCGCAGCCGGCGAAGTCGGCGTCGACATCTACAACCTGATCAAGTACCAGCGTTCCAACCAGAACACCAACATCCACCAGCGTCCGATCGTCAAGCGCGGCGACAAGATCGCCAAGGGCGACGTGGTGGCCGACGGCGCCTCGACCGACCTGGGCGAGCTGGCGCTCGGCCAGAACATGCTGGTCGCGTTCATGCCCTGGAACGGCTACAACTTCGAAGACTCGATCCTGATCAGCGAACGCGTCGTCGCCGAAGACCGCTACACCTCGATCCACATCGAGGAACTGGTGGTGATGGCGCGCGACACCAAGCTGGGCCCGGAAGAAATCACGCGCGACATCCCGAACCTGTCCGAGCAGCAGCTCGACGCGCCTGGACGAGTCCGGCATCGTCTACGTCGGCGCCGAAGTGCAAGCCGGGCGACGTGCTGGTGGGCAAGGTCACGCCGAAGGGCGAGACCACGCTGACGCCGGAAGAGAAGCTGCTGCGCGCGATCTTCGGCGAGAAGGCCTCCGACGTGAAGGACACCTCGCTGCGCGTGCGACCAGGGCATCCAACGGCACGGTGATCGACGTGCAGGTGTTCACCCGCGAAGGCATCGCGCGCGACAAGCGCGCCCAGCAGATCATCGACGACGAGCTCAAGCGCTTCCGCCTCGACCTGAACGACCAGCTGCGCATCGTCGAGGCCGACGCGTTCGACCGCATCGAGAAGCTGCTGATCGGCAAGGCCGCCAACGGCGGCCCGAAGAAGCTGGCCAAGGGCACCAAGATCGACAAGGCCTACCTCGACGTCGGTCGAGAAGTTCCACTGGTTCGACATCCGCCCGGCGGACGACGACGTCGCCGACGCAGCTCGAGTCGATCAAGAACTCGCTCGAGCAGACGCGCCACAGCTTCGACCTCGCGTTCGAAGAGAAGCGCAAGAAGCTGACGCAGGGCGACGAGCTGCCCGCGGGCGTGCTGAAGATGGTCAAGGTCTACCTGGCCGTCAAGCGCCGCCTGCAGCCCGGCGACAAGATGGCCGGCCGCCACGGCAACAAGGGCGTGGTGTCGAAGATCGTTCCGGTCGAAGACATGCCCTACATGGCCGACGGCACGCCGTGCGACATCGTGCTCAACCCGCTGGGCGTGCCTTCGCGCATGAACGTCGGGCCAGGTGCTCGAAGTGCACCTGGGCTGGGCCGCCAAGGGCATCGGCCAGCGCATCGGCGACATGCTGCAGCACGCAGGCCAAGGTCGGCCGAGCTGCGCAAGTTCCTCGACGAGCTCTACAACAGTCGGGCGGCAAGAGGAAGACCTCGACGAGCTGACCGACGACGACGTGCTCGAGATGGCGCGCCAACCTGCCAAGCGGGCGTGCCGTTCGCGACGCCGGTGTTCGACGGCGCGGCCGAAGACGAAATCCGCGGCATGCTGAAGCTGGCCTACCCGGACGACATCGCCGAGCTCAAGGGCCTGACCGCGACGCGCACGCAGGCCACGCTGTACGACGGCCGCACCGGCGACGCCGTTCGAGCGCCCGGTCACCGTGGGCTACATGCACGTGCTGAAGCTGCACCACCTGGTGGACGACAAGATGCACGCGCGCTCGACCGGCCCGTACATCGCTGGTCACGCAGCAGCCGCTGGGCGGCAAGGCGCAGTTCGGCGGCCAGCGCTTCGGCGAGATGGAAGTGTGGGCGCTGGAAGCCTACGGCGCGGCCTACATGCTGCAGGAAATGCTCACCGTCAAGTCCGACGACGTGCAGGGCCGCACCAAGGTGTACGAGAACATCGTCAAGGGCGAGCACGCGATCGAAGCCGGCATGCCGGAGTCGTTCAACGTGCTGGTCGAAGGAAATCCGTTCGCTTGGGCATCGACATCGAACTCGAGCGCAACTTAAGAAAGGAAAGAGTCACATGAAAGCGCTACTCGACCTGTTCAAGCAGTTCACGCCGGACGAGCATTTCGATGCCATCAAGATCGGCATGGCTTCGCCCGAGAAGATCCGTTCGTGGTCGTTCGGCGAAGTGAAGAAGCCGGAGACCATCAACTACCGCACCTTCAAGCCGGAGCGCGACGGCCTGTTCTGCGCCAAGATCTTCGGCCCGATCAAGGACTACGAGTGCCTGTGCGGCAAGTACAAGCGCCTGAAGCACCGCGGCGTGATCTGCGAGAAGTGCGGCGTCGAAGTCACGCAGACCAAGGTGCGCCGCGAGCGCATGGGTCACATCGACCTGGCCGCGCCCGTGCGCGCACATCTGGTTCCTGAAGTCGCTGCCGTCGCGCCTGGGCCTGGTGCTCGACATGACGCTGCGCGACATCGAGCGCGTGCTGTACTTCGAAGCCTACGTCGTCACCGACCCCGGCATGACGCCGCTGAAGAAGTTCAGCATCATGTCCGAGGACGACTACGACGCCGAAGCGCAAGGAGTTCGGCGACGAGTTCGTCGCGCACGATGGGCGCCGAAGGCATCAAGGACGCTGCTGCGAAGGCATCGACCTCGACAGCGAGATCGAGAAGCTGCGCGGCGACCTCGACCGGCTCCGAAGCTCAAGGTCAAGAAGAACTCCAAGCGCCTGAAGGTGCTGGAGGCCTTCAAGAAGTCGGGCATCAAGCCCGACTGGATGGTGCATGGAAGTGCTGCCGGTGCTGCCGCCGGACCTGCGTCCGCTGGTGCCGCTGGACGGCGGCCGCTTCGCGACCTCCGACCTGAACGACCTGTACCGCCGCGTCATCAACCGCAACAACCGCCTGCGCGCGCCTGCTGGAGCTGAAGGCGCCGGAGATCATCGTGCGCAACGAGAAGCGCATGCTGCAGGAAGCGGTCGATTCGCTGCTCGACAACGGCCGCCGCGGCAAGGCGATGACCGGCGCCAACAAGCGCGCGCTGAAGTCGCTCGCCGACATGATCAAGGGCAAGAGCGGCCGCTTCCGCCAGAACCTGCTGGGCAAGCGCGTCGACTACTCGGGCCGTTCGGTCATCGTGGTCGGCCCGACGCTCAAGCTGCACCAGTGCGGCCTGCCGAAGCTGATGGCGCTCGAGCTGTTCAAGCCGTTCATCTTCTCGCGCCTCGAAGCGCATGGGCATCGCCACCACCATCAAGGCGGCGAAGAAGGAAGTCGAAGCCGGCACGCCGGTGGTGTGGGACATCCTCGAAGAGGTCATCAAGGAGCACCCGGTGCATGCTGAACCGCGCGCCCACGCTGCACCGCCTGGGCATCCAGGCGTTCGAGCCGGTGCTGATCGAAGGCAAGGCGATCCAGCTGCACCCGCTGGTCTGCGCGGCGTTCAACGCCGACTTCGACGGCGACCAGATGGCCGTCCACGTGCCGCTGTCGGTCGAAGCGCAGATGGAAGCCCGCACGCTGATGCTGGCCTCCAACAACGTGCTGTTCCCGGCCAACGGCGAGCCGTCGATCGTGCCGTCGCAGGACGTGGTGCTGGGCCTGTACTACGCGACGCGCGAGCGCATCAACGCGCAAGGGCGAAGGCATGATCTTCTCCGACGTCGGCCGAAGTGCAGCGCGCGCTCGACGACGCGCATGGTCGAGCTCACCGCCAAGCGTCAGCGGTGCGCCTGACCGGAGTGCGACCAAGGACAAGGAAACGGGCGAGTTCACGCGCGTCGACCAAGCTGGTGCGACACCACCGTCGGCCGCGCGCTGCTGTCGGAGATCCTGCCCGAAGGGCCTGCCGTTCGCGCAACATCAACAAGGCGCTGAAGAAGAAGGAAATCTCGCAGCTGATCAACGTCGTCGTTCCGCAAGTGCGGCCTGAAGGAAACGGTGGTCTTCGCCGACAAGCTGCTGCAGAACGGGCTTCCGCCTGGCGACCACGCGCCGGCATCTCGATCTGCGATCGACGACATGCTGGTGCCGCACGCAGAAGCACGGCATCATCGAGCGCGCCGAGAAGGAAGTCAAGGAGATCGAGCAGCAGTACGTCTCGGGTCTGGTGACCGCCGGCGAGCGCTACAACAAGGTGGTCGACATCTGGGGCAAGGCCGGCGACGAAGGTCGGCAAGGTCATGATGGCCCAGCTCGTCCAAGCAGAAGGTCATCGACCGCCACGGCAAGGAGGTCGAGCAGGAGTCGTTCAACTCCATCTACATGATGGCCGACTCCGGCGCGCGCGGTTCCGCCGCGCAGATCCGCCAGCTGGCCGGCATGCGCGGCCTGATGGCCAAGCCCGACGGCTCGATCATCGAGACGCCGATCACGGCGAACAGCAATACGTAACTGAACGAAGTACAA
>ERZ1370068.131-contig-10114_pt1 | contig 16678 bp, 21 predicted proteins | sample MGYA00561227_ERZ1370068 | MGnify/ENA primary metagenome ERZ1370068 (study PRJEB38410, sample SAMEA6850437) | metagenome | study: Metagenomic assessment of the ecological functions of the soil: analysis of the soil microbiota associated with the...
GATGTACTTCGTTCAGTTGTATTGCTACATCCCATCATGGGCCCCGAGGAGCACGGCGGCCACTGCGAAATCGAATTCGACGGATTGGAAATTCCCGACGATGCGCGGCTGATGAACGTGGGCGACGGCCTCAAGGTCACGCAGATCCGGCTGGGGACCGCGCGCCTCACGCACTGCATGCGCTGGCTGGGGCTCGCCAAGCGATCGACTGTCGATCGCGCTCGACTACGTTGCCGAGCGCGAGAATCACGGCACCAGCGCTGGCACGTCGCTCGACAGCGTGCAAGGCCTGCTGGGCGAGGCGGCGATGCAAATCGAGATCGGCCGGCTCGCTGACGATGCGCGCCGCCCGCGAAGCTCGACGCCGGCGATTTCGCGCGCAAGGAAATCTCGATGGCGAAGATGCGTCGTCGCCGACGCGCTGCATCGCGCGGCCGGACACCGGCATCCAGCTCTGCGGCGCGCGCGGCTATTCGAAGGACACGGTGCTCGAATGGATTTATCGCTATGCGCGCCAGGCGCGGCTGGTCGACGGCGCGTCCGAAGTGCACCAAGGGCGTGCTGGCCGGTTTCCTGCTGGACGAGCGCGACGCTTTCTGGAGCTGGGAGCGGCTAGCTGCGATCCGTGGCGTCAGAGCAGGCCGCTCGTCACCCATGAACTCCGCAACAGCCAGCCGGTGGAAGTGGTGCACGCCGCGCTCGCGCGTCGGCGAGTAGCGCCGCTGCGGTAGCAGGCGCGAGCGCACGCCGCGCTGCACCGCCTCGACGACCGCCTCGTCCTCCATCTCGACCTGGTCGAGCCCGCTGCCGGCGCCGCCGTCGAGCTTGCGCGGCGTCCCGCACGTAGCTGCGGAACGACACGCGCGTGCGGTCGAGCGCCTGCGGCTGCACCGAGGTTCAGCGACAGCCCCCACGGGTAGAAGTTGAGCATCAGGTTGGGGAACACCCAGCAGTAGTACGCCGCGACGCGCTGGCCGTGGTCGGGCGACCCGGCGGCAGCTCGAACGCCGGCTCGCCGTCCTTCGCCAGCGCGAGCTGCAGGTTGGCGTAGCGGTACGAGCTCGCTGCGCGTAGCTGCCGATAGTCGAGCGACCTGGTTCAGCGCCGGATGCACGAACGGAATGTGCAAGCCCTCGAGGTAGTTCTCGACGTACAGCGCCCAATGCGCCGCGACGTCGAAGTCGCGGTCGCGCGACGGATCGTGACGGAACTGTCGCGAGCGGCATCCAGCCGAGCGCGCGCCGCGATGTCGCCGAGGAACGTCGTCGAGCGGCGCCGCTGGCGATCGACGCGACGCGAACGCCGTGGCCGGCGCAGGTCGCCGAACGGCACCTGCGGCAGGTCGTCCGCCGGCGACGGGAAGTTCTTGCGCCTGCTCGAACTCCGGCATGAAGGTCATGCGCCCGGTCAGGTCGAAGCGCCGCGAGTGGTAGCCGCAGCGGATCTGCTCGGCGCGGCACGGCGCGTTCACCAGCATGTTGCCGCGGTGCGTGCAGACGTTGGACAGGCAGCGCAGCGTCGCCGCTCGCGTCGCGCGCCAGCAGCAGCGGCTCGTCGAGGCAGCCGCGGCAGCAGCTCGCGCGGCGACAGCGAGCCCGGCGCGGCCGACATCGGCCAGGTCGCCGATCCACTGCCAGCTGCGCGCGAAACACGCGCTGCGCGCGCGAGCGCGTAAGCGGCCTCGTCGCGGTAGAACGCGCTGGCGATCGTCGTCGCGACGGGTGATGTCGGGGTCGACGGCGTAAGGGTGTTCACGGAGTTCAAGGACGCTCCGGGGTGTACCGGCAGCGTAGCGGCGCGCTCGCGCTGCTGTCCACCGTGGCGCGTCAGCAGCGATCGGCGAGAGCGCTTCCGCCGCGGCGATCGCCGCTGCGCACCGCGGCTTCGAGCGTGGCCGGATATTCGGTCGTCGACGTAGTCGCCGGCGAGGTAGATGCCCGGGCAGCGAAGCGCGGTCCGCGACGGTCGCGGACGTTGCGGCTGGCGTGCAGGCGTACGTGGCGCGCTTTTCGGCGATGACCTGCGACCACACGCACGGCGGCAGCGCCGGCTGCAATCGCCGCAATTGCGCATCGACGGCCCGCGCGAGCTCGGCATGCGGCGACGCCATGTGCGGCCCGCTCGCGCTGATCACCACGGCGCGAGCAATTGCGCCAATGGCGGATGGTCCGGCGGCGGTCGCGCGCGATCAGGACATCGGGACGATCGAGGACCCATTGCCCCGGCGCATCGTCGAGGCGCGCGATCGGACCGGGCATCGCGACCGCCGCCGCGTAGCCCAAGCCAGACCGTGACGATCGGCTCGTACGCCAGCATCTCCAGCGCGCCGATGGCGGCGGACAGCGGCGGATGTTGCGCGAGCGCCTCGGCGGCGAACGCCTGCCGCAATTGGTGCTAGAGACCGACGGCGACGATGGCCGACTGCGGCGATTTCCGCGTTGCCGCCGACGGCGAAGGTGGCTTCGTTGCGGCCTGCCTGACGATCTGCGCGGTGCGCGCCGGTGCGCACGCTGCCGCCGCGGGCGGCGACGAATTGCGCGGCCGCGTCGGGAAAGAGCGCCGAGAGGATCCGCTCGCGGGCATCAGGAAGTCGCTCGCGTCGCCGGCGCCCGCAAGGCCGCGCGCAATACGTTGCGCGAACACCCTGCGCGGACGCGCGTCGCCACCGGCGTGTTGAGCGCCGCGACGCACAGCGGCTCCCACAGCAGCCGCGCGACGCGCGGCGGCAGCGGCGACAGCATTTTCGCCACGGTCTTCGTGCGCGGGACGCGCAAATCCGGCTGCGCTCGAGGCTGCGAAACCAGCACGATCGTTGGCGATGCGCTCGCGCCACGAGCAAGCCCGCGCGCCGACAGCAAGCCGACGAGCAGGCCGAGCCGGCCCGGCGCGCGCCGCGCAAGCATCGTCAAGCCGCCATCGCTTGCGCTGGCGCCGAACGGGCACGATCGACAGCGGACGCCGCGCGAACTGCGCGCGCGCGCGCGCTCGCCGTGGACCCGCGTCATCAGTTCCAGCGTGCGCGTGTACGCGCCGAGCAGCAGATGCTGGCCGTTGTCGAGGCGCGCAGGCCGTCGCGCTCGACGCGGCGGCGCGCGTCCGCCCAGCACCGGCGCCGTCTCGTACGAGCACGTACCGCGGATACGCCGCCGCGCCGGCGCAGCGTGACGGCCGCCGCGCAGCCCGGCCCAGCCGCCGCCGATGACGCGACGGGCGCTGCTCGAGCAGCTCGTGCCGCGACGTCTTCCACGCGATCCACAGCTTGCGCATCGCGGCGTCAGCGACGTGCGCCGGTCGAGCACGCAGGTAACCGTCGCGGGCGATTTCGTCGAGCAGCGTCCGGTAGATCGCCGCCATGATGAGGCCCGGCGCGCTGCGCCTTGCGGTCGCTCGGCGGGCAGCTGCGCCGAGCGCGCGCGTCGTACCACTCCGCGCGCGCGGTCGACCTCGAACGCGCATCGAGCGTCGCGAAACGCGTCGCGAGTACTCGCGCGCGCAGCAGCGACGAGGCGCGTGACGCCGAAACGCGCGAGGTCGTCCTGCGGCAGGTAGATGCGGCCGCGGCGCGCGTCCTCGCCGACGTCGCGGCATGATGTTGGTGAGCTGGAACGCGACGCCGAGGTCGCGCGCGTAGCCGCTGCGTCGCGGGATCCGCGTAGCCGAAGATCTCCGCCGACATGCAGGCCGACGACGCCGGCGACGCGGTGGCAGTAGAGCTCGAGCGCGGCGAAATCGAGGTAGCGCGTTGCGTCGAGGTCCATCGCCATGCCGTCGATGACCGTCTGGAAGTGCTCCTGCGGCAGCGCGAACTCGCGCACGACCGGCACGCAGCGCCTGCGCGACCGGATGCTGCGGCGTGCCGTCGAAGAGCGCGCGCGATCTCCTGCCGCCACCACGCGAGCTTGGTCTGCGCGATCGCCGGGTCGTGCACCTCGTCGACGACGTCGTCGACCTCGCGGCAGAAGGCGTAGAGCGCGGTGATCGCGCGGCGGCGCGCGCGGCGGCAGGAACAGGAAGCTGTAATAGAAGCTCGAGCCGCTTTGCGCGGCCTTCTGCTGGCAGTATTCGTCGGGGGTCACTGATCGCGCTCGCTGCCGGAGCTCGGCGATGCGACGAGCGCGCGGTACGCGACGGCGCACCAGTCGCGCAGTCGCGCAGCACGCGGCCGATGCGCGAAGACGTCGCCGCCGACCGCGTCGATGCGATCGAGGATGCGCAGGCCGCCGGCGATCACCGCCGACAGCTCGAGCCCGAGCCGCCACGGCAACGCGCGCGCCAGCGGGCGCCCGGACTCAGCAGCGCCCGCGTGCGCGCGGTCTCGAACGCATGAGCAGCGCGCCAGCGTCGTCGACTGCGCTGCCTTCGGCGATCTGCGCGCGTGCGTCACGCCGAAGCGATCGAGGTCCTCCTGCGGCAGGTAGACGCGGTCCTTGCTGCCAGTCGATCGCGATGTCCTGCCAGAAATTGGTCGAGCTGCAGGCCGGTGCAGATCGCGTCGCTGCGCCCGAGGTTGGCCGGCGTCTCGCGCGCCGTACAGCGCGAGCAGCAGGCGCCCGACCGGGATTGGCGGAGCGCCGGCAATAGTCGAGGACGTCGGCGTACGAGTCGTAGCGCTCGACGCGTGACGTCCTGCCGGAACGCCGAGACGCAGGTCGTGGAACGGCGGCGATCGGCAGGCCGATGCTCGCGGATCGCGGCGGCGAGCGCTGGAAACGGCGGCGCGTCGCGGCGTCTCGCCGTGTCGATCGCCGTCGAGCGCCGCGATCGAACGCAGTCGAGCGCGCGCGAGCGCGCGTTCGCGGCGGCGCGTCGCCTTCGTCGGCGAGATCGTCGGCCGCGCGCGCGAACCGGTAGATGGCGACGACCGCGGGCCGCAACCGTGCCGGAACGAGCCTCGACGCGACGGGAAAGTTTTCGTAATGACCGACGGACACGCGAATCGAGGCGAATCGGGGCGATAAGGGAAGCTAGCGGCGCGCGCAGCGGCCCGCGGGCCGCTGTTGAGTGCAGAAGCGCGCGATTTCTGCTATACTAACCCGTTCGGCGGAAGCGGCTCTATTGCGACGCAGCTGCGACGTACTCGCGACCAGTGCCGCTCGAACTGTCGCTGGTACGCGAAAGTGGCGGAATTGGTAGACGCACCAGCCTTAGGAGCTGGCGGGGCAGCCCGTGGGGGTTCGAGTCCCCCTTTCGCACCACCGAACTTACTAGCAACCATTCCGGGCGCAACGGACCAGGTAGGACACATGCAAAGCACGTTGGAAACACTGGGCCAGCTCGAGCGCCGCTTGAACGTCGCCGTGCCGCTGCAGCAAATCGAAGGCGAAGTCGACAAGCGGCTTGCGCGCCTGGCCAAGACCGTCGAAGCTGCCGGGCTTCCGGCCGGGCAAGGTGCCGCTCAAGATGGTCGCGCAGCAATACGGCCCGCAGGTGCGCTCCGGACGTCATCTCCGACGCCGTGCAGACGAGCTTCAACGACGCGGTGCGCGAACAGAACCTGCGCGTCGCCGGCTATCCGCGCATCGAGCCGCGAGCAAGCGACCGACGCCGGCGGACGGCGCGCTCGAGTTCTCCGCGGTGTTCGAGGTCTATCCCGAAGTCAGCGATCGGCGACGTTGTCGGTCGCTCGCCATCGAGCGCCCGCAGGTCGAGGTCACGCGCGGCCGACGTCGACCGCACGCTCGACGTGCTGCGCCGCGCAGCGCGCGGCGTTCGAGCCGGTCGACGCGCGGCGCGCAAGCCGGCGACCGCGTGATGGTCGACTTCACCGGCACGATCGACGGCGTCGAGTTTCCGGGCGGGCAGGCCAGGGATTTTGCGATCACGCTGGGCGAGGGCCGGATGCTGCCCGAGTTCGAGGCCGCGCGTCGCCGGCATGCACGCCGGGCGAGACGCGAGACGTTCCCGCTGACGTTTCCGGCCGACTATCACGGCAAGGAAGTCGCGGGAAAGACCGCGCAGTTCACGCTGACGGTGAAGAGGTCGAGCCAGCCCGATGTGCCGCCGCTCGACAGCGCGTTCGCCGACGGCGTTCGGCATCGAAGTCCGGACAGCGTCGAGGACCTGCGCGCCGAAGTCGAGTCGAATCTGAAGCTCGAGCTGAAGCGCAAGCTCGAGTCGGTGCTGAAGGACGCAGGCGATGAGCGGCGCTGCGCGAAAGACGCAGTCTGACGCTGCCGAAGTCGCTGGTCGAGCATGGAGGCGCATGCAGCTTGATGCGGCGGATGGCGCGCCAACCTGCAGCAGCAGGGCATGAAGCCCGAGGACATCAAGCTCACGCCCGATATGTTTCGGCCGCAGGCGGAGGAGCGCGTCGCGCTCGGGCCTCATCCTCGCCGAGCTCGTGCGCACGCAGAACCTGCAGGCGCAAGCCCGAGCAGGTGCAGGCGATGGTGCAGGAGGTCGCGCAGACCTACGAGCAGCCGGACGCCGTCGTGCGCTGGCACTACGAAAGCCGCGAGCGGCTGAACGATTTCGAGGCGCTGGCCGTCGAGCACAACGTCGTCGAATGGGTGCTCGCGCAAGGCGCAGGTCACGGACGTGCCGACCACGTTCGAGGCGCTGATGGGGCCAGCGCAAGCGTAGAGGCAGCCGCAGCGCTGTCACGCGTCGCTCGACGCGCGCGTCGCCGCGCGGACCCATCTTCGGCAGGCGCCTGCCTCGGGCGCTCCGTGGCTGTATCCCACAAGCCCGCCGGCTATCCAGCCTGAGCGCAGAACTCCGATCGTGACTTATCATTCGACGATGCAAGCGCCGCATGACCGAGCCCACCGGACCTCAGGCCTGGTGCCGATGGTCATCGAGCAAAGCGGGCGCGGCGAGCGCGCCTACGACATCTACTCGCGGCTGCTCAAGGAGCGCGTGGTGTTTCCTGGTCGGGCCGGTCAACGACAGCACGGCGAACCTGATCGTCGCGCAGATGCTGTTCCTCGGAGTCGGAGAACCCGGACAAGGACATCCACTTCTACATCAACTCGCCGGGCGGCTCGGTGTCGGCGGGCATGGCGATCTACGACACGATGCAGTTCATCAAGCCCGACGTATCCACGCTGTGCGTCGGGCATGGCGGCGAGCATGGGCGCGTTCCTGCTCGCCGCCGGCGCCAAGGGCAAGCGCTTCGCGCTGCCCAACTCGACCGATCATGATCCACCAGCCCTCGGGCGGCTTCCAGGGCCAGGTGTCCGACATCGAGCGGCACGCGCAGTACGTGATCGACCTCGAAGCGCCGGTTCATTACCGCTGATGGCCAAGTTCACCGGCCGCACGCCGGAGCAGGTCGAGCGCGACCACGACCGTGACAATTTTCTCTGGGCCGACGCGGCCCGTGAGTACGGTATCGATCGACAAGGTCTTGCAGAACCGGGTCACGAGGCGCGTAAAGTTGACTCACGTAGGTTTCTCCGCAGGTTCACGACTACAGGATCGTTGAATGGCCGACAAATCTTCCGGCGACAAGCTTCTTTATTGCTCCTTCTGCGGCAAGAGCCAGCACGAGGTGCGCAAGCTCATCGCGGGCCCGTCGGTGTTCATCTGCGACGAGTGCATCGAGCTTTGCAACGACATCATCCGCGAGGAGGGCGCCGGCTCGCGAGGCGCGCGCGCGCCGATCGCAACAAGCTGCCGACGCCGCACGAAATCCGCCAGAGCCTCGACCAGTACGTCATCGGCCAGGAACCCGCGAAGAAGATCCTGTCGGTCGCCGTCTACAACCACTACAAGCGGCTCGAGGTCGGCACGCCAGGACGACGAGGTCGAGCTCGCCAAGTCGAACATCCTGCTGATCGGCCCGACCGGCTCCGGCAAGACGCTGCTCGCGCAGACGCTGGCGCGGCTGCTCGACGTGCCGTTCGTGATCGCCGACGCGACGACGCTCACCGAAGCCGGGCTACGTCGGCGAGGACGTCGAGAACATCATCCAGAAGCTGCTGCAGAAGTGCGACTACGACATCGAGAAGGCGCAGCGCGGCATCGTCTACATCGACGAGATCGACAAGATCTCGCGCAAGAGCGACAACCCGTCGATCACGCGCGACGTGTCGGGCGAGGGCGTGCAGCAGGCGCTGCTGAAGCTGATCGAAGGCACGATCGCCTCGGTGCCGCCGCAGGGCGGCCGCAAGCATCCGAACCAGGAATTCGTGCAGGTCGACACGACCAACATCCTGTTCATCTGCGGCGGCGCGTTCGACGGCCTCGAAAAGATCATCCGCCAGCGCACCGCCAAGACCGGCATCGGCTTCGGCGCCGAAGTGGCGAGCCCCGACGACCGCAAGAACATCAGCGCTGCTCCTGCGCGACACCGAGCCGGAGGACCTGATCAAGTTCGGGCTGATCCCGGAATTCGTCGGCCGGCTGCCGGTGGCGGCGACGCTCGACGAGCTCGACGAGGCGGCGCTGATCCAGATCCTGGTCGAGCCGAAGAACGCGCTGATCAAGCAGTACCAGAAGATGTTCCGCATGGAAGGCGTGGAGCTCGAAGATCCGGGAGCCCGCGCTGCGGGCGATCGCCAAGCAAGGCGCTGGCGCGCAAGACCGGCGCCCGCGGCCTGCGCTCGATCCTGGAGCAGGTGCTGCTCGACGTGATGTACGACCTGCCGTCGCTGTCCAACCTGTCGCGCGTCGTCGTCGACGAGGCGACCATCGCCAACGACGGCAAGCCGCTGCTGATGTTCGCCGACCCGCCCAAGATGGCGGCGGCGCACTCGTGACTAGCGCGTCTCAGTTTCGAACCAAAGGAAATGTGGCGGTCTAGACCGCATCGGCTGGCTTGACAGGCCGGCCCGGCGGCCCCATTTTCCTGCTCAGCATCCCATCCCGCAGGTTCCTCTAAGTCCGCATGGCCAACGACACGACACTCTCCCGCCGACCTGACCGCGCTGCCGCTGCTGCCGTTGCGCGACGTCGTCGTCTTCCCGCACATGGTCATCCCGCTGTTCGTCGGGCGGCCCGAAGTCGATCAAGGCGCTCGACATGGCGATGGACGCCGGCAAGCACATCCTGCTCGTCGCGCAGAAGCAGGCGGCGAAGGACGACCCGGCGCCGAAGACCTGTACGAGATCGGCAGCATCGCCACCGTGCTGCAGATGCTGAAGCTGCCCGACGGCACCGTGAAGGTGCTGGTCGAAGGCACGCAGCGCGCGCGCATCGCAGCGTCGTGGACGACCGCGGCGAGTACCTGGTCGCCGAGGCGCAGCCGCTCGCCGGGCGATCCGGGCAGCGCGAACGAGGTCGAGGCGATGCGCCGGGCGCTGCTCGCGCAGTTCGACCAGTACGTGAAGCTCAACAAGAAGATTCCGCCGGAGATCCTGACGTCGATGTCGGGCATCGACGACGGCGGCCGGCTGGCCGACGCCATCGCCGCGCACCTGCCGCTCAAGCTCGAGCAGAAGCAGCAGATCCTCGAGATGGGCGAGGTCGGCAAGCGGCTCGAGCATCTGCTCGGCGTGCTCGAAGGCGAGGTCGACATCCTGCAGGTCGAGAAGCGCATCCGCGGCCGCGTCAAGCGCCAGATGGAGAAGAGCCAGCGCGAGTACTACCTGAACGAGCAGGTCAAGGCGATCCAGAAGGAACTGGGCGAGGGCGACGAGAACGCCGACCTCGAGGAGATGGAAAAGAAGATCAAGGCCGCGCAAGATGTCGAAGGAGGCCGAAGGCAAGGCGCTGGCCGAGTTGAAGAAGCTGCAAGATGATGTCGCCGATGTCGGCCGAGGCGACGGTCGTGCGCAACTACATCGACACGCTGCTCGGCGCTGCCGTGGCGCAAGAAGAGCAAGATCAGCAAGGACCTGGCGCACGCGGTCAAGATCCTCGACGCCGACCACTACGGCCTCGAGAAGGTGAAGGAGCGCATCGTCGAGTATCTCGCGGTGCAGCAGCGCGTCGACCGGCTGAAGGCGCCGATCCTGTGCCTCGTCGGCCCGCCCGGCGTCGGCAAGACCTCGCTCGGCCAGTCGGTCGCGCGCGCCACCGGCCGCAAGTTCGTCCGGATGTCGCTGGGCGGCGTGCGCGACGAGGCCGAGATCCGCGGCCATCGCCGCACGTACATCGGCTCGATGCCCGGCAAGATCCTGCAGAACATGACCAAGGTCGGCGTGCGCAATCCGCTGTTCCTGCTCGACGAAGTCGACAAGATGGGCCATGGACTTCCGCGGCGATCCGTCGTCGGCGCTGCTCGAGGTGCTCGATCCGGAGCAGAACAACACGTTCGTCGACCACTACGTCGAGGTCGAGTACGACCTGTCCGACGTGATGTTCGTCGCGACGGCCAACACGATGAACATCCCGGCGCCGCTGCTCGACCGGATGGAAGTGATCCGCCTGTCGGGCTACACCGAGGACGAGAAGATCGCGATCGCCAAGCAGTACCTGATGCCGAAGCAGATGAAGAACAACGGCATCAAGCCCGACGAGCTGCACGTGGCCGAGAGCGCGCTGCGCGACATCGTGCGTTACTACACGCGCGAGGCCGGCGTGCGCAACCTCGAGCGCGACATCAGCAAGATCTGCCGCAAGGTGGTGAAGGCGCTGCTGCTCGAAGCAGAGCGAGGGCAAGGCGCGCAAGGCCGAAGAGCCCGGTCGACGTCAACTCGAAGAACCTCGACAAGTATCTGGGCGTGCGCCGCTTCACGTACGGCATCGCCGAGAAGAAGAACCAGGTCGGCCAGGTCACCGGCCTCGCGTGGACCGAAGTCGGCGGCGACCTGCTGACGATCGAGGCGGTGGCGCTGCCCGGCAAGGGCAAGACCACGACGACCGGCAAGCTCGGCGACGTGATGAACGAATCGATCGCGGCGGCGCTGTCGGTCGTGCGCCATCGCTCGAAGCAGCTCGGCATCGCGCCGGATTTCTACACGAAGACCGACCTGCACATCCACTTGCCGGAAGGCGCGACGCCGAAGGACGGACCGTCGGCGGGCGGCGCGATCGTCACCGCGATCGTGTCGATCCTGACCGGCATTCCGGTGCGCTGCGACGTCGCGATGACGGGCGAGATCACGTTGCGCGGCGAAGTGCTGCCGATCGGCGGCTTGAAGGAGAAGCTGCTCGCGGCCGGACGCGGCGGCATCAAGACGGTGCTGATCCCGGAGGAGAACGTGAAGGACCTGACGGAGATCCCGGACGAGATCAAGAACCGCCTCGACATCCATCCGGTGCGCTGGATCGAGCAGGTGCTCGAGCAGGCGCTCGAGCGCCATCCGGCGGCGCTTGCCGACGACAAGGACAAGGCCGAAGCGCCGCCTGTCCCGCCGGCGCCTGCCGCAGACGACAAGACGCCGGCGTCCTGAAGCACTAGCCGGCAGTTCGAAGGCGCGCTATAGCGCCCGGCCAGAAACGCGCGTGGGCACGGAAAGTGCTCACGCGCGCTTTCGCAACATCGTTTTGCGCATCGTTTTCGCAACGCGCGCGCGCTGCGCAGCATCATTCGCGCCGCTTCAATCGACTGCGCGCGAGTCTTCGCGCGCAACGCGAACGTGCGTGCACATTGGCGTCGCGATCGGCCTGCAGTTGCTCTTGATACTGCTGGCTTGACACTGCGAAATCGCGAGCGTTATAAAGAACGCTTCCGGCGCACCGTTCGGTGCGCCTCACGATTCCCATCAGCTTGCCATTACCTCCTGATTCACATTAATGCCGAAGGGGACGTTCTGTGAACAAATCCGAATTGATCGATGCGATCGCCAGGCACGCCGATATCTCGAAGGCGGCCGCAGGCCGCGCGCTCGACGCGACGGTGGACGCGATCCGCGGCTCGCTGAAAAAGGGCGACATCGTCACGCTGGTGGGCTTCGGCTCGTTCTACGTCGGCAAACGCACGCGCGCGCCAGGCCGCAATCCGCGCACCAACGAACCCGATCAAGATCCGCGCCGCCAAAGTGCCCAAGTTCCGCGCTGGAAAAGCGCTCAAGGATGCGCTAAACTAGCGGACTTTGCAGGCAGCGGTACCGGTCGTCGGTGCTCAGGCGAGACGTTGCATGTCCCAGGGAATGCCGCGTCCAGGCTGCCAGGGTGCTTAGCTCAGTTGGTAGAGCGTCGCCCTTACAAGGCGAATGTCGGCGAGTTCGAGCCTCGTCAGCACCCACCAGCAGGCGCGCAGTAGCCGCGATTCGCAGGCTGGATTCGCGCTAGGTTTGCATGGAGTGGTAGTTCAGTTGGTTAGAATACCGGCCTGTCACGCCGGGGGTCGCGGGTTCGAGTCCCGTCCACTCCGCCAGAATTCGCAAACGACGAGGGCGAACGCGAGTTCGCCCTTCTGCTAATGGCCGAGAAACGGCCGCACTTTCGGTACCGAGCGGGATCCATGTTCGATCTAGTCACCAAGCACAAACGCGCCGCGCAGGTCATCCTGTTCCTGATGACGATCCCGTTCGCTTTCTTCGGCGTCGATTACTACTTCCGCGGTGCCAGCGACCGCGGATGCCGTCGCGACGATCGGCGACGACAAGATCACCGCAGGCGGAATACGACCAGGCGCTGCGCGATCAGCAGCAGCGAGCGCCGGCAGATGATGGGCGCCAGTTTCGACCCGGCGATGTTCGACAACCCCGAAGTGCGATTCGCGGTCCTCGACCAGGTCGTCAACGAGCGTCTGCTGAGCGGCCAAGGCGCGCGATCGAGCAGCTTCCGCGTAACCGACGCGCAGCTTGCGGAGTTCATCGCGTCCATTCCGGCGTTCCAGGATGACGGCAAGTTCTCGAACGGACCGCTACGAGCTTGTTCCTCGTCGGCGCAGGGCATGACACCACGTCGCGTTCGAGGAGAAGCTGCGCCAGGACATGATGATTGCCGCCGTGCAGGAGCCGATCGCCGACGGCCAACATCGTTGCGCGTTCGTCCGCCGAGAAATTCCTGGGATTGCTCGAGCAGCAGCGCGAGGTGCGCGGTCGCCGCGGTCGAGCGCCGAGCCGTTCGCTAAAGGACGTGAAGGTCGACGACGCCGCAGGTCAAGGAGTTCTACGACAAGAACCCGGCGGCGTTCCAGACGCCCGAGCAGGCGAAGATCGAGTACCGTGCTGCTGACGCAGGATGCGCTCATTGGCAAGCGCCAATGTCGACGCGGCGGACGTCAAGAAGCCAGTACGACGCCAACATCAAGCAGTACTCGGACGGCCGAAGAGCGCACCGCGGCCGCACATCCTCGATTCCCGTCAAGCCGGATGCCAATGAGGCCGACCAGCGCGGTGGCGAAGAAGCTGGCGGAGGATGTGCTCGCCAAGGCGAAGGCCAATCCGGCGAAGTTCGGCGACCTGGCGCGGGAGTACTTCGAAGGATCCGGGCTCGTCGACAGCAGGGCGGCGACCTCGGCAGCTTTCGCGCGCGGCAACGATGGTGAAGTCGTTCGAGGACGCGGCGTTCGCCGCGAAGCCGGGCGAGATCGTCGGTCCGGTGCAATCCGAATTCGGGTGGCACGTCATCAAGGTGAACGGCGTCGCGGGCGGCGCACGCGCAGTCGTTCGACGAAGTGAAGGGCCAGATCGAGAGCTGACTTGAAGCGCCAGCAGGCCGCGCAGAAGTTCGCCGCGTCGGCCGACCAGTTCCAGAACCTCGTCTACGAGCAGGCTGACTAACGCTTGGCCGGCGCCGCGAAGGCGCTCGATCTCAAGGTCGAAGTCACGCCGTTCATTACCCGGTCGCAAGCCCAGGCGATCGCGCACGGCAATGCCGAAGTTCGCGCAGGCGCTGTTTGCGCCGGAATCGATCCAGGGCAAGCGCAACACGCGAAGCGCATCGAGATTGGGCCGAACGCGCTCATTGCCGGCGCGCATCGTCGAGTACAAGCCGGCGGCGCCGACGACCCTTCGACGAAGTCAAGGATGAAATCCGGCGCCTCACGCTCAGTGTGCAGCCGCGCGATCGGTCGCGCCAGAATGCCGGACGCGCGAAGCTCGCGTTGTTGAGCGAGGGCAAGGGCGACAAGGCGGCAGGCGTCACGTTCGCCAAGCCGGTGCAGCTTGGCCGCAATCAGGCCCAGTGCCGGCTTTCCGCCGGATGCCCTGACCCAGATTTTCCAGTCAATCCGGACACGCTTCCGGCGTACGTCGGCGCGACCAACGAGCGCGGCGACTTTGCGATCGTACAAGGTGCTGGCGGTCGCAACACCGCGGCGGAGTACGCGACAAGGCCAAGCGTGGACGCCGCGTCGGTGCAGCTCGGCTCAGCAGGTCGGACGCGAGATGTTCAACGCCTATCTCGCGACCCTCAAGGCGAAGGCGGACGTCAAGATCAACCAGGCCAATCTTGAGAAGAAGTGAGCGGTGCGGAGATGAGCACTGCGGGGGCGCTCGCGCGCCATGACCTGACGGCCTGAGCTGACTATTGCACAACGGCACCCGCGGGTCGCCGTTGTCATGGCGGCGCGCGTGGAAGCGCGGCGCGGCGGCCCTTCACCCTGGCGGGCAATTGGTCCTGAGATTCGCTTCCAGCGTTTCGCGGCGGCGCTTGCGCTCCGCGTCGTCCAGGTACACCGGTGCACCCTTCTCGTTCACCTTGGCGACAAGTGGCTGATCCGACGTCAACGCGCGAGAGTTCGGCACGGGCATCCTTGCACCAACTGGCGCGCCTTTGCGCATCGGCACGCGTTTGCGCCGCCTTCTTCGCGTTTTCCGCGGCGTCGGCCTGCTGCTTCTTGCCCTCGGCCTCCTTGTTCGCCATTTGCTTTACGGCGTCCGGATTCGCGGGCGGTGGAGGAGGCGATGATCCTCTCCACCTTCACGTCGCCCGGAGGCGGTTGGTCCGAATAAACGACGCGACCGTTGGCATCGGTCCACTTGTACAACGCACTTCCAGCAGGCGAAATCACGCAGAAGGTGCCCAGAACGATGGCCAGGGCCAGTGGCACGGTGGAACGCTGCGCGCGGCGCGGCGATCGTTGCGCGGCGCTTTCGCGCGGGATGTTGCACAAGAAGTGGCTCATCGACACCTCCGGGAGTTCCATGACGTTGGCAAGGTAGCGCGCATGTCGGCGTGCGTCAATCAAGCCTTGGGCGCCGCTGACCGGCAGTAGCTATCTGTTGCTTCTGCGGCCGCGCCCGGGAGCCTCTTGGGACGCCGGGGCGACGCGGGTATAATCCATTTTTGCGCATAGGAGATTTCGATGCGTGTCGTCCGCAAAAGCGCTGCACGTTCGACGACGTCCTGCTTGGTTCCCGCCCACTCCCCGTCGCTCCCCGCAGACGTCTCCTCAAGACCCACCTGACCTCAGTCCCTCACTGGCCAGATCACGCTCAACATCCCGCTGCGTCTCCGCGGCGATGGACACGGTGACCGAGCCCGCCTGGCAATCGCGCATCGCGCAGGAAGGCGGACTCGGCGTCATCCACAAGAACATGCCGCCGTCAAGCCCAGGCGGCCGAAGTGGCGAAGGTCAAGCGCTTCGAGAGCGGCGTGGTCAAGGACCCGATCACGGTCTCGCCCGACGATGACGGTGCGCGAGGTGCATCGAGCTCACGCAGCAGGCACCGCATCTCCGGGCTGCCGGTGCGTCGAGGGCAAGCGCGTCGTGGGCATCGTCACCAACCGCGACCTGCGCTTCGAGGACGAACCTCGACCAGCCGGTGACGAACGATCATGACGCCGCGCGACGGCTCGTGACGGTGCACGGAGGGCGACGAGCCTCGACGAGCGCGAAGGCGCTCATGCACCGCCACCGCCTCGAGCGCGTGCTGGTCGTCAACGGCGACTGGGAGCTGCGCGGCCTCATCACGGTGAAGGACATCCTCAAGTCCTCCGAGCACCCGAACGCCTGCAAGGATCACCTCGGGCGCCTGCGCGTCGGCGCGGCGGTCGGCGTGGGCGAGCGACACCGAGGAGCGCGTCGAGCGCGCTGGTCGAGGCCGGCGTCGACGTGATCGTCGTCGACACCGCGCACGGTCACGCGCAAGGGCGTGCTCGACCGCGTGCAGTGGGTGAAGAAGACGTTCCCGCAAGTGCAGGTGATCGGCGGCAACGTCGCGACGCGCGACGGCGCGCGAAGGCGCTCGCGGACCACGGCGCCGACGGCGGTGAAGGTCGGCATCGGTCCCGGCTCGATCTGCACCACGCGGATCGTCGCCGGCGTCGGCGTGCCGCAGATCTCGGCGATCCAGTACGTCGCCGAGGCGCTCGCAGGGCGCGGGCATTCCGTGCGATCGCCGACGGCGGCATCCGCTACTCGGGCGACATCGCCAAGGCGATCGCCGCCGGGCGCCTCGTGCGTGATGCTCGGCAGCCTCTTCGCCGGGACCGAGGAAGCGCCCGGCGAGATCGAGCTCTTCCAGGGGCGCTCGTACAAGTCGCTACCGCGGCATGGGATCGCTCGGCGCGATGCAGAAGGGCAGTCGAGCGACCGCTATTTCCAGGACGCCGAGGACGAGAGCGCCGACAAGCTCGTGCCCGAAGGCGTCGAGGGCCGCGTCCCGTACAAGGGCGCGCTCGCCGTCGATCATCCATCAGCTGATGGGCGGCCTGCGCGCGGCGATGGGCTACTGCGGCTGCGCGCACCATCGACGAATTGTCGCACGCGCGGCGGAGTTCGTGGAGTTCACGTCAGGCCGGCATCCGCGAGTCCGCATGTGCACGACGTGCAGATCGTGAAGGAAGCCCCAACCACCGGGTGCAGTGATCGGCGGGGCCGTCACTGCCGCCCAACGCGCACGTCGACGGCATTTGGTCATCGGCGCGATATTATTCCTCAATCCAGCGTACGTAG
>ERZ1370068.10771-contig-944_pt1 | contig 16653 bp, 22 predicted proteins | sample MGYA00561227_ERZ1370068 | MGnify/ENA primary metagenome ERZ1370068 (study PRJEB38410, sample SAMEA6850437) | metagenome | study: Metagenomic assessment of the ecological functions of the soil: analysis of the soil microbiota associated with the...
CGCTACGTATTGCTCGGCGAGTCCATCCGCCCCGTCGAGGACTACCGGCGGCTCTATGCCGAGGCGGGGACGCGCGGACCGCGAGCTCGTCCTGCGCAGAGCGGAATCTCGCGACTACTTACGCCGCGGCCGTATTGGTGACGACGTAGGCGGCCGTCGTCGCCGGCGCCCGGGACCCGGCCCACGCGCCGCGCGTCGCGGACGTCGCTCTGCTCGCCGTCTTCGCCACTGGCGGCCCTCACTCCTTCCCGCTCCTGCGCCGCAGCCGTCACGCGCGGCCTGCCGTCCTCAACCTCGGTCCGAACGACTTTCGACTACGTGACGGGCTTCCCGCGAGGACTGGAGCGCGATCGCCTCACACGTTTTCATTGACGACGCCTCATGCGATGGTTCGACTTCCGATCATCGCGCGCGGTAGGCCATCGCCTCATCATGCGTGAGTACGCCGCCATCTAACTGAGCCATCTAAAGTTACTGTTCGGGCTGAAGATCGGATCGTGTCGATCTTCGACATCGCCGCCGATCCTCGAGTCGCCTATCGGACGATCGCCGTGGACCTCCTCGCCTGGAAGGTCGCGCTCCGCTTCACCGTGACGATCGACTCCGCGTCAGCTGATCCACGGCCGCTGGGTCTGGCCATCGACTGGATGCAGCTCGATCGCGTGGCCCGGCCGCCGTCGCTTCGATCTGGTCGGCGCTGACCCGCCTCGCCCTCTCTGCTGTTGGCGATCGTGGCCTTTGTGGCGCCGGCGCCTCGCCGGCGCGTCGATGCCGGCCGCCGCCGCTGCGCACGGGCTCAGCGATGATCGCGCCTGCGTGGTCGCGGGATGCGCGCGGGACATCCTCGCCGCCGAGCGCATCGCGAGAGAGGATGCGCCGTTCTACGCCGGCGTCGCGGCGATCGCCGTGGTGGTCAGCGCGCTGGCGCCGCACACGCGAGTGGCTCTCGAGATCGCCGACACCACGATCGCCGGCGCACTCGTGATCATCGTCCTCGCCGCCCTCGCCCTTCGCCTGGTCATCCTCCTCCATCCCCAGTTCTACTACCCGGACGTGCGGGTCCACGCCCTCTTCGCCTGGCAGCTCGCGCGGCGGGGACTCGTGGGGTTCCTGCGTCACTTCACCGAGGACCAGTTCCGCTTCAGCCTCGGCCTGCAGATGGAGAACGGGCATTGGTACGCCTTCCCCTATCCGCCCGCGTTCTACATGTTGTGCTGGCCGCTGGTGACGCTCGCGCGGATGCGCCAGGAGGTCGCGGTCTCCGGTGCTGGCGGCGGCGGTGAACAGCCTCGAGGCCTTCCTGGTCTTCGGCATCGCGCGGCGCCTGCGCGCGCCGGCGTGGACGGCGGTCGGCGGCGGCGGCCGCCCTGCCCTGCTGCCGCTCTTCTTCGCGCGCCTGAGCCTCGCCTACTTCCCCGCTCTCGTCGGACACGCGGTGGACGCGATCGTGATCCTGTATCTGCTCACGCGCCTGCGGGAGCCTCGATCGCCCGCGCGTCGTCCTGACCCTGGGAGCGCTCATCGCCCTCGCGCTCTTGACGTACACTCAGTCGCTCCCTGAACTTCGCGGTCCTCATGCCGCTCTTCCTCGCCAGTGCTGCTCGCGCGCGACCGTTCGCGCGAGACTCTCCGTCACGCGACCGGGCTCGTCGTCGCGGGCGCGCTCGGAGCCATGCTGTCGCTCCTCTGTCTTTCTACGGTCGCTACGTGCCGACGTTCATCGACATGCAGCGCGGCGTACCGATGCCGGAGGAGCGCATCCTTCTCGAGAAGCCCAGCACCACCTGTTCCCGCCGAGGAGCTGGCGCCGCAGGAGCCCGATGATCCATTCGCGGGCCCCACCGTCAATCCCCTGGCGCGGCGTGCGCAAAGGCGGCATGGAGGCTCTACGTGTTCTACGGGGTTCGCGCTCGCGGTGGTCGTCAGGGCGTGGTGCTGTCGTGGCGCGCGCAGGCCTCTGGCCTCTACGCCGCGGTTCGTGGTGGCCTGGGCCGCGACGTACCGCGCTGAACCTGCTCTCCGCCGGATCTACCGGGCCCGAACCTCGTGCGATACTAACAAGGATCCTCGAGGTCGTGGCGCTCGCTCTTCTGTCTCCGCCCTCGCGAGCGTCGGCGAATGGCTTCTGGGCACGCGCGCCGCTGGCTCGCCGTCCTCTACGCGGGATCCTACGGCGCCTTCGCGCCTGACCCGCGCCGTCCGCTACCTCACGGAGAAGTTCATCCTCGAGCGGTAGTCCGTTTTCCCTGGTGGTTGAGGGCGGTGGGCGGAGTCCGCGATTTCGAGGGCGTCGTCGCATCGCTGGTGCGCGCGCGAGCGAGCGGCACGGATGTCGATCGTCAATTTTTCACACGACGGCGCTCGGGTAGCGAGCGAGCCGCGACCCGAGCGACGGCGCCCTGGGTGGAGGCCCTACGCCTCTTCGCTCAGCAAGTCCTCGATAGCGGACTGCAGCGCCTTCACGATCTCGTCGCGCGGCACGTCGCTCTTCTTGAACTGCAGCGAGAGCGCGAAGCTCTTCTCGCGCGGCTGATAGCGGAAGACGTAGTGGCGGGGGCGGCCCTTCGCCGCCTTCGCTTTCCCTGCTTCGCGATCTTGCGCGCGTCCTCGCGGGTCGGCGCGACCACCGCCGTCCTTCTGCAGTCGCTGCACGAGCGCGATCATTTTCTGCATGTCGCCCTGTCGAACGACCTGCAGCAAGCAACGACTTCGAACTGAATGTCGGCCAGCCGACAGACGCTGGCGCACTTCTTCCGGCATCGCGCTCAGGCTGAGCGATCTCGGTGATCGAGGTGCGGCTCTTGCCCAGCCGCTCGGCCATCGCTTCGTGCGTGTAGCCGTAGCTTTCGGCCAGCGTCTTCAGGCCGTCCGCCTCTTCGAACGCGCGTGAGGTCCTTGCGCTGGAGGTTCTCGATGAGCGCGATCTCCATCGTCTCGGAGTCGGAGGTCTCGCGGACGATGCACGGGATCTCGGCGAGTCCCGCTTCGATCGCGGCGCGGATACCGCCGCTCGCCCGCGATGATCTGGAACCGGCTGCCGCGCGGCCGAACCAGGATCGGCTCGAGCACGCCCTTCTCACGCACGCGACGCGATCAGCTCCGTACAGGTCGCCCACGTGCTGGCGCGGCTGGTTGCGGGTTCGGCTCGATGTCCTCGATCGGCACCATGCCGGCCGACGCGGCTCGCCGCCCGGACGTCCGAGCTGATCGACGAAGTGCGCGTCGTGGCGCATGCGCAGGGTCTCGGGCAGACCGATCCGGCGTGGGCTAGACACGTTCGATGACCTCCTCGCAGAGGCGGTAGTACTCGTAGCGCCCCAGTGGATTGCGGCGCGAAGGTGAAGATCGACTCTTTGTGCGCCGGACTCTCCTCGAGCCGGATGCTCTTGCTGATCGTGGTCTGGAAGACGCGGTCGCCGAAGACGTCCGTGATGGCCTTCTGGACGTCGCGCGAGAGCGTCGTGCGCTTGTCGTGGAGCGTGATCACCGCGCCCAGCAGCTTCGAGGTTGGGATTGGGCCGCGAGCGGATCTTCTCGACCGTCTCCAGCAGATCGTCGGTGCCCTCGAGCGCGAAGTAGCTCGACTGCACCGGGATCAGCAGGTGCGTGGCCGCCACCAGCGCGTTGACGGTGATGAGGCCCGAGCGCGGGCGGCGTGTCGATCACCACGAACTCGTAGCGGTCGGCTCACGAGGTCGAGCCGGTCCTTCGAGGCGGAAGTGCGCGTCGACCTCCCCCGATGAGCTGCGACTCGAGCTTGGCCAGCGCGATGCGCGAGGGCGCGACGTCGAGGTGCTTCACCGGCGACGTCGATGATGACGTCGCTCAGCGGCGTCCCGTTGGAGAGCACGTCGAACATCGACTTCGGCAGCGCGCGCACGTCGAGGTAGCTGATCGACGAGTTGGCCTGCGGGTCGAGGTCGACGAGCGAGCGTGCTTGCGGCCGCGCATGGCGCAGGCGCTGCGGCCAGGTTGATGGCGGTGGTGGTCTTGCCCACTCCGCCCTTCTGGTTGGCGATGGCGATGACGATCACCGAATGCCTCCGCTAGCGCTGCCGGGCGTGAATCGGCGATCGAGTCGGGGAAGACGACGGCGGAAACATCGGAACCACCTGGATCTTAGGCAAGAGCATTTCCACGGTCAAGACTAAAGTTGGGGCCTGAGCCCCGGCACCATGAGATGTAGTGTTGTCGGCGGGGTGCCGCAGAGGTCCGGCGGGAGCCGGAAGGCTACATCTTGTACTTGCCCAGCTCGTCCTCGGACAGGCCCTCGAGCCACTTCTGGAGGCGGCGTCACGTCCATGCGGACTCTTGCGCGAGTTCTCGACGCTGCGCGCGTTCTGGATGACCGCTTCCTCGACGAAGATCGGGCGACGCGTGCGCAGGGCCAGGGCGATCGCGTCGGACGGCCGCGCGTCCACCTCGATCGAATGGCCGTTCGCTCCGTGCAGGTGGATCAGGTCGCGTAGAAGGTGTTCTCCTTCAGCTCGCAGTCACCACGATGCGCTCCACCTGCGCGGACAGGTCGTCGATGATGTTCTTCAGCAGGTCGTGCGTCATCGGGCCGCGGGCGTCTGGACGTTCTCGATCTGGAGGGCGATCGCGTTGGCCTCGAAGACGCCGACCCAGATCGGGCAGGATGCGCTGCCCGTCCTGGTCGCGGAGGATGATGATCGGCATGTTCGTGATGGGGTCGATCATCAACCCCTTGATGTTCATCTCGATCTGCATGCCGCCCTCCGAGGGGACCCTCCGGCTGGTCAGAATATAGGAGCCGCGGAAGGGGCCGTCAATGCAAGGTTGGCGGGAGCGACCCCACGAGGGCGTTTGGGCCGGAAGCGGTGACCTCGACCTCGATCATCTGCCCCAGCAGGGCTCCGTCCCCCGTCCAGGTGGACGATCCGGAAGTCGCGGGTCCGGCCCGCCACCCGGCCCTTCTGGGTCACGGTATCCACCAGCACTTCCTCGCGGCGGCCGACGCGGGACCGGTTCCGGCGCTTCCTGCGCCCGCTGCTGCATGGAGTTGACGACCTGGAAGCGCCGGAGCTTCGTCGCCCGGCACGTCGTCCTCCACGCGCAGCGCCGCCGTTCCCGGCCGTGGCGAGTACATGAACACGAACACGCCGTCGAAGGCCGACCTCGTCCACGAGGTCCACCGTCTCCTGGAACTCCTGCTCGGTCTCCCCGGGTACCCGACGATCACGTCCGTCGTGAGGGCCAGCGTCGGGCACGTGCGTCGCGCAGGAGTGCGACCGTCTCCAGGTATTGCCGGCGCGCGTGTAGCCGCGCCGCATCGGCGGCGAGGATGCGGTCGGAGCCCGGACTGCACGGGCAGATGGAGATACGGGCAGACGCGCGGCAGGTCGCGCAGGGCGCGCGCCATGCCGGCGTCCACGTGCTCGGGATGCGAGGTCGTGAACCGGAGCCGCTGCAGGCCCTCGATCGCGTCCACGCGCGCGAGCAGGCCCGGCGAAGTCGAGGCCATCGTGGCGATAGGCGTTCACGGTCTGGCCCAGCAGCATGACCTCGGATAGCCGCGCGCGACCAGCGATCGCACTTCGTCGACGATGGCGGCGGGATCGCGGCAGACCTCCGCCCCGCGCGTGCGCGGCACCACGCAGAAGCTGCAGACGTGGTTGCACCCTTCGATGGCGGTGACGTAGGCGCGCACGCGGCTCGAATGCGCGACGGCGGAGTCGGGGACGTCGAAGCGTGTCCGCCTTGCGATCGAGGTCCACGCCGCGGCGCCTCCCCGCCCGGCACGCCGGACGAGCTCGGGAACGCTGGCGAGGTTGTGCGTGCCCACGAGCACGTCCACCTGCGGCGCGCGCTCGAGGACGCGCGGTGCCCTCGAGCTGGCGCGACGCAGCCTCCCACGCCGATGACGAGGCCGGGCCGCTCGCGCTTCGGCTGCTTCAGCCGGCCGAGCGCGTGGTAGCAGCTTGTCCGCCGCCTTCTCGCGCACGGCGCAGGTGTTGATGAAGACGACGTCGGCGTCGTCTGCGCGCGAGGCGTGGCTCGTATCCGTCCGCCTCGAGAAGTCCCGCGACCTTCTCCGAGTCGTTGACGTTCATCTGGCAGCCGAAGGTTTCGATGATAGAAGCGGTTTCTCGTCGTCATGGCGCGGAGATGCGATTCTATTCCTGAAGGAACCCGTTGACCATCGTTCGTCGATGGCAGCCGACCTGGCCACAGCCTCTATCTAGCTAACCCAGGCCGATCGATTGTTCTTTGCTGTTGTTACGCGCCGAGCCTGCTTGACCATCTCGCGCGCGTGGCGCCGCGCCGCGTCCGTCACCGTCTCGCCGCCCAGCATGCGCGCGACTTCCTCCACGCGCTCCGACGGCGTCGAGCACGCCGACCTCGGTGGTCGTGCGCCCGCGCTCGACGCTGCTTGCGCACCACGCAGATGGCGGTCGGCCATGGACGCGATCTGCGGAAGATGCGTGACGCAGAGGACCTGATGGTGCCGGGCCATGTCGCGCAGCTTGCGCCCCACGACCTCGGCGACGCGGCCGCCGATCCCGGCGTCGACCTCGTCGAAGACGAGCGTCTTGCCGCGCGCGTCCAGGCTGGCCACGGACTTCAGCGCGAGCAGGATGCGCGACAGCTCGCCGCCGGACGCGATGCGGGCCAGCGGCCGCAGCTCCTCACCCGGGTTCGGGAGAGCAGGAACTCTGCCGTCTCCAGCCCGCGCTCCGTCCAGCGCGGAGGCGTCGTCGGCGGAGCCGGCGGGACTATCGGGCGAAAACGCGACCTTGAACCGCGTGCGCTCCATGGCCAGCAGGGCCAGCTCGCGCCTGACCTTCTTCTCGAGATCGCGAGCGGCGGTGCGGCGCTGCGCGCGAGAGCTGGATGGCCGCGGCCGAGGTAGCGGCCGGCGAGGTGCCTCGCGTTCCTGGCCAGCGCGCGCTCTGCGCTCTTCCGGGCGAGCTGAGGTCGCGCAGCTCCGGCAGCGGCTCTTCTCGCCGAACGCGATCACGTCCTCGACGGTGGCGCCGTACTTGCGCTTGAGGCGGTCGATGAGGGCCAGCCGCGTCTCGATCTCGTCGAGCCGTCCCGGGCTGACCTGGAGGACTCGCGATAGTCGCGCAGGAAGAGGGCGAGATCGTCGAGCTGCGCCCGGACGGCGCCGCGCGCCTCGACATAAGGTCCGAAGCGCGGATCGATGCGCGAGCCAGCTCCTCGACCTTCCGGTAGAGGTGCCCCAGCCGCGCTGAGCACGGCCTCCTCGTCCTCGTAAGGGCGCCGTAGGCCTCGCCCGAGAGCTCGGCCAGGCGGCCGGCGTTGGCCTGCAGCCGCTTCTCCTGGCGCAGCGCCTCTTCCTCGCCGGTCTGCGAGCGTCGCGCCTTCGATCTCCGACCGCCTGGTACTCGAGCATCTCGCGCCGGCGCTCGCGCCTCGCGGCGGTCGCGGCGGAGCGACTCGAGCGCGGCCTCGACCTCGCGCAGCGCGGCGGAAGGGGCTCCGCCATCGCGGCCTCGTCGGAATCGAGGCCGGCGTGGTGGTCCAGCAGATCGAGGTGCGTCTCGGGATCGAGCAGTCCCTGCGGCTCGTGCTGGCCGTGGATGTTGGCGATGAACGGCGCGAGCTCGCGCAGCACGCCGACGGGCACGAGCGCGCCGTTGACGGTGGCGCGGCCCTTCCCTGACGACTGGATCTCGCGCCGCACCACGATCTCGTCGTCTTCCGCCGGCAGTCCGTGGCGTCCTCGAGCGCCGCCCGCGCGTCGGCGCCTCGACGAGCGCCTCCGACCACGCGCCACGTCTTCGCCCGTACGGATGAGGTCGGCGGACGCCCGCGTCACCGAGCAGGAGGCCCAGCGCGTCGATGAGGATCGACTTGCCGGCGCCCGTTTCGCCGGTCAAGAGCGTGAGACCGGGACCCAGCTCCAGCTCGACGCCGTGAACGAGCGCGATGTTCTTTATTTTCAGTAGCTTAAGCATTCAGGACGCCGACGCGCGGAGACCACGGACCCTTCGTGCGGCTGTAAATGATGGATGGATCCTGCGCGAAGGGCGTCCAACGGGGCCGACGCGCGGCTTTTCTCGTTGACAGGCCCCAAGCTGTTGTGGCAGTCTCGCACGGATCAGCGCTATTAACGAGGTTCCTTGGCATCCTCTGCCCTCTTCATCCTGGCTCAGTCCGACGGCGTTTCTCGGGCGGCATCGGGGTCTCCTCAGCCACGTCGGCGCCGTGGCCAAGGGCGTCCTCGTCCTCCTGGCGCTCTTCTCCCTCGTCTCGTGGGCCATCATCCTTTACAAGGGATGGCGCTCCAGCGCGCCTACTCGCAGTCGAAGACCTTCCTCGACGTCTTCCGCAAGAGCAGCAAGTTCTCCGAGGTGAACTCGGTCTGCGTGCAGCTCAAGGCCAGCCCGCTGGTCGGCGTGTTCCAGGCCGGCTACCATCGAGGTCAACCAGCAGGTCCGCGGGCGGCGCAGGAGAGCAACCGCCGCGCCGGCCGCGCGTCCCACCGTCAGGAGCCTCGAGTCGCTCTCGCGCGCGCTGCTGCGCGCGGCCACGGTGGAGGTCACGCGCGCTCGAGCGGCGCGTCACGCTTCCTGGCCACCACGGCGAGCGTCACGCCGTTCATCGGGCCTCTTCGGGACGGTGTGGGGATCATGAACGCGTTCGAGCGACATCGGCCGCATGGGCTCGGCGAACCTGGCCGTGGTCGCGCCCGGCATCTCGGAGGCCCTGATCACGACCGCCATGGGCCTCGCCGCCGCCATCCCCGCCGCGGTCTTCTTCAACTTCTACAACAGCCGCATCAAGGTGCTCTCGTCGATGATGGACGACTTCGCCCTGGAATTCCTCAACATCGTCGAGCGTAACTTCACGTAATGCAGGCAGGCCGGAGGCGGCAACGGCGAGGGGCGAGCGCACGCGGCCGCGACCTATCGCACGATGCGCTCGCGCCATGCGGCGCGGTCACGCTGGGCGACATCAACGTCACCCCGCTGGTGGACGTGGTGCTCGTGCTGCTCCTCGTGTTCATGGTGACGGCGCCCATGATGAGCCGCGGGCATCGACGTCTCGCTGCCGGTGGCCGATCAGCCGAAGATCGACGCCGGAGGATCGCCCCGTCACCGTGACCGATCAACGCGCAGGGAGCGATCTACATCAACGACAAGCCCGTCGCCCTCGCTCCTGCTCCTGGAGGACCAGCTCCGCGGGATGACTGCAGGGCGGATGTCGACGAAGGTCGTCTACCTGCGTGCCGACGAGGCCCTGCGCTACGGCAAGGTGATCGAGGTCGTCGACATCATGAAGACACGCGGGCGTCGAGCAGATCGGCTTCGCGTACGACGCTGCCGCCGGACAAGGCGCCTCGATGAACGAAGCCGTGGACCGCGTCCTCGAGGAGCGCGCAGGCGATGGACCGCGGCTTCCCGGTGGCGTCGTCGCTGTCCGGGCTCGGCGCACCTGCTGCTCGTAGGCGGCGCATTCGCGGCGTCGTGGCTCGGCCGCGCGGCCCGTGATCGAGGTGATGCCGGGTTCGTCGTGACTTGCCCGCGGGCGGAGGTGGGCAGCAGGCGCCGGATCCAGCGCCGGCGGTTGCCCGCGCCCGTTACGACCCAGCGCCGCCCGCACCGGAGCCGCCGGCACCTGCGCCGCCGCCGAAGGTCATCAAGCCGCCGAAGGAAGAGCCGCGGAAGGGCCTGCCGCCACCTGACGCCAAGCGACGAAGCCGAAGCCGGAGAAGTCCGCGCCGACCGCGCTCGATCGGTCCGCCCGGACCGAGCGCGCGCCTCCGCAGGCGGCGCGCCAGCGGAACGGGCACCAGCGCACGCCCGGAGGCGTCGGGCATCATCGGTCGCCGCCCGGTCCGGGCGTCCCCGGCGGCAACGACGCCATCGGGGATTGGTACCTGGCCGGCGTGCAGCAGAAGATCTGGCTCATCTGGACGCGGCAGATCAGAGCCGGCGTTCACCCAGCCCGATCACCGTCTCTTCACCATCCTCGCCGACGGACGTCTGAGGACGGTTCGGTCCGCGTCGTGCAGTCGCAGCGGCGATACAGCTTGCTCGACATCGCGGCCGATGCGGTCCGTCTCCTCCGCGGCTTCCTTTCGGCCCGCTACCCAGGACCTATGGCACGAACAGAATCACGATCCAGGCCGTCTTCCAGCCCACGCCGCTGTAGGTCCGTCGCTCGGGATCGCTGGCCGTCCTCGCCGCCGCCTGCCTGGTGGGCGCGGCCCGGCTTCGCGCGCAGGCGCCTCGCCAACAGCCACGATCATCATCGACCGGTGGCGAGCCAGCGCCTCGCCGTCCCGACTGCATCCCGCGCGCGGGCGACGAGGCCAGCCGCGAGGCCTGCCGCACCATCACCCAGGTCCTGCGCAACGACCTCAAGTTCGAGGGCCTGTTCCAGTTCGTGCCCGAGAGCCTCTTCGCGGCCCTGCCCGCCACTGAATCCCGAGAGCCCGAACTTCGAGGACTGGCGCTCCGTCGGCGCCAACATCCTCGTGATCACGCGGGCGCAGGTCACGGGCGGCGAGCTGGCGGTGGAGGTCGCGCGTCTTCTCCGTCGACGGCAGAGCAGGTCGATGCTCATGCGGCGGCTATCCCGGCCGCGCCGACAACCCGCGCGTCATTCGCGCACCATGGCCTCGGACGATATCGTGGCCCTGACCCAGTACCGGGGCGTGGCCCGGACCAAGATCGCCTTCACCTCCGACCGCGACGCCACCAGAGCTTCCAGCGCGGCGAAGGAGCTGTACATCGTCGACTACGACGGCTTCAACCGCGAAGCGGATCACCGTCAACAACTCGCTCAACATCCTGCCCGCCTGGAGCCCCGACGGGCGCTCCCTCGCCTACGTCTCCTACCGCCAGGGCAGCCCCGACATCTTCGTCGCGCCGGATCTTCGAGGGGCGCAGCGACAACATCACGAAGGGCGACGGCCAGGCCTTCGCGCCCATCGTTCAGCCCCGACGGCAAGCGCATCGCCTACGCGAGCAACCAAGTCCGGGAACATGGAGATCTGGGTCGGCGAACGCGGACGGCAGCGGCGCGCGCCGCATCACCGACCAGCGCCGGCTGCGACACCGCGCCCACCTGGAGCCCCACCGGCCAGGAGATCGCGTTCACGTCGGACCGCGGCGGGCACGCCCCAGATCTACGCTGATGGACAGCGAGGGTCTCAACGTCCGGCGGCTCACGACCGTGGGCAACTGGAACGACGCCCCCGCCTGGAACCCGTCCAAGCAGTTCAGCGAGATCGCCTACACCTCACGCCTCGAGGCGGGCCGGGAGCTTCGACATCGCCGTCATCGACCTGGCCACCCGGCAGGTCCGCCAGGTCACCGCCGGCCGCGGGAGCTGCGAGTACCCGTCGTGGGCCCCAACGGCCGCCACCTCGTCTTCTCCTGCAAGCGCGGCAGCACCTGGCAGATCACGGTCGCCGACCGGGAGGGCCGCGTCATCGACACGCTGAGCCGCGGGCGCCGGCAACAACGTGCAGCCGGACTGGGGTCCTGACCGCGCCTCAGCGAATGAGAGGTTTCATGAAGCGCCACTCTGCTATCGGTCGTGCTCGTCGCGCTGGTCCTTGCCGCCGGATGCGGAGGCACAGAAGCGTCAAGCCCGCCGTCCTGACGGATCCGGGCGCGCGTCCCGGCGGCGCCTACCGCCCGCCACCGCGACCCCGGAGCCGGAGCAGCCCGTCACGGAAGGGCCCGACATCGCGGCCGTCCGGGCACGGAAATCCGAGCGGCGAGGACTTCTCGGTCAACGACGCGAGCGGCGAGGACGGCCCGCTGGCGGACATCCGCTTCGACTACGACCGCGCCGAGCCTCAGCGACGAGGCCCGCGCGACGCTCGAGAAGCACGCGCTCTGGCTGCAGAACCACCGCGCGGCGCAAGGTGACGGTCGAAGGGCACTGCGACGAGCGCGGCACCGTCGACTACGAACCTCGCCCTCGGCGACAAGCGGGCGCGCGCGACGCGCGACTACCTCGGCCAGCCTGGGCGTGGCTGGCGACCGGTTGCACCACGGTCTCCTGCGGCAAGGAGCGGCCCCTCGACCCGGCCAGCAACGAGGCAGCCTGTGTGCCAAGAACCGCCGCGCGCACTTCGTCGTGACTCGCTGTTCAGAGCCGGGTCGCGCAGCGGCGGCGAGCGACGGGGCGCTTCAGGGGGTCGCGACGCGCCACCGCGCGGTGCTGAGTGCCCCTGAGATATAAAGATCCTGCCGGAGCCGACGTCGGCTGACGAGGAGGTCCGCGGTGCTCGTCGAGTGACCCTGATGCTGTGCGCGCTGGCGCCGCTGGCCACGCCGCTTCCCGCGCTGGGCCGTGCAACAAGGACATCGAGCGGCTGCAGATCCAGATCGCCGCCCTGCAGAGCCAGCTTGCCGACCTGCAGCGCGCTGTCCGAGGACAACGCTGGCGAGATCCGGCGCCTCAACGAGTCGCTGGCCGAGCAGAACGCGCCTCGATGCGGCGGCTGGTCGCGGACCGGCGCGTGCAGGAGGAGGCGATCTCCGCCGCCCTCAGGACATCACCGACCGCGTGTCCGACATGAGCGAGCGGCTGCAGACGGCGCCCGCGAGCAGCGCTGCCGTCTGCCGCCGCTACCGCGGCGCCCGGCTCCCCGGTCGCTGCGGGACGGCCGGCGCCGGCGCCGATCACCCCGGGGCCACGACGCCGGCCCCGACCGTCGCCGGCTCGCAGGCGCCCGCCCCGCGCGAGCTCTACAGCCAGGCCTACGCCGACTACGCGCGCGGCAACTACGACCTCGCCGATCCAGGAGCTACAGCGGAGTACCTGCGCAACTATCCCGACACCGACCTCACGCGACAACGCGCAGTACTGGATCGGCGAGTGCCAGTACTCGAAGCAGAAGTACCCGCGAGGCCATCGAGGCCTGGGACGAGCCTGCTGCGCCAGTACCCGTCGAGCGACAAGCTGCCCGGACGCGCGCGCTCAAGAAGGGCATGGCCCTGGAGCGGCTGGGCCGCCGGAGCCAGGCCCTGCTCGAGTACCGCGTCGTGGCCGACCGCTTCCCAACTCCGAGGCCGGCGCGCAAGGCGCGCGAGAAGACTCAACCCCGTTAGAAACGCCCCGCACGTCGCAGCAACATGGCCAGCGTCAACCAGCGTGATCCTGATCGGCAACCTCGGCCGGGATCCCGAGATCCGCTACACCCAGGGCGGCGAGCCCATCGCCAACTTCTCCTGGCCACCAACGAGAGCTGGACCGGCAACAGACGGCCAGAAGCAGGAGCGCACGGAGTGGCACCGTGTCGAGGTCTTCGGCAAGACCGCGCAGGTGGTCGCGCGACTACCTGCTCGAAGGGCAAGCAGGTCTACCTCGAGGGCTGCATCCGCTACGACGAGTGGACGGACAAGGACGGCAACAAGCGCAACACCACCAAGATCCGCGTCGAGCGGGCCGCAGTCGCGCCTGGTCCTGCTCGGCAGCCGCGGCGAGGGCGGCGGCCCGGCGGGCGTGGCGGGCGGCGGCGGCGCGCGGCGCGGCGCGCCGAAGGAGCCGGGCGGCCGCCCGCGGACGACTTCCAGGTCTCGACGACGACGTGCCGTTCTAGCGCGATTCAGGGGTTCCGACTGCGCTGCGATGGCGGCTATCGCTGGGCGCATGGCAACCCTCGCTGGCCATACGAGCGTTTCGAACCGCCGTACCGCTACCCGCAGGACGAAGTCACCCGCTGGGTGCAGCGACTGGCTGCGGGCGGCGACGCCACGCGGCGCAGCTCTGTCGGTCTACTGTCGGCCGGCGTCGAGACGGCGCGCGCCAGCGTCGTCCCCATCGAGCGAGGTCTTCCACCCGGCGACTTCGAGACCCAGAACGACCGCTACAGCGAGATCGCCCGCCGCGAGGGCGGCGACCTCGTCCGCGCGCGCTCTGGCCGCCGGCCGAGATCGCCCGCCGACGACGTCGGCCCTCATCGTCAGCGTCTCCTGCACCGGCTTCATGATCCCCGCCGTCGACGCCTACGTGGCGGACGCGCTGGGCATGGGGCCGCGCTGCTCGTCCGTCTGCCCATCACCGAGTCCGGGTGCGCCGGGGCGTGGTCGGGCCTGGCCCGCGCACGCGACTACCTCGCCGCCCACCCCGACCAGCGTCGGCCGTCGTGCTGGCCCTCGGAGTTCGCGAGCCTGACCTTCCAGCGCTGGGACCGCTCCGGCCACCAACGTCGTCTCCACCGCGATCTTCGGGGACGGCGGGCGCCGCCGTCGTGCCTGGCTGGGACCGACCACCCGCGCGGCGCGGGCCGCCGCCCGGGCAGGCGCGCATCCTCGGCGCGGAGAGCGTGTTCTTCCCGGGCACCACCCACCTGATGGGCTTCCACCTCCGCAACCAGGGTCTGCAGATCATCCTCGACCGCGAGCTGGCGCCGCTTCGTGCGGAGACACGTGGCGCAGCGCGGTGGCTGGCTTCCTGGCCGCCAGCGGCTCGAGCGCGCGGACGTGACGCGCTGGATCCTCCATCCCGGCGGCCGCCGCATCATCGAGGTGATGAGCGAGCAGCTCGGCCTCGGCCCCGGAGACCTCGCCCCCACCGAGAAGGTCCTGTGCCGAGCACGGGAACATGAGCTCGGTCACGGTGCTCTTCGTGCTCGACGAGATGATCCGCGCCGGCAGGCCTGCGCTGCGGCGAGAAGGGCGTCCTCGGCGCCTTCGGCCCCGGGTTCTGGCGCCGAGTTCGCGCTTCTCGAGTTCTGCTGAGCGCCAATTCCGCGTGATCGACCTCCGCACGCCGCGCGAGCGTGACCCCGAGGCCCTCGACGTCGGTGTCGCCCCGGACGAGGCCCTGCGCAGCCTGGCCGACCTCCGGTTCGTGAACCGCTGGCTCGGCAACCGCGCCGGTTCGTGGCGCGCCGTGCTCCCCTACCTGCGGCGTCCCGCCGTCCACGGCTGCTCGACGTCGGGTGCGGATCGGGCGACGTCACCGCCGTCCTGGACGGGCCCTCGAGCGGCCGCCGTGGCCGCCGCCGCCGTCGACATCAAGCTCCTCCACCTCCGGCGGCGCCCGCCGAGCTGCTGCGCGTGGTGGCGACGCGCGGCGCTCCGCCCTTCGCGCCCGGCACCTTCGACGTCGTGACGGCCTCCCTGTTCCTGCACCACTTCGACGCGGCCGCGCTGCCCGAGCTCCTGCGCGGGCTCTACGCCCTGGCCCGGCGGGCCTCGTGGTCAACGACCTGCGCCGCGCGCGCGTGCTCTACCTGTTCGGCAAGGCCGTCCTCTCCCTGCCTCTTCAAGTCGCGGGTCAGCGTCGAGGACGGCCTCATCTCCATCCGCAGCTCCTTCCGCGAGCCCGATCTCCGCGCCGCCTTCGCCGCCGCCGGAGCTCCCGTCGGTGCGCATCGAGCGGAACTGGCCCTACCGGCTGCTCGCGGTCGCGGAGAAGTCCCCTGCCTGAGGTCGTCGTCGTCGGGGCGGGCCTGCGGGCGCGGCCGCGGCCGTCTTCCTGCGCCAGGCCGGACACGAGGTCGTGCTGGTGGACGAGGCGCGGTTCCCCCGCGACAAGGTCTGCGGGCGAGGGCGTGTCGCCGGAGGCCTGGCGCCTCCCTGGCCCGCATGGGACGCGGAGGAGGCGGTGCGCGCCCTCCGTCCTCGCCCCGTGCACGGCATGAAGCTCACCGCCCCCGACGGGACCGGCGTTCACGGGCGAATACGCGGCGCGCGCGCGCCCGGCTTCGCGGTCCGCCGCTGGTGCCTCGACCGCGCCCTGCTTCGACTGCGCGCGGGGCGCGGGCGTGGACGGTGCGCGAGGGCGTGCGCGCACGCGACCTGGTCACCCGCGGACGGGATCGTCCGCGGTGTGATGGTCGAGGCGCGCGGGCGGCCCGAGCGGCTCGAGGCCCGCCCGGTGGTGGTCGCGGCGGACGGCCGCCGCAGCGTGATCGCGCGTAAGCTGGGCTCCTCCGCGAGCACCGGACGCTGCGCAAGTTCGCGGTGCGCGGCTACTGGAAGGGCGTCGAGGGGCTGACCGACCACGGCGAGATGCACGACGCGCGGCGGCTACTGCGGCCTCGCACCCCCTAGGCGACGGCGAGGCCAACATCACGTTCGTGCTCGACCAGGCCGAGATGGCCCGCGGCGGGCGGCGGCCTCGCGGACTTCTACCTGCGTATCCTCGGCCGCTGGCCGCGTTCGTGCGAGCGCCTGGCCAGCGCGCGTGCCTGACGAGCCCGCCTCGCGCCATCGGCCCTCTGCCCCGGAGGCGCGCCGCGTCCCCGCGCCGGGCGCGCTCCTGGTCGGCGACGCCGCCGGCTTCTACGATCCTTTCACGGGCGAAGGCGTCACCCTCGCCCTGCGCGGGCCGAGCTGGCGGCGGAGGTGGCGCATCACGCGCTCAGGAATGGCTCGACGGACCTCCGTGCTCTACGACCGGCTACGAGACGACGCCACGCGGGACAAGTTCCGCCTCAACCGGCTGCTGCAACGCGTGGTGGCTTGGCCGGCGCTCGCCAACGCGGTGGCGCGGCGCCTGCGCGCCGGCCGGACCTCGCGGACCGGCTTGGTGGGGATCGCGGGCGACTTCGTGCCGGCGCGGACGGCGCTGGGGCCGGGACCCCTTTACGAGATCTCTGAAGGATAACGGAAATCGATCGGCCTGATTAGCAAACGAGAGGTTGTGGCCAGGTCGGTCTGGCCCCTACGAACGCGTCAACGGCCACAA
>ERZ1370068.2229-contig-1386_pt1 | contig 16650 bp, 23 predicted proteins | sample MGYA00561227_ERZ1370068 | MGnify/ENA primary metagenome ERZ1370068 (study PRJEB38410, sample SAMEA6850437) | metagenome | study: Metagenomic assessment of the ecological functions of the soil: analysis of the soil microbiota associated with the...
GTGTACTTCGTTCGGTTACGTATTTACTGGCTATCCGTTCGGCCAGTTCGGGGGTTCACCGAACGCGAGCGCGGCGCGCTTCTGCACCGGGCGGCGGCGGCGACCAGATCTCGCTGCCGATGCCCGAGCAGCCGGCCGCGCAGGGCGGCGCCGAGCGGGCCGTCCGGGAGCCTGGCCGCGCCGATCCGCCAGCCGCCGAGCGCCAGGTTCTTGCTGAGCCCGGTGGTGACCACGGTGCGTTCCGGGGCGAAGTCCGCCAGGCTGGCACCGCGGGCGCGGGCTCGTACACGAGGTCACGGTAGATCTCGTCGGAGATGACGATCAGGTCGTACCTGGTGGCGACGTCGGCCAGGTTCTGCACGGTGGCGGGGTCGCCGAGCCTAGCCGGTCAGGGGTTGTCCGGGCACGGTGGCCAGCACCGGCCGATCCGGCGGTATGACCGCTCAGCGCCTCGATCGCGCGGACGAGCGCGGCCGGGTCGCAGATGCCGCACCTCACCGGCCGGGGTGGGCACGAAGTACGGCACGGCCCCGGATCAGGCTGAGCCTGGGCCGCGTAGCTCACCCAGCTGGGCTGGGGCACGGCGACGTCCGCGCCGATGGCCAGCAGCAGGCCGAACAGCAGCGGTTTGGTGCCCGGCCCGGAGATCACCGTATCCGGGGCTGGTCGGCAGGCCACGCCGGGTCCAGCGTAGCCCGCGGCCGCCTCAGCGCAGAACGGGCCGCCCGGCCACGGGCCGTACGCGTTGCTGTACCGGCCGCGTGGGTCAGCAGCGCCCCTGAGCACCGGGTGCGAGGCAGGCCCGCCTCGCCGAACGACAGCGGGAGGACAGGCTCGCCGGCCTGCCGCTTGCGGATGAGGATCTCGTTCGCGGCCAGGGTGGCCGACAGCGGGATGGCGGACATGGCTCCGACTGTACCGGCCGGGACTGGCGCCGGGTCAGGCGTCGCGCTCGATCGGGCAGCTCATGCAGCGCGGGCCGCCCGCCCGCGGCCCAGCTCCCCGCCGGGGACGGTGATCACCTCGATGCCGTTGTCCCTCAGGGTAGGCGTTGGTGGTCACGTTCCGCTCGTAGGCGACGACCACGCCCGGCTCGATCGCCAGCACGTTGCAGCCGTCGTCCCACTGCTCCCGCTGCGCGGAGCGGACGTCCTGGATGGCGGTCAGGACGGTGATGGCGGGCAGGTCGAGCGCGGCGGCGATGGCGCTGTGCATGTCCTCCGGCGGGTGATCGGTGACCTTGAGCTCGCGGGCGCTCGCGCCCGGCCTCGACCGTGTAGGAGGGCAGCATCCCCATCCCGGCGTATTTGGTGAACACCCCGTGGTCAGCCATGGTCAGCAGCGTGTCCAGGTGCATGAACGCACGGGTCTTGGGCATGTCGATCGCCACCAGGCAGCGGGCCGCCCCGGCCGCGAACAGCCGGTGGGCGAGCACCTCGACCGCCTGCGGGTGGTGCCGCTCGCTCATCCCGACCAGGACCGCCCCGTTGCCGAGCACCGAGGACGTCGCCGCCCTCGATGGTGGCGGGCGCGGCGTCGGCGCCGTGGTACCAGACCTTTCGAAGCCCGCGCGCAGCGAACATCGGGTGCCAGCGGTAGATCGCCTCGCCGGTGACGGTCTCCCGGATCCGGGCCTGCTTGCGCATCGCGTTGATGGACACGCCGCCGTAGATCCAGCACGACGTGTCGCGCTGGTAGAGCAGGTTCGGGAGCGGTGCCAGCACGAAGCCGTCGGGGTCGAGCGAATGGAAGGCGATGCTCTTCGGTTCCGGGCCCAGTTCGGCGATCTCCACGCTTGGTGATCCCGCCCGACAGGAACGACGCCAGTCCCGCCGGGTCGAGCCCGGCCAGTCGCGGCGCGCAGGGTGCCGAGCGGCGAGCGGCCCGTGCCAGCGCGGGTCGAACACGCGGTCCAGGATGTACTCGCGCGCGTCGGCGATCTCCAGGGTCCGGGTCAGCAGGTCGCCGTAGTAGTGGACCACGACGCCGCGGGAGGCGCAGGGCCGCGGCGAACGCGTCGTGCTCGGCCTGCGCCCGGCTCACCCAGAGCACGTCGTCGAAGAGCAGGTCGGCGGCGTTGTCGGGGGTCAGGCGCTTGAGCTCGAGGTCGGGGCGGTGCAGCACCACCTGCCGCAGGCGGCCGACCTCGGAATCCACTGGAACATGGCACTCGCTCTGGTGGGTCTGCTTGTCAGTTATCTCATGCCCGTCGGCTATCTCTACGGCCGGCGGCTAGCCATGCTGCCGACGTGGACCTGGATCTTTCGCGCGATGCGGGCGCGCTGACGGCGGCCCTGGTCGATGTCCCGTCGGTGAGCGGTGACGAGAAGGTGCTGGCCGACGCGATCGAGGGCGCCCTGGCGGGCCTGCCCCACCTGACCGTGCGGCGGGACGGGAACGCCGTCGTCGCGTGGACCGACCTTGGCCAGCCGCAGCGCGGTGATCCTGGCCGGGCACCTCGACACCGTGCCGATCGCGGGCAACGTCCCTCCCACACGCGAGGGCGGCCTGCTGTACGGCTGTGGCAGCTGTGACATGAAGTCCGGCGTGGCGGTCCAGCTCCGGCTGGCGCGCCAGCTGGCCGAGCCGTCCCGGGACGTGACCTATGTCTTCTACGACTGCGAGGAGGTAGAGGCGCGAGCGGAACGGCCTGCTGCGGCTCAGCCGCAACGCACCGGAGCTGCTCCGGGGTGATCTGGCCGGTCCTGCTGGAGCCGACCGGCTGCGTCATCGAGGGCGGCTGCCAGGGCACCCTGCGGGCCGAGGTCACCGCGCGCGGGGTCCGCGCGCACAGCGCGCGCTCCTGGCGGGGGCGCAACGCCATCCACGGCGCCGAGCGCCATCCTCGACGCGCTGCGGTCCTACCGATCCGCGCGAGCCCGAGGTGGACGGGCTCGTCTACCACGAGGGGCTGAACGCGGTCGGGATCACCGGCGGGGTCGCGAGCAACGTGATCCCGGACGAATGCGTGGTCACGGTGAACTACCGGTTCGCCCCGGACCGCACCGCGGAGCAGGCGGCCGAGCACGTGCGCGCGGTGTTCGGCGGGTTCGACGTGGACGATCACCGACGTGGCGCCGGCCGACTCGGCCCGGGCTGGCCGACCCGGCCGCGGCCGACGCTGCTCGCGGCGGTCGGCGGAGACCCGCGCGCCAAGATGGGCTGGACGGACGTGGCCAGGTTCGCCATCCTCGGCGTGCCCGCGGTCAACTACGGCCCGGGTGATCCGGAGGTGGCCCACAGCGTCGGCGAGCATGTGCCGCTCGCGCAGATCGCCGAGTGCGAGGCCAAGCTGCTCGCCTGGCTGGCCGCCTGACCGCCCGCGAGCCGCTCCGCCACCCTACTTGGCCGGGCCCGCGGTCAGCGTCAGGAGCTGGTGTGACGCTGGCCGCTCGTGTCCATCCAGGCGACGGAGACACGGTCGCCCGGGCGGTACCGGGTGAGCAGGCTGGTCAGGGAGGTCGGCGCGCCGACGGCCTGGCCGTTGATGGCGAGGATCACATCGCCTCCCGTCAGGCCCGCGGCGTCCGCTGGCGCGTGGCAGAACGCACCCGCGATCAGCGTGCCCGTGCTGGCCGGGGCGATGCTGCCCGGGAACCGGGTTGCCCGCGCCGTTGCCCAGGCACCTGCCGTTGCTGTCGATCCCGCCGCCGAACTGCCCCGCCGTCTGGTTCAGCTGCTGCAGCTGCTGCTGCGGGGAGTCAGTCGGAGCTGGCGGCGCTCGACGAGCTGCTCGCGACGGCGATGCCCATGAAGGCGGGCTGGCCGATCCGGATCGCTGGCGCTGCCGTGCCCGGCGGCCATCTGGTGGGCGATCGCCAGCGCGTGGTTGATCGGGATCGCGAAACCCTCGCTCGAGCCCTGCGAGCCGAACGACTGGGTGTTCGCCGCCGTGTTCATGCCGATCACCTGCCCGGCGGCGTTCGCCAGCGGCCCGCCGGAGTCGCCCTCCGCGATCTGCGCGTCGGTCTGGAGCATGTTGTGCAGCGTTTCGCTGGTGCCGGAGCCGGCGTCGCTCGCGGTGATCGTCCGGTTCAGCGCGGTGATCGACCCGCTGGTGACGGCCGGGGCCCCGCCCCGCGCCGCCCGCGTTGCCCAGCGCCACCACCGGCGCGCCCAGGGTGACCTTGGACGAGTCGCCGACCTGGACGGTCTTCAGCCCCGACACCCCGGTCCAGCTTGAGCAGCGCGATGTCGTCCGTGGCGTCGGTGCCGACGATCTGGGCGGTGTACCTACGGCCGGTGCTGACGACGGTCGCCGTCAGCCCGGTCGAGCCGTCGATCACGTGGTTGTTGGTCAGCACCAGCCCGGATTGGCTCAGCACCATCCCGGTGCCCTCGAACACCTGGCCGCTGTAGCGCAGGGTGGCCGTGATGTCGACCAGCCCCGGCTCGACCTTGCTGGCGACGGCCTGCTCGTCGATGCCGGAGGTGTTGGTGTTGCCGCTGGCCGGGCTGCTGGCCGGGGACGGGATGTCCTGCGGCGAGAAGCTGCTGATGCCCGGGGACGGTGACCTCGCCTGCAGGGCGAACACCGCGCGTCAGCGCCGAGCGCGGCCGCGACCACCGCCACCAGCACATAGAGAAGGGGGTGGTTGCGGCGCCGGCGCGGCCCCCGGCCGGAGGGCTGGCCGTAGCCCCCACCGGGCTGGCCTGTAGCCGCCACCGGACTGCCCGTATCCGCCACCGGGCTGGCCGTAGCCACCGCTGGGCTGCCCGTATCCGCCCGCTGGCGGGGGACCCCAGCCGCCGTGGCCGCCGCCCGGGGTGGCTCCCATGTCCCCTGGCCGCCTAGCCGACATCGTCCACGTCCCGAGCTCGGTGGTCGGCGGCCCGCTGGCGCCTGCTGCTCTTCTTCCTGCCAGGCCGGCTGACGGGGCCGGGTAGGCCGGGCGGCCGGGCTGGCCATACCCGGACTCGCCATGGCTCGGCTGGGGCGGGGCGGCTGGGCTGGCCGGAGGATGTGGAGGTGGGCTCCGTCCAGGGCACCCACGGGGCGCCGGGAGAGGTGCCGCCGTCGCCCTCGGGCTCACGCCCGTCGCTCGGGCCGTGACCTCTCCTGCATCTCCACCACCTCTGCCGGGAACTGGCCTTGGTCCCGCGTCAGGCCGCGCTGATGTCGTCACCAGTAAGCACCATTCTCCTGGACGGAAGCTGAACGCCTTCTCAGGATTTGGGCCGCGCTTGGCTCAATACGACATTACGTGACCCTGATTCCTGGCGTAACCGGGCAGGAGGGCGACCGGCCGGCTGAGCCGCCATGCTCACCCGGCACCGCTCACCCGAGACCGTGGTCGGCCAGGGTCCCCACGGCCAGCCCGGCGGGCCGAGCACTCGTCCAGCAGCCAGGGCAGCGCGCCGAGCGCCGCCGAGGCGGCCCCCGCTGGCGAGGTGCAGTCGGAGTCGTGGAGCAAGATCGTTGCGCCGCCGGTGAGATCGGCCACCACCGCGGCGAACACCGAATCCGGGGTGGCGCCGGGCGCCCATTCCTTTCCCCAGCTGCTCCACAGGACCGTCGTCAGCCCCAGCCTCCGGGCGGCGATGACGGCACCCGAGCTCAGGACACCGTAGGGAGGGCGGAAGAACCGGGGCGACGTGCCGGTAGCCCCGGACACGGCGTCGCTGGCGCGGGCCAGGTCGCTGAACACGGCCCGCGGGCTGCGCAGGATCGTGTACCGGTGGTCCCAGCCGTGGACGGCGATCTCGTGCCCGGCCGCGGCGATCTCGCGCCGCCAGCTGCGGCGACCGGGCCACCATGGAGCCGAGCAGGAAGAAGGTGGCGTGCACGCGCCGCGCCGCCAGCAGGTCGAGGAAGGCGGGAGTGCTGGCCGGGTCCGGGCCGTCGTCGAAGGTGAGCGCCACGTGATCGGGCCTGCCCAGCCCGGCCAGCCGCGGGAACGCCCGCCGCCGCACCGGGCCGATGGCCGTCACGCCGGGCCCGGCGTGCGCGACGGCCAGCCCGGCCGTCACGAGCCCGGCCAGCGCGGCCCCATGCGCGATGCGTCGATGCCCGTTATGCATGCTATTGCCCCTCTTCGCAGGTCACGATTGAGCCCATTCGGCGGTTCCAGCGATCACGCGATGTCACAGTGACAGGCGACACGCGTGACACCGGCGTGCCCTAGCCTGCTATTGCTGAAATCATGGCAAAGTCGGGGTGTCGCGCGCGCAGGCCTGGTTGATACCAGTGGCGTAGGCAGGTCTGTACCGAAGGGGATCCGTTGGGAGTGCCATCAGCGCGTGTCGTGTTTCCGGCCAGCGACCAGGCGGAGGTCGCCGCCGCGGTCACCGAGATGCTCGCGAGTGGCGCGCTCACGCTGGGACCGTCACACACGCAAGTTCGAGGCGGCGTTCGCCGCCGCTCACACCGGGCCCCGCACCCCGTCCCCGGTGGGCCGCACGCCGTGGCCGTCGCCAGCGGCACCGCCGCGCTCACCATCGCCCTGCTCGCCCTCGGGGTGCGGGGACGCGAGGTGGTCGTGCTTAAGCGAACACGTTCTACGCGACCGCGGCCGCGGTGCTGCAGGCGGGGGCCAGGCCGGTGTTCGCCGACGTGGACGCCGGCACGTTCGCGCTCAACGCCGCCACCACGGCGGCGGCCCTGACCCCCGCACGGCGGCCGTCGTGGCCGTCCACATCGGCGGGCTGATCCCGCCCCAGATCGATGAGGTGCGGGCGCTCTGCGACGAGCGGGGCGTCGCCTTGGTGGAGGACGCCGCGCACGCGCACGGGGCGACCTTCGACGGGCCGCTTCGCGGGTTCGTTCGGGGCGGCGGCGGCGTTCTCGTTCTACCCCACCAAGGTCGTCACCAGCGGGAGGGCGGGATGGTGCTCACCGGCTCGGAGGAGCTCGCGCAGGAGGCGCGGATCTACCGTGACCAGGGCAAGGGCGCCTTCGGCGCCAACCATCACGTGCGGCTCGGCTCGGCCTGGCGGATGAGCGAACTGCATGCGGCCACCGGCCTGGTGCATCTGCGCCGGATGGAGGAGTCCATCGCCCGGCGCCGGGCGGTGGCGGCCAGGTACGACAAGGCGCTGGCCGACCTGGACGGGCTGCAGCCGCTGGCGGAGCCGCCGGGATGCCGGAGCAACATCTACAAGTACATCGCGCTCCTGCCGCCCGGCCTGGACCGGGCCCGGTTCAAGTCCGAGCTGGCCCAGCGTTTCCAGGTAAACCTGTCCGGAGAGGTCTATGATCTTCCGCTGCACCGGCAGCCGGTGCTGGCGGAGTACGCCGACCCGCCGCTTCCGGTGGCGGAAGAGCTGGCGGCCAGGCACATCTGCCTGCCGGTTCATTCGGACATGACCGACAGCGAGGTGGACGAGGTGCTGACCGCCGTGGCCGCCGTCCACGGCGCTTCACCGGGCGGTGAGCCGGGGCCTGCGTTCGGACGGGACCCGTTCGTTGCCGCAGCGGACCACCCTGACGGGGAGTGGGGAGAGCATGCAGGTCGCGGTGATCGGGGGTGGTGGCTTCATCGGCTCCCATGTGGTGGATCACCTGGTGCAAGCGGGTCACCAGGTCCATGTGATCGATATCGCCCCGCGCTGGCGCAACCCGGCCGCGCGGTATCACGAGCTGGACCTGTTCGATGACGACGGGCTGGCGAGCGCCCTGGCTAGCTGCGCCGCGGTCTTCCACCTGGCTGGGGCGTCCGACGTGAACGACGTGGCGGCGGACCCGGTGGGAGCGGTCAGGCTGAACGTGGAGGGCACCGCGCGGGTGCTCGAGGCCGCCCGCCAGCAGCGATGCGGCCGGGTGCTGCTCGCGAGCACCGTCTGGGTGTACGGGGCGACCGCTCGGCGACGGGGAGCGCACCGAGGAAGTCCCCGGTGGACCTGGCCCGGGCCGGGCACGTCTACGTGGCGACCAAGCTGGCGGCCGAACTGCTCGTGCACAGCTACCGGGAGATGTACGGGCAGCACTTCACGATCCTGCGTTACGGCATCCCGTACGGGCCGCGGATGCGGGACGCGCTGGTCGTCGCCCGGTTCGTGCCGCGCCGCGCTGGCGGGGACGCCGATCACCATCGCGGGCACGGGGAGCAGCAGCGCAACTACGTCTTCGTCGGAGACATCGCGGACGCGCATGTCCGCGCGCTGTCCCCGGCCGCGGCCGACCAGGTGCTGGCGCTGGAGGGCGGGACCCCGGTGTCGGTCCGCGAGATCGCCGACACCGTCACCGGAGCTCATCCGGCCGGTGCCGATCGAGCACGTGCCCGCCCGCACCGCCGACTACCAGGGGTGGGCGTGTCCAACCGGCGGGCCAAGGAGGTGCTTGACTGGTCGCCGCAGACCTCGTTTCGCGGTCGGCGTCCGCCGCTACCTCGACTGGCTCACCACGGACGGCGAGGGAACGCCGGGGGCGCGGCGGACAGAGGGGCACGGGGAACACGGGAGCGGCTTATGAGGCGGGCGCTGCTGCTGTCGTGGCTCGCTGGGAGCCGGGCACGAGGTTCATGCCCGGACGTTCGCATCCTCGCTGGCCGGGCGCGGCTGGTCCACCGAGGTTCTGGATGCGATGCGGCTGCTCGGCCCGCGCGGCGGGTCCGCGGGTGAGGCGGTGTTCCGCGGCATGCTGGCGGTGCCCGGCCTGTTCGACGCGTTCCACTTCGCCGCGCTGCGCCCGGGAGCCAGCTCGCGCTGCTCGCGGACGCGGCCGCGCGGCGGCAGCTCGTGCCGCGGCTGCGTGACTACCTCGATGCCCATCCGGCCGACCTCGCCGTCTCCGGTGTTCGCGACCGCCTCGTCCGCCGTCAGCGTGCTGGCCGACCGTTATCCGGGCATGAGCCACGTGGTCCTGTGCAGCGACGTCACGCCGCACCGGCTCTGGGTCCACCCGAACGTGGACCTGTACCTGGTGACCTCGCTGGCCGCCGAGGCCGCGGTGCGCAGGTATGACCCGCGGGCCCGGGTGCAGGTCGTGCCGTCGCCGGTCCGGCCCGGGTTCCTCGACCCGCCTGCCCAGGACCGGGCCCGGATCGACCTCGGGCTGGAGGTGGCGGACCGTACCGTCCTGCTCATGTCCGGGGCCTGGGGGCTGGGCCCGCTGGCGCAGGCCGCCGCGGCACTCGCGGACGCGGGGGTGCAGGTGCTGGCGGTCGCCGGGCGCAACGCCCGGCTGGAGAGCTAGCTCCGGGCCGTCGCGCACCGGACGGCCGCGGCTGCGCGTCTTCGGGTATACCGACCAGATCCCGCTGCTGATGGCCGCCGCCGATCTGGTCATCACGAGCTCCGGTGACACCTGCGCCGAGGCCCGCGCCGTGGGGCGGCCGCTGCTGCTGCTCGACGTCGTCCAGGGCCACGGCCGGGACAACCTCCAGCACGAGCTCGACCTGGGGACGCCGCCGTGACCTCGGCACGGTCGAGCCGAGATGGTGCGGACGACGCTCGCCGCGCTGGACCGGGTCAAGCCGCCATCGGGCCTGGCCCGCTGGGCGGGGCGGCCGACGTGGGAGGACGCCTTCGCCGCCGCGCTGGAGAGCATCGGCCTGAGCGCGACCTGACCGGCGTCAGCCGGGGAGTTCCGGGAGCCTGCCGGTGGCCGATGTCGCGTTGACCGCGTTCATCATGATCTTGTTGACGTACGCGCGCTGGGCGTCCAGCGTCCGCAGGTCGCGCCGGAGCTTGGCGGTGGCGGCCGCCCGGTCGGCACCGCTCGGCCTCGAGCACCTGCAGCCACGTCGTCCTGGACCCGCTGTGCATCGGGGAAAGCCCAGGTGACCAGGCCGTCCACCACCCGGGGCAGGCCGAAGCTGGCGAGTGACTCGCTGACCTGATACAGGGTGAGGTCGTCGAGCAGTTCGTTGTTCGCCGAGCGAGCAGTTGCTGGCGCCGTAGGTGGCGATGTGGGACGCGGTCCGCACGTCGTGCTCGGCCCCCGACTGGATCGCATGCAGCGCGGTGAGCGACTCCTGACCCCGCCCGCGCACGACTGGATGTCGGTGGTCATGTCGTGCAGGAACGCGGTTCACGTCGGCGGCACGCTGTGACCGCGTGGGATGATGCGCGAGCCCGGTCAGGACGGCGCTAAGCCAGCTACCAGCGCTGCTAGCCACGAGCAGCCACCGGGGCGCCTTCTGGACCGGCCACCCGCCGTGCCGGAGCGGGACGTGAGGGGGATCGGCCCGGGTCGGGGTGGACATGGGCTCAGCCTCGCCCCGCCCGCTCGCCGATGAGGGCGGCTCCGTGGTCAGTTCCGCCTGGCTGACCGCCCCGTAGACGCGCTTCGACGATGCGGTGGCGGGAGTCCAGGAAGAAGGTGGCGGGCAATCCCGGCAGGTTGTAGTCGATGACGGTGCGGCCCATGGCCGATTCGGTGGCGACCGGGTAGGTGACGCCGGTCTTGTGGACGAACGCCAGCGCGGACGAGGTCGGGTCGTTGACGTCGATGCCGATGACGGCCACGCTCGTGTGCTTGGCGAACCTGGCGAGCATGGGCGTCTCCTTCTGGCAGGGCGTGCACCAGGAGGCGAAGAAGTTCACGATGACGAGTGAGTAAGCCAGCGAGCTGAGGGTGATCCGCTGCCCGGGATGGCCGAGCGCGCCGAGGCTGAAGTTCTTGGCCGGGGCGGGCGGGGCCCGGTGCGGCCCGCCGCCGGTGCCGGTGAGGCTGAGGGTCACGATCACGGCCACCCCACCAGGACCGCCGTGAGGGCGGTCAGCCGGGCCGCCCCGAGACCACGCAGCCGGTGCGCCAGGCGCCGGGCCGTGCCGCCGGCGGGCGGCTCCGTGGCGTCCGCCGCCGTCATCGTGTCCTGCCGCGCCATTGGTCCTCCAGCGCCGTCTGCCCCGGGCCCAGCGGGCGGGGCGGGGACGGCGCGCTCGCTAGCACAGTACCGCCGCCGGGGCCCGCGCCACCGGGGAGTCGCGGCCGTCAGGCCTGGCGCCGAGGCGCCGTCGGGCAGGCGCATCACCGGCCGCCGGGGCCAGGTAGCCGCCAGGCGCGTCAGCCGCCGGGGCCGTGACCGGCAGCACGAGCTCGAACTCGCTGCCGCGGCCGGGGACGCTGTGCACCAGCGCGTCGCCGCCGTGGGCCCGTGCGACCGCCCGCACCAGGGCCAGGCCGAGGCCGGTCCGGCGGCCGTCGCCCAGCTCTGACCCGGACCGGAACCGGTCGAAGATGTGATCACGCTCCGAGGGGGATACCGGTGCCGGTGTCGGCGATGATCATGCGGGCGGCGGAGCCGTCCCCGGCGGACAGCACGGACAGCTGGATCACGTCGCCGTCCTGGGTGTGCCTGATCGCGTTCTCCAGCAGGGCGTCCACGGCGAGGCCGAGCCGTTCCCGGTCGGCGTCCACCACGACCTCGTCGAGCCGCCCGAGCTGCCAGCGCCGCTCGGCGGTCGGCATCCATCTGCGGAGCACGTCCATGGTGAAGCGGTCCAGGGCGACCGGCTCGGGACGCAGGAAGTCAGGGTCCTCCGCGGCGGCGATCATCAGCAGCCGCTCGCTGAGCCGCCGGAGCCGGACCAGCTCGCCGCACGACCACCCCGATGTCGCGCTCCTCGGCCCGGCCGCTGCCCGCCAGCTCGCTGGCCAGCAGCTCGGCGTGGCCGAGCGCGATGGTGATCGGCGTGCGCAGCTGGTGGGAGGCGTCCTGCAGGAACCGGCGCTGGGTGGCGAGCAGGCGGGCGTTCTCGGCACTGATCCGGGCGCTGACTCCGGTACGCGGTGAGCCGCGCGCTGCGCGTGCCAGACCATCATCCCGAACATGGCCGCCATGAGCGGGACCTCGTTCAGCTCATCCACGTTCTGCGAGCCGTGGAAGACGTCCCAGCTGATGGCGGCGAACGTGGTGACCATGACCAGCGCGAGCACCCACATGGTCGGCCTGATCGACCAGACGCGGAACCCGTAGAGCAGCGTGAGGCTGATCCAGATGAAGTGGAACGGGACCGTTTCCCATTCGGCGAAACACCGTGATCGCCACCAGGTTGGCGACGGAGAAGACCCCACGCGACGTCCACCCAGGCGAACGGCCACGCCGGAGCGCGCGGCCGTCCGGGCGGCCAGCGCAGCGCAGGCTGAGCCGGTGCCGGCAGCCAGCGCAGGCTCCGGCAGCCAGGTAGGCGCCGCAGTGCAGGCGGTGGCCGGGCACCGCCTCAGGAGGCGAGCCGGTAGCCCTCACCACGCACCGTCTTGATCAGTTCGAAGCCGAGCTTGGAGCGCAGCACAGGCGCACGCAGACGTCCACCACATTCGAGCCGGGATCGAAGTCGTAGCCCCACACGGAGGCGAGCAGCTGGCCCTTGCCCACCGACTGGCCCGCGTGCTCCATCAGCTCCCGCAGCAGCAGGAACTCGAGCCGGGTCAGGGCCACCGGTCCGTGGCCGATGTTGGCCTCCAGTAAGCCCACGTCCAGCATCAGGTCGCCCGCCCTGAGCACCTCGCTGCAGCGGGTGCGCGTCGCCGCGCAGCCGGACCCGCACCGCAGGCGAGCAGCTCGGCCAGGGAGAAGGGCTTGGTCGAGGTAGTCCTGGGCGCCGAGTTCGAGGCAGTCGACCTTGGTGGTCACGTCGGCGAGGCAGGACAGCACCAGCACGCCCTGCTCGCGCCGCTCGCGCAGCAGCTGGGCCAGGAAGACGCGGCCGTCCATGTCCGGCATGATCAGGTCGAGGATGACCAGGTCGTAGTCGTAAGCCACGGCCTGCCGCAGCCCCTCGGTCCCGCTGCGTGCCGCATCGACCGCGTACCCGGCCGTGTCCAGCGCCCGCGCTGATGAAGTCGCGGATCCGCGGCTCGTCCGTCCACCGAGCAGGATGCGCGGGCCTGCTACGGCCTCAGTGCCTGCTCGGATGCCGTCATCGACAGTCGTGTCATCTCGCCTCACCCCGCCACCACAGCTGCATGACGAGGTGGGGTTCCTCTGAGGATCCACGCGCGCCGGGGTCGGTCAACCTGCCTGAAGCAATCCTTTGCAAAAGCCGCCGACCGGACTGGCCGGGGTTCTCCACCAAGACATCTACGGTAAGCTCTTCGTAGCTAACCAAGTACTGCATAAGTCGCTTGCGGTCGCCCCGTCAAGAGACGGCTACCTGCTGTAGCTTCCTCTGAGAATGACAATTTGGTCATGCGAGTCGACCGGACTGTTGCCGATGGCAGCGCGTTGCCCAGAAGATCAGGTCCGTAACAGGCGTCACCGGCTGGGCGTCCTGGGGACCCGCCGCGGTACGGCCCTACCGTGTGCGCTGCCGCGCGCCGCGAGAAGCAGGTGGTGACTGGTGTCATGTGCCAGCCCGTGTCGTGACCCTGCTGGTGCGCGTTCGCCCTGGTGGCTCTCGGTGCGGTGTACGTTCATGCGCGCATTTCGTGGTGGGCAACCCTGCCCACGGTGGACTACACCGCACGCGGCCTCCGGCGGCGTGGTCAACGTCGTCCTGCAGGAAGACCCGCAGAACGACTCATCGAGCAGGCCGGACTGGGTCAGCTACTTCGTGATGAAGCCAGGTGCCAACCCGTGCCTCCAGCAGTTGCATGGTGCACACCACCCTGTTCTCGGTGTCCGGCGAACACCAGGGTGAACATGACGATCTGCGGCTACGACGGCTGCACGCCGCGCCGCCGGAACAACTTCTGGAGCCGAGGTCAGGGGACGATCGGCGGCGTCATGGCCCTCCAGCAGTTCGAACGGACGCCAACAAGCCGATGGGGCCAGGTCCGTCACCCGCACCCTGAACGGCTGGTCGCACTGCGCGGTGGGGCACACGCTTCGCGATCCCCAGCCCTGCACGCTGTTCGTCCCGGTGGCCTCGCCCGACGCGTCGGCCGGCAGCTGCTGCGGCGACGGCGCCCTGCGTGGCTCAGCCCGTACGCGCTGGAGAAGTTCAGCTTCAGGACGCCCCGGCGGCGGCGACTTCCGCTGGCAGTGCTTCGTCCCGTGCGGCGGCGGATTCGCGTCGGCAACTGGCGGTCCCATGCAGACGACTCGGGTACATGACGCGGCCAGATGACGGTGGTGGGCTCATGAGCCACTCCGCCGCCCGGGTCGGCCTCGGTGTGCGCCACGGGCTGCGCATCTTCCTCATCTGGCTTCCCCTCGCGGTCGTCGCCGACCTGCTCATCTGGTTCGCGTGGTACCCGCACCTGCCGCCCGGGCGGATGACCGACCAGGCGCAGGGCGCAGCAGTTCGACATCGCGGTCATGGCCGTGCTGGCGGCGCCGCGTCCTGCTGTTCGTCTGGGTCTACGTCGGCCTACGCCCTCGTCGTCTGGCGGCAGCCGGCCGGTGACGACGAGGACGGCCGCCTATCCACGGCAACACCAAGGTCCAGGCGACCTGGATCACCGCCACCGCGGTGATCGTGCTCGGCCTGTTCGTCTTCGGCACGGTCGAGCTGATCGTCCCGGTGAGCGCGGGCGCGGGCGAGGGCCCGTCGCCGATCTGGAAGCCCAGCGTCGACCACACGCCTCGAGGTGCAGGTCATCGGGCCAGCAGTGGGCCTTCACCTACCGGTTCCCGCAGTTCGGCGGCATCGAGACCACGCAGCTCGTGCTGCCGCTCGGGCACGAGGTCGAGTTCCACGTGACGCTCGCTGGACGTCATCCACAGCTTCTGGGCCTACCAGCTCGGGGTGAAGGCGGACGCCAACCCAGGCGTGGACAACGTCGCGCTACGCCAAGCCCCAGGCAGCTCGGACCTTCACCGTGCGCTGCAGCGAGCTGTGCGGGCTCTGGCACGGGGCCATGTTCAGCTACGGCCACGTGAGTGACGGCTTGCCGCGTTCACGGCCTGGGCCAGATCCATGCAGGCCAGGGAGGCGCCGGATCGGCATCGCTGCGTGCCCTGCCGCCGTACGCGCCTGACTGTACGACCCGACGGTTATCCGCAGCTCGGCCAGGACCTCGTGAAGGTGGCTCAGCATCACCGGCGTAAGCGGTTACTGGACCCATCCCCGTCCCAGTCGGGCGACAGGGCGACGTGTTCTCGCCCATGACGCGCCCCGGGCCGCTGACTCGGCGCACGCACGCACTGCTTCTGTGAAGAGGTGATCCGGATGGCCATCGAGACGACAGCCAGGCGCCGACCGGATGCAGCCGGTGGCGCGGTGGACCCGGACAGCCCGGCCGAGGTCAAGGCCTGGTGGCGGAAACCGCTGTGCACACCGGCCTGATCGGCGCGGTGATCGTGCTGGTTCATCGGCAACTGGCTCGGCCATGCGCGTGCTACGACGGCGAGCGCCAACTGCGCGTCGGACCCAACGACGTCCGACTGCCGATCATCCTCGGGCTACCTGCTCGGCACGATCGGCTGGCTGGCCGGGCTCGGCGTGTTCAACGACCTCGGTCCAGCTCATGCTCGGCCAGCCGCTGCGCGACGTCGAGCATGACCCGCGTGGCGTCCTGGCGAAGTACTTCAGGTTCACCCTCGACCACAAGGTCGTCGGCATCCAGTACCTGTTCGGCATGATCACGTACTTCCTGACCGGCGGCCTGTTCGCCATGGCGATCAGGAGCCGAGCTGCTGTCGCCGTCCTACCACGCCGCTGAGCTCGCGAGCGCGTACCTGATGGTGGTGGGCGAGCGACGGCACCATGATGATGATGATGATGTCGTCGGTCATGCCTCGGGCCGTTCGGCCAGTACTTCGCGCCGCTCATGATCGGGTCGAAGCGGATGGCGTTCCCGCGGATCGAGGCGATCGGGTTCTGGCTCACGCCGGCCGCATGCATCATCCTGCTGTCCGGGCTCCTGCTCGGCGGCTTCCCCACCGGCTGGACCGGCTACGCCCCGCTGAGCGTACAAGCCGGGCCCGGCATGGACAGCCTACGCGGTCGCGTTCGGCCTCATGGGGATCTCGATGATCCTGGCCGGGCTTCAACATCATCGTGACCTATATCAACTACCGGGCGCCGGGCATGCGGTGGAGCCGCAGCTGCCGATGTTCGTCTGGTCGATGTTCACCGTCTCCTTCCTCCAGGTGCTGGCCGTGCCGGTCATCGTCGCCAGGCTTCTACATCCTGATCACCGACCGGACCTTCCAGACCGCCTTCTTCGTCAACCAGCTCGGCGGGAGCAGCTACCTCTACGAGAACCTGTTCTGGTTCTTCGGCCACCCGGAGGTCTACATCCTGGCGCTGCCCGGGTTCGGGATCGTGCTCGGAGATCCTGCCGGTGTTCTGCGCGCAAGCCGCTGTTCGGCTACCGGCTCGCGGTCGCGGCATGCTCGGCGTGGCGCTGCTGAGCTTCTTCGTCTGGCAGCACCACCTGTTCGTCAGCGGCATCAACCCGGACATGCGGCCGCTGTTCATGCTGACCACGGAGCTGATCTCGATCCCGACCGGGTTCATCTTCCTGATGCGCGCATCGGCGACGCTCTGGAAGGCGAAGATCCGGTTCACGCATCCCGATGCTGTTCTGCCTCGCGTATGTTCTTCAACTTCCTGATCGGCGGCATCTCCGGGGTGTTCCTGTCCGACGTCCCGGCGGACACCACCGAGCACGGCAGCTTCTTCGTGATGGCCCACTTCCACTACACGATCATGGGCGGCCTGATCTTCGCCTTCTTCGGCGGCGATCTACTACTGGCTGCCCAAGATGACCGGGATCGCAGCTGAACGAGACGGCTCGGCAAGATCCACTTCTGGACGATGTTCATCTTCTTCAACTCGACCTTCCTGCCGCTGTTCGCGCTCGGCCTGCTGGGCATG
>ERZ1370068.1028-contig-10939_pt1 | contig 16640 bp, 25 predicted proteins | sample MGYA00561227_ERZ1370068 | MGnify/ENA primary metagenome ERZ1370068 (study PRJEB38410, sample SAMEA6850437) | metagenome | study: Metagenomic assessment of the ecological functions of the soil: analysis of the soil microbiota associated with the...
GGTTACGTATTGCTGATAGAACTGCGCCGTCGGCATGGTCAGTGCCGTCCAGGTTTCGCCGCCGTTGACCGAGATCGTTCGCGCCGCCGTCGTTGGCTTCGATCATTCGCTTCGGATCGTTCGGCGCAATCCACATGTCGTGGTTGTCGCCGTGCGGCACCCGGATCGTCGTCCAGGTCTTGCCGCCGTCGACCGACTTGTGGAAGTTCACGTTCAGCACGTAGACGGTGTCCTTCGCCTTCGGGATCGGCGTAGACGCGCGTGTAGTAGAACGCGCGCTGCCGCAGATCGCGGCGCTCGTTGACCTTCGTCCACGTCGCGCCGGCGTCGTCGGACGAGGAAGAACCCGCCGTCCTCGGCTTCGATCTGCGCGTACACGCGATTGGAGTCGGCGCCCGACACCGCCAGACCGATCTTGCCGAGCATCGCTTCGGCAGGCCGGGGTTGCGCGAGATCTCGGTCCAGTGATCGCCGCCGTCGGTCGTCTTGAAGATGCCGCTGCCGGGTCCGCCGCTCGACATCTCCCACGCGTTCCGATACGCCTCCCACAGCGCGGCGTAGATGACCTGCGGGTTGCTTCGGATCGAGGATCAGCTCGATCGCGCCGGTCTTGTTGTCGCGGAAGAGGATCTTGTCCCAGGTCTTGCCGCCGTCCTTCGATCGGAAGACGCCGCGCTCCGGATTCGGCGCCGCGTGATGGCCGAACGCGGCGACGTAGACGAGATCCGGATTGGTCGGATGGACGCGAATCTTCGAGATCACCTGCGTCTCGGCCGAGGCCGATGTGCGTCCACGTCTTCCCGCCGTCCGTCGTCTTGTAGGCGCCGTCGCCCTGGATGATGTTGCCGCGGATGTCTGACTCGCCGGTGCCGATGTAGACCACGTCCGGATTCGACGCGCGATACGGCGACGGCGCCGATCGAGGAACTGTTGAATCTGACCGTCGGTGACCGGCTCGCCACGTCGTGCCGCCGTCGGTCGTCTTCCAGAGGCCGCCGCCCGTGGCGCCCATGTGCATCTCGTTGGGCCGCGCGACGCTGCCGGCCTCGGCGGCGATCGATCGCCCGCCGCGCGGCGGGCCGAGGCTGCGCCACCGCAGCGCGCCGAACGGACCCGCGGACGTCTGGCGTAGCTGCTCGCTGGCCCTGCCCCTCGAGGCTGATGCCGGTGAGGCTGAGGCACACGAGGACTATCGAGAAGAGGGCGTTTCAGATGCAACATGGGTGAAATTCTACCGCGCCGGCTCGACAACGACGAACTGGGCGGGACTGAGGCGGCGGCGCCAGAGTGCACGCCCGGACGAAGCACAAATGCCGTCCCGCTGGTAGACGCAATCCGTGAGCGCGGCGCCCTGCGCCACGAACTCGTCGTAGGCGCTGCGATGCATGACGCAGTAGAACGATGGGCGTGCCGTCGAAGAATGCCGCGCTTCGACCGGGTTTTCGAGCAGCACGACGTGGCGATCCACGTAGAACCGGAACGCCGGATTCCACCGGTTGAGCCGGTAGCTGCCGATTCGATGTTCCGGTCCGGCCTTCGCGGCGACCACGCGCGTGCGACGTCCGGAACGACCTTCCTGACCCTCGAGCGCCGGGACCGCGAACACGATGATCCCGATGACGCAGTCAGCAGCGCGCCAGCGCCGAACCACGGGACGCTGGGCGGCTGCCGCCGTCGCGTAGGCGCATGTGGATGATGAGCGTCACCGCGACGCCGCATGCCGTCATCACGACCGGAATCGTGACGGCCGCCGGTGGCAGGTCGCGAGCCGCGCGATCGAGGAAGTAACCGATACCGAGGCCCATCGCCACGAGCATCGGGCCGACCAGTGCGCGCGCCGAGACGCGATGCTCGATGCCGCGTCGACTGCGGCGCCTCGCGCAGATCCGCCCATCCGCGGGCGAACAACAGACACAGTGCCGGCGCCGCCGGAAACACGTAGTGATCCAGCTTGAACGATGATGCGGTAAAGAATCCGACGACCGCCGCCACCCACGACCACAGCAGGATTTCGAAGGCGTCGATGCGCTCGCCCGTCGCCACCGCCACTGCATCGTCGATAAGACGGCCGATCGAGCACGTCCGGTCCACGGCAGGAGGCCGGTGGCGAGAATCTGAAAGTAGAACCATGGACCGGGCTGGTTCGCGAACCGGCTGGCCGCGTATAAGCGGAGGTTCTCGTCGAGCACGTATCCGTTGATGAAGGCTTCGCCGAATCGGCGATCCATGTAGAGGAACCACGGCGCGGCGATCGCCACGGCGATGACCAGGCCGGCAGCCCAGTGCAACCGCCAACAGGCGGCGCCGCAAGTCGCTCGACGCCGCGCAGGCCGTCACGAACGCGAGTCCGCACAGCGCCAGCGCGAGCGGACCCTTGGTCAGCGACCGCCAGTCCGACGAGCACATAACCTGGCCACTGCAGGCGTGGCCGGTCCTCGAGCGCCGCAACCGTCACGCACGACGCCCCGCCGAACAGGAACGCAGCGAACACGGTGTCGAGAATGGCGTAGCGCGCCAACGCGAAGACGCCCGGCGTGGCGGCAAGCATCAGTCCCGCAACCAGCCCGACGCCGCGCGACGCCACGGCGCTGCCGATCCACCCGGTTGTGGCGATCAGACCCAGCGCCGCCAGGGCGGGCACGATCCGCGCCGCCGAGTTCCGTGGTCCGCCAGCAGCGTCATCGCCGCGGCCTGGAGCATGTGAAAGAGGGCCGGCTTGTCGAAAAACGGCTCGTCGTTGTAATAGGGCGCCAGATAGTCGCCGCTCGCGATCATTTCGCGGCTGGTTTCCGCGTAGTGCGCTTCGTCCGGATCCCAGAACGTCGGAACGCCCAGCCGCCAGAAGAGCACCACGTACACGAGCGCGACAGCCAGCGCCGCGACGCGCCGCGATCTTCCACCGCGACGCACCATTCGGTTGCGTCCGCGGGGACGGGGCGGCGGACGGCCATTCCGGACCCGGGAGGTCCGATTCAGGAGTGAAGACACCAATCGTGTTGAGGCGGCCGAAGCCTACGCGTGCGCAGCCGAAGCGCCGATATTGGTTACGGGCAATATCGCGGGGTCGCACCGGAAGCTATGAATGCGCCCATGAGCTTACACTAAAACCGGCGCAGAAACGACGAATGTCACCGTCTGCAGTCGCTCGTTGTCCCGTCCTGATCGTCGAAGACGACGTCGAGCTTCGCGACATGATGGCGCAGCTGCTCACGCTCGAAGGGTTTGTCGCCACCGCCGTGGCCAACGGCCGTGAGGCCCTCGAATACCTCCGGAAGGGCGACCGGCCAGACATCATCCTCCTCGACCTGATGATGCCCGTCATGGACGGCTGGGAGTTCCGTCGGAAGCAGCAGTCCGACCCGACGCTCGCGACCGTCCCGGTCGTCGTCCTGTCGGCCCTGGACCATCGTCGGGCCGCCGAGGTCGACGCCGTCGCGTTCCTGAGAAAGCCCCTCGATTTCGATCGCCTCCTCGAGCTGGTCCGCCGCTACTGCCGGTGAAAGCTGAGAGCTGACGGCCGAGCCGACAGCTGATTGCTGAGAGCTATCAGCTACGATCAGACCGTGGTGTGGCGACGTCGGGCCCGGAGGGTTTCGGTGGCGATGGCCCGGGTCATCGTCGGTCTGCTCGTCACGATCCTCGTCCTCATCGGCCTCGGGCTCCTGGTCATCGAAACGGGTTGGGGCAAGAACCGCATTCGCGCACTGGTCGTCAGCCAGGCCAATCAGTACCTGACCGCGACGTTGTCGATTGGCCGGCTCGAGGGTTCCTTGCTCCGCGGCATCCGGCTGAGCAACGTCGACGCTCGCGCGCGGCTCGCAGACCCTCATCCACATCGACGAAATCGCCGTCGCCTACAGCATTCGCGAGTTGGTGCAGCGTGGCATCGTCATCCGCACGGTCACACTGACGCGTCCGCGAATTGTCGGCAGCAAGCAACCGGACGGCAAATGGGACCTCGGCGCTCTGGTCAAACGCGACGCGCGCGAACAGGAACGCACCGGTCCGAACCGCCCGATTGAAGTGCGGGCCATCAGGATCGTCGACGGGCACATTTCGCTGCTCGACCCGCTCGACTTCGGCGCGGCGCACGTGCCGACCGACTTCGAACACCTCGACGCATCGTTCAACTTCGCCTACTTTCCGGTGCGATGGGCGCTGGTGTTCGACCGTGTGTCGTGGACCGGTCATGCGCCGAACCTGACCGTCAATCGGATTGCGGGGACGTTCGGGCGCGGCCCGACCGGCTGGTATGCTTCGACAAGTTCGTGGTGGAAACGCCACGATCGGCCTTCACGATCGGCGGACGCATCGATCGCAACCAGCACCCGACGGTGATCGATCTGGAAGTCGCGGCGCAGCGCTTTGCGTTCCAGGAATGGTCGGGCGTGCTGCGGGGCCTGAAGGAGATCGCCGTCGAGGCGCGGTTCGATACTTCGCTCAAGGGCCCGGTCACCGCGCTCGGCACGAAGCTGCAGCTGGCCGGCACGGGCGGCGGATCGGTCAAAGGCGACCTCACGCTGGACACGACCGTCCCCGGCTGGCACGGCGCCGGCGCGGTGGATGTCGAACGCTTGAACCTGGCTCGCTGGCTGAATCGCAGCGACCGCCCGTCCGACATCACCGGACACGTCACGTTCGATCTGGCGCTGGAGCTCGGACGGCACTTCCCTCGCGGCGTCTATACCTTCGACGGCCCGCACGCGATATCATGGATTACGCAGGCGACAACGTGCACGCGAAGGGCCAGATCACGTCGACTGCCGTCCTCGTGGCCGATGCCACCGCCGTGGCCTACGGCGCGCACGTCCGGCTGACGGATGGATCGATTGGCATCGATGCGCCGTTCCCGTTCCGCTTTCAGGGCTCAGCCACTCGGTGTGGATCTCCGGCTGCTGCCGAAGACGATTCCAGTCCCACATGTCGAGAGCGTGCTCGCGCTCGATTACGACACCACCGGTCAGTTCCGCGATCCGTTCATCGCGGGACGCGCCACCTTCGGCCGATCGGAGTTCCTCGGCGCTGCGATCGCGGCCGGCACGACCGGATCCGTCGACACGTCGCGGCAGCCGGTCCACTTTGCCGGCGAAGGCGACATCGACAGTTTGAGCATCCGCCGATTCGGCGAAGGCCTCGACGTCGGATGGATGCGCGATCCACGCTTCGCCAGCGTCGTCGCAGGGCATTTCCACGTCGACGTCATCGGGACCGATAGCCGGACGATGACGCTCACCGGCGGCGGGCGCCTGTCCGCGCGCGACCGCGTTCAACGGCTCTCTGTCGGATGCCGACGTGTCCGTCGCGATCGCGGACGGCACTCTGCGCGCGACCTACGACGGGGCGTTCGCGAACATCGATCCGGCCGTGCCCGTTCAACGACCAGCGATACGAGGCGTCGCTGACGGGAACTGGGCGCATGGCGATCACCGCCCCGGATCTCTTCACGAAGCCGGTCACGACGATCAACGACTACGACGTTCAGGGCTCGCTGGCATTGTCGTCGTCGACCGTGGCGAAGCTGCATGCCGACCAGCGGGACGCTCGACGCCACGCTCACGAACGGCGTGCTGAACGTGAGCCGCGCGGCGATCGCAGGACCTGAGCTCGAAGGCACAGGCCAGGGAACGATCGGGCTCGGCGAAAATCCAACCACTGACTTCGCCTACGACATCATCCGCCTCGATTTGTCGAAGGCGCGCGACCTCACCGGATTCGAGGCGTCGGGCATCGCGGTGACGAAAGGACGGCTGACCGGGCCTCCCGACACAATGCGCGCCGCAGGCGATGCGACGATCACCGACCTGAGCACCTCCGATCTCCGGGCGGCGACCGTGGCCGGCACCTACGACGCCACCATTCCATCGGGCGATCTCTCGCGCGCGCACGGCCGTGTCGAGGCAACGGCTTCGTCGTTGACGATGTCGGGATCAGACCATCGACCAGATCAGCGGCACCGTGACGCTCGATACTCGCGCACTCGGGCTGGCTGTTGCGATCAACGCGCGCGAGGGACGGAGCGGACGAATCGACGGCAGCGCCACCTGCACCCTGACAACAAGGGCGCCGATGTGCGAGAGCTGACCATCACGCTCGGCACAGTGCCGTGGCGCCTGGTGCCTCCGACGTCGCCGCCAGCGATCACCTGGACGGACACCGGGGTCGACATCTCACCAGTCGAATTCGTGAACGGCCGACAGGACGAGCGGGTGGCGGTATCGGGCACCTGGCGTGCGAACGGCAGCGGTGCGCTCCGCGTGCGCGCGACCCACGTCTACATGGACACGCTGAGCGGACTGTTCGAGCAGCCGGCGCGCTACGGAGGATTGCTCGACCTGGATGCCACGCTCAGCGGCACGCGTGAGGACCCGCGGATCACGTCGACAGTCACCGTCACGCAGGGCCGGGTTGAGCGGGTCAACTACCAACAGCTCACCGGTCAGGTCAACTACGCCAATCGCATGCTCGACGTCGATCTCCGGCTCGACCAGTCCCCGGCGTCTGGGTCACGGCGGCCGGCAAGACGCCGCTTGCCCTGTTCACCGAGAAGGACACCGAGCAACCGATCGACGTGGCGATCAAGTCGAGCGGCATCGATCTCGGCCTTCTCGACGGTCTGACCGACGTGATCCGCAACGTCAGCGGCCGGCTGATCGTCGATCTTCGCGCGGTCGGCACCAATCGCGATCCGCATTTCAGCGGCACGGTGTCCGTGTCCGACGCCGGCTTCGTCGTCACGGAAACGACGTCGGCCTACAAAGAACAGGCGGGCGGCGCTGACGTTCACCACCGATCGCGTCACCGTCGACGCACTGCACATCGAAGACGCGGCGGGACACGCGCTCGACGTGCGTGGCAGTCTGGGCACGCACGAACTTCGTGTCGGCGATCTCGAGATCGATGCCACTGCGCGGCGATTCGAGATCATGCGCAACGCCTACGGCCGCATCGACGTGGACGCGTCGCTGCGGCTGCAGGGCCGCTATGAAGAGCCGCGCGTGACCGGCGACCTGACGATCACCGCCGGTGAGTTGAAGGTGGACGAGTGCTGCAACGCGCCCTGTTCCAGCCATGCGCCACGCAGCAGACGACGATCACCGAGGTGGACGCGGTGGCCGCGCTCAGCCCGTGGGATCGGATGGGGATCGACATCGCCGTGCACGTGCCGAATTCGCTGCGGCTGACAGGCCAGGACATTCCAGGTCTCGACGGGCACGCCGATCGGGCTCGGCGACATCAACCTCCGCGTCCTGGGCGATCTGTATCTGTACAGGATCCCGGTCAGCGCCTCTTCGTCACCGGCTCGTTCGACCGCGTCGTCGGCACCTACGCGTTCATGGGCCGCCGCTTCGACGTCAATCCGGCCAGCTCGATCAACTTCCGCGGCGATCTCGCGCCCGAAGTGGACGTCTTCGTCACGCGCGTCATCTCGGGCGTCGAGGCCCGCGTCGGCATCTTCGGACCACTGCCCCAGCTCGAGCTGCACATGTCGAGCATCCCGCGCCTCGACGAGTCCGACATCCTGTCGCTGATCGTGTTCAACCGGTCGACCAACCAGCTCTCGGCCGGCCCAGCAGGAGGAACTGCTCGTGCGCGCTCGGCGCACTGGCCACAGGGTTCATCTCCACACCGCTCGTGGCGGCCGTCGAACGCGAGATCGGGCTCGACATCCTCGAAATCGATCCGACCGGCGAATTCGGGAGCAACGGCCCGCGGTTGACGATCGGCGAGGAAATTGCGCCGGGCCTCGTCGCGCGCTTCAGCCGGCAGTTCGGAACGGAACCTTACGACGAGGCGACCATCGATGACACCTGTCGCGCATTCTGCGCCTGCGCGCAACCTTCTCGGACGCGACAGTCCCTGAGCGCGCGATCTCCGTTCCGGCGCGTCGAGCGCGCCGGCATCGACCTCTTGCTGTTCTTCAGTTTTTAGTCCGGACGGTACGTGGCGTCCGCCTTCAGGCGGACCTACAGGAGCAGCGCTTCGACGCGATGCGCGTGCACCATCTCTTCGCACGCAGACCAGGCGAACACGGTGAAACGTCCATCCTGCGATGCGACCAGCGCCACAGCGTCGCGCTGATCGTGCACGAACTGCGCGGCCGACAGATGCCGCGTGCCGCCCAGGCTGGTCGGATGCACGAGCGACGCGGTGGCTCCTCGAATCGGCTCCGTCACCGTCACCTGCTCCACCTGTGGCGATCCCTTCCGCCTGGCGATCTTGGCGCCGAAGGCTGGCACTTCGTAGCCGGTCGTCATCACCGTCGCACCGTCGACCGCCGTCAGGCCGGCAATGCTTGCGACGACGTTCGACACGGCGTCCTGCCAGTAGCGCCGCCGCTGACACTCCGTCGGGCCGCGGCTCAGCTCGGCGAGCTGCGCGTAGCCGGCGCCACTGCGTAGCAATCGGCTGAACCATCGACTCGAGCCACGCCTGCGTGCCCACCGGCACCACGAGCAGCAACCCGCCGCGGCCGTGCGCGCGCATCGACACCGCGAGCTGCACGAGCAGGTTCACCGAATCCGCCCATGACGACGAGGAATCGAAACCGATGAGCGACGCCAGCAGCGACGGGCAATCGGGCATGCTCGACGCCTGCTCGTCGACAATCTTGACCTGATCGCCTTCCAGCACCGCGACGTTCACGTAGCTCGCGGTTTCCTCTCCGCGATGATGTTTGACGACGAGCAGGCCCGGCGCCGCGACTTCGATGACGAGGCACAGCGTCAGGATCGTCTGCGCCGCGCCCCAGACGGCGATCAGCTCGTTGTCGCGGCGCGACGCGCCGAGATGGATGCCCGGCCGTTCGACCGCCGGCGCAGAGCCGCACCAGCGCTGCCGCGTCGAGCGGCAAGGCATGCTCGAAGATCAGCGGGTGCTCGGTCTGATCCGGCGTCAGGAACGCGAGCGAAATCCTGGGGATGTAGCTTTCTTCCCGCCGCAGGCTCGCCCAGAACGCCGCATCCACCATCGTCTCGATCGCGGCGGCGTCGGGCGGTGAGGCGATCGGCGCCTCGCTGCGATCGCGCGCCTCCGCCATGTGCCGGGCGAAGTGATCGTGCACCGTCGAGGGCGACGCTGCGGGCGGCCGGATATGCTGAGGACCGGTCATTTCCTCTTTCTCTATGAATGACGTACGTGGAGGCTGTGAACAAGTCCCGACCTTCACAACAGAAGCGCCAGCGCGAACGCCAGAAGCAGGAGCGCCGGACTGAGAAAGCTCGCACGCCGCCAGGGAGGCTGCTGAACGGCGCGCCACGTCGCCGGGGCGCCCCGACGGTGTCGATCCGGATCTCGAAGGAATTCAGCCCGGACCCCAGCCGCTGCAGGAGTGGCAGAAGGCCGACGCCGAGGCCGAGGCCGACTCAGAGAAGTCTGACTCTTAGGCTGTCCGACACGCCCTAGCTGCCCGGCGCCGCCTCGCTCAGCGCCGGCATGCGTCGATCCGGCATCGCCAAATCCGGCATCGGCTGCGCAATGAACAACCGGCGGCTCACCGTTCCGATCCACCGCGCCCACCGCGTCGACCGCTGAACGCGCGCGCACTGTCGGTGGCAATCCCGTATTCGCGTACATCTGCCGGTAGAGCTTCGAGACCAGCACGAACGCGAGCCGGTTGCGGACCGACCGCACCACGCGCGAGCGCGCCCAGACGCGTCGCCAGGCTGTAGAAGCTGATCCCACGCCCCTTGCGTGCCGACGCGGATTTCCTCGAGCGACAGCGTCGGGTGCGGCGAGATACAGCTTCAGGACGCTTGTGCTCCGGAATCAGCCAGTGCTGCGTGATCGGGACACCGTCCATCGAGCGTCCGGCTCTGCGCGTTTGTCCGCGGCCGCCCACTTCTCGAAATCGATCGGTGCCGGGAAACGGCGTCAGCAGCACGAACTGCGCGAACGTGACGATCGGCCTGCTCCGCGAGCGCCGACCGTCGCGTCGAACGTCTCGGCGCGATCGCTCGGCAAGCCCGAAGATGAACGAGCCGAGGACGTGGACGCCGTGTCTGCGGAACTCGCGCAAGCGCGCCACGAGCTCGTCGCCCGCGAGGTTGAAGCCCTTGTAGACGTCCTTCAACCCTTCGGCGGTCACCGACTCGACGCCGACCAGCGCACCCTTGATCCGCGCGTTGCGCATCGCGTCGAGGAACGTCGGATCCTCGGCCGCCTCCATCGTGATCTGCGTGCAGGACGAGATCGTCCGGGCAGTTTCGCGAGCTGTTCCATCAGCTCGAACCGCTCCTCGCGCAACGCCTCGAGCTCGTGCAGCCGTGTCGGATCGCTGCGGCGCCGAGCCTGCGCCAGATCGTCGAGCGTGACCGGATAGAAATTGTCGTCGGCGAGCGCGATGAAACGGAACCCGAGACGCCGGAGCTCGACGATTTCGCTGCACGACGCGATCGACGCCGCGTTGCCGCGGCTCCTGCCCGTCAGTGCGCCACACCGAACAGAACGAGCAATGTTTCGGACAGCCTCGAACCGTCTGCACCGACGCCCACATGTGCCGGCCCGCCGGAAGCAGATCCCAGCGAGCGGAAACGAAGTCGTCGCCGGACGCGGCCGCCCTCGCATACGCGGCAGCGGCTGACCCGCGAAGCAGTCGGCGCAGACCTTGCGGCCAGATGATGTCGCCGTCGCCTTTGACCACCACGTGCGCGGCGCCGCTGCTTCGCCGGGCTTCGTCGGGAAAGAGCGTCGCGTGAATGCCGCCGAAGACCACCCAGGCCCCGCGCCCGCGCTTCGCTTCCCGATCTCGTAGCCGCGGCGCGCTGTTCCCGGTGTGGATGCCGATGCCGACCACGTCACCTTTGTTGATCGTGGCCGGATCCGATGGGATCGAGCGTTTCGTCGACGATGATCGGATCGCCCCAGGCCGATGCCCGGTGGCAGACGCCACGACGGACGCCAGCGAGGCGTAATCACGGGCAACGCCGAAGGACTTCATGCTCGGGTTAATCAGATGGACGCGACCAGCCACTCACACCTCTACTGAATAAGCCGAACGAATAAAGAAATTGTTGTGCTTCACGCGAGAGCGGCGGTGTGCTACGTTTCCGCGCGCCGAAACGTATGGAGTTGATACGCGCTCACTACTCGTGTCGGAAGGGCCGCACCATCGGATCGAGGCGCGAGGCGCGACGCGGGAAGCCAGCCGGCGAGGATGGCGGCAGCGAGTCATGAGGTGATCGCCGCGAGCGTCAACTGTGACGGGATCGAGCGGCTGCACGCCGAACAGCATCGTCTGAACATGCGTTCGTCAACAGCGCGGCGACCGGCCAGCCCGATAGCCGCGCCGAGTGCGGGCAGCGACGATGCCTCGCGGAAGGATCATCAGGCGCACCTGCCGGCGATCGGCGCCGAGCGCGGGGCGGATGCACGATTTCCGACGTGCGCCGGGCTGCGCGCTGTGCGCCACCGTGCCGTAGATGCCGATCGACGCGAGCACGAGCGCCAGCGTGCCGAACGCGAGCGTCAGCACGACGAAGAGGCGCTCGCGGGCGATCGTCGCGTCGATCTGCGCGGACTGCGTCGCGCACGTTGAAGACCGGCAGGTCGCGGTCGACGTTGCGCACGGCCTGACGCACGCTGTTGATACGCCTCGCCGGTCATCGCGGTCCGCACTTCGAAGGTCAGCGCGCCTGGGGCTCGTTCGCGGTCTGCGTGAAGTGGCGATAGAAGATCAGGCGGCACGGGCGCGCCGGGCGCGGTTGAACCGGACGTCGCCGCAGATGCCGATGATCTCGAACAGCCGGTTGCTGTTGCGCACGACGCGGCCGATCGGGTTCTGGTTGGGAAAGAACTCGCGCACGAAGCGCTCGCTGCACGACGGTCACCGGCTGCGTGCGCTCCCGATCCCGGGCATCGAACGAGCGGCCCGCCAGGATGGGAATGCCCATCGTCTCGAAGAACCGCGAGCCGACATCGTTGACCCCAGGCTTCGTCTTGCGGCCGTGGCGTGCAGCCATCCGGCCCGACGCGGGTGCGTGACGACCCGCCGGCGACCAGCGGACTCTCCGGACAGGCTCGCCGACTCCACGCCAGGAATCGCCGCCACGGCGTCGTTGCGGCCTCTCGAAGACCGCGCGCCTGGCGCTGCCGGCGTATTGTCGCGCGCGGCGGATCGATGGTGAAGAGCACGATGCGATCGGGCCGGAAGCCGATGTCGATGGCGCGGATGTTCCAGAGCGTGCGCAGGAAGAGGCCGGCGCCGACCAGAGAACGACCGACACGCCACGCCTGGAGCACCACCAGCGAGCGGCCTCGCAGTGGATGGCCGGCGCTGGTCGCGATGCGGCCGCCGTCCTTGAGCATCGGGCTGACGTCGCCCCTCATCGCCTGCCAGATCGGCGCGAGGCTGAACAGCGCACGCTCGTCGCGACCGTCACGCCAGCCGCGAGGATGAGGACACTGGACGTCGAAGATCGCGTCGAACTGCGTCGCCGAAGACCCACGACGGCCGCAGCAGATGCGGGATTGCGTCTCGGACCGCGTAGCCGAGCGCGAGCCACAGCACTCCCAGCCGCGCCCAGCGCGGGTCCCTCGGTGATCAGCTGGCGAGCAAGCCGTCCACGGCCGGCGCCAGCGCCAGCGCGCAGCGCCAGCTCGCGGCGTCGCCGCCTGCGCTCGCGCGGTAGCAGCGTCGCCACGTTGGCGCAGGCGATGAGCAGGACGAGGCCGACCAGCGCGCCGAGGAGCAGCAACGGCGTCGCGAACTACCTCGCGCGGGTTGTCCTGGCCTCGCGCACCGGCCAACAGCCTGAAGTGCGGTCGATCGCGGTCGGTTCGATCCGGCAGCGTCGCCTGCACCACCTGCTGCAGCGTCGCATCCAGCGCCGCCTGCGCTTCGGCGTCACCGGACGCCGCGGCGCAGTCCGGCCCATGATCTGCAGCCACCAGTAGTCGGGGTTGTCGAGCAGCGATCCGTTGTCGCCGTAGCGGAACTGGCAGCACGACGGGCTGCTTCTCGAGCCGGCATGAACAGATCCGTGCGTTCGCCGGGCTCGATGCCCTCGAACCGCGCCGGGTTCACGCCGACGATGGTGACGGGGATCTGGTTGACGGCGGATTTGACGTCCGATCGACGGACGGCGCGCGGCCAGACGGCGCGCCCAGAAGCCCGTCGCTGATGACGGCCACAGTGTCAGTGCCGCCTGGCGCGTCGTCGTTCGGCACCGAGGGCCGACCGGCCGAGCGCCGGCGCAAACGCCGACGCCGGCGTAGAAGTTCCCCGACACCAGCTGCGCGCGACCAGCTCCGCCTCGCCGTCCACGACCGTGAGTGACGCGGCCGATCGATTTGAACGCGAACCACCGCATCGAAGGCGGGCGACGACCGTTGAGAAGATCCGATGCGCCGGATGCGAAAACGACGTGCTGGCGCGGCTCCCTGCACCGAGCGGCTCCAGTTGCCCACGACGAATTCATGATCGCGCGCGGCCCGGACACCCATGGATGCAGGCGCAGCCGATCCGGTTCAGAGACGTGGCTGACCTTCCACAGCGCCGCTTCCGCCAGGCTGAAGATCGCGGTGCTGGCGCCAATCCCAAGCGCGGGCGACACAATTGCGACGGCCGTGAACCGCCGGCGACCGCTTCAACTGGCGCACGCCGTAGCGCAGGTCGGCGGACGACTCGTCGAGGAGTCGCAAGCCGATCGCCTGCCGGCAGTCTTCCTTCCGCGCCTCGACGCCGCCGAACTCCGCCGCGGCGCGGCGTCGCGCGCTCGGTGGGCGGCACGCCGGCGCGGACCAGATCCTCGGCGTAGCTCTCGATGTGGAATCGAGCTCCTCGTCCATCTCGCGCTCGAAACGCGCCCGGCGAGTGACTCCTTGCACCCACGACACGCAGCTTGGCGAGGATCTTCATCGCTTCATCTCCGGTGCGGCGGAGAGAATGCCGCCGATGATGTCCGTCATGCGGTTCCCAGTTCCGCGTTTCTTCCTGCAGTTGTTTACGGCCGGCGGCGGTGAAGGCCGGTAATGCCGCGCCCGGCGCTTGTTCTCGGATTGGCCCCACTCGCTCGCCCGATGAGACCCTGGTGCTCGAGGCGATACAGCGCCGGATAGAGGGAGCCTTGCTGGATGCCGAGGCGCTGCTTCGAGATTTGTTGGATGCGGAGAAGGATGCCGTAGCCGTGCAGCAGGCCGAGCAGAGAAATGGCCTTGAGGATCAGCATGTCGAGGCGTCCCCTGCAGCAGTTCGGCTGGCTGGCTCATCGGCGCTTCTCCTCGACGGACTAGGAGAGCCTACCGTAACTTCTCCCTAGACCGTCAAGGAGAGCATGCGCCTTGCACCATGCGACACCGGGGTCTCCGCATGAAGTCTGTGTTGTTGAGCCTGCCGACGATCGGCTTCGTGGTCGCGACGCGCGCGGCGTTGGGTGTTAGGATCGGGTTGCTGCTGTCTGAGCGGATACCGCGCTCTATCGGCGGACGAACGGGTGGGAGCGGCCTTGGTCGCACTCGGCGCGGCGACCACCGTGCCGGCTGTGCTCGCGTTGCGGGAAGGAAGACGCCGCGTCGCGACGCCCTCCTCCCATCTGGTCTGACTACTTCTGCCGGACGTCGCCGCGGGTCGAGTCGACCTTCTGCCGCGCTCGCGCTCGGCGCTGCGTTCCGCGCCAGCTGCGCCGGATACGCGTAGACGACGCGCTTGAACTCCGAGTGCATGAAGTCTGCGCCGAACTGTATGCTGCTTCATCTCCGAGAAAGCCTGATCAGCTGACCAGCCGTCGTTGGTCATCCGGAAGATGGCGCGGTCATGACGCCGTGCGATGCTTCCCGCCAGACGCAGTGCGTAGACCGGCTGGCTGGCCGGGTCGTTCGCGAGTGCTGAGGAACTGCGCGAATCTGCGCGTTCGTCGGCTCCCGATGAGTCGTCATCGGGATCTGCACGTAGCGCATGCCCGCTTGCGACGCGTCATCTGCCGCTCGTTCGGCTGACGCATCATCGCTCGTCAGATCGATGATCGTCTCTTGACGCGAGCGCCGCGAGGTCGTCGTAGTCCTGTCCCACCGGCTGAGCTCCGCGGTAGTAAATTGCGCGTTGACGCGTCAGAAATTGTCGATGCGGACGCTCGACGCCGCAGAGACCCGCGGCGACCGCCGCCAGGGCCATCATCGTCGTTGCCGCGAAAACGCGCACATCGTCCGGGTTGAATGACGCACGGAGACACCTTCCTTTTGGACCAGCTCGAAAAACTTGATTGTGTTGAGATTGCCGTTTGTCGCGGCGACTGACGGACTGTCAAAAGCGATGCCAGAACAGATATGCGAATTGGCGTGAGGGGATGCGCCGGATGAGCCGTCCCGGCACGCGGTTCCATTCATTTCTCGGTTCGCGGTCTGAAATCACCTGATCAGCGCCGTCTGGTCGACTGCGTCCGAGCGCACGGCGTGGCGGGGCTGCTGCGGCAGCTACAGCGTGTTGACCGACAACGCGTCGGCAGCCGATACCGCTATACTCGCGGCATGGGCGGGTTCCTGTCGAACGCTCGGACCCGGCCTCGTCACTGGCGCCGTCCGACGACGATCCGGTCCGGCATCGGCACGTACGCGCGAGGCATGGAGCGACGCTCAGGGCTCGCGTCGCTCTGGACCACGCTGCTGACCTTCCCGATGATGTGGACGATTCAGTTCGTCTGCGCCAAGATCGGCATGGTCACCGGCGGCGGCCTGGCCCGCGTGTTGAGGAAGCACTACTCTCCCTGTCGCTCCTCTACCCCGTCGTCGCCGGCCTGGCGGTGGCCAATACGATCAACGCCGGCGTCGACATCGAGAGCGATGCGCGGCGGCGATGAATCTGCATCGTGCCGGTGCCCGTCACGGTGCTGCCTGATCGTCCCGATCGCGCTCATCGATTCTGGCGATCAGATCTTCGGCTCCTACCGGTTGCTGCTCGGATCTTCAAGTGGCTCACCTTCGCGCTGTTCGCCTACATCCTGTCGGCCTTCCTCGCGAAGCCCGACTGGCGCGCCGTCGCGGTCTCCATAGTCACCCGACGATTCGGTTCGATCGCGAGTGCTCCTGATTCTCGTCGCCATTCTCGGCACGACGATCACGCCCTATTTGATTCCTTCAGCGCAAGCGGATCAAGAGGGTCGAAGGAGATTTTGATGGGCCGCCGTCAGCTGCGCCAGCACGCAAAGGGCGCGACGAAGGCTGAACTGCGCCGAGGCCGACGGGGACGTCGCGGTCGGCATGTTCTTTCCGAGCGCGGTGATGTTCTTCATCATCCTGGCGACGGCGTCGACGCTTCACAAATCCGGAAAGACGACGATCGAGTCGGCGACGGATGCCGCCGGGCGTTGCGGCCTTTGGCGGGCGCGGCGGCGAGCCTGCTGTGGGCGCCCGGCCTGATCGGCGCCGGCGCCGCTGTGCGTGCCGATTCTCACTGGATCGGCAGCATACGGCGATCGCGGAGGCGAGAGGGTGGCGATGCGGCCTCGAGCGAGCAGCCGCGCCGCCGAAGTAACTAGTGCGGCGTCATTGCTCTCTGCGACGCTGCTCGGCATGCTGATCAATTTCATGGGCGTGAACCCGATGACCGCGCTGTTCTGGACAGCCGTAATCCCAGCAGCGCCTCTCGCGCCGCGCTGGTGCTGTTTATCCCAGAAGCGATGCTGATCTGGAAGCTGCAGCAACCGTACGTA
>ERZ1370068.4478-contig-355_pt1 | contig 16633 bp, 27 predicted proteins | sample MGYA00561227_ERZ1370068 | MGnify/ENA primary metagenome ERZ1370068 (study PRJEB38410, sample SAMEA6850437) | metagenome | study: Metagenomic assessment of the ecological functions of the soil: analysis of the soil microbiota associated with the...
AGCACGCTCATCAAGTCGCGGGGCGCGGCATTCCAACACGCTGACGATCTGGACCATCGGCGCCTGCAGCACGAACAGCAATTTGGCGTAGCAGCTCCGGCTTGCCTGGCAGCGCCGCGAGATCGGTCACCTCGGCCGGCTTGATTGCCCGACCTTGCACGACGGCGGCTTTGATCGAGATCATCGGCGCCGTCTTGGCGAAGGTCGTCAACGTCTTCGCCAGCCCAACCGGATCTGCCGCCGTGTACGCGACGGCGGTGGTTCCGTCGAAAAGTTGCGCCAGCGACTCGAACCGCGTGCCCTTGAGCGCTCGCTTGGCGAGCGTGTTCTCTGACGACGCTGATAACTCGCTTTCGCGCTGTGCTGGAGCTGCCGTCGCAATTCGGTGACCTGCGGAACGTTCAGTCCCCTTGTAGTCGACGAGAATCGCGCTCTCGGATCCCTTGAACGCGGTTTCCAGTTCCTGAAGCTCGACTTCTTTGTTTGCTCTGCTAACGGCCATCTTGTGATTCCTCTTGGGACTCAGGGTTTAGTGCTTTCACCACCACATCGATGTGCGTGGTGTCGATTCGTGATCCCCGGACCCATCGTCGACGACACGCGTGACGCTTCTCAGGTACTTCCCTTCGCGGCCGACGGCTTCGCCTTCACGATGCTGTCGACGAGCGCGTGCGCGTTGGCGACGAGCGAATCGGATGCTGAACGAGGTCTTGCCGACCGGCGCGTGAATGATGCCGGTCTTGTCGACTCGAAACTCCGACTTTGCCGGCTTTGATCTCCTTGACCGCTCTTCCAATCTCGGCGCTCACCGTCCCCGTCTTGGGGTTCGGCATCAAGCCGCGCGGCCCGAGCACCTTCCCCGAGCTTGCCGACAGCGCGCATCATGTCGGGCGTGGCGACGACGGCATCGAAGTCCATGAACCCGCCCTGGATCTTTTCAACCATCTCTTCGCCGCCAACGATATCAGCGCCCGCTTCTTGCGCTTCCTGCTGCTTCTCACCGCCGGCGATGGCCGAGCACGCGCTTCGTTTTACCAAGGCCGTGCGGCAGCACGACGGTGCCGCGCACCATCTGATCCGCATGTTTCGGATCGACGCCCAGCCGCAGGCTCATTTCGACGGTCTCGTCGAACTTGGCGAACTTCACCTTCTGAACCAGCGGAACCGCTTCTTCAATTGAGTAGTTGCGATCTCGGTTGACCTGGACCCGCGCCGCTGAAAATTTCTTCCCGCGCTTTCTCATTCATCGACTCCGTGGTTCAATCGAGCCTTTCGGCTCTCCCACTCCCTGTGCTGATCTGAAATGCAGAATGCACAATGCAGAACAGCTAGGTTCTGCAATTCGCGATTTGCATTTTGCATCCGGCATTTTGCATTTCAGCCAATCACATCCAGCCCCATCGAGCGCGCCGTCCCCGCAACCGTCTTGATCGCCGACTCGAGGCGTGTCGCAGTTGAGGTCAGGCATCTTCGTCCTGGCGATGTCCTCGACCTGCTTCGCCGTGACCGTGCCGACCTTCGTCTTGTTGGGTTCGGCAGAACCCTTGGCGATGTTCGCCGCGCGCTTCAGCAGGACCGCCGCCGGCGGCGTTTTCGTGATGAAGCTATAGGACCGGTCGGCGTAAACGGTGACGACGACCGGAATGATCAGTCCCTCGTCCTTCGCCGTGCGCGCGTTGAAGTTCTTGCAGAAGTCCATGATGTTGACGCCCTGGGGACCGAGCGCGGTCCCGACGGGCGGCGCCGGCGTGGCTTTGCCGGCGGCAATCTGGAGCTTCACCATTGCTTGGATCTTTTGCCATCGCGTTACAGACCTAATCACCACAGAGGACACGGAGGACACGGAAGAATGCCTGGACAGACTTCCTTGTTGAAGCTCCGTGTCCTCGGTGTCCTCCGTGGTGGAGAGTTTCAAATCTTCTCCACCTGCAGGAAATCCAGTTCCACCGGCGTCGATCGTCCGAAGATCGTCACCATCACCTTCAGCGTGTTCTTGTCGAGGTTCACCTCGTCGACCACGCCGTTGAAACTGGTGAACGGGCCTTCGTTGATCCGCACCTGCTCGCCCTTTTCGAACATGTACTTCGGCTTTGGCTTCTCGGCGGCCGTTTTCACTTGCGTCAGGATCTGTTCGACCTCGTCCTTGCTCAACGGCGTCGGCTTGGCGCCCGGCTCCTACGAAGCCGGTCACCTTCGGCGTGTTCTTCACCACGTGCCACGCATGGTCGGACATGTTCATCTCGACCAGGATGTAGCCAGGAAAGAACCGCTTGGCCGTGACCACTTTCTTCCCCGCGCGCATCTCGACGACGTCCTCGGTCGGGATGAGGATTTCGCCGATCTCGTTCTGCAGGCCGTAGGCTTGCACACGCTGCTGAAGTGATTCAGCGACCTTCTTCTCGAACCCGGAATAGGTGTGAACGATGTGCCAGTTCTTTGTCGCGACGTCGGTCATGCCCCACGCGAACTACTGAAGATCCACTGCACCAGGTTGTTCAGCCCGATGTCGAGAATGAAAGATACAAGCCAAAAAACAGCGACGTCAGAATGACGACCACTGTCGTCGCATAGACCTCCTTCTGAGAAGGCCACGTCACACGCTTCAGCTCGTTACGAACCTCGCTGAAAAACAGCGCGCGCACGTTCGAAACGGCTACCGGCCGTTTCCTTGACGGCATCAAACTCGTTGGCCATCGTCCGGGTCCCTACTCCTCGCGATATTGGCAGGCCAGGAGGGAATCGAACCCCCAACCCCCGGTTTTGGAGACCGGTGCTCTGCCAATTGAGCTACTGGCCTTCACTGCGATCGCTGATTGCCAAATTGCTGATTGCTGATTGTCAGTTGCTGAACGCAATCGGACATCGCTGCCGGATCAGATTCTGCAATTGTGCATTCTGCCATTTCACGTCAGTCTACTTCTGCTCCTTGTGCGCCGTGTGCTTCCTGCAGAACCGGCAGTATTTGCTGAGCTCGATCCGCTCGGTCGTCTTCTTTCTATTCTTACTGGTGCTGTAGTTGCGCCGCTTACACTCCAGTGCAGCGCCAGCGCGATAAGGTCTCATTGTCGCGCATTGCGCTCTTTACTCAGTAATCTCGGTGATGGTCCCGGCGCCGACCGTCCGGCCGCCTTCGCGAATCGCGAAGCGCGCGCCGCGCTTCGAGCGCGACCGCGCGTCATCAACTCGCCTGAAATCGTCGTATTGTCCCCGGGCATCACCATCTCGACGCCCTCCGGCAGGTGGAGCGTTCCGGTGACGTCGGTGGTTCGAATGTAGAACTGAGGCCGATACCCGTTGAAGAACGGCGTGTGACGGCCGCCCTCCTCCTTGGACAGGATGTAGACCTCGCCCTTGAACTTCGTGTGCGGTTTGATCGTGCCCGGCTTGCACAGCACCTGACCGCGTTCGACGTCGTCTTTTTCAACGCCACGCAGGAGGACGCCGATGTTGTCGCCGGCCACGCCTTCGTCGAGCAGCTTGCGGAACATCTCGACGCCGGTCACGCACCTTCTTCTCGGTCGGGCGGAAACCGACGATCTCCACTTCCTCGCCGACCTTGACCTTGCCTCTCTGTCGACGCGCACCGGTGACCACCGTGCCGCGACCGGAAATCGAGAACACGTCTTCAATCGGCATCAGGAACGGCTTGTCGATCTCGCGCTGCGGCATCGGCACGTAACTATCGAGCGCCTCCATCAGCTTGACGACGCCTGCGCACGCCTTCGGGATCGCCCTGCAAGCGCTTTCAGCGCGGACAGACGCGACGACCGGCACGTCGTCTCCAGGGAACTCGTAGCGCCTTGAGCAGCTCGCGGACCTCGAGCTCGACCAGATCGAGCAGTTCCGGGATCGTCGATCGCATCGACCTTGTTCAGCGCCACGACGATGCACGGCACGTCGACCTGACGGGCGAGCAGCACGTGCTCGCGGGTTTGAGGCATCGGACCATCGACGGCACTCACAACGAGGATGGCGCCGTCCATCTGCGCCGCGCCGGTGATCATGTTCTTGATGTAATCGGCGTGGCCGGGGCAGTCCACGTGCGCGTAGTGACGGTTCGCCGTCCCATACTCGACGTGGCTCGTCGCGATCGTGAGAATCTTCGTCTCATCGCGGCGACCCTGCGATTCCGAGGCCTTCGCGACCTCGTCGTGCGGAATGAACTTCGCCCAGCCCTTATCGGCGGCGACCTTCGTGAGAGCCGCAGTCAAGGTCGTCTTGCCGTGGTCGATGTGTCCAATAGTGCCGACGTTCACGTGCGGTTTGCTGCGATCGAATTTCTCTTTGGCCATGTCGCCGTCCTCTTATCTACTCAGCGTTCGTTCGCTTGATGTTGCTGCTCCTTGCCCAACCGTCGCTCGCGATCAACCACTCTGGGCACCGCGTCGCTCGCTTCGCGAGCCTGGACAGGCCACCTCCACCGGCATCGCGACGGAGCTGGAGCCGATGACCAGGATTGAACTGGTGACCTCGTCCTTACCAAGGACGCGCTCTGCCAACTGAGCTACATCGGCCTTCGCCGCTCGCACCTTTGTCGCCTCGCGGCTTCGGCCGACAAGTCGGCCGTTCTTATCGCGTGACCTCAGTCGCTTGCCGACCGTTCTCTTCGTGCGGCCCTCAGTGGCTTGCCATCCGAAGCTCGCCCGCGATCCTCGCGAGCGAAGGATGGAGCGGGAGACGGGGATCGAACCCGCGACCAACAGCTTGGAAGGCTGTGACTCTACCACTGAGTTACTCCCGCCTCGCATCTCCTTCTGTTCTGCTTCGACGCTTCGGCGCGGCGACCTCTGCTCGCGCCCTTGTGCCACGTCAACCGCCTTCGTCCCTGGCTTGCACAGCCGTAGCCTGCCTCGCTATCGCTCGGTCGGGCTTGCCATGAGCCGAGGCCCGCGTGCGATAGCTTCGGCAGTCGAGACTGGTGGCGAGGGAAGGACTCGAACCTTCGAAGCCACTAGGGCGACAGATTTACAGTCTGCTGCGTTTGACCGCTCCGCAACCTCGCCAGTTGTTGTTTGGAGTCTTCGACGTCGTGTTCGTGTTGATTCGCCCGATGGAGCTGGCGGAGGGATTTGAACCCCCGACCGGCTGATTACAAATCAGCTGCTCTACCGGACTGAGCTACGCCAGCCAGACAAATGTTGCACTGTAGCACAAGCTGTGCCACACACGCAACCTCTCGATTTGTCAAGTTGTTGCTGTTTGTTTCGAAATCGGCTAGCTCAGCCGTTAAACGCGTTAATCACCGGGCGCCGCTTTGACGCTCTCTCCTTTCGACGTTGGTAAACCCGTCGAGGTCTCCGCGCGAGATTCGCTCCTCTGAGGTCGATCGGACGATCGCTCCCCGGCTCGACGCCTCCGCTGGCCGCCCGATCGCTGCCGGACCGCCTCGAGATAGCACGATTCCAGCAGCGACCGAGACGTTCAGGCTCTGCACATGTCCCAGCATCGGAATCGACACGAGCCAGTCGCAGCGCTCGCGCACCAGCCGCCGTAAGCCGGCGCCTTCGGCCCCGACGACGAGGGCGGAAGGCAGCGTGAAATCAATTTGATCGTAGCGCGCATCCGCTTCGCTGGCGAGGCCGACGGTCCAGACACCCGCCTCTTTCAACGTCTCGAGAGCACGCGCGATATTGACGACCTCCGCAATCTTCGCGTGCGCGACGGCGCTCGGCCGACGCTTTCGCAGCCGCACCACCGAGCGCGGCTGCGTGACGCGATTGCCGCACCAATCCGTCCGCTCCCGCGGCATCCAACGTCCGCAGAATCGCACCGACGTTGTGCGGATCTTCAATGCCATCGAGGACGACGATCAGTGGTACGTCCGCGGCATCCGCAACGAGGTCCTCCACACTCCATGTGTCGCGCAGCCGGACCTCGGCCACCACGCCTTGATGCGCAGCGCCGGATGCTCTCGATCCAGATCGGACACGGTGAGCGGCGGACCGGAAGGCCCTGCGCCTCCGCAAGGCGAATCGCCTGGCTGACGCGCTGGTCCGCGCGCTGCGAGACGCGAAGCGACGTGACGCGCTCTTGCCCGAAGCGCTTCGAGGACCGGATTGATGCCGTAGATGAGCATTTTCTTAGTGCGGTCACCTACGCAAACTGGTCCAGGGCGCGAACGAAAGCGGCAGCACGCTCACGACAACCCAGGACCGGCGGGAGCCCAGCATCGGCGGGCAACTCGGCTCCGCGATCGATGGCCGGAATCAGAAGATCGAGTTCGGCGCCGGCCGGCATTCCGGTGAGCGCAACCCGAATGGGATGAAACAGATCTTTGCCCTTCTGACCCGTTCGTTTCTTGACCTCGTTCGCGACCGACCGGAATCGGTCACGATCGAGCCGTGGTGTTTGGGCCAGCTCTTCCGCGAGCGCGCGTACCACCAGACCGGCCTTTTCTTGATCCATCTCCGCACGCGTGGTCGGTTGACTCAACGTCTTCTCTGGAAGGTAACGAAAGACGGGGTCGAGCCGTTCGGGGATCTGGTCGAGTCTGTCCACCGAGCTTGTCGCGATGGCCATAATCGACGCGAGATAGGCAAGACCTGCAGCGTCCGGGCGCATCTCGAGGCCGGCCTTCTCGAAATAAGGCAGAGCGAGGTCTGCGACGCGAGCCGGATCCGCAATCTTCAAGTAGTGGCGGTTGGCCCACGGCAAGTTTCTCTTCATCGAAAACGCCGGGACTATGACCGACGCGATCGAGCGAGAAGCGCCGCGCAGAGCTCGTCCATCGGCACCAGCTCGGTATCGTCGCCACCGGACCGACCGGCCACAACGCGCGGAGACCACCCGATCAGGGCGAGGTAGTTGACCGGTGCCTCGGGCAGGTAGCCCTTCTCACGAAACTCCGCAACCGACGTGGCGCCGTGCCGCTTCGACAGCGGGCTGTGATCGGGCCCCATCACGAGCGCGAGGTGCGCAAACACAGGCGGCGTGAGCCCGAGCGCCTCGTAAAGCAGCAGCTGCCGCGGAGTATTCGAGATGTGATCCTCCCCGCGCACGACGTGCGTGATCTCCATGAGCGCATCGTCGATCACCACGGCGAAATTGTAGGTTGGTGTTCCATCGGCCCGGAGGATGACCGAATCTCCAATGACGTCGGCGTGGAACCGGACGTCACCTCGAACGACATCGTGAAACGTCACGTCTCGATTCTCCGGCACCCGGAAGCGAACCGCCGGACGCTCGCCATTCGAAATCCGACTGGCTGCTTCGTCTTTCGATATCCGCCTGGCAATCACAGGTGGAGCCGTGTTCCGCTTGGTCGCCGGCCGCACGCCTCGTTCTCCGGATGTGTCGGCGGGCAAAAACAGTGATGCGCGTGATCGGCCGCGAGCAGTTCCTTCGCAAACGATCCGTACAGGTGAAGCCGTTCGGATAACCGATAGGGTCCCCAGGCGCCGCCGATATCCGGTCCTTCGTCCCAGTCGAGGCCAAGCCATCGCAGGTCGCGCAGGATCGTCTCCTCGGACTGTCGCGTGGAACGCTCGGTGTCGCTATCCTCGATACGAGCTACGAACGACCCGCCTTGCCCGCGCGCCAACAGCCAGTTGAACAGCGCGGTGCGCGCATTCCCCACGTGCAGGTAACCGGTCGGACTTGGTGCGAATCTGACTCTCATGCCAATAGACGCTTCAACAACGCCACCGCGTGCACCGCGATAGCCTCACCGCGGCCGAGCTGCTCCAACACCCTCGTTGGTCTTGCCCTTGATGCTGATGCGGTTCTGCCGCAATGTCGAGCGCAGTCGCCAGGTTACCTCTCATCGCGTCCGCAAAAGGCTTCAACTTCGGTCGTTCGGCGATCACGACGACGTCGACGTTCGCGACAGCCCAACCACACTGGTCGATGATTGCCGCGGCACGGCGCAGGAGGTCCAAGCTGGACGCGCCAGCCCATACGGGGTCCGTATCGGGAAAATGGCCTCCAATGTCTCCCGCCCCCGCCGCACCGAGTACGCATCGGTCACGGCATGGCAAACGGCATCCGCGTCCGAATGGCCGAGGAGGCCCCGATCGTTCGGAATCGTGACGCCGCCGAGAATCAACGGCCGTCCTGCCACCAGCCTGTGGAGGTCGTACCTCCATACCGACCCGAATGTTCTGAGACTCGCCTCCCGCACGCCCCTCCGCAATCGCCTCGGCAACCTTCAAGTCATCCGGAACGGTGATCTTGATGTTCGACGCCTCGCCTTCCACCAGCCGGACGGCATGTCCGGCGCGTTCGGCCAGCGCCGCCTCGTCGGTCGCCGCTTCATTCAACGCCAGCGCGTCGCGCAGTACTCGCGCCGGAACGCTTGAGGAGTTTGCGCCAGGAAGATTGATTCGCGTGGCAGGGTTTCCTTCACCAGCGATCCGTCGTCGCTTTGAGCGAGCTTCACCGTGTCGCGAGCCGGCAGCGCCGCGAGTGCAGCGCCGGATTCGCTGGCCGCCGCAATGATGCGGCCGATCAGCTGGGCACTGACAAACGGACGCGCCGCATCATGAACCAGCACGACGTCCGCATGCGCGGCCACATGCTGGAACGCGCTGGCGACGGAATCCCGGCGCCGCGCTCCACCGGCGACGAGTCGCATAGGCTTGGCCGACTGTCGCAGATAGCCTGGAGGATCGCCGACGAGCTCGGAAGGCAGGGCGACAACGATTTCGTCAATGTCTGGATGGTGGAGAAACGCCGCCACGCTGCGCTCGAGAATAGGGCGGCCGCCGACGACGAGCAATTGCTTGAGACGGCTGCCGCCAAGACGCTCCACCGCGCCCGGCAGCAGCAATGATGGCTGAAACAAACATGGGGGAGGGGAAATTATATCGTGCTGGGTGCTCGGTGCTGAGTGCTCCGTGACCGGTGCTATGTGCTGGGTGCTGGGTGCTAGGTGCCAGGGTGCTGTGGGTGCTAGGTGCTGGGTGCTGGGCGCTGGGTGCTAGGTGCTGGGTGCTGGGGCGCAGGTGCTGGGTGCTATGAGGCGCGAGCCGAGTTGAACTGACGCGATTCGACGGTCGCGGCGACGATGTCGTGAACGCGGTCGGCCAGCATCTTCGCGTCGCTCGTCGTCGGCCCGTCGAGCGATGGCGGAACAATCGGATCGTGAATGACGAGCGTCACGTCTGCTGGCTCGGCACGCAGGCGTCCTTTCGGCATGACTTGACGCGTGCCGATCACCGCCAGCGGCACGATCGGCAGGCCTGCTTGGATCGCCAACAGAAAGCTTCCTGCCTTGAAGCGGGCAACATGACCGTCGGAGCTACGCGTCCCTTCGGCATAGATGATCAGCGACAGGCCCTCAGACACAAGGGCTCTCCACCGTCTCAGAATACCGGCCCGATCGGGATGCTTTCGATCGACGAACAGATGTCCTCCGCGCTTCAGGTGCCACCCGAGCACCGGAAACCGTGCCAACGACTCCTTGGCAATGATCCTGAGTTGAAACGGCAGCGTGCTGAAAATGACCGGGGTGTCGTAGTGGCTCTGGTGATTCGAGACGAAAATGTAGGTGGTGCCTGGAGTCAGACGTTCCAGTCCTTGCACCGCAACGCGAACGCGTGTGGTCTTGAGAATCAGCCACGACCAGGCACGTGCGCAGCCGTGCGCGAAATATCCGCGGCGGTCGATCACACTAGACAACAGCGACGCGGCTCCGAAAACGACCGTATAGAGGCTGATGCCGGGAATCAGGAAGAACACCGTTCGCCACCAGTGATAGGGAGGAATTCTCACACTAGGACTTCGGCACGTCGGCCGGCGGTTGAAACTCCTCTTCCGCATGCACGCGGAACTGCCGGAACCGGTCGTAGGTCGGCGACGCCGGCAATCACTTCATTGCCGTTCCAGAAGTCTTCACGCATCTGAACCGGCACCGCAATCTGAAAGCGCTCGTCGTATCGAAACAATGTGACGATCGAGTCGAGCTCGCTCCGTCAGAAGCTCCAGTGTCTTGGACGACCCGCCCGGTTGCGCCCTCAATCCACGAACGGCCTTTGACCGGAAGATCGCCGTCCAGGCACGTTGCTGGAGAAGCGTCGGCCGTGCGTCCTCCTTGAATTCGACAATCCAGACATCCCGGCCCAGCTCGGGGTCCGCACCTGGAAGCGAGAAATGAAATCGCGGCTGATAGTAGGCCCGAAGGCAGCCCAACGCCAGCAGAGGGTGTTGACCGCACGAGCGTCGCCGGCAAGGCTGTACCTCGCACCTTCGGAGGCAACTCTTTCGGCGAGCTTGACCGCAGCATCAAGAGGCTGAAGAAAGAGCTTCGTCAACCGTTCCTCGCGGTCTCGGACCGGTTCTCCATTGACCGCAAATACATCCCGAAAGGCGCACATCCAACGTTTGTCGGGCGATTGAACCAGCAAGAAGTCCGGAGGTGAGCTCGACATGACGTGGCAACCCGCCGGCGGGCACGCTGGAACGCGCGGCTGGCCGCGCCGGCGAGAGAGGGGAAATGTCTTGGAATCCTGGACGCACTTCTCCTCGGCAACGACATTCGCAAAACGATCCACGAAGAGTCGGAGGTACTCTGCTGCTCGGGCGACGATCTCTTCGGTCCTCATGCGTTGGGCCGAGACGCCCGAGCTCGCAACGGTTGCTACTGCCACGACGAGGAGCGTGCATCGCAGCTTCATTCCGCCATCCAATACTCCAGGGGCTTACAGCAAGGCGTCGAGCGCCTCGCCTACCGTCCTGACGCCCACCAGTTCGCAGGGTCCTGACCGTCCGACCGCTCGGCCGAACCGACCTTCGCGGCTCGCTCGTTCAGCGCTTCTTCGATGCGCGCATCGATGTTGGCCTCCGGCATCACGCAGCGGCGGAATCCCATCTGCGCTGCCTCGCGCACGCGCAGTGGCGCTTGCGGGATGCCGCGGATCTCGCCGGCGAGACCGACTCGCCAAAGACGGCGGTGCTGGACGAGACGACGCGATTGCGAACGCTCGACGCAATCGCAGCCAGCACGCCGAGGTCGGCCGCCGGTTCGTCTACGGTCATCCCGCCCGCCACGTTCACGAACACGTCGTCTCCCAGCAAGGTTGAGGCCCGCACGCTTTTCAAGAACCGCGAGCAGGAGGGAAAGCCGCTGCTGGTCCAGACCGCTGGCCATCCGACGAGCGTTTCCGTAGGTGCTCGAGCTGACGAGCGCCTGAACCTCGACCAGAATCGGGCGCGATCCTTCGACGGAACACAAGACCGCCGACCCGGGTGCATCCTACCGGACGTTCCGCGCAGAAACATCTTCGAAGGATTGGGAACGGGCAGCAGTCCCGATGAGGTCATCTCGAACACACCGAGCTCGCTGACCGCCCCGAAGCGGTTCTTCGACGGCGCGGACGACACGATGGGAGTGGTGCCGCTCGCCTTCGAAGTAGAGGACCGTATCGACGACGTGCTCGAGCGCCTTCGGCCCGGCCAGGCTCCCGTCTTTCGTCACGTGTCCCACTATGAATGTAGGAACGTCCTGGCCTTTCGCCGCGAACAGCAGCTGAGTGGCGGCTTCGCGGACTTGTCCGATGCTGCCAGGTGGTGACTGGAACTTGAGGAGTAGATCGTCTGCACCGAATCGACGATCACCACCATCGGCTTGACTCGGGCGCGATTTCCTCGAGAATTCGCTCGAGACAGGTCTCGGCCAGGAGATAGAGGGGCGCGTCGCCAACGGCCAACCGCTCGCCGCGCGACTTGATCTGATGTTCCGACTCCTCACCGGAGCTGTACAGGACGGGACCGATGCTGCGCGCCATGCCCACCGCTGCCTGCAGGAGCAGCGTGGACTTCCCGATACCGGGCTCGCCGCCGAGCAGGACGAGCGACCCCGGCACGACTCCTCCGCCAGCACTCGATCGAATTCCCCTATCCCGGTTGACAGGCGGGCGCTGTCGGCGATTTCGATCTCGAGTAGAGACGGGCGGACGCGGATCGGCCAACACCCGCATAGCGACTGGGGACCGCCACCGCCTCCCGCGATTGCACGCGCTCTTCGACAAAAGAATTCCAGGATCCGCAATCGGCGCATCGGCCCAGCCACTTGGGCGACTGCGAGCCGCACTCCTGGCAGACGAAAACCGTTTTCGGGGGTTTCATGAGACTCGAAGGCGAGGCCCTTCGCCGCGCCTTCCTGCCTTCGCTCTTCCACCGCTAAGTGTAGACCCGTTCTATGCGACTTCCGATCCGGCACACGATCTCCCATGGAATGGTGCCGACGACAGCGGCCATCTCACGGGCGTCAGTACGATCCACGTCACCGGATGGCAGTTTCTGCGAGCCGATGATAACCACCTCGTCGCCCGGCGACACGTCAAGGCCGGTGACGTCGGCCATCAGCATGTCCATACAGACCGATCCGACCACGAGCGCACGACGGCCCCGAATCAGGACGGCGCCCCGGCCTTCCAGGCGGGTGTCCAGTCCGTCCGCATACCCGGCCGGAACGATGGCAATCGTTCTTGGCTGATCGGCGACGAACCTCACACCGTAGCCGACTCCTTCGCCGGGTCGAATCCCCTTCACAGCGACGACCTTGCTGCGAAGCGTCATCGCGGGCGCAAGTGGAATCGTGGTTGCGAGCGGTGGTGGCACGATCCCGCACAGCAACAGACCCGGGCGGACGCGGTCGCACCACACGCGTGAATCCCGGAGAAACGCCGCGCTGTTGCAGCCATGGCGGTAGCGTGGCCTGCCGCCCAGCGAGTCGATCTGCGAGAGCGCCCGCTCGAATCGCACCCGCTGCTCGTCGAAGAGCCGCGACTCGGGATCGTCGGCTGTGGCAAAGTGCGTGTAAACGGCTTCGAGCTCCGAGATGATCGCTGGCCAGAAGCTCCGGCAGCGTCCGGGCAAGGTTGTCGTGCCGGAAACCCAATCGATTCATCCCGGTATCGATCTTGAGGTGATATCGAATGCGCTGCCGATAACGCTGGGCGGCGGCCTGAACGGCGACGCGCCGCACCGGGCGTCGAGATCGTCGGCGTCAGACGACAGTCGAAAAGGCCATCCAGGTCGCTGACGCTCAACGCTCCAAAGATGAGGATCTGGGCCTTCACGCCTGCCGCGCGCAAAGCCGCGCCTCTTCGATATCGGCGCACGCCAACAGATCGGCGCCGGCGTCCTCCAGCGCGCGCCCTACCTGACCGGCGCCGTGGCCGTACGCGTTCGCTTTGACAACCGCGATGATGCCGGGAGTGGCGGCGGACGCTTCCTGCGCGAGGTGCTGTGCGATCGCCCGGAAGTTGGCTTTGATCGCGCCCAAATCGATAGCGCGCGACAGTCGGACGAATCATGGTGAAATACGGAATTTGAGAATTTGAGGATTTGAGAATCTGAGTGATTTCCATCTAGTCTAAGACTCTCGAGCTTCATAGATTCTCAAATCCTCAAATCCTCAAATCTGCAACGGTCATTGGTTTCCAACCGCGAGGTTCTCGAACCTCGTGAACTCGCGAATGAACGCGAGCTTGACGACCCCGGTGGGCCCATTGCGCTGCTTGCCGATAATCAACTCCGCGACGCCTTCGTTCTCGGGAGGCGGCTGGCTTTTGTCCAGATACAGGTCCTCCCGGTAAATAAAGACGACGACATCGGCGTCCTGCTCGAGAGCGCCCGACTCGCGCAAGTCCGAAAGCTGCGGCCGATGGTCGGAGCGTGATTCCGGCGCCCGACTGAGCTGCGACAACACCACCACGGGCACGTTCAGCTCCTTGGCCAGTCCTTTCAGCGACCGCGAGATCGACGCCAGCTCCAGCGTCCGGTTTTCGAATCGACCGCGGCCTTGCATCAGCTGGATGTAATCGACAATGACGAGGTCCAGCGAGTGCTCCGCCGCCAGCCGCCGGCACTTGGCGCGCATTTCGAGCACGCCGATCGACGGGGTATCGTCGATGAAGATCTTGGTCTTCGCTGAGCGTTCCGATCGCCTGCGACAGCCGGCCCCAGTCGCGCTCTCCCAGAAATCCGCCGGCGCAGGCGGTGCGCATCGATCCGGGCCTCGGCGGTGAGCAGGCGCAAGAAGAGCTGTTCCTTCGACATCTCCAGGCTGAAGATGCCCACCGTCCGGGCGGTCTTGGTGCCGACGTGCTGCGCGATATTGAGCACCAGGCTGGTCTTCCCCATCGACGGGCGCGCCGCCACGATGATGAGGTCGGCGGCCTGAAACCCCGACGTCATCTCGTCGAGATCGGTGAAGCCCGTCGGGACGCCGGTGATGAGCTCCTTGCGCGCATGGAGCTTCTCGATCGTGTCGAGGCTCGAATGAGCCAGATCCCGCATCGAGACGAACCCGTCGCGGACCTTGTCGTCCGCGATCGCGAAAATGGCGTGTTCGGCCTGGTCGAGGATGACATCGGCCTCCTGCTCGGCCTCGTAGGCGGTCGCCAGAATCTTGTTGGCCGAGAAGATCAGGTGCCGGAGCGTCGACTTCTCTTTGATGATCCGCGCATAGTGCTCGACGTTCGTGGAACGCGGCACACCATCGACGAGCGCGGCGATGTAGGCTGGCCCGCCGACCTCGTCGAGATCGCCCGATCGCCCGAGTCTCCTCTTTGAGCGTCACGAGATCGATCGCATCACCCCGCTCCACGAGCTTCACCATCTTGTCGAAGATCCGACGGTGCGCGTCGCGGTAGAAGTCGTGCGAGTCGATGACCTCGGCCGCAAGGTTGAAGCGCGTCGTTGTGAAGAAGGATTGCGCCGAGAACCGAACGCTCGGCCTCCAGGTTGTGCGGGAGTGTGCGTTCGGCAACGGCGACGTCGGCCATAGGCTCAGCGACTTGAGAAGTCTGAAGTCTACTCGTCCTTCCGCAACCACCGCGAACCTTCACCGTCGCGATCACCTCGCGCTGCAGCTTGATGGGAAGATCGAAGTCGCCGAGCTTCTTGATCGGATCGGCCAATTGAATCTTGCGCCGGTCGATGTCGAAGCCTTTCGCCGTCAACGCCTCGGCGACGTCGGCCGTCGTGACCGATCCGTAGAGCGCCTCGGTCTCGCCGACTTTCCGCGCGATGACGACCTCGAGGTTCGCCATGCGGTCGGCAATCGCCTCGGCCACCTTCTTCTCTTCGGCTTCCTGAGCCTCGAGCTTGGCGCGCTCCCGCTCGATCTGTTTCTTGTTGCCCTCGGTCGCCAGCAGCGCCAGCTTGCGCGGCAGAAGATAGTTCCGGGCGTAGCCGTCGGCGACCTTAACGATCTCGCCGCGGCGACCGAGGTGCTCGACATGTTCTCGGAGAATCACTTCCATGATAGCTCTTCATCGAGACTGCAGGAGTGCAGACTTGCAGGCCGGTGCACGGTTCGAAATCTGACCAATCCAATGCCAGCAACCTGCAATCCTGCCAACATGCAATTTCAGCGTCCGGGGAGTGGCAATCAACGCAATCTGCCGGGCGCGCTTGATCGCCATCTTGCAGCTTGCGCTGGTGCATCGCGCAGGTGCCCGAGATCCGCCGCGGCAGGATCTTGCCCCGCTCCGGCACGAACGGTCCGAGCAGCTTCACGTCCTTGTAGTTGATGTCGTCGATCTTGTCCGCGCAGAACTTGCAGACCTTGCGCCGGCGGAACATCGGCCGGCGTTGTCCCTGAGCTTTGTCGCCGGCCTTCTTGTCGCCCGGCCGCGGCCGCGGCCGCCGCCGCCGCCGCCCGAACGTCCTTGTCCAAATGATGCATCCTAAGCCTCCATCCCTTCGTAGTGATCGTCGTCGTCAGTATCGAGCTCGCCCGCGGACCCGGCCCTCACCGGGTTGCCGCTGTGGCGGGAGGCCGCGCTTCACGCGGCGGCGCTGCAGACTCGGTCTGACGCTTCGTGCGGGTGCGTTCGACCACCTTCTTCTCTTCGTCGACGCGCACGATCAGATGGCGCACGACCTGATCCATCACCTTGAGCCGGCGATCCAACTCTTTCACTAGCTCGCCCGGTGCCGTTGATGACTTCGAGGACGTAGACGCCTTCCTTTGTGGCGGCCGATCTCGTAAGCCAGCTTGCGGCGTCCCCAGTTGTCCGTCTTCTCGATCTGGCCGTTCATCCGCGACACGATCGCCTCGACCTGCTGGTGCAGCTTCGGTCATCTGTTGTTCGGTGGTGTCGGGAGGAAGAATGTAAACGAGCTCGCATTGACGACCTGCCATATTTGCTCCTTCTGGATACACGCCTGGTCACTCAACCCGGCACCAGCATGCAGCCACCACTTCGGTGGCAAGGCGCGCGCTAATGCGCGCTATTCGGTTGTCGCGGGATCGCCGCCGTTGAATCCGTTCATCACTGCGGCGATCCCCGACGTGATGAACGTTTCCGCCGCATCGGCCGCGCGCTGAATCATCCGGTCGACTTCCGGTTCCTCAGCAGCGTCGAACCGCGAGAGCACATGATCGGCGAGATCCCGCCGCGGCGTCCTGCCGTTCGCCGCATCGAGCCTTCCGGTCCGCGCCTGATCCCGACGCGCAGTCGTGAGAACCCTCGCCAAGGTGCGCGATCACCGACTTCGCCGTTGTGACCTCCCGCCGATCCGCGCGCGCACGCGCGCAGCTTCCTCCAACGGCAACTGCGCTTCATCGACAACGATCAACAGGTCGGAGGGTTCGATCTTGTAGTAACGAACCAGTTCCGCCACGGCCTGGCCGCTTTCGTTCATGAACGTCAGCGAGCAATACGTAACTGAACGAAGTACA
>ERZ1370068.1408-contig-1130_pt1 | contig 16615 bp, 29 predicted proteins | sample MGYA00561227_ERZ1370068 | MGnify/ENA primary metagenome ERZ1370068 (study PRJEB38410, sample SAMEA6850437) | metagenome | study: Metagenomic assessment of the ecological functions of the soil: analysis of the soil microbiota associated with the...
GGAGCCGCGTGCCTCACGTCAACTTTACTCACCCACCGACGCGCCCCGTGCCCGCTTCGAGCTCCGGCGCTCGGTCGTCACGAGGCACCGCTGCCCTCCGGGGAACAGGCTTCGCCCCCGCCGGATTGGGCCCGAACTTCTACACAGCCCATCGGCCGTCGTCGTACACGGACCGGAACAGATCCGGCACGCGGGAGAGCTGAGGCTTGAGGCGCGCGTAGTACATCGGGTCGAGTATCACGTGCGTCGCTCCCAGTCGCGCGAGCCAGTCTGCCCGCTCCTGAGATCGATTCGGCCTCGTTGAAGAACGGACTGGCTCGATGATCGCGGAGCACCTGATTCACCCAATCGGAGTACACCGGGTTCAAGGCACGCATGTCGCTGATCCCGATGCGACTCGGCAAACCCGAGTACACGTGCTAGAGGTGATGAACATGGACGGGAGCATAGACGTTAAAGGCATTGGCGACCACGACCGCCTGAGGATCCAGAGACGTCGCCTGCCCACTTGGCGAGAGCGTATGGCACCGGGCAAGACTCCCCGTGGCCGGAAGTGTCAGATAGGACCCGTTGGGCGTATTCACGGCCAACCCCACCTTTTCAGTGGCGATGCATCTGGCAGACTCTCGAACAGGGCCCTGGGTGTCAGGACGACCTGATGCGAGATCGGGGAACACGCGTGACACCGGTGTGCGTGGAGCCGATGGACCAAGCGCCACTCCGGGCGAGATGCCGTCCACAGCGCGAGAGGACAACCAAGAGCGCGAAGGTCCACTTCCAGATCGGTCGGGGCGATTCCGGGAGCAGCCGGTCGGCCCAAACTCCTGCCATCGGAGAGCGCAGCGATGTCAGAGCCAGGATGTATAGCGCCACTACCGGAACAAAGTACACGTCCCGATGCTTCCCGAAGAACTCCGCGCTTCGGGACAAAATCACAACCAGACACGCGGAGGCCAGCGCCGTCGAGGCCAGCGCAATCGTCGCCTCTGGATGCGAGCCAAGTTGACGGCACAGCGCATACAGAGTGAGGCCCGCCAAGAGATACGTGAAGATTGCGAGATTCCGAAGCGGGAAGACCAGGATCTCCCAGTGGGTAACGTAGGCGAATGGCAGGCTGAGCAACGGCAGCCGGATCACGAGGAGGTGACGACGATGCTGATGCCCACCATCAGCATGAGTGCCTTCCTGCGAAGCGCTACCCATACCAGCGGGCCCATGGCAAGGATCAACGGGTGCCAGCCAAAAAAGATCCACTGAAACTCTGAGACGAAGCGCACGGGACGGGAAAACCAGCGCCGCCAGTGTCAGGCTCCGCGCCGTTGCCAGCAGCTCGGCCCGAAAGGCTGCCACCATCGGGGCAATGAGGACCGCAGCCCGGCGGTGAAACCAGAGATAGGCCACCGTGACCACCACCGATCCTACGATGAGCGTGACAGTACGCACCAGGTAGACGCGGTCTCGCCGGTAGAGGAGAAGCCCGGCGAAGAAGCAGCCAAGGTAGACGAGGAACTGCACGATCCCGCGAATCTGGACCATCGCGACCATCGTTCGCCATCGCCAGGGTGGCGCCAAGGAAGAAGCCGGCCTCACGGCGACCTTCACCTTGCAGGCAGTAGCAGGCGAGGAGCATGAGACCGGAGGCAGGAGGACATTCATGGCAACGTCGGAGGGATGGCTGAGGGGTGCCAGTTGTCCCCAGTCGATACCGGGAGCGTCGGCGAATCCGCCTCCAAGCACGAAGACCGCCGCTGTCAGCCCGGTCAGAAAGCCCAGTAGACTCGACTCAAAGATTCGCCGGGCCAGCAGGTAGACAAAGAGCAGGGCCGCGAACCCCCAGAAGAACCGCATCTTGTGGTAGACGAACAACGCATCGAGCCCGCCGAGGCCGCTGATAAGGGCCATAACGAAATGGGTGCCGGGGAACGGGTACGTATAGACCAGGTTAGGAACATGATAGAAGTCATCGATCGCGGGATGCGGCATCGCGGCCAGGCGACGCACCATGCCGGCATGGCTTTGGTTGTCGTAGCCGAGAAATGGCGCGCCCTTCAGGTAGAGGAGCGATCGCAACCGCCAAGAGCAGCAGTCCGAGACGAGGCCTCTCGCCTGTCAAGCTCTGAGCGCCCATTCGACTCCGCGCCAGTCTCGCACCAGAAGTGCCGCTACAGCGGCGGCCGCACTGGCCCCAGCCCAGAGCGTGGACGATCACGGCCACCGACACGTGGAGGCCAAGGCTGAGCATGCTGATCGCTTGAACGGCGGGTAGACTGAGGCGCGATCCCTACTCCCTGCCACCTCGAGCAGAGTAAACCGCGCGCGCGGCCATGCGGCCAGCATCAGCAGGGAACCCGGGCACGAGTCCAATCGCAAGGGCGGGGAGAACCAGCTTGATTGCCGCCAGCGCTCCGTGCTCGGCGGAAGGAAGCGGCTGCCCAACGCCCCCAACGAGAGCGCCAGCAGCCCGAGCTCGATGCGGCGTGCTGGCACCGCGAAAGCCGACCGACCAACGGAATCGACCGCCCTCATGCGATATCTGAGTGGGAGTCGGTAAGGGCTGTGCGGGGCGGGTTCACACCGGCCGATACTCTCCGCGTATCGCCGCAAACGAACAAGATGTTCCTCGGCCCGGCTCGGCAACACTCAGCCCGGAGTATTGCACCAGCGTCCTACTACGCCTCGCATAGATCCGAATCAGCTTGCCGAGATCCTCCAATTTGTAGTGCTCGTCGAGTCGATGAGGGTTCCCTCCATCGCCCGGGCCATAGAGCAGGCATGGAATCGCCCGCCGCCGCGAAGTGCCGCAGGTCGGAGGTGCCCGTGGACGGCCCCACCTCGATTGCTCTCACGCCGGCTTCGCTCGCACATTCCTTGAGAACCTCTCGATGGACACGGAATCCGCCAGGACGGGCTCGGCGGCAAAGCCCTCCCAATCGAAGCGGATCAGGCCCCTCAAGGCCCCACGTCGCAAGAAAAGGTCTCGGCCGACTCAGTCAAGAACTCCCTCATGGTCGCCAACGTGAACGGTGGAGGTGGAAGGTCACATAGAACCGCGCACTCGCCAAGTCGGGAACCGTGAGTTGCCGGCCTACGCTCTGATCTCCTGCAGGAAATCTGAAACGGGCTCGGAAACTGCATCCAGAGATCGCTGCGGTCCTTGTTGAGCGCGAAAACGATTTCTCGCAGATGAAGCGATGTCGGGCGTGCGAGCATTTCGGCAGCATTAACCCCCACGTGCGACACTCCCACCGAGGCAGGCTTGCCCTTCATGACGAGGCCGAATTCCAGGTTTCCCGCGTGCTGATTGATGGCTCGATTCAAGCGAGTGCCGTCGATGATGAAGGCGGCGTCGGCCCGAAGCCCTTCCTTCAAGCAAAGGAGAGTGCCGTTCCCCGTCGTCTCGTCTTCGAGCACGAACTGGCACGTGAGATCCCCGAGGGGAAGCGGAAGCTCCTTGATGAGCTCGGAGCAAGGCCAGCGCGGGCTGTCACACCGGCCTTGTCGTCGAGCGCACCGCGGCCATATATGACTCCGGCCTCCTCGTCGATGTGTCCAGAATAGGGAGAATGAGTCCAGTCCGCGGCATCGCCTTCGGGCACGATGTCGAGGTGAGTGCTGAGAACGAGCGACCGACCCCCTCCGACTCCCGGAATCTGAGCCAGCAGGGCTATGGCGGTCCGGGGCGGCGCTGGAACGGCGGCTGCGCCGCCACGTCGTCCTTGAGCCGGTGCGAGTGATGCGGAACACGCCGTACGGTAACACCAAGGCCCTCCACGTATGCGACGACTCGGTCAACCATTGCGTGCTCCGACTCGAACGTGCTCGGAATGCGGACAAGTTCCTGAAGCAATTTGCGCCAGCGCGGCTCCCGGGAATGGATAAAATGCCGCAGCTCTCGATTTGAGACAACGCCGCTCATGTCCAGGTTCCGTCATTCATGCCGGAGACGCGCAGCGCACGAATCGCGTCGTGATCCACCGGACCCTTCAGCAAGCGCCGATCTCCTCTGCGTCGCCGTGGACACCCACCTTACTTAGACCTGCTGCCCGGCAACGGTTTCGCCACACAGTGACGCAGGATACTCAGAGATCGACACGCCGGCATGCGGACACTCGGAAGACATCACCGCAGCATTCCTAGTGCGTGCGGCCTCTCATGTTCTCGGCTCGCCTTCGCGATTGATGACACTGATGAGAAGGCTGCGTCAAGATCCGATCGCGGCTACGATGCCGTCCGTGGTCTTGTCGGACTCCTCCCTCCGTACCTGGGGAGTTCCCTTTCGCGCCAGTTTCCGTTAGAATTCCTGCACTGTCGTCCATCATGCCTACTCCAGATGCTCCCGAGCCCGGAACTGTGATCCTCAAGCCGCCAAGTCTCGCGCGCGTTCGAAACTGAACTGGCGCGCCAGTTCCCTTACCTCGCGCGGGTCGTTGACAAGAGGCTGGAAGCCTTCGGCGCCCCTGGGCGGATGACTTTGGCCGGGAACTGGACGCCGTCTTTCGCGGACAGCCCGAGCGACTTGCCCGAGCCACACGCGGCTATGCCATGTTTTCCTCGACGCCATGAGACTTCAGGAAGAAGTTCGAAAAGACCCGGCGCTACTGAGGCCAAGACCTATGAACAGGCTGCTCGGGAGGTGTATCAGAATCAGGAGTACATGCGCGATCTCTATCTTCCCGGGATTCTCCTGTCGCACTATCTGTGGCCGCACCATCTCATCGGCAACTGCAATTCTTTCGTCGGTCATACGTGCCGTTGGCCATAGCCATGGGCGCGAGTCTGTTCTACGACATCGGGATTGGAACGGGCTTCTATTCACGGCAGATGCTCTCGTCTGTTCCCGGACTTCGGGGCGTCGGATACGATATCAGCCCACATTCCATCGCCTTTGCGCAGGCCCCTCATCTTGGCCTGGGGCCACGGCCTCGCGATGCGCGATTCGCCGGCAGGATGATCGTGGCGATGCCAGTTGACACACCCGCACCCTGCGTGATTTCTGTTGAGGTACTCGAGCACCTCGAGGATCCGCTGACATTTCTCAAGGCCCTCGCCGGAATGTTGAGCGCCGGCGGTGTCGGTTTCATCACGGCCGCCCTGACCGCCCCGAACGCCGATCACATCTACCTCTACAGCGACGTGAGCGAGGTGATCTCTCAGTTGGACGAAGCGGGTCTTCGTACGTGACCTCTTCCAAGAAGAGATTGCTTACGAACCCAAAGCTGATGAACCGAGTCCCACGCGTGGCAGCGTTCATCGTGCGCCACAAATCGGCCTGAGCACCAGACACGGCTTCACTGTCTGCCGTCGAACGGCTGACCCCGATCTTCCGCGACGTGCTTTCGGCGACGCCGCCCTCGTCGTGACCCCGGAGCTCAACGCGGACGACGTACCGGCCTGGGACTCCTCGAACCATATCAACTCTCATCGTCGCCATACGAGACCGAGTTCGGGTTCGAGTTCACCGCTGACGAGTTGGGCTCTATGACCAAGGTCGGTGATCTTCTGGCCATTCTGGTTCGACGCGGTCTCGACACTGCCTTCTCCTTGACGATGCCCGCCGCGGCGCTCACTTTCGGCGACCTCGAGGTGGGCCAGCGGTCCCGCCTCACCATCTCTTTCACCGAAGCGTCCGTCGATGCTTTCATGATGCTCACTGGCGACCGCGCCCCCATTCACTCGGATCGTCGCGTACGCCCGGGCCATGGGCTATCCGGAGAGGATCGTCCACGGCATGTGCGTGGCATCGCATTTCTCGACGATCCTGGGCATCCACCTCCCCGGGCCAGAGCACGGTCATTCATTCCGTGCAGCTGTCGTTCGCCAAGCCGATCTTCATCGGACAAACGGTCAACTATATCCGTTGACGTGGCACGCCTCTTCGCATCGGTTCAGGTGGTTCAGCTCGATCTTCACGTGGAAGCGGAGTCCGGGGGATCAGCTCGTCCGGGGTCAGGCGCAATGTGGGTTCCGGAAGGTCCCGCGAGCGACGCGGCAGCCCTCACCGCCACGCGCCAGATTCGCACGCTTCGGGAGCTACAGAGCGCCGTCGCCCAGCTCGAGGCTTTTCCGACTCATCTCTTCGCGGCATCGCGGAGTTCCCTGCCCGCGTCGCGATTTTGGGGAATTTCAGCACACAGTTCGTCGCGGGCTCAACGCGTCTCGCCCTCCTTCATCGGTCGGTGCTCGCGGATATCTTCGAAGCCCTTCGACCAGTGGGAGCGGCCCCTCCTCGATCCGGATTCGGAGCTTTTTGATTTTGCCCGGATGTCACTTTGCTGCTCCTCACCAGCCTGGATGCTGCCTCGAACCTGACGCCCGGGTCGAGAGCGCCGTGCGCAAAGCCCAGACCACGAGGCTTGAAACGCATCGTCGTCGTACGGACCGAGCCACATGCCCAGGACCTCTCGCTCGCACCGGTCGCGGCGATGGTCTCCCCGTCGGCCTGGTTCGCTGAGAGGTTCTGGCTGACCGCCAAGCTGCCCCTTCCATCCGGATCACACGGGACCGGTGGTCCGGCTCCTCGTCCGGTATTGTGCGCAAGCTACATCTCGCTTCTCGTGAAAGTGGTCGTCACGGATCTGGATCAGGTTCTCTGGGGAGGGGTGGTCGGCGAGCTGGGGCCGGACGGGATCGAACTGGCCGAAGACAGGCACCTCCGCCTCCAGCGATTCCTGCCGCGGCCTCCGCGACCGTGGTGTCTTGCTCGCCGTGCAGCAGCGCGAACAACGAAGCGGGATGCGCTGGAGCCGTTCAGGGTACGGCCCGACATGGTCTTGCGGCGGAGCGATTTTTCCGTGTTTGTCGCCAACTGGGAACCAAAGCCGGTGCACCTCCAGCGGATCGCGGCTGAGTCTCAACATCGGCCTCCAGAACATCTGCTTCCTCGACGACTCTCGCTTCGAGCGAGACCGTGTGCATGCCGTGCTTCCGGAAGTGATCGTGCCCGAGCTCCCGAGGGAGCACGAGCACATCGTCCCATTCCCGGAAGCCAGCGGTCATCTCGCGGTGCCCGTCACTACAGAGGAGGATGCGCGTCGCGCGGAACTCGTCGGGCTGGAAGCGATTCGCACCGCTCACCGCGATCGCACGGGCACGCTCGAGGAATACTACCGCAGCCTGGGCTTGATCCTTCTCCGTGCCGGCGCATGAAGGTGTGATGGATCGGGTGATTCAACTCATCCACAAGACCAATCAGTTCAACGTGACGTCCCGTCGTCACGACCGCGCCACGGTGGAAGCGTGGATCGCCGATCCTTCTGTGTACTGTACTGTGTTTGACTTGGTCGATCGATATGGCCCGTACGGTCTCATAGGGGTGCTGATCGCAGTCCCCGCCGGCGCCGGCTACGTCGTCGATACGTGGCTGCTGTCGTGCCGCGCCATGGGCCGGACCGTGGAGCGAGGCATGTTCGCTCACCTGGCGGGGTGGCTACAGGGACGGGGTGTCAAGATCCCTCGAGGGTGAGTACGTTCCAACCAGGAAAAATGCCCCCGTCAAGGACCTCTTCCCGTCGCTCGGGTTTGAGCCGTCGGACGACACAGGCCAGTCGGTTTGTCTGGTCGGTGGCTCCGCTCAGCGCGGGGTGGAATGCCTACGTGACGGTAGAAGCGGACGACGAATCGTGAGCCAATCGTTGCGTCGAGCGGAGGAACGTGATCTGGCCAATGGGTCGAGGCCGCCTGCGCCTTGATCGCTCGGCTCCTTCACAAGCTTCTCTCCCGAACCGGCGGAACGTCAGCGCCGCTTCTCTACGTTCACTCGTCTTTCGACTGGATGCACGCGACGAGCACCACTCCAGGGAAATCACCCGGGCGCTCCAGGATCTGATCGGTTCGGAGGGTACCCTAGCGATGCCCTCTGTTTCCCCGCCGGCGCGATATCGATGCATATATGGTGGCCATCCCCGTATTTTCGATGTGCGACGCACGCCAACGCAGGCCGGCCTCATCGCGGAACAGTTCCGGCGCATGCCTGGCACGCCCGGAGCTTGCAACCCGTGGGCTTCGGCGGCGGCGCGCGGCCCTCTCGCGGACTGGATCGTCGGCGGCACCACCAAAGGGACGTGAATCCTTTCGACCGGACTCGCCATTCGTGCGCATGGTCGATCGGGATGTCATCGTCCTCGGGCTGGGAGTGTCTCTAATACGCTGAGCTTCATTCACGTGCTCGACGATGAGCTTCGGGATCGCCTCCCGTTTCCACTCTATGCCCCGCACCATCGGATCGGCTACGTCATAGAACACCCAGGGCGAGACGCACACCGTGCCGACGCTCGCCCTTCGATTCGGAAATCATCGATCACATCAAGCCCTCCGAAGCCATTGCCGAACCCGGAGCACCGCCGGCGCTCATTCACATTGAACAGGCGGGACAGGCCCAGGTCTTCAGCCTCGGGCACGTCCCTTCCTGACTCGCTGCCGCGAACCTGGCCGACTCCGCGCTGGCCAAGGCGCAACGTGCCTCGTGGCATCGGGAGATCCCTCGGTCCTAGACGACGGCCCGATCTCTCCGCGTAGCGAATCAGGGCTCGACGGTACATCTCGAGTCTCTGAAATATTTGAAAGTGGAATCGAAAGCCGGAGGACCTCTTCCTCCAGCAAGAACGGCTCGCTCACCCGCCAGATCTGCCGCCGGGGATCCCTCTTCCGGCTCAGCCTGAAGCGCCAGCCCCAGCGGAACCAGTGCGTCAATAGTGTCATGCACCGAGCGCAGGATCGAGCGGAGCGTGCGTGCCTTTGGTCCTCGCCCGCCGTCCGCGGAGATAAAGGTAATCGGGACTTCCAGGAACCGGCATCCCCGGGCAAGCATCTCCGCCATCATCTCCGGCGCCAGGAACGAGCTCTCGCCGTCGAGGGAAAGGCTTTGCAGCGCGGCCGTCGGATAGAACTGGATGTTCTGGAAGTCGTGGAAGTCCATCTTGTAGAGAATTCGGAGCAGATAGTAGTTCGCCAGCGATACGCATGGCTTTTCGGAAGTTGTCGGAACGTGTTCTCACTCGGTAGACCGAGCGGATCACAGGAAGGTAGCTCAGGAGCCGGATCGGCACCGGGCGCACCCCGTAACAACGTCGAAGTATTTCAGAAGCTCGAGGAACAGGCGGAGTTCCGGTCAAATCGTGAGGACCAATCTACTGTCTGCCAAAACACAAACTCCTTCTTGGCCGCCGCCAAGCGCGCGCTTGAAGGAGAATCCTCGATATTCATGTTGCGCTCGTTAGTTACCCTCAGGCGAACCTGCGCTCGGCACTGGCGTGGAACCGAGCGATCTCGTTCGTCCTGTCGATGCTGCCGTCGTCCACCAGGATCAGTTCCGTAATCGCTGGCCGCTTCCTCCAGGGCGGCCATTGCTTTCTCCAGGAATTCACCGACGAGGGCTTCCTCGTTGTAGGCCCAGGCAACGCATCGAGACAGAGCGGTCGAAACGGTCCGTCACGATGATCAGGTCCCTTGTGGGAGCGAGTGGCTCAACGGGCGCCGGGCACGAGGGACCCAGAAACCGTCAGCCACGGTCGACACGTGCTCGGTCGGAATGCCGGGATAGAACGGCAACGAGACAGTCGCGTCGCCGATGCGCTCGGCCATGGGGAAGGCACCCGGCTTGAACCCGAAGCGCTCGCGGAAATACGTCAGGAGTGTGGATGGCGCGGTAGTTGACAACGGTCGGGATGCCGCGCTGCCTGGAGCCCGGCCACGACCTCGTCACGACGGCCGTTCACGATCCAGACAGGGAAGAGGTGGTGAGCGTGCTTGACGCCGGGCAGCAGTCTGCGGCCACGTCAGCCCGGGCACCTCGGCCAGGAGCTCCTGGTAGCGGCGCGCCACCTCCTCGCGCTTCTTCCACGTGGCGTCGAGGCGGTCGAGCTGCGGTAGGAGGAGAGCCGCGTGGATATTGTCCATGTTGTACTTCCACCCGAGTGTCACCATGTCCCAGTGCTGATAGCCCTCTCGCGAGCGGTCATACGCCGTCTTGGTCATGCCGTGCAGACGCAGCAGGCGCATGCGCTCGGCCAGCGCCGTGTCGTTGCAGACAGATGGCACCCCCCTCACCGCAGGTCAGGTTCTTGGTCGCGTAGAATGAGGAGACATGCGGTGTCCGAGAGCTGCCCTGGCCGGACGCCGTCGCGCGTCCCCTCGACGCAGTGGGCCGCGTCCTCGATGATGTGGAGCCGGTGCCGGTCGGCGATGGCGCGCAGTGCCTGCATGTCGCACATCTGCCCGTAGAGGTGCACGGGCAGAATGGCGCGCGTCCGTGGCGTGATGGCCGCCTGCGACCTTGGTGACGTCCAGGTTGCCGGTCTTCTCCTCGACGTCCACGAAGACGGGCGTGGCCCCGCCTCCATGATGGCGGTCGAGGTCGCGATGAAGGTCATGGGCGTGGTGATGACCTCGTCGCCGGGGCCTACGCCCGAGCGCCAGGGAGCGAGGTATCGCCCCCGTGCAGCTCGTCACCGCAAGCACGTGCCCGGCCTGCAGATACTCGGCGAGCCGACGCTCTACGCGCTCGACGGTGGCGCCCGTCGTCAGGATGGGCCCGCTCAGCACCTCGCGGACCGCGTCGAGCTCGGGCTGGCCCAAGGTCGTGCTGGAAAAAAGGAATGGGCCCGGTCAATGCAGCTCCTGCTTTCCGCTGAGCGAGATGATGGGGATGTGGCGCATCCACATCTGCGGCCGCCACCATGCCTCGTTCCGCTGGTACCAGCTCGATGGTCCGCTCGAGTCCCTCCTCGAAGCTCGGTCCGGGGACGCCAGTCGAGGAGCTTCTCGGCCTTCGAACGGTCGCAAGTGTGCCGGAAGACCTGGCCCGGGCGGTCCCCGATGAACTCGATCGGCGCGCGATCCGGACTTCATCTGCGCTCTTGACCGCTTCCGCGATCTCGAGTACGGTCAAGTGCCGACCGGTGCCGAGGTTCAGCACCTCGCCGGCGCACCTGCTCGCGCGGGACGTGGAGCAGGCGGTCGAGCGCCTCGCAGTGGTCGTCGACGTAGATGAAATCGCGCGCCGCCGAGCCGTCGCCGTGCACGCGCATTGGCTCTGCCCAGGAGACAGGAGGTGATGAAGCGCGGAACGACCTTCTCGAGGTGCTGGTAGGGCCCGAAAGTTGTTGAAGGGACGGACGATGACCGCCGGGATGCCGTACGTCGCCCAGTACGAGTACACGAGCCGGTCGGCGCCGCACTTGGCCGGAGGCGTACGGGCTCTGCGGGTTCAGCGGATGCTCCTCGTCCATCTTCTCGCTGAGCGCGGAGCCGTGGACCTCCGAGGTCGAGATGTGGACGAAGCGCTCGACACGGTCGCGGAACTTGGTGACGGCGTTGGCCACCGTCTGCGTGCCGCAGCACGTCCGTCTCGAAGAAGAGGCGGTTGTCGGTAGATCGAGCGCGCGTCACGTGAGACTCGGCGGCCATGTGCACGACGATGTCGGCCGCGTGAGACCAGCGTGTCCATGAGCTTCGCCGTTCCGGACGTCGCCGTACCAGAACTCGTAGCGCCCCGACTGCTGCGCTCCTTCGGGCAGGTTGGCGACGCTGCCCGCGTAGGTCAGCGCGTCCACCGACCGGGATCCGATATTCGGGGTACTTATAGAGGCGGCGGGCGAAAGTTGCTGCCGATGAAGCCCGCACCGCCCGTCACGAGAACGGTCTTGACGCTCATAGGTGTTCACCGACTCCCGCGCGTCCGAGGATCGCCGCGCTCTCCTCGCCGCAGTTGAAGAAGAGCGTCCACGATGGACAGGTAGAGGCACGAAGTCGCCGTGCTGCTGCGGGTAGACCGGGTGACGTAGTCCCGCCACTCGACCTCGATGCCGTGCTGCGCGAAGAGCTCGGTGTCGAGGTAATCCCCGGCCGCATCGCCCGAGAGGTAGCGCCGCGCGCCCGACGTGCTGGCAGAGGGCGAGCAGGCGCTCGCTCCGCTTGCCGGCGATGCCGAGGGCCGACGCCCGGAGGATGGGCCGCTGAGAGTCCGAGCCAGCCGGAGACGAGCCCGGTCACGGCATCAGGCTCGAGGTCCACGCAAAGCGGGCCCAGCCCTGCTCGAGCATTTCCTCGAGCGCGCAGCAGGTAGCGGTGGAGGTGCGGCGCCTTGCCGTAGAAGTGCTTTGAGCGATCCGGCAGAGTATCGCCTCAACAGTGGAGGGACCGGCCCCGGGCTGACGACGTCGACGATGCCAAGACGTTCCCCGCGCCCGGAGGAGCCTGGCGTCACGACATCCGCGCGCTTCCATTCGGCTGAAACACGGACTTTCGCTTCCCTTCGTCATGTAAACTCCTGACTTTAGTCCGGTCGCAGCTACCAGGCACGCCCAGTTGCAGAATATTAGCGTAACTCTGCAGGCAGTCGCTGGTGTATTTTTGCGGCGCGTTGACACCGGCGCAGGTGCGGAGCAGCAGGCTCGTTGCTGCCAGGTTTGGAGCCTTCCCGAGAGATCGAGATTTGGGTTTCAGCCGGACCGAGACCTGCAGGTCCAGCACATGCCTCGGCTGCTCTGCGGACCTCGAGGTTCACAGGGTATTCGACCACTTGCATAGAATCAAAAGGTCAGCGGCACGATATTAGCCAACCCGGCGCGGCGGCTGCTCTGGCAGCGGCGCAGCAGGAGCGGTGGCCACCACACGCATCGACCAGGCCCCATTAGGAACGAAGAGTTATAGGCAGCAGCGGGGACCGAGTCGGCGGTGCGCCGAGTCCGATGGAAGCGCGATGAATGTGAAACTGTCGAAGATCAGGAGAGGCGTCCAGGGAACTGGGTCGCCGGTACTAGCATGACGAGCCTGCCGCCGCGAGGTCGGCCTCGCGAGGTCGGTCGGGGCGCGGCATGGCGCCGCGGAACCGGAGCCACACGAGCCCCAGCCGAAGACGCTGAGGATGACGAACTGGGAGAAAACAATCACCGAGATGCCGACAGCAAGCCTCGGGAGACGCCGAGACTGCCGAAGAGAAGATAGTGGAGCTGCTCGCGAAGGCCGATGCCATTGACCGAGATCGGGATACTGAGAGGATCGCGATTGCGATCAATGCGGAGCAAGACACCCTCGTAAAGTGCCAGCGATCCCGCCCGACAGCTCGGACGTAAGGCCTGGTAGGCCCAGCCGAACGGCAGGAAGTACAGGTAGGCAGGCAAAGAGGACATGCCAAGATCACGCCCTGGCTTCCGTCGGAGCGGGCGCCCGGCGCTTCCTCACGAGATCGAGGGTTCTCGGCCACACGTCCCAGCAGGTGGGGATCAGTGCGCGGAGAAGAACCACCAACGGCGCGAGCTCTGAAGGCCAGCCGCGGCGGCACAGGCCGAAGCGAGCAGGATCAGGCGCAGAGAATGGCCAGCACCCGGCGGGCTACTATGAATGCGGGCGTTGGGGTACAGATGTTCAGCCGCCGCCAGTCGAGCACGCTTCCTGCCAAGGCCATCGAAAGAAAGCCGAGACTGCGATCCACGCAGAGAATGGAGGTCGCGACGGTCGCATACCCTCTCTCGGCGGCTCCAGGCAGTGTGACGCGCAGTGGCGTCTCCGCCGATCATGCGGTGGGCAGGCAGCTGGCTGAAAAACATTCCGAGCAGGTACTGTTCAGCACGGCTCCGAGTAACGGCGCAACCCGAAGACCGGCAGCGGCCCCAGCACGAGTCCCCACTTGAAGACGCACAGGGCTTCAAGCCGGCGACCGCAGCACTCCGAATGACGCCAGGTAGAACCCACAGTGGGGTGCGCGAGAGCGTCGATTGAAACAACGCCCAACTGAACTGGCGGCCAAGCAGCGGCAGCGCCAGGAGCGCCATGGCGGTGACCAAAGCGATTTGACAGCTGAAGGCAAGAGCCGCCTGAAGGCTCGCCGGTGAATGATCCGTCCGCGCCTCTGTTCTACCAGCCGCCCGGGCTGCAGTCTCTTCGTCCTTGAGCCGTGAAGGTCCGAGTGGAGCAGAAGCAGACGTCTCCGAGGAGCGAATGGCAAACTCGCTGAACCGGCAGCGTACGAGTGTCCCAATCCGGGCCACGATTCTAGTCAACTTCCGGCGCGCGCCGGCCGAGGAAAACGAGTCCAGCGCGTGGCCGCGCGCTGGGGTAGATCTCGGGGCCGATGCCGCGACCGCGACTGCTCCTTGCCATCCTCTTCGCATTCCTGTAGCGCAGGCACGACGGTGTGGGTCCCATCGACCGCAGACCGCCCGAGTGGGACCACGCCAACCATCTCGAGCGAGCGATAAGCTTGCTATCGAAGTCTACTGGATCGTCGGCGGCTCTGGGCATGCGCGAGATCCTCGAGGCCTCCTCCTTCTATACGCCACTCGTCACCCATGCGCGGCGGGCGCCCTCTCTATCATCTTCCCGATCGCCCCGCTCACCGCTCAGCTGCGTCGCGATGGGGTTCTTGGGTCTGGCATTGGTCTGCCTGTACGGGTTGAGGCGCAGGCTGGCCGACGCAGAGACGGGCCTCTGGGCGGCGCTCTTTCTCGGGACCGCGCCGTTCGTCGTTTTCTCCCTAACCAACTTCCAGTTCGATCTGCCGCTGCCGGCCATGGTAGCGCTGGCGCTCTACGCGCTCCTGAGAACCCAGGAATTCTCCGAGTTCTCGGTGGTCGCTGGCGCTCGGTGTCATCCTCCGGGCTCGGTATGCTGACCAAGCCGCCCTTCGCGATCTACGTAGCACCCCGGTCGCTCTGGGCCTTGTGGCGAGCCGGTAGATCGCCCGATCGCCGCCGCCGGCTCGGGTCGGGCGGCGGCCTCCGTGGCAATCGGTGCCGCGCTGGCGCTGCCCTGGTACGGTCCACGGCTCTTCGGCCTTCCGATGCAGATCCTCAACCGCTCCTTCAAGCAGGCGGCGGAGCAACAGAACCTGGAACCGCTGACAGGAGCCGCGCTCCTGTACTATCCGCTGACCCTGCCGACACAGCTCGGGCTCTTGGCGGGCCTTCTGCTCCTCTGGGGTCTTTGGCGCTGCGCACGAACCGGAGCGGCGCGCCCGCTTCTCTGGCTCGCCACCTCGGGCCCTTGCGTCGCCTTTTCCCTTGATCCAGAACAAGAAATCTCCGCTACACCCTGCACCATCTTGCCCGCCGCCGCCCTCGTAGCGGCGGTTGGCCTTCGTCCTCTTCCCGCAACACGCGGCGGAGGGTCGCCGGTTGGATCGCGATCGTTCTCGGTATCCTCCAGGTCTCCATGGCGCTGTTCGCAGATACCGACGCCGCCAACCCTGCCCGGCATGATTCTTCCGCTGGCTCTGGGCCGCGCGCCGAGCCGCGCCGACTGGCAGCATGACAGGATCCTGGCAGACATCGGGCGCGAGAGCAGTGGCCGGCCCGTCACAGTGGCGGTGATTCCCAACGACAATTTTTTCTCCGTCTCGAACCTCCGCCACGAGGTCGTCAAGCGCGGGTTGCCCTACGGCTGGATGACGCGAGCATGGAGCGACGCTCCCTTCGGGGGTAGACTCTGTCATCCTGAAGAGCGGCGACCAGGGCCCGGCCTATTCGGCGGCCCGACCCGAGCGGCTGACCGCGCGCCTTCGGGGGAGGCGATCCGTACTGGATCTCGGCCTTCCCCGTGGTAAGCCGATACTCCCGCCCGACGGCAGCGTCGGCGTGCTGCGCGCCCGTCGCATTCCTCGCTGGTCGGCGGTCGCGCCTGCCGTGGTGGCGGCACGTCCCGAGCGCGATCCCGCGGAGTCTGCTGGCAGATTACGTGCGCGATGCCTCAAGACCTGCGCGTGAAGCTCGACTACCGTCCCAAAGACATTCTACGCGGCCGTGTCACGTCACGCGCGCCACGATCACTGCCAGTGCAGCCACCGTGGGCGAGCTCGCACGTCGCTCGCGAGCGCCGCTCCGGGTGCGGGATGTTCGGCTCGGAAGTCGAGGGCCTCCTCTTCAACCCTCAGCGCCTGATGGGGGACGGCCGTCTCGAGATTCTGGAGGTGGACGCTCTTCGGAATCGCGAGCCTAGTCGTCACCGAAGAGGATCTGCGAGACTTCTGGGAGGACAGCCCGTCGGCCAGGCATGACCGTCAGGCTTCGCGACGGCGTAGCCGAGGTGCGGGTGACGCGCCTCGGCCCAGTGCTCGAGGCGAGGGCGCGCTTTGGCCGCGCCGACGACGATCGCCCTTTCACGCTCTCCGTGGATGGCGTCACCTTGGCAGGCCTGCCGGTTCCGGGCCCGCTCGTCGATTGGGTCGTGCGGCACCTCCGATCCCACACTAGCGCTGCGACACCTTCCCGTTCTGCTCGAGCTCGGCCCGATCAGCATCAGCGCGGGTCGTGTCGTGATCGGTGCGCCGTAACGGTGGACACGAGCGCAGGGCAGCGGCAATCGCCCGGTCAGCTGTGCTTCGGCTTTTCGCCCGACGAACATAGATGTCGTAGACGAGCCAGCGGTAGTCATCGACCCGCCCGATGCGGTCAAAGTGCTCCGCCAGGAGCGATCGGAATCGGGCGATCTGCTCGGGGTGCCGCGTCGCGAGGTAGTCGACTACTTGAGGGCTCGACGACGACATAGTCGGCGTCCTTCGAGAGCCAGAACTCCATTTCGCGGTCGCCCCAGAGTCCGCCCTTCTCGATCCCACGACGCTCCTGTGATGACGGCCAGCGTATTGGTCGAGTGGAGCAATACGTAACTTTGAACGAAGCGCTAC
>ERZ1370068.8664-contig-750_pt1 | contig 16614 bp, 27 predicted proteins | sample MGYA00561227_ERZ1370068 | MGnify/ENA primary metagenome ERZ1370068 (study PRJEB38410, sample SAMEA6850437) | metagenome | study: Metagenomic assessment of the ecological functions of the soil: analysis of the soil microbiota associated with the...
CGTCAGGTCACGCCTTTCGGCCAGGACAAGGCCTGGATCGCGATGCGCGGCATCGCACGATCGCGCCTGTCATCCGCGAGGAGCGCGATCAGGCGAAGGCCGCCCAGATAGCGCAATCCCCAGCAGGGCGCAGCCGAGCAGGCCTAGTGCTGCGGAAGACATCCCCCAGGTCACCGAGACCCGGATCGCGAACGGCAGGACTGTGAGCGCACCAGCGACGAGCGCGAATCCCAGCCATCTGGCGATGACCAGCAGTGGAGATTATGCCTAGGGAGCAACGATTACCTTTTGTATCATCGGCGTAATGGCTGAAATCAAAAGCTGGGCCGCCACGAGGTCAAGCGGCGTGCTCGGCAAAGGAGCGATGGGGGCCATGTCTACGACGGCCGCGTGACTCCAGCTCGACCGCAGGTTGCCGATCAAGACCATCATCACCAAGAACCTCGACGAGGCGACGGCGAAGCACTACGCCATGCGCTTCGAGCTGCGAGGTGCGCGCGGTCGCGAAGGCTGAACCACGCCAATATCGTCCAGGCTCTACGACTTCGGTACCGAGGGCGACCTGAACTACATCGTCGCGGAGTACATCCAGGGTAAAGAGCTGAAGGACTCTGCGACTCGAAGCAGCGCTTCGACCTGCAAGACGATCTTCCGCATGATGGGCGAGCTGCTCGAGGCGCTTCATTACGCGCACCAAGCGGGCGCGATCCATCGCGACATCAAGCCCGCCAACGTGATGGTGGACACGAAGGGCCACATCAAGCTCCGCCGATTTCGGCGTGGCGCGCGTCAGCGATCCCGACGCCGAGGGGCGAGAAGACGCGCGTCGGCTCGATCATCGGCACGCCGTCGCTACATGTCGCCCGAGCAGACCCAGGGCCAGACGATCGACCATCGCACCGACCTTTTCTCGGCCGGCATCGTCTTCTATCAGCTGCTTCACCGGGCAGAAGCCGTTCCTGGACGGGCACTGGCTGGAGCTGGCGAAGAAGATCATCCAGGACGACCCGGTCTGGCCGTCCACAGATCATCGAGGTTCCAGCGACCTTCGACCGCGTCGTCGCCAGGCGCTGGCGAAGGAGACCTGATCAGCGGCTATCAGACCGCGCGGGAAATTCAACGACGACCGCGAAGCGACCTCGCCGCGGGAAGCGATCCGGAAGCGCCGGCCATCGCGCGCCCAAGGCGCCGCAGCCCTAGCGCTGCCCGCGTCGGTGTCGGCCAGCTGCGCTGGCGGCGAAGCGGACAAGGAATTCTGGGAAGGGTGGGGGATGGACAGCGACGTGACCTCGACGACGTCAAGCTCTCACCTCGAGTGACAGTCCCCGGACTGGCACATTCGCCGAGCAGGCGATAGTAAGAAGATCGCCGAGCTCGGCGACAGGCTGGCTGCGCATCACCGGATGACTTCTCGTCGGCTCGCACGAGAACCGACCGCGGCACTCTTCAGGCCAGCGCCTGCGCGGCTTTCTCGTTGATCACCATCTCGAACCTCGCCGGCTGGCTCGATCGGCAGGGTCGGCCGGCCGCGCTCCCCTGAGCAACCGGTCTACGTAGCAGCCGGCGCGCGCGAAAGCGGTCGGAGACGCTGGTGCCGTAGGACATCAGCCCGCCCTCTTCCACGAACTCGCGCATCCCGCGTAGACCGCTGGCAGGCGGTGACGGGCGGCGAACTCGACGATCCGGGCCTGCAGCAGCAAAGGTCAGCGGATCGGCGATGACGACGATCAGCGCGCTCCGGCCGGTCGCGGAGGATCGCCTCGAATATCGAGTCGAGGTCGCCGGCAGCCTTGATCTCGAGCGGCCGCACCCGTGATCCCGAGCGTGCGCGCGCTTGTTTCGGTGAGGCTCAAATCCGTATGCATGGCCGGATTCGCGGGATTCCAGATCAGGGCCACACGCGAGATGCCGAGGATCGTCTCCTTGAGCAGTTCCACGCGCTTCGGCGCTACGGTCTGATCGCGGACGCGAGCTCCAGTCGTATTGCCGCCGGGTCTCGCAAGACCGGAAACAAGCCCCCATCCGCACCGGGTCGCTGCTCAGAACCATGACGATAGGTATCGTCGTCGAGGCCTGCTGAGCCGCCCTGCGATCGCCGGCACCGTGACCGCGACGATCACTTCCATGTTCGCGGCGACCAACTCCCTCTCGCGAAGGCGGCAAACCGCTCGTCGCGCCTGTCTGACCGACCGCGTCTCGACGCGAATGTTCCTGACTTCCTCGATCCAGCCGGCCTCGCGCAATCCGCGCTGGAACGCATCCGACAGGTAGGAACGCGCGCCCACATGGCGTGGGCACCAGCACACCGACCAGGCGCGCGGCTTTGCCGGCGCCTGCGCTCCGGACTCCACGCGGCGTCATCAGTCCGCCGAGACCGATCGCGCCCATGGCGCCGAGAAATGCCCGCCTGCGGGCAATGGCTCTGGTTCTATTTCGTCCTCCAGCCGCTCTGCGTGATGTCGACTACGACCCTCGTCGGGATCATGGAACTTCACTTCGTAGTATCCGCCGTCCTCTCGCCTCGCCCATCCAGTGCTTACCGCCCGCGGCCTCGATCGCCTTGCGCGAAGCCTCGACGTCGTCGACTCGAAGCCGGAAGTGATGCACACCGACGAAATCCCGGCTCGCGCGCCCGGCGGCCGCCTCGGTCTTGTAGCGCAGCAGCGCGAGATTGACGACGCCGTCGGTGAGGTAAACGCCCTTCGCGTTCTCCCAGTCGGTCTCGCCCACCCGCTTCAGCCCGAAGGCTTGCACGCAGAACTCGCAGCCTTCTCGGGGTCGGGAATCCGTGGATCGCGATGTGGCAGCAGCCGAGCGGTTTCATGCCGTCACCATACTGGTATCTTCGGGCGCATGAAAGCCGCCGCCCCGCTTTCGCCCTCACCGTCGTACCGCGCCAGCTCGGCCAGGCGCAGACCTACCCCACCCGCCCGGTGAAGATCGTCGTGCCCGCGACGCCCGGCGGCGCGATCGACCTGATCGCGCGCTCGCTCGCGGACAAGCTCACCGGCCTCGCTCGGCCAGGCGGTAGTGGTCGGAGAACAAGCCCGGCGCCGCGAACAACCTCGGCACCGACTTCGTCGCCAAGAGCGCGCCCGACGGCTACACGCTGCTGATCGTGCGCCTCCAGCCACGCGACCAACAAGCATCTGCTACAAGAGCCTGCCCTACGACCCGGTGAAGGACTTCGAGCCGGTGGTCTACACCCACGTCGGTGCCGCTGCTGCTCGCGGTGCATCCGTCGGTGCCGGCGAAGAACGTCGCCGAGCTCACGGCGTGGATCAAGGCCAATCCGGACAAGGCGATCTTACGCCTCGAGCGGCTCGGGCAGCTCGCTGCACATGGCGGCGGAGCTCTTCATGAGCATGACCAAGACGAAGATGCAGCACGTGCCCTACAAGGGCAGCTCGGCCGCGCACCCGGATCTCCTCGCCGGCCGCACGGCGATGATCTTCGACACCATTACCGCGATCCGCGCCGCACGTGAAGTCGGGCGCGGTGCGCGGCATCGCCGTGACGACGCTCAAGCGCTCGAGCGCGATGCCCGAGCTGCCGACGATCGCCGAGTCGCGGCCTGCCGGGCTACGACGCGAGCACCTGGGGCGGCATCCTCGCGCCCGCCGGCACGCCGAAGGACATCGTCGCGAAGCTGAACAGCGCCGATGAACGCCGCGCTCAAGCAGGATGACGTGCGCGCGCGGCTGATGGCGCTCGGCATCGAGATCCAGGGCGGCACGCCCGGCGATTTCGCGCAAAGTGATCCAGGCCGAGGTCGACAAGTGGGGGCGGATCGTCAAGCGAAGCCGGCATCCCGCCGGAATAGCAGCGCTGGCGCTCAGCCGAGCGCCTGGATCCCCGGCATCACGTCACGCGCGAAGCGCTCCATGTTGGCGCGCGTCAGGTCCGGCTGGCAGCGTGCCGAACTGGCACAAGCACCAGCAGATTACCGAAGCGCATTTCCTTGAAATGGCCTTCGAATGAGCGAAAGCACCGTCTCCGGCCCGCCGCAGACGAAGAGGCCGAGCTCGATCGCCTGCTCGATGCTCACGTCGCCGAACATCTGCGCCTTCTGCCTTGATCACGTTCTTCATCGATTCGCGCTGACGTGTAGCCCGGCGGGAGCAAGCATTTCCAGAGGCATCTTCACGAAGACGTTGCGGAAGGCCTCGAAGTGCGGCTTTGCCTCCTCCGGCGCGCTTTCGTCAGTCCTTGCCGACGTAGATGGGAACCGGCCCAGCCGAGCTGTGAATCCTTGGCTGGCAGCCGTAGCGCCTGGACAGGTGTCGCGTGCACATCTTCAGGTAGCGCCACCACGCCTTCGCCGGGCTGAACGTCTGCAGGTACGGTGTAGCGCCGGTCGGGATGCGAGGCCCAATCGATCGTCTCCTTGAGCCCTGCGACGGGAATCCAGATCGGCGGGTGCGGCTTCTGGAACGGTCGGGGCCAGAGGTTGACGTACTTCACCTGGTAGTGCCGGCTGCGGAAGGAGAACGGGCCGGGCTCGGTCCAGGCGCGCACGATCAGGTCGTGCGCCTCGTGGAAGCGATCGTGCGAGAAGGTCGGGTTGACGCCGAAGGTGTGGTATCTCGGCACCGATGCCGCGCACGAAGCCGCTGGATCAGGCGCCCGCCGCTGATGACGTCGATCATCGCGTGCTCCTTCGCGCGATCGTCAGCGGATGCGAACGCAGCGGCAAGGCGCTGCCGAGGATGGCGATCTTCACCTTCGTCGTTCTTCGCGCGAGCGCGCGATGCGCGTGACGATTGGCGATGGCATCAGGCCGTAGGCGGTCTGGTGGTGCTCGTTCACCGCGATGACGTCGAAGCCGAGCTTCTCGCCGTACTCCAGCTCGTCGAGAGTAGCGGTTGTAGAGCCTGTGTCCTTCTCCGGGGTCGAAGTGCCGGTTCGGCAGCTTCACCACACACCGTGCCGTTCTTGGCGCCCGGCCTCGAGGTCGAGGTCGGCGTACGGCATCAGGTGAAAGAGGACTATCTGCATACGATGGAAACGAACTCGTCCGGCTTCTCGACCGGCGGCAGGTGCCCGCAGCCTTCGAGCAACGTAGATTTCGCGCTTCGAAGTAAACTGAGTAAAATTCTGTTGTAAAAGCAACCGGGATGATCCTGTCCTGCTCGCCCCAGACGATCTTCACCGGCACATCGATGCGGTGCAGCCACTTCGGCAGGTGCGGATCGTGCAGCCGCGGCTCCCAGGCGAGGCGCGCGGTGGTGTGGCCGGTTCTTCGAGCATCGATGTCGACCACTTCCGGGGTCACGCGGAATGGCGAGCACGCGTCTCGACGATCTTCGGATCGTAGATAGAGCGCTGCGCACCGCTTCCTCGGGCGACATGAGGAAAGTGTCCGCCGACCTCGACGCCGGGCGAAGCAATGCCGGCCGGAGCCGACGAGGACCAGCTGCGCGAGGCGCGAGCAGTCGCGCACCGCCATCTCCATGGCAGATCCAGCCGCCCATGGAGGTGCCAACGGAGCAGCGACGTCCTTCAGGTTGAGTTGTTTCAGAAAGTCGAGATAGAAATAGGCAACGTCGTGGATGTTCTCCGAGCCACTCGGGCTCGCCCGACTGGCCGTAGCCCGGATGCTCGGGGAACGCAGCACGTCGAAGCGCTCGGCGAGCTTCGCCATGAAGGGCTGGATCACCGGCGCGCCGCTCGCGCCGTGGAGATAGAAGGAGCGGCTTGCCCTTGCCGCCGCGCCGCAGGTGGGTGCGGCAGCCGTTGACCTCGACGAACTCGTCCTTGAACGTCACGCCGATCTTGCCGCTTCTTGCGCAGCACGCCAGACTGCTCGATCGCGACCGGGATCGCCGCGAAATTCATCGGCGCCATCACGTGCGCGCCGCCCACGCCCGGAATCTCCGCCAGCTCCTGCAGCAGCTCGACGCAGATCTTCAGGCCCTCGGCCTTCGCGTCCGCGCGCCTTCTCCAGCCGCTCGACGATGCTGTCGGGGATGCGCGTGCCGAACAGCTTCTCGCGCATCCAGCGCGCCGATTTGGCCGAAGGAATCGGCGCGATGCCGATCGAGGATCGGCAGCCGCACGCCGTTCTCATGCAGCCCGTGCGGCGTAGCGGCGAACCACGCCCATGTCCATGCAGAACTGCGTCTGCACGAAGTCCGCGCCCGCCGCGGCCTTCGCCTGCAGGCCCTTCGGCGTCCAGTCGGGCGCCGGGTCGGTCGGGATGTCCGCGACGCCGAGCACGAGGTCGAGCTTTCCCCGGATCTCCGTCCCTGGAGGCAGCTTGTGCTCGGTGCGCATGGCTTGCGCCATCGCGAGCAGGCCGCGGCTGTCGAGGTCGTGCACCGCCTTCGCCTCGGGCTGGTCGCCGACCTTCGGATCGTCGCCGCCGAGGATGAGGATGTTGTGGATGCCGAGCGAGGCCGCGCCGAGGATGTCGCCCTGCAGCGCGAGGCCGGTTGCGGTCGCGGCAGGTCATCTGGAAGATCGGCTCGATGCCGCTTTGCACCGAGGAAATGCGCCGCGGCGAGGCTGGAGAGGTGCACCTCGCGCCGGCGCCGTCGGTGACGTTGACCGCGGTCAGCAAGGCCCTTCAAAGGCATGGCGCGCTTGAGGAACTCTCGCCGGATCGGTCGACACCGGCGGGGTGATCTCGGCGGTGATGACGAACTCGCCTGCGCGCAGCCTCGCATGCAGCTCGCTGGCTGCGCGCCGGTCTTAGGACATGGGAAACTCATATTAGCATCGGGATTCGTCCCATTCCTGGAGTGAAGATGAAACGCAGACTCGTTCTGGCAATCCTTCTTTCCCTCGCGCGCTTCCGGGCTCGCCCAGCAATCCCAGAAGCAGCGGGTGGTCTTCCAGGTGAGCGACAACGATCCGGCGAAGTGGAGCCTCGCGCTGAACAACGCGAGGAACGTGCAGCAGGACCTCGGCAAGAGCAACGTCGCAGATCGAGATCGTCGCCTACGGCCCCGGGCTCGGCATGCTCAAGGCCGAGTCCAAGGTCGCGGACCGCCTCGCGCAGGCGCTCGATAACAACGTCGGGCCTGCTCGCCTGCGAGAACACCATGACGAACACCAAGGTGAGCCGCGACGAGATGTACGGCGGCATCGCTTACGTCAAGGCCGGCGTGACGCACATCATGAAGCGCCAAGGGGAAGGCTGGGCCTACATCCGGCCCTAGCTAACGGCAGGCGGTCCTCAGGTAGGCGATCAGGTCGGCGCGCCTCTTTCGCCTCCGGCACCCCGGCGTAGGTCATCGCAGTTCCCGGCACCGCTCTTCAGAGGGTTGGCGAGGAAGCGATCCAGGGTCTTCTCGTTCCAGACGATCTTCGAGCGCTTCATCGCCTCCGAATAGGCGAAGCCAGGGACGCTGCCCGCGCGCCGGCCGAACAGGCCGCAGTGCCGCGGCCCGACCCGGTCGTACTCGAGGGCGTGGCACGCCAGGCAGCGGCCGTAGAGCTCCTTCCCCTTCTGAATGTCGGCCGCCGCGAGCGCTGGCGGCAAACAGCACCCCACCGCCGCGAAAGCCAACTTCATCAGGAGACGAACGCCGACGGGACCGGGCTCTCGCCGAGCGCGTTGCGCAGCACTGCCCAGTGCATCGCCTCGTCGCCCAGGATGCTCGCCGCGGCCTTCGACAGGTCGCGATTGCCGAAGAGCGGCACGGCGCCCAGGTAGGCGCTGACCGCGCCCTGCTCCAGGCCAGCGGCGAAGCGCAGCACGTCGGCCTGGGACTTCAAGCTTCTGCACCGGGAAGTCGTACTTGCTCTTGGCCGCGACCGGCTTGCCGCCGAGCTTCTGGATGGTCTTGGCGAGCACGTCGGCGTGTTCCTTGTGGTGGCCCTGGAAGGTGACCGCCAGATCGAGAACCGGCTTCTGCAAGAGGCCCGACTCGGCGCCCACCTGGTAAGCCGCCACGGCTTCTGAGCTCTGCGGCGAGCGCGGTGTTCAGGATTCTCGCGTCGGACGCCTTGTCGCCAGCCTTCGCCGCGAGCGCATCGCGGCCGGCAAGCAGGGCCACGGCCGCGCCGGAAAGCACAAGGCCCGAGCGCGTAAGGAAGAGGCGCCGCGCCTGCGCCGGGTTGCGAATCGACAGGAATGACATCGTTTTCTCCTTGTAGGGATTACAAAGAGACTGATGGCGCGAGAACAGCGTCCGTTCCAAGTAAAATTTGGAGGTGAAGCAAGAGCAAGTCTCCGGCGACGCGATCGTCATCCGGGGCGCCCGCCAGAACAACCTCAAGAACCTCAGCCTAGCGATCCCGACCGGCGAGCTCATCGTCGTCACGGGCGTTTCCGGCTCGGGCAAGTCGTCGCTGGTTTTCGACACGCTGTACGCCGAGGGGCAACGCCGGTACGTCGAGACATTCAGCCCGTACGCGCGGCAGTTCCTCGACCGCATGGACAAGCCGCAGGTCGACGCGGTCGAGGGCATCCCGCCGGCCATCGCCATCGACCAGACCAACCCGGTGCGCACCTCGCGCTCGACGGTCGGCACGATGACCGAGCTGAACGATCACCTGAAGCTGCTGTTCGCGCGCGGCGCGAAGCTCTTCTGCCGCGGCTGCGGCAAGCCGGTGGTGAGGGACACGCCGGGCACCATCTTTAGTTCTTTACTAAAGAAATCAAGCGAAAAATCCGTTATTACCTTCCCGGTCCTGATCCCGAAGAACTTCAGCGAGAAGGAAATCGAGGCGTATCTCCAGGCGCAGGGCTATACCCGCATTCACTCGCGCTCGAAGACGCTGCTCGAGGTGGTGCAGGACCGCGTCAAGGTCTCGGCCGAGGATCGCGCGCGCGTCACCGAGGCGCTCGAGTCGGCTCTGAAGTTCGGTCAGGCGAAAGTGAATATTTTCGATGAAAAAGGCGGAGTGTTCCGCTACTCGTCGAACCTGCACTGCCCCGACTGCGACATCCATTACGCCGAACCGACGCCGGCGATGTTCTCGTTCAACTCGCCGCTTGGCGCCTGCGAGACCTGCCGCGGCTTCGGCCGCGTCATCGGCGTCGACTTCGGCCTGGTCGTTCCCGATGAATCCAAGACCCTGAAGGAGGGCGCGGTCCGGCCCTGGCAGACCGCGAGCTTCAAGGAATGCCAGGACGATCTCGAGAAGTACGCGAAGAAACGGAAGATTCCTCTCGACGTCCCCTGGAAGGATCTGTCCGAGAAGGAAAAGCAATGGGTGCTCGAAGGCGAGCCCGAATGGGTCAGCTGGCGGAAGTCCTGGCCCGGCGTCTGGTACGGCGTGCGCCGCTTCTTCCAGGTGGCTGGAGAGCAAGGCCTACAAGATGCACATCCGGGTGCTGCTCTCGAAGTACCGCGCCTACACCGAGTGCGTGACTTGCCTCGGCACGCGCCTCAAGCCCGACGCGATGCTGTGGAAGATCGAAGCCAAGTCGATCCACGATCTGATGCTGCTGCCGATCTCCTCGGTAGGGAGTTCTTCGAGAACAAGAAATACGATGACGAAGCGACCGCCTTGCTCCTTACCGAGATCCGGGCGCGGCTGCGCTTCTGTCCGAGGTCGGCCTCGGCTACCTGACGCTCGACCGACAGTCGCGCACGTTGTCGGGCGGCGAGGTACAGCGGATCAACCTCACCACGGCGCTCGGCACTTCGTTGGTCAACACGCTGTTCGTCCTCGACGAGCCTTCGATCGGCCTGCACCCGCGCGACATGGGCCGCGTCATCGACGTGATGAGGCGCCTGCGTGACGCGGGTAACAGCCTGGTGGTGGTCGAGCATGACCCGCAGATCATGTTCGCCGCCGACCGCATCCTCGACATGGGACCGGGCCCGGGCGAGCGCGGCGGCGAGATCGTTTTCTTCGGCTCGCCTTCGCAGCTCAAGAAAGCGAAGAGCCTGACGGGGGAATACCTGTCCGGCGAGAAAGTCGTTGCGGCTCCCGCAAGCCGGCGCCGCCGCGCGAGTTCATCGAACTGCTCGGTGCCGCCGAGCACAACCTGAAGAATGTCGACGTGCGCTTTCCGCTCGGGCGCCTGGTGTGCGTCACCGGCGTTTCCGGCTCGGGCAAGTCGACACTGGTGCAGAACGTGCTCTACGCGGCGCTGCGGAAGGCGAAAGGCCGCCCCACCGAGGCGCCTGGCGCGCACCGCGCCCTGAAGGGCGCCGGCCGCGTGAGCGACGTGGTGCTCGTCGACCAGTCGCCGATCGGCAAGACGACGCGCTCCAACCCGGCGAGCTATGTGGGCGCGTTCGATGCAATCAGAGTCCTGTTCTCGAAAGAAAAGGCTGCGAAGGAACGCGGCTACACGCCGGGCACCTTCAGCTTCAACTCGGGCAACGGTCGCTGCCCGACCTGCTCCGGCTGCGGCTTCGAGCACGTCGAGATGCAGTTCCTCTCCGACGTCTACCTGCGCTGCCCCGACTGCGACGGCAGGCGCTACCGCGGCGAGACGCTGGAAGTAACGATCGAGGGCAAGTCGATCGCCGACGTGCTGGCAATGACGGTCGCCGAGGCGGCGCGCTTTTCCGTAAGCACGAGGACGTGCAGGCTAAGCTCGCACCGCTCATCGACGTCGGCCTCGAATACCTTCGCCTCGGCCAGCCGGTGCCGACGCTCTCCGGCGGCGAGGCACAGCGGCTGAAGCTGGCGGGACATCTCGTCGATGCGGGCAGCTCCGACGGCAAGCTGTTCCTGTTTGATGAGCCGACCACGGGCTTGCATTTCGACGACGTCGCTAAGCTGCTGCGCGCCTTCCGCCAGCTACTCGACGCGCGGGCATTCGCTGATCGTCATTGAGCACAATCTCGACGTGATCCGCTCCTCGGATTGGATCATCGACCTCGGCCCGGAGGGTGGAGAAGCAGGCGGCGCGCTGGTCGCGGAGAGGAACACCCGAACAGGTTTCTCGCAACGAGAAGTCCTTCACGGGAAAAGCGCTCCGCGAATACGAAGAGGTCTTCACCAAGCCCCTCGAGACCACGCAACCGGCGGGCCGCTATCTCGGCAACGCGATCCGCATCCACAACGCCCGCGAGCACAACCTGAAGAACATCGACGTCGAGATCCCGCGCGGGCGCTTCACGGTGGTCACCGGCGTCTCCGGGTCGGGCAAGTCCACCCTCGCCTTCGACATCCTGTTCGCCGAGGGGCAGCGCCGCTACCTGGAATCGCTGAACGCTTACGCGCGCCAGTTCGTGCAGGCGGCCTCGCGCCCGGACGTCGACGCGATCTTCGGCATCCCGCCGACGGTGCGCGATCGAGCAGCGCACCAGCCGCGGCGGCCGCAAGTCGACAGTCGGCACGCTGACTGAAGCCCACCACTTCCTGCGCCTGCTGTTCGTCAAGCTCGGTACGCAGCATTGCCCCGATTGCGACGTGCCGATCGAGCCGCAGAGCGAGGAAATGATTGCTTCTCGCCTCTTCAAGAAGTTCAGCGAATCAGAAGATCTCGCTGCTCGCGCCGCTGGTCGTGAACCGCAAGGGCGTCTATACCGACCTCGCCAAGTGGGCGCTCGGCAAGGGCTACTGGCACCTGCGCGTCGACGGCAAGCTGCTGCCGACCCGCCCGTTCCCGCGCATCGACCGCTTCAAAGAGCACACCATCGAGCTTCCTGTCGGAGCACATTCGAGTAAAGGTCTCCCGCGAGCGAGAGTTGAGCGGAATTGCTTTCGAAAACCATCGAGATCGGCAAAGGCGTGGTCTACGTGCTCGCCGGCAAGCAGCTCGAGGTGTACTCGACCAAGCGCGCCTGCCGCTCCTGCGGCCGCAGCTTCCCGAGCTCGACCCGCGCCTGTTCTCCTACAACTCGAAGCACGGCTGGTGCGCGGCCTGCTACGGCACCGGCCTCGCGATCGACGATGTCGAATGGAGCGACGAGCGGGCGCGCACCGGCGCCGAAGACAACGTGCTCGACTCCTGGATCGAATGGCTGAGATCGAGGACGCTTGCCCGAAATGCGCGGGCCGCCGCCTCAACCCGGAAGCGCTGGCGGTGCGCTGGCAGGGCAAGAACATCGCGGAATATGCGGCGCAGCCGGATCGATTTTCTCAAGGCAATATTCGAGAAACTGAAACTGCAGGGCCGAGAAGGCGAAATCTCGCGCGACATCGTCGCCGAGCTGAGGTCCCGGCTCGGCTTCCTCGGCGACGTCGGCCTCGGCTATCTCACGCTCGATCGCTCGGCGCCGACGCTCTCCGGCGGCGAGGCGCAGCGCATCCGCCTCGCGGCGCAGCTCGGCTCGAATTTGAGGGGCGTGTGCTACATCCTCGACGAGCCGACCATCGGCCTGCATCACCGCGACAACCAGGTCCTGCTCGACGTGCTGGAGAAGCTCGAGGCGAAAGGCAACACGCTGGTGGTGGTCGAGCACGACGAGGATACGATCCGGCGCGCGCACCACGTGATCGACCTCGGTCCCGGCGCCGGCAAGCTCGGCGGCGAGGTGATTGCGCAGGGCGACGCCGACGACCTGATGGCTGAGCCGAAATCGATCGACCGGACCGCTTCCTGCGCGAGCCACTGCGTCATCCGCTCCAGCCGCGCAGATCGGTCAACCGGAAGAGTGGATTTTCTGGAGATACAAAAGCGAGTCTCCACAACCTGAAGAACGTCGACGCGCGCATTCCGCTCGGCCGCCTGAGTCGCCGTCACCGGCGTCTCCGGCTCGGGCAAGTCGACGCTTGCGCGCGATGCTTGTTCTCGTCCCTGCAGGAACAAGCGCCTATTGGCTGCCGCGCGGCAGCGGGGCGCAGTCCAGTCGAGCGCGTGCTGGAAGTCGACCAGACGCCGATCGGCAAGACGCCGCGCTCCTGCCCGCCACCTACGTCGGCTTCTGGGACTCGATCCGCCGCCTGCTTCGCCGACACCACGGAGGCGCAGGTGCGCGGCTGGACGCGCGAGCCGCTTCTCCTTCAACACCAAGGGCGGGCGCTGCGAGGGCTGCGAGGGCCAGGGCATCAAGAAGATCGAGATGTCCTTCCTGCCGGACGTGACGCGTCACCTGCGAGGTGTGCAACGGCGCGCGCTTCAACCCCGAGACGCTCGCGGTGCGGCTGCGCGGCAAGACACGCCGGCGAAGTGCTGGCGATGAGCGTCGACGAGGCGCTGCCGTTCTTCGCTGCGCATCCCGTCGATCGAGCGCTGCCTGCGCCTGATGCAGGACGTCGGCCTCGGCTACCTGACGCTCGGCCAGCAGAGCCCGACGCTCTCCGGCGGCGAGGCGCAGCGCATCAAGCTCGTCTACGAGCTGTCGAAGACCGCGTTCCGCGAAGACCCTGTACGTGCTCGACGAGCCGACCGTCGGCCTGCACATGGCGGACGTCGAGAAGCTGATCCGGGTGCTGCACCGCCTGGTCGACGCCGGCCACACGGCGGTCGTCGATCGAGCACAACCTCGACGTCATCGCCGAAGCCGACTGGATCATCGACCTCGGGCCCGAGGGCGGCTCGGGCGGCGGTCGCGTGGTGTTCGCCGGGCCGCCGGAAGACATGAAGACCGGGCATCACCGGCAAGGCGCTCGGCGCGTTCCTCGCCGAGCGTCGCGTGCCCGCTACCTGAGTGGCCGCCGGCGATCACGATCACCAGCGCGACGACCAGCAGCATCGCACCGAAAAGCGCGCGCTCGACAGCAGCACCACTCCCAGACCTTTCAGGTAGCCGATCGAGCGGCCCGCCTCGTCGGTGAGGAAGTAGCCGTAGAGCCCGGCTCGCCAGCGCGAGCGCCACGGCGAGCGACAGCGCGCTCTGCCCCGCCTCGCCGAGATTGACCAGCACCGGGTACAGCACCGCGTGCACGACGATCAGCGCACCGCCCGAGATCAGCGCCATCCATGAACGCCGCGCCGAGCGGCGGCTTCTTCTCTTGATCAGGATGCGGTTGCCGAGCTGATGAACGGTACTTCGAGCAGCGCGCCGATCGGCAGCAGCAGGATGCTCTCTGCCGAGCGAGATCAGGAACTCCATCTATCGCTCCCCGTGGAGCGCGCGACGGAACACCGGCAGGCCAGAACCATATGCTGTATAATGCGCCTCCAAGCTTCTGTTACGCGCATTTCCGGTTAGCGTTCAGTCCGTTGTCTCCGGCCATCCTGGACCCGAATAACAAGCTAAGAATCGCACTCAGCCTGAACCGGTCGTAGGGCGAAGCCCTCCCCAGGCCAAGTGCAGGAGAAAGTCATTACTACGTCGTTTGATTCACTTGGCCTCAAGGCCGAGCTGCTTCGTGCTGTAACCGAACAGGGCTACACCGACGCCCACCCCCATTCAAGCCGCAGGCAATCCCGGTGGTACTCGCCGGCAGGACCTGCTCGGCGCCGCCCAAACCGGCACCGGCAAGACCGCCGGGCTTCACGCTTCCCCTGCTCCAGCTGCTGAGCGCAAAGGCGAACGGCAGCCATTCGCCGGCGCGGCACCCGGTGCGCGCGCTGATCCATCACGCCGACACGCGAGCTCGCCGCCCAGGTCGAGGAAAGCGTCCGCACCTACGGGAAACATGTTCAAGTTGAAATCGCTGCCTGGTCTACGGCGGCGTCGGCATGCAGCCGCAGGTCGACGCGCTGCGCCGCGGCGTCGACATCCTCGTCGCCACGCCCGGCCGGCTGCTCGACCACGTGCAGCAGAGGACGGTCGACCTGCGCCAGGTCGAGATCCTGGTGCTCGACGAAGCCGACCGGATGCTCGACATGGGCTTCATCCACGACATCCGCAAGATCCTCGCGCTGCTGCCGCGCGAAGCGGCAGAACCTGCTCTTCTCGGCCACCTTCCCGGACGAGATCCGCAAGCTCGCCGGCTCCTTCATGCAAGACCCGGTCACGGTCGAAGTCGCGCGGCGCAACACGCCGGCCGAGCTGGTCGGCGCAGGTCGCAGCACCCGGTCGACGCGCGATCGCAAGCGCGAGCTGCTCGCGCACCTCGTGAAGACCAACGACTGGCAGCAGGTGCTGGTGTTCGTGCAAGACCAAGCACGGCGCCAACCGCCTCGCGCGAGCAGCTCGACGCGCGAGCGGCGTCGACGCCGACGCGATCCACGGCAACAAGAGCCAGAACGCCCGCACGCGCGCGCTCGCCGAGCTTCAAGGACAGACGCAGCTGCGCGTGCTGGTTGCGACCGACATCGCCGCGCGCGGCCTCGACATCGAGGCGCTGCCGCACGTCGTCAACTACGACCTGCCGCACGTCGCCGAGGACTACGTGCACCGCATCGGCCGCACCGGCCGCGCGCCGGCGTCCGAAGGCGAGGCGGTGTCGTTCATCAGCCCGGAGGAGCGGCCGCTGTTCGCCGCAATCGAGAGGATGATGAACCGCAAGGTGGAGCAGAAGGTCATTGCTGGCTTCGAGCCGGGTACGCGCAGTGCGCATCCCGCGCCAGAGGAGCCCGGCGGCAGAGGCAGCAGCAGCGAAGACAAAGGCGGCCGCCAGCAGCAACAGCGGCAGCCGCAGCGGCAAAGGGCAACCCCAGCGGCAACAACCGCAACGCCAAGGTCAACCGCAGCGCCAAGCGCCAGCCGCAGCGCCAGGGCCAGCCGCAACGCCAGGGCCAGCCCCGCAGCGCCAGGGCCAGCCCCAGCGCCAGGGCCAGCCGCCGCGTCACCGGCATGCCCAGGCGTCCGAGCATCGTCGCCTGCCACGCCGATCGCGGCGAACACGAAGCCCAGTTGCGCGAGGCGCGCGCGTGCGGCGATGGACGAGACCGTACGAGCCTGCAAGCCCAGCCGCACACAGAGCCCCGCTCGGAGCCGAGTGTCTCAACGCGTGCCGCGCCGCAGTTTCCTGCTCGGCGGGAGCAAGTAGTCAGGTCGTAACCGGGACCTCGTCCCGCAGCATCCGGGCGCAGCTCCGGCACGCAGGAGCCGCAATTGGTGCCGCGCAGGATCGGCTTGCAGGCGGGCAGCGTCGCGCCTGCCTGCGCCGCGGCCCTGATCGCCTCCTCGCTGACGCTGAAGCAAGCGCAGACCGCCCGTCCCTGCGGCGCGTCCACGCCGGCCGCGCCGAAGACGTCCTCGAGCGCGGCGAGCGTGCGCGCCTCGGGGCTCCACAGCCGCGAGCTCAGCGCAAAGCAGCTCCCGGATAGCGACAGCGCCGCGTAATCGAAGCGGGCGAGGGCGCTGACGCGGCGCGCTGCGCATCTGCCGCAGCGAGACAAGTGAAGCTCTTTCGCCATGCTAGGGCTACCCGCTCCACGCGCACCGCGGCGTGCTTCCCGCTCCGGGCTGCTTGGAATGTGGATCGAAGGCCGGTCAGAGATTGGTCATTGGCCCCTGCCCGCTCGCAAACCGCGGAGCCCCAGTGCATGGCGACGAAGGTATCGCCGCGGCGCAGGTCATCGCCGGGCGTGCCTTGCAGAAGATCGCACGCGCCCCGCCTGCTGGCGACGCGTGCGAACTTTCGCCCTCCGCCAGGCCGAGGTGCCTTCATGTCCATCGGATGAAGGAGATTTCCGGCACGGGGGCTTTATGGCCGAAGAGCTTCGCGACCAGGCCGGTGCGCGTCATGGTGTGCCACTGGTCGCGCAGGCGGCCGGTGGTCAGCCGCAAGGGAAATCCGGCACGTCGGGAACTTCGGCAGGCGGCACATACTCGGCGGCGACGAATCGCGCGCGCGGCCCGATGGCGTCGGAAGACGCCGTCTTCGTAGAACGCTCGCGCCCATTCAGCAATACGTAAC
>ERZ1370068.8038-contig-692_pt1 | contig 16610 bp, 33 predicted proteins | sample MGYA00561227_ERZ1370068 | MGnify/ENA primary metagenome ERZ1370068 (study PRJEB38410, sample SAMEA6850437) | metagenome | study: Metagenomic assessment of the ecological functions of the soil: analysis of the soil microbiota associated with the...
AATCATCGTCCCGGTCCCGTCGTCGGTGAAGACTTCAGCCAAGGAGCGTGTTGCGGCGAATTGCCGTCGATGATATGCGCGCTCTTCACGCCACGGCTCAGCAGTTCGATGATGCTTTGTAGTTTGGGAATCATCCCGCCGGTAGCCGTGCCGCTCTTAACCAATCCTTTCGGCCTCAGCCGCGGTCAAGCGCGAAAGCTTCGTCTCCGGCTCGCCAGCACGCAGGTAAATCCCATCGACATCGGACAAGCAGGACCAGTTTCTCGGCTTGCAGCTGAATTGCGATCTCGGAAGCGACTGTGTCGGCGTTGATGTTGAAGACTTTCCCTTCGGCGTCAGCTCCCAGCGAAGAAATCACCGGCAGATAACCATGGTCGAGCAGCACCGTGAGCAGGCGCGCATCGATTTTCAGGATGTCGCCGACATGGCCAAAGTCCACCCGCGCGCTTTCGCCGGTCGCTCGATCGACGATTTGTTTGGGCGGCCGCCGTTCGGCATGAACGATGTTTCCATCCACGCCAGAAAGACCAACCGCGGATGCACTCCGCGATGACGCAGCGCCGCGAGAATGTCGGTGTTGATCTTGCCGGCAAAGATCATCTTGGCCATCTCCAGCGTATCGTCGTCCGTCACGCCGGCGGCCTTCGATGATCGTCTGTTCGACCCCATCTTCTCGGCCAATTCGGTTAGCTGTTTGCCCCCGCCATGGACGACGCAGACCCGAATGCCGACCTGATGCAGCAGGGCCAGCTCTTCCGCCAAAGAAGTCAACCGATCGTGATCTTCCGTTACCTTTGCCCTGAGAACTTCACGACAAACGTCTTGCCCTGGAAAGCGCTTGAATATAGGGCAACGCTTCGCGCAAGAGTTCCAGGCGTAATTGGCTGTCGACGAATTGGCTCATGGTGCTGGTCATTGATTCATTGGCTCATTGGCTATCATTGGTTCATTGATTCCGGAAGCATTGAATCAATGAACCAATGTATCAACGAATCAACTTCTTTCATGATGGCTTTCTGACGTGCAAGCCGGTTCTCGGCTTCATCGATCACAACCGACGACGCTGAATCGATCACTCCATCAGTCACAATCACGTTACGCCGCACGGGCAGGCAGTGCATGAAAATGGCGGAGTTGGTGCGCGCCATCTCTGGCTTCATCTACAATCCATTTCTCGCGATACTGCGCACGTTCAGCGATGTCCTTGCTCGGTCGCTCCATAGAAAGCTCTTTGCTGCCCCAGCTCTTAGCGTAAACAACCTGAGCGCCGTCGAACGCCGCCTCGACATTGTTCTCAATGGTGATGGCGCCACCGGCACTCGCCGCCTGCCGGCTGAGTTCGCTCATCAAAACGTCGTCCAGCTCGTAGCCCTGGTGGATGCGCGATCACCAGCTCATGCCCCATCTGCGCCGCCGCCAGCGCGAAGCTGTTCGGCACCGCCATCGGCAAAGCTTTGGATGCCAAGCCCAGGTGAGCAGGACTTTCTTTACGGCCTTCACCCAGTCTTCTCTCGGATCGTCATCATGTCCGCCATACGCCTGGCAGGGATGATGCATGGCTGATTCTAAATTGATGATCGGAACCTCTGAGTACTTGGCAAAAGCATTCAGGATTGATCAGTCCGTTCCTCTTCCCAATCTTCAAGGGCCGCAAACGTGCGCACGCCAATCGCCACGCAATAGCGGCCGAGCACGCGCACAAACTCGGCCACGTGTTCGGTCTTGTCGCCATCCATGATGGCGCCTTCGCGGTGCTCGAGCGTCCAGCTGGTCCCGCCCGGCTCGAGCACTACCGCATTGCCGCCCAGCTCATAAATCCCAACCTGCATCGATGCGCGCGTGCGCAGACTCGGGTTGAAAAAGACCAGCGCGACCGATTTGCCGGCCAGAGACTTTGACTGATCTTTCGCCACGCTTAAAATGCAGCGATGCCTCGATTAATCGCCCCAACTCATCTGCAGAGAATTCGCTCGCTGAAAGAAAGCGCATCCAGTCCGAAACCACCTGCGGTAGCGGGTGGTTACTCCTTGACTCTGATATTAGAGATCAACCGTCCGCTACCGCAGACGGTTCTGACCTGGCGCTGCGTTCAGCGCATCAATAAATAAATCAACATCTTCTTTCTTCAAACAAAGTGGCGGAGCAAACGCAACACTTTCGGATCGCTCGATGTTCCAGCGTGATAATTCTATGCTCGAAAGCAGCGCTTCATGAATGTGCCGGGCCGGGCCGGCAAACTCCAACCCGAGCAGAAAACTCCTGGCCCCTAACCGCGACCACTTGTTCTGACTTCTCTGGACACGCTCGCGCAGATAAGATTCAACGGCCTGCACGTTTGCGGAGCATCCCGTCGTCTTCGATTGCTGCCAGCGTGGCGGTGACCGCGGCCATCGCCATCATGCCGCCGCCAAAGCGTCGTGCCTAAGTCGTTTCTTTAATATGAGCTGAAATCCTCTCGTTCACCAGGCACGCACCCACCGGGATGCCACTGCCCAGTGATTTGGCTGAGGGTGATGATGTCCGGCACCACTCCATCGCTCGCCTCGCTCCCGGCAAAGAACCAGTTGCCCGGTGCGCCCGACACCCGGTTTGACTCGTCGTAAATCAGATGGATGCCGCGCTCGTCGCACAGCGTTCGCGGCAATGCGCGATAGAAAGCGAAGTGGCGCGGCCATTGTCACACCGGCCATGGATTGATGGGCTCGAGCATGATCGCAGCGACCGATTCCGAAGCCACAGCGCTGACCGGATTCGATATCTCCAAACCCGCTCGCAAGTGGCCCGGAACGTTCGGTTTGCCGATCTCGCGATACTTGCCGAGTGAAGGTTGCGCTGATAGCGTCAGCGGTCCGTCCATGAAAGCCGCCGCCGAAAGTAATCACATTCTCCCGCGCCCGTAGCCATGCGCGCCATGCGCATCGCATTTTCGTTCGCTTCGGTTCCTGAGTTGCAGACGAAGGCCTTGGTCAAAGAATCAGGCGCCGATTGAAACCAGTTTTCAGCGCGCGCGCGCGCCTCCGAATACACCAGATTCGAATAGAAAAGCAGCTTGTCTGCCTGTTCCTTAATCGCCTTTACCGCATTTGTGGGTGACAGTGTCCCGTGCCGGCAACCGCGTGACCACCGCGTAGTAGGTCGAGATAACGCTCGCCATCGTTTGTATAGATCCAGACGCCCTCGCCGCTTTCCGCAACCAAAGCAGGCATCTTCTTATAAGTCGCGAGCTGATATTGGTCTTCAATCGTGACAATCTCGTTTGATCTGGTTGTTGCTGCCACCAATGTTTCACCACACAGGACACGGAAGAAGATCGACAATTCAATTAGAAGCTTATATGCGCGCCGGCTTGAAATCTCCTGCTCTAGCGGTTCGTACCAATTCACATCAGCATCAATCTCAGTCTTCTCTTCCAATCCAGCTAACCATCAGGTTCAGTGTTCTGGATCGCCTCGGCCTGGCCGCGCCCTCCTTGACGAGATTGTCGAGGGCCGTGAAAAACGACCAACTGCCGTCCACGCGCAGCGAACCCGATATCGCAAAGTTAGTCGTCTTCACCCAATTAGGTCGGGGCCGCCTTTCGACCAGCCGCACGAAAAACGAATCCCGGTAGAAATCTGCGAACATATCCCCGGCTTCGTTCGCGCTCATCTCGTTTTTCGTTTCACAATAGATTGAGGCAAAGATGCCACGCGCGACCGGCAGCGAATGCGTCATGAAAATGAGCTCGTGGCTCCACTCGCCGACGCTCTGCAAAGCCTGCTCAATCTCGGGCACGTGCTGGTGGGTGAACGGCTTGTAGGCGTAGAACGAATTGCTGCGCTATGGATGATGCGTATTCGCCGCGGCTTCGACGCCTGACCCGATGAGCTGGCGTCGCATCGACGACCACGCGACAGGTCAACAGACTTTGGGCACTACCAGCGGCGCCAGACCCAGCAGAGTTGCCGTCGCAAAACACCCAGGCTGGCGATGCACCGCGCCGATCTTGATCGCCTCGCGGTTTGTTTCGTCAGTCCAGACAAATTGTGCCTGGGCATCCATTCTGGTGTGTTCACGACCTGTAATGTTTGGCGAAAGACTCGGCATCGCCCAAACGAAAGTCTCCTGATAGATCAATCACTTTACGCTGCCGGCAGTCGCGGCGCGATCTCCATCGCCTGTCCATGCGGCAATGCAAAGCAAGCGCAGTCGAGATCCTCAAGACTCTCAACGTTTTCAGGCGCTTTGATAAATTTCATCTCAGTCAGCCCGAACAAGTTTCGATGCACGTCGCTGACACTTTTTCCGGCCTGTTCGTTTGCGGGCAGACGAACTCGATCTGGACGTTCGGGTGAAGCAGGAGAATGCGCAGCAGTTCCGATCCGCCGTAACCTGAGCCGCCAAATACGCGCTACCGAAGTTTCATGGTTGATCACGTCAGGAACCGGAGCGGTAGCGACCGGATCAACGAAAAACTCAACTTCAATAAGTGTTCACTTTGATCCGGTCGCTACCGCTCCCGGTTCTGACGCGATTATCTTGCCTTTAACTATCTCGAACAGCTTCGTTCCATTCGCGCCGCGACATTCGGCTGTCGGCACTTGAATTCTCGCTCGATAATCGTTCGCCCATCTTCGAGTCAGTCACCGAGCCGGCCACCAGATCGACCTCAATGCCTCGCCGGCGAAACAACTCGATGCCTCCCACGCCGCTACATAGTCCGAGGCGCAAAAGATCAACGCCGTCATCGCGGCGCGCATCTCTTCATCCTCGCAAACAGATTCGACCGGAGTGCAACCGCCGAGGATTCCGTCACCTAACTCAACCACGATCAAACTGGCTTGCTCTCGTTCAAACGCGCAAGGATGGCTGCTACACGGTGCCGGTGTCAGCCATATCAACCGTCGAAGGCAAACCGCAATCAAGAAAACTGGCCGTGGGCAATCGCCCCGTGATCCGACATGTTCAGCGTGTCGCGCAAGCAGGCGACTCCCGACAACTTTGCCGCCGCGACCCGCAACCCGGCGCGCGTTCCCAGCTGACCGAGTCCAGTCGGCGGCGTAAGTCTTGCCGCTGTTCATGCATCGCCCGGGCAATCACGACGATCGGCGCTGTAGGTCCCAGACGCTGGCGCAAAGGCAGCGCCACATCCGCGATATTCACTGAGCCGTCGCCGCCGTTAGTGGCCAAATCCGGATCACTTCAACCTGATTGCATCATTCAGACTCGAGTGATGGCCGCCGCACTTTCCAATCACGCCACCGAGGTTAAGCAGATGCAAGCGTATCGCCGGCCTTAATCGTTTCCGGAACGTCGCCCACAAAGCCTTTCAGCGCGCGGCGCCGGCCAAGCACGCCCACAACCACATCACCCGGATTCACTCTTGGCCAGTCTGCCGGTTGGCAACTCGAGCATGTTGTAGGTCGCATTGTCCGTTGAGCACGCGCACGACCACGACGTCGCCGGCCCGCGGCGCGCCGTTGGCGCGGAATGATCGCACGGTGCGAACGAGCGAGTCGCAGCGGCGTTAGTTGCCGATCCGATCTTGTCAGCTTCGATGACTGAGATGTTGTCCATCGTCTTTACCTCCCGCTCTGCTCTTAGCTCTCACACAAACTAATGGCCTCGCCCCTGAATAATTGACCTTCGCTGGCCCCTCCCAGTCTCAAGCGCAGCGCATTCAGCTTGATAAACCCTTCCGCGTCCCGCGCTGGTTGTAAACCGTGTCGGCTTCGAAGGTCGCAATTCGCTCGTCGTAGAGTGAATTTGGCGAATCGCCGCTCGACGACGATTACGTTGCCGCGATAGAGCTTCACCCGCACGTCGCCAGTCGACACGCTCGTTGCAGTCTCGTCGATGATTTTGCGCATCAGCTCGAATTCCGGCGCAAACCAGAAACCGTAATAGACATTCTCGGCGAACTTCACCCCAAACGAATCGCGCAGATGCATCACTTCGCGATCCATCGTGATTGATTCCAGGGCGCGGTGCGCCGACGTGCAGAATCGTCACGCCCGGTGTTTCATAGACACCGCGCGACTTCATCCCCACGAACCGGTTTTCAACCAGATCCACCCGGCCGATGCCATGCGTGCCGCCGATCTCGATTCAGCTCTGACAGCAGCGCCACCGGACCGAGCGGCTCGCCATCGATCGAGATTGGCTCACCTTCTCGAATCCAATCTCGACGTATTCGGCTTCGATCGTAGCGTTTTCAGGCGAACGAGTCATTTGAAAAATGTTCTCAGGCGGTTCGGCCCAGTGGATCTTCCAGAATTCCGCCCTCATACGAGACGTGCATCAGGTTGCGATCCGGTCGAGTAAGGCTTGTCGATCGTCGCGGTGATCGGAATGCCATGGGCTTCGGCATACGCGATCAAGTCGGTGCGGCCAGCAAACTCCCAATCACGCCACGGGGCGATGACTTTGATGTCCGGCTGCAGCGCGTAATAGGTCAAGCTCGAACCGCACCTGATCGTTGCCTTTCCCGGTCGCGCCGTGAGCGACGGCGTCCGCCTGCTCGGCGCGAGCGATCTCGATCTGTCGTTTGGCGATCACCGGACGCGCCAACGAGGTGCCCATCAGGTAAACGCCTTCATAGATTGCGCGTTGGCCTTCACTGCCGTCCACACATAGTCGCGCACGAACTCTTCGCGCAGATCCTCAATATAGAGCTTCGAAGCGCCGGTGGCTTTGGCCTTTTCATCCAGGCCGTCCATTTCCGCGCCCTGGCCCACGTCAGCGCAGTAACAAACCACCTCGCACTGATACTTCATCTTTCAGCCAGCGCAGCATCACCGAAGTGTCCAGTCCGCCCGAGTAAGCACAGACACGATTTTGTTAATTTTAGCTTCATTCACTCATTAATCATTGATTCATTTACTCATTGGATCATTTGATCATTGGCTCATTGAGTTCAGCGATTTGTGTTTTCCAATGAATCAATGAACCAATGAGCAAATGAACCAACTACCCAAACATCTCCCAAATCTTCTTCATGGTCGCGCCGCGCTGTGCTTTGATCTCGGACCGCGATAAAGATTGTGTCCTCGCCGGCCAGCGTGCCCACGATCTCCGCGATCGCCGCATCGTCAATTTCGACGGCCACTGCAGATGCCCGACCAGGCAGGCACTTCGCCACGACGAGCACCTCGCCGGCAGCATCGAGACTGAGCAGCCCGCGCGTCGAATCACCGTTGGCGCTGCGGCAGGCAGTAGCGGCCGTGGTGCTTAACGACACGCCAACTCTTCCAGGTCGCGCGACACACTCGACTGCGTCGCGGCACGCCCGAGCCGCTCCAGCTGCGCGCGCAACGTCCTCCTGCGTGCCGATAGGCCTGGCCCGGATCAGGTTCAGAATTCTTCTTCTGCCGTTCTCGCTTCAGCATTCCGGTTGACTCCGGTCTCACCGCCCTGGCAGCATTCAGACGCAGTCAGACATGCAAAATAGTTGCATTTTCTATGCATAGCTGTGCAAACCAGCCTCAGTTATGCGATGGCGCAAGGCGAGACTGATGTCGTCGACGGATCGCGTGTGGCGATGGCTTAAGTCGTGCAGGCACAATGCTCGGCGATAGCTTCGTGAAAGATCAAACCAGAAAAACTTTGGGGCTGGCCGGTTCAGCGCGAAGCTCGATCCCGCCTTTGCTGAGTTCAATCGCTCATTCGGATTCTGATCGCCGGTTGTTTGAGGTCGACGTCCGCGCCAGCATCGCACACTGGTGCGGGTCTGGCTGCAGCTGGCGTGCTGAATCCGGAAGAGCAAACCAGATAAGTCGGCACTGTCACAGATACTTGAACGCGGACTCTCGGCGGACAGTCGATAATTCGAACGACCCAGCCGCAGAGACGCATTCCTTTGTCGAATCGCGTCTGGTGGAAGTGGTCTGGCGATACCGGACGGACGGCTGCATACGGGCCGCAGCCGCAACGACCAGGTCGCCACCGACCTGCGTCTCTGGCTGCGGACGAGATCGAACGCACTGAATGATGCTTTGCGGAACACCCAGACAGCGCCGTTGATTTTGGCGTCGCCAAACCGAACGGTCGTGTTGCCCGGCTATACACATCTGCAGAGGGCCCAACCAGTCCTGCTCGCTCACTGGTGTCTGGCTTACCTTTGAAATGCTGGCGCGCGATCGCTGCGTCACCGAAGATCTGGGCAGCGGGTCAACGTCATGCCACCTGGGCTCGGCGGCTCGCGGGGACCCTCACACCCGATTGATCGCGAAGCGGTGGCCGAAGCCCTGGGCCGTGAATCACTCTTCACGCAACAGCCTGCACGCGGTGAGCGCACCGCGATTTCTTTCGTCTGGAGTCTGCCGCGCGGCGGCATCACTGGTCGCGGTGCACCTCTCGCGGCTGGCTGAAGACGCCGGCGCCTTACGCGACAACTGAGTTTCGGTGTTGAGTTGAGCGATGCGATCGCTACCGTGGCCCGGCGAGCATCATGCCGCAAAAAGGCTAACCCTCCTGATTCGATGGAATTAGTGCGGGGAAAATCCTGGACGCGGTTTTTTGGTCACTTAACCCTCTCTGATGGCGCACCAGCTGGCGCGTCGGCCGCCGCCTAGCCCATAACAAGGACATGCAGGAAGACGTCAGCAGCGCTATTCGAGTTGCACGGCGGACACCGGCAACGTCACGTGCTCTTCAATCTCGGCCACGGTCTTGCGCGGTACTCTCCGGGTCAACGAGTCGCGCGCGCTGGAGGCATCGACCCGGCGAGCTATCTCCAACGCGACCGGAACCGTCGCTTATCATCTGGCGCGCAGGGGAATGTTTTTCGGCGACGCCCACGACACCGTCGGCGGATTGTGATGGCACGCAATTGACACGCGATTGCGAACCGACGGGTCGATCCCTTGATGAACTAAAGAGTTTTGCGCCGCCGATTGAAACAGACGCATTTGCCGCGCTCGGTCGAGACGAGCACACTGTCTACCAAAGTTAAATCGCGGCAAATCTCGCCCGAACGAAGTTGCCGCCGAACTGGAATCCGCCTGGATGCGCTTGTAGAGCCTCAAGCAGAGTGACGCGCGCGCTGGGCAGCGAAACCTTCCGTAAACAACCTGGCAAACCATTGCTTGAGATGGAAATGGCCGGGCCGACCACATCTGTGGTGCTGCGCCGCTTACTAGTGCTTACTCTCGGTTGAAGTCGCCGGCGCCTCGGCCTGCCACTTCGGAGGGACCCTGCGGTTCTTGAAACAAAACGCGTAGATGTCGGTCTGTTGTTCCAGCGTTTTGGTGGTACGCTGCTGGCGCCGCATGACCTGATTTCGCAGTCGATCCGGATCAGATGGGAAGGTCACCGCCCTGCCCGGCCTGCAATGCGGCGGCGTACTTTGAAGCGAAGTGCGCGCGGCACCACCCTGGTCGTCGCGATCGGCGGTTGCAATCAAAGTCGCGGGATACTTTCGTACCCGCCTTGACGTTGTGTATCGGCGAATAAGCGTAAAGCGCTTTGAACTGGTGCTTCGTTCTGTTCACTCGATCCATAGTCCGAGATCCAGGCCGAGCCGATGGTGAATCTGTGTGAAAGCGCAGCATGTCCATCACGCCCGCCTGCTCAACCACGGCCCGGAACAACTCGGGTCGCTGGTTGGAAACCGCACCCACCAACAAGTCCGCCATTAGAGCCACCGTGAATCGCCGAGCTTGGCCGGCGAGGTGTATTTCTCTGGGCAATCAGATATTCGGCCGCGGCGATGAAGTCGTCAAAGCACATTTTGCTTCTTCAGCTTGGTGCCTGCTTCGTGCCACTTCTCGCCATACTCACCGCCGCCGCGCATGTTGGCTGAAGCGTAGACGACGCCCTGCTCCAACAGGCCACCTGCAGCGCGCTGAATCCGGGGCTGGTAGTAATGTTGGAAGCCGCCGTATCCGTACAGCACGGTCGGATTGCTGCCGTCCAAGCTTCAACCCCTTTTTGTAAGTAATGAACATTGAAACGCGCGTGCCGTCCTTGCTGTTGAAGAAGACCTGCTTCACTTCATAGTCGTGCCGCATTAAATCCGGGAATATCCACGGTACGAAAGACCGTCGACTTTTGGTCGCGATGTCGTACTTGAAAATAGTCGGCGGATAATTGAACGAGGTGAAAGCTGTAGAAGACGAATTTGTCATCCATGCGGCCGCCAAACCCGTCCGCCGATCCCGGCCCCGGCAACTGGATCTCGTTCTTCGAGCTTGCCGTCGAGACTGTAGACATAAGCCCGCGTCGTCACGTCCTTCAGATAGGTTACGAACAGCTTGCCGCCGGCGGTCCCCGACGATTGCAACGGCTCCTGACGTCTCCGGCAAAACGTCTTTCCAGGTTTTGGCCGCGTGGATCGTAGAGCACTACCTTTCCATTGGCGCGCCATGGTTCGTTTCGATGAGGAATCCATTCTTGACGTTTTCAATCACGTCGTAACTGTCGTCGCCGATCTCAGCCACGATCGGAAGTGAAGGCCTGATCGTCCTTGCCCCGTTCGCGAAAGAAGACCGAATTGCCTCTCTTCCGGCCGACGAGTCCGAAACGGTCGAGTAGTCTCAAACCGCTGATCCTCAGTGACACCGATTCCTCCTGCGCTGCAGAGGATGTGCGTTGTCTTCGTAGATCAGCTTGTCTTCGGATTGTGGGTGCCTACTTTGTGATAGTAGATCTTTGGAATTCGTTCTTTGCCGCCATCTTTTGCCCGACTCGGCTGTGTGGATAGCGGTTGTAGAAGAAGCCCTTCGTCGCCTAACCTTCATGAGGCGCACGGAAAACTTGACCCACTCAAGGTAGATCGGTCCGGCGGTTTCGCGGGTGGCCACATCGAGGACGTAATAATCTCGCCAGTCAGACCCGCCTTCCGAAATGCCATAAGCGCATGTAATTTTCCGCTTTCAGAAAGCGAGAATCCGCCCAGTTGAGACGTACCGTCAGCCGAGAACTTGTTCGGATCAAGCAGCAAAGTCCGGCGCGCCGTCCAGGCCCTTCTGAATGTAATAGACGCTCTGATTCTGGAGACCATCGTTCTTGGAAAAGATGAAGTTTTCGCCGCGACGAGTAGGGCGCGCTATAACGCGGATAGTTCAGAAGCTTTTCGAGCCGCTTTCTGATCTGGGCGCGATAAGGAATCGTCGTCCAGATAACCGAAGGTGACCTTGTTCTTGAGCTTCAACCCAGGCGGCGACTTCGGCCGCATTGTCATCCTCGAGCCACCGATAGGGATCCGGCACTTTGGTGCCGAAGTAATCGTCAACGACATCCACCTTTTAGTCTCGGGATATTTGATCGGGGAGCCATCGCCGCCGCCGTCACCGTTTCTTTGCGCGTGCGCCAGACGTGAAGGCGCCGAAAGCGACAAAGACAGAACTGCCAGTGCGGCCAGCGATAGCAACGCAAGCTTTAATTCTCTTCATTGGATTGACCTCCGGAAATCTTGGTGGAATCAGGTTTGTCGGCGGACATACTTTAGTCGAGGCGCCGAGAAAATGCCGAACCTTTGCGGATGTCTTTCTTCGCCTTGCTTCTTCGATCCCAACGCCGAAGCATTCCGGTTTACCGGATCGAGGTGTAAAGTCTAGCCTCTGAATTCAGGGAGAAGAAAGAAAATGCAGACTCTTCTGGCAATCACTCTTGCTGCTGACCATTTGCTCGTCGCCTCTGGTTGGCGCAACCACAACCTAACGAAGCCGCGCCGCCGGCAAGCAGGACTGAGATCATTCTGCTGGGCACGGGCACGCCTTATCCCGATCCGAACAGCTGCCGGCCCGGCCACGGCAGTGGTAGTCTGACGGTCGCGTCTTTTTGTTTGACGCGGGCGCCGGCGTGATGCGCAGGCTGAATGCCGCGAAGCTGCCGCTGAGCGGCCCGGAGGCGGTCTTCATCACGCACCTGCACAGCGATCACATCGCTCGGCTATGCTGATCTGATTCTGACGTCATGGATCATGCGACGCGCTAAACCGTTTCCGGTTTACGGCCCGCCAGGATTGCGCCGCATGACCGAATCACCTGCTCGCAGCTTTTGCGGAAGACATTGAAATACGCACGAATGGTCTGGAGCACGAAGTGCGCCGGCGGCTACCGGGTTGACGTTACCGAAACGCGCGCTGGCCTGGTTTATGAAAAGGATGGCGTGCGAATTCACCGCTATCGCCGTTCCGCACGGCACATGGAAACACGCGTTTGGATTATCGAATTGATACTCCGGATCGTCCGATCGTGATTTCCGGCGACACGCGGCCCAGCGAAGAGCTGGTCAAGGCAGCCAGGGGCGTGGATGTGTCTGATTCATGAAGTCTATTCGGCAGCGGGACCTCGACGCCTGAAAATCGTCCCGGGGCAAAGACTGGCCTGCAGTATTGTCGCGAGTTTCACACTTCAGACGTCGAGCTGGGCGCTCTGGCCGCGCGCATTCAGCCAAGGCTTTTGATTCTGGACCACACTATTCGCTTCGGCGCCAGTGATGAAGCCCATGTTGACGTGATCCGCCAGAGTGGATATGCGGGCAGAGCGGTCGTGGGAAAAGACCTGATCGATTCTGATAAATTGAGATCGCGGAAACGCGCCGGCTATCTGGCCGGGTTGCGGCTGCTAAGCGGTTGGGCCGTATCGGTTTCCGCGCCTGACAGCCTCACTCTGTCCCAGATCGGCCAGCGCCACGATTACCAGCAAGACGGTCACTCCCAGGGTGGAAAAGATGTACAGCAGCGCAGTCTGCTCGAAATAAATCAGCAGAAAACCAGCAGAGCCAATCCAAAAATCCACAGATAAGTAAATCCGCGTCGTTTCTTAACTTTCGTTTTTATTCTTTGACTCACGTTTTCGTTTTTCACTCCATTCAAATATGAAGGCCTCGGACCGCGCGAGCCGTTCTACGCCGTCAATTTTCAGCTAGTAAAGAACCATCGTCGGCAAATAGCCGGCAGTACGATTTCACCGAATTCAGAAAGAAATCGCCCAGATTCTTTGGCGACCAAACGTTCCGCTTTGCGCACGTCGACAATGTCGTAGGCCTGCAATGGAATGTCCTTCGCCTGACCTTTCTTAATGGCACTCGTAATTAACTTTGAGATCCTCTGACCCGGCAGCGGTCTTGCGATAGATATGGACCTCATTGGTCTTGGCTGTGTCTGGTGGCTCCGCCCGACATCATGATGGCCCGGCGCCAGCGTTAATCCATCCTTGAGCGTCATCTCGCGCGGCTGAACCACGGCGCCGGTGATGTAAATCGGCTCTCCTTCGGTAACAATCACGATGTCGCCTGGTCGAATATAAGGATCCGCTTTCTCCCGGCCGGCCTTAACGCTCGCTGATCTGGAAAACCTCAAGCTGTCCGACATCCGGAAGCTGGTCGCTGCGCGCAGCCTTCTCTGGCTCCAGCGCACATCTCGGGCTCCGTATGCATGATTTGAATGGTGCCGCTGGCATTCTGGGTAATGCCTCCAGAGGCGGCCAGCAACTCATGCAAGCGCACGCGCCGCCGCATGTCGACACGCTGCGCGCTGCGCACCGCGCCAAAGATGACCGCCGGCTGGCGGCTTCTTCGTTCCGTAATGCGGACGCTGACGCGCGGTTTGAGCAGATACTTTGCGTAAGCCTCGGTGATACTCGCCTGAATTTCTTTTCGTTACGGCACTTTGCGCGTATCGGCGCTTCGATAAAAGGGAGTGACGAGATGTTTCCGTCTGCGTCAACTTCCACAGTTGAATTCAGGTCAGCCTGGCCAAAGACGCTGACATCCAGGATGTCTCCCGGACCGACCAGGTAGCGGCCATGCCCCTGATCATCAATCGCCGATGCCGGGATATTTCTCGGAGTCTCAGTTGATTCTGCGCCAGCACCGTGAACACAGCGCCACAAACGAAAACCAGACACAAAATGACTAGCGTTTTCTTGTTCATTTCAAAACCCTAAGGCTGATGAACACTCACTGAGCATGAGAGGTGACGTCGTGACTGCCTAATCAACGGGCAACAACTCGCCAACCAGCAAGCTTATCTTCCTGCTCCGCTTTGGCACCGTTCCGGGAGTGCAAATCTGGTAAATAACCAGTTGCAATGATCGCACAAAAGATTGTGTATGCCAAACATTCGAAAGAGCCAGGGAATTCGCTTGTATCCCTCACGAATTCGTGTACTCCCGCACCTGGGGCATCGTACTTTCAGCATGTTCTCCGACTCACTCAGCGCTCGGCTATCTGGCCGTAAACTCACGAACGGCGCCGCCCTTTCCTATTTTGTTTGCCGGGGTTCGGAGTGAATTACATCACTCGCTATCCAGGCGCACTCTCAAGAGTTCTATTTCTCGAGTGATCCTGTCCGCCGCAGCTTCGCCGGCGAAATCCGACCGATCGCGAGTCAGGTAATAGAGCGCATCCCGATAACAATCGATGGCGCGCTGATAATAGCCCTTGAAGGCCGCTCGTTCCGGCCAGCTCGACCCAGTGGGCCACTCTGCTCGAAGTAATAAATTCGCGGACCGCCCGGGCTGAGACATTGAGCTGCTCCTCGTCCGGATAAACCTTCAACGCCGAATCGATGCACTCCAGCGCGGTTCGCTGTTTCCACCTTTTCGTAGAGCCTGGTTCGTTGTTGAGCTTCGTGGGTCAGGGCCCGGGCTGATCCTCTGGCCCAGGTCAGCAGATGATGCTTCTGCAAATCTCTCACACGTTCAACTCCGGCACGCAAAGCCAATCCGGCCATCGGGCTGAAGCGTCGGGGTTTGCAACGCCCTTTCCGCACCCGCCAGATATTCAGAACATAATTCGTAAACCCGGCGATGCGCTTCAGGCGATTCTCTGGCGTCGGCATCCATCGCTTGTCGTTGCAAAGCCCGTAACGCCGCGGCGTGCAAACTTCGGGACTGCATCAGATCCTCATAGCTTCTCTTTCCCGACTCGGAATGGCTATGCCATATCAGCGATCACGAACGTAATACTGGCTTCGCACTCTTCTCGCCACCAACAGTCTGGCAAAAGCAGCGACCAACATCACCACACTGGCGGCCAGACCCGCCGGCACCCACGGCGACTCTTCGCCTTGCAACATCCACCAAAGGACAAAGAAAAGGGCTGCGGCAGTGGCCGCCGCGGCGGTCATATAACCTGTGACTGAAGAACCTCTCGATGGCTGAACGCGGCGCGAACTGGAACTGTCCCACGAACGCTGATGCCGCCGCCCGAAAGAATGCATTCCTGAATCTATGAGCTTCTAAAGGCAAAGCTTAAGTCTGCTTCGTATCAGGGGAAGACTTAACTCGTGATTTGGAGCTAGTAATCAGCTCTCAGATGGACTTATTAAACCTCGGAAGTATAGTCAATGACAACGGTCCTATGTCAATATGAGCGGGCAGTTTTTGCAGCACTGCAAAACTGATCTGTACCGCACGCCAAAGAGGAGAGAAAGAGCGAATATGGCAAACAAGCCCGGCCAAATTGTGGCCATGGATAACGGGAGCGACATCTGGTATCGGCCGAGCAGTGGCTCAACGGTCTCGCCGCTGCCTCAGCTCAGGTTGTCATCGTCGGGCGCAATCAATCCGCGCTCTGAGAAAGTGCAACAGGAAGTCGAACAGCGCCGGCGGCAGCTCGCTGAGTTTAGCCGTTGACGTGACTATCGACGACGACCTGCGCAGTGCTTTTGGCGAGCGCGATCGAGCAAAGCCGGTCGTCTCGATGTCCTGGTGAATGCGGCCGGTCACATCTCGTCAGGTACGATTGAAAACACAACCCTCTCGGCCTGGGACGCGATGATGAATGTCAATCTGCGGTCGACGTTCAATCTGATGCAGCTGGCGACGCCGCACTTAGATCCAGACCAAAGGAAACATCGTGAATATTTCGAGCGTCACCGGCCTGCGTTCGTTTCCGGGCGTGCTGGCCTACTGTGTTTCCAAGGCCGGAGTCGATCAGTTAACTCGCTGTGCCGCGCTCGAGTTGGCGCCCAAGGGCGTACGCGTGAATGCGGTCAATCCCGGCGTGGTCGTAACTGAAATTCACAAGCGCGGCGGCATGAGCGAAGAGAACTATGAGAAATTTCTGGAGCACTCCAGGACAACTCACCCCATCGGGAGAGTGGGCAATGCCGGAGGAAATTGCCGAATTGGTTTTCTATTTAGCTTCCGACAAAGCCGCGTGGATCACCGGCGCCACTTACCAGATCGATGGGGGCCGAGCGTTAACCTGCGCCCGCTAGACCAGAATCCGAAAGAATGCCTGCTAGCTGGCCTCGCTGGGTTGCGTTTCAGCGAAACCTTCATTTGACTCGACCTCAGCAACGGCATCCGGCAGAACCATTCTCACTCGAGGGCTCTGGCTTTTTCTTCAGTTGACGAGGCTTCGAAAACAGATGGTGTCGGCGTTTACGCACGGCCGAACGAGTGCCCAGAAGATCGCGATGCCGGCTATTGATCAAGGCAATCAGACTCTGGTGATGCCGGAAGCCCAAAAGGCGTGCGGCTTTCGTGACTGAGCCGCCAGCGTCTCTCAGAGCCCGTTCAATGAAAAGTCTTTTCAATTTTCAGGACTTCCTTCTTAAACGAGAAGCCCTGCCATGAGACTTCGTCCATCTGCAGGCTCCGCCGGTTCAGGCAGGGTCAAAATATCGAGCAACGTGAGAGCACAACGATAACACGTAACTGAACGAAGCACACAAC
>ERZ1370068.5233-contig-4263_pt1 | contig 16594 bp, 23 predicted proteins | sample MGYA00561227_ERZ1370068 | MGnify/ENA primary metagenome ERZ1370068 (study PRJEB38410, sample SAMEA6850437) | metagenome | study: Metagenomic assessment of the ecological functions of the soil: analysis of the soil microbiota associated with the...
TGCCGTACGTCCGCCGCCGAGCGCGCACGAACGACAAGGCACCACCATGTCCACGCCATGCTTCAGCCCAAACTCAAGATCGGCGCGGTCCTTGGTGGTAAGCGCGAGAATCTGACAGCGCTGCTCCACGGCGGGGTTGATGCCCTGATGCTCGGCCAGCATGCCTCCGCTGACCACTCCTGCATTCCACATCGCTGCCCTGCACCTGCGTGACCCTCAGTTCGATCAGCCCGTCGGAGAGCAGAATGCGCGAGCCCGGCCGCACTTCCTGGGCCAACCCCTGGAAATGCCGGTTGAGATCTGGAGGGTGGGGGTGCCGGGGATATCTCTCGAGGCGTGATGGCGACTAGAGAATCCACCGGTCTTGATCAGTACAGGCTGGCCACTGCTGTCTTTGAGCCGTCCAGTGCGGATCTTGGGACCTTTGCAAATCCTGCAGGATACAGATCGTGCGGTTCTCCAGCTTCGCCGCGCGCCGCTCGGGCGGGGGCAATATTGCGCGCATGCTCGGGATGGGTGCCGTGGGAAAGTTCAGCCGGGCCACGTCCATGCCCAACTGCATCATCTCGCGCAGCCGGGCTTCTGTGTTGCACGATGGTCCGATGGTGCAAAGATAATCTGGCGCGGCGAGTGGCCGCGATGGCGGCTTCCGCCGACAAATCACCCGACGACGATCCGGCTTGCGCCTAATTTCAAATGTGCCCACATGGTTTGTGGGCTTGTGTGGTCGCGGGCGACTCTGCCCGCGAAGGCTGCGGAGTCAAGTCGTAAGCCGCGGGCGTGGCCGCCCGCGACCACATTACTAAACCAAATCAAAATCAGCTACGGCTTTTTCAAATGCGCGTTGGTTTCAATCAGTTCGATGCCCAGCCGGGCGCGCGGGAAGAAAGCATGGCATTGAACTCCGCGCCAATCAGCACGCACCAGCGAGATCATGTACATCCACACCAGCAGCGCGATGCCCACGCCCAGCGAGCCGTAAATGATGCTGTAGTCGGCGTACCGCTGCAGGTACCAGCCAAACAGTGTCGTCGGCCGGAACCACAGCGCCGGTCGCCAGCGTCGCGCCCGGGCAACACGCTGTGCCAGGGCTGGGTGCGGGGCACGGCATTGTGGTAGATCAGCGCGATCACCGCGATGCTGGTGAGGATGGCAATGAACCAGCGGATGGCCGTCCACAGCAGCAGACATGAAGGCCCGAACTCGTGTCCGATGTGAAACAGGATGCGGGTCTCGATGCCGGCTGCCGAAGGCGACCAGGATGGTGGCGAAGGTCAGCGGGAATGCCGGCCATGAATAACCAGCGAGAACGCGATCAGGCGCTCCTTCAGCAGCCCCCAGGTCTTGGGCAGCTGGTAGGCGCGCCGAAAACCTTCCATCCAGGAAATCATCGACGCCGGAGGCGGTCCAGAGCGTCAGCAGGGAAGTGGTGATCAGCAGGCCGACTGGCCGCTGGGTCGTGCCCTTCAGGTAAGCGATCGCCGTGGCGGCCGCCAGCGGGCAGGATGCGGCCGAGCGCGTAGGAAATTTCGCGCAGGTAGGCTTCGCCCGCGGCGCACGGTGGCGCAGCACGGAGCCGAGCACGAGCAGCGCTGGGAAGAAAGTCAGGATCGAGGAGTAGGCGGAGGCTTTGGCGGTGGCGAACGCGTCGTGCTCGAAAGGCACGCCAGAGCGCGAGAGCGCAGACGCAAGAAGCGCAGCATGAATGCGTCCCAGAGTATGCGCCGGGGCCAGCGATCGCTGACCGGGAAATGCGCTCCGGCCTGGATCTTGCGATCCTCGGGTTCGAGCATGTGTTGGTTAACGGCGAACATCGTAGATACTCAGCAAGAGCAGAGGGCGACTCGCGCCGCCCCCTGCGGATCGTTCAGTTGCGTTACTCCGCGGCCAGTTCTTCGGTTTCGCCTTCGTGACGCATGAGTTCGAGCGCACGCTCGGCCTCCTCGTAGGCTTGCGAGACTTCCTCTTGCACCTTCTGTGCGGCCTCTTCCATTTCCGGAGAGAGCCGCACGTTGCGATAGTACTCCATGCCGGTGCCGGCGGGAATCAGGCGGCCCACGATGACGTTCTCCTTCAGGCCGCGCAGGTGGTCCACCGCTCCCTGAATGGAGGCTTCGGTGAGCACGCGCGTGGTCTCCTGGAACGACGCCGCCGAGATGAACGAGTCGGTCGAGAGCGACGCCTTGGTGATGCCGAGCAGCAGCGGACGGCCGGTGGCCGGCTTGCCGCCGTCGCGCGATGACGCGTTCGTTTTCCTCGCGGAAGCGGAACTTGTCGACCTGCTGTTCGAGCAGGAACTGCGGTGTCGCCCACGTCTTCGACCTTCACCCAGCGCATCATCTGGCGGACGATCACCTCGATGTGCTTGTCGATGATGTTCACGCCCTGCAGCCGGTAGACTTCCTGGATTTCGTTCACCAGGTAAGCCTGCAGCTCCTTTTCGCCGAGCACGGCCAGGATGTCGTGCGGGTTGAGCGGACCGTCCATCAGCGGTTCGCCCGCCTTGACGCGCTCGCCTTCCTGCACGTTGATGTGAACGCCGCGCGGCACCGAGTATTCCTTCTCCGTGCCGTTGTCGGCGACCACGTAGAGTCTTGCGCTGGCCCTTCGAAACCTCGCCGAACTTGCACCACGCCATCGATTTCGCTGATGACGGCGGTTTCGCGCGGCTTGCGGGCTTCGAACAGTTCGACCACGCGCGGCAGACCACCGGTGATGTCCTTGGTCTTGGTGGTTTCGCGCGGGATCTTCGCCAGCACGTCGCCCGGGATGCACCGTGTCGCCGTCCTGCACCATCAGGTGAGCGCGTGACGGCATCGAGGTAGCGCTTGCTGGCCTTGCCCTTGATCACGATGGCCGGCTGGCGCTTCTCGTCGGGCGAATCGGCCACCACGTGACGCGACAGGCCGGTGACTTCGTCCACTTCTTCGTGGAGCGTGACGCCTTCCTGCAAGTCCTTGAACTGGACGGTGCCGCCGATTTCGGTCAGGATCGCGAAGGTGTACGGATCCCACTCGACCAGGACCTGTCCGAGCTCGACCTGATCGCCTTCGTTGACCTTCAGCTTGGCGCCGTACACGACCGCGTAGCGCTCGCGTTCGCGGCCCTTGTCGTCCACCACCGCGATCGAGCCCTGGCGGTTCATGACCACCAGGTCGCCGGTCTTCGCTTTGACGGTCTGCAGGTCCGATGAAGCGCACCGATGCCGTTGTTCTTGGCATCGAGGCGCGACTGCTCGGAAACTCGCGATGCCGTACCGCCGATGTGGAAGGTACGCATCGTGAGCTGCGTGCCAGGCTCGCCGATCGACTGCGCCGCGATGACGCCCGTCGCCTCGCCCAGCTCGACCAGGCGGCCGGAAGCCAGGTTGCGGCCGTAGCACATGACGCAGACGCCGCGCTTCGATTCGCAGGTCAGCACCGAGCGGATCTTCACCCGCTCGATGCCGGCAGCCTGAATCGCGCCGGCCAGCTCTTCGGTGATCTCCTGGTTGATGTCGACGATCACGTTGCCGTCGTAGTCCTTGATCTTCTCGAGCGACACGCGGCCGACGATGCGGTCGCGCAGCGGCTCGATGATCTCGCCGGCTTCGACGATACCGGAGACGTAGATGCCGTCCACGGTGCCGCAGTCGTATTCGCTGATGATCACGTCCTGCGCCACGTCGACCAGGCGGCGGGTCAGGTAGCCGGAGTCGGCGGTCTTGAGCGCCGTATCGGCCAGACCCTTGCGGGCGCCGTGCGTCGAGATGAAGTACTGCAGCACGGTCAGCCCTTCGCGGAAGTTCGCCGTGATGGGCGTCTCGATGATTTCGCCCGACGGCTTGGCCATCAGTCCGCGCATGCCGGACAGCTGGCGGATCTGCTGTTTCGATCCGCGAGCGCCGGAGTCGGCCATGACGTAAATCGGGTTGAGCTGCGCCTTCCTTGTCGCGCTGCTGCATCTCGCCGAACATCTCGTCGGCGACCTTTTCCGTGATCGCCGACCAGATTTCGATGACCTTGTTGTAGCGCTCGCCGTTGGTGATGGCGCCGTCCAGGTACTGCTGCTGGACGTCGACGACCTGCTTCTCGGCGTCGCGCACCAGCGTCCTTCTTGTTGTCCGGAATGACCATGTCGTCGATGCCGATCGAGAGGCCGGCCGCGCGTGGCATAGCGTGAAGCCCGAGCGCCTTGATCTCGTCCAGCATCTTGACCGTGGTTTCGAGGCCAAAGCGCAGGTAGCAGTAGTTGCACCAGCTGGCCGATGCCCTTCTTCTTGAGCAGGCCGTTGATGTACGGCATGCCCTCGGGCAGGTGATCGTTCAGGATGGCGCGGCCGACGGTCGTGTTCATGAACTGCGCTCGTAGTGCACTCGGCTCGGTGTGGATGACGTCCTGATCGTCGTAGGCGGTGGTCAGGTCGATCACTTCGCCGGTGTAGCGCAGGCGGATCGGCGTCAGCGTTTCCACTTCGCCCGCTTCCAGCGCGAGCAGCACTTCGTCGATGTTGGCGAAAGCGCGGCCTTCGCCCTTGGCGCCCGGCTTCGCCTTTGGTCAGGTAGTAGAGGCCGAGCACCATGTCCTGCGTAGGCACCGTGATCGGCTGGCCTGACGCCGGCGACAGAATGTTGTGCGACGACAGCATCAGCACGCTGGCTTCGACCTGCGCTTCCGGCGACAGCGGAATGTGGACCGCCATCTGGTCGCCGTCGAAGTCGGCGTTGAACGCCGTGCAGACCAGCGGGTGAATCTTGATGGCCTTGCCTTCCACCAGCACCGGCTCGAACGCCTGAATGCCCAGGCGGTGCAGCGTGGGAGCGCGGTTCAGCAGCACCGGATGGTCCTTGATGACCTCTTCGAGGATGTCCCAAACCATCGGTTCCTGCTGCTCGACCATTTCCTTGGCCTGCTTGATGGTGGTGCAGTGGCCGCGTCTGTTCGAGCCGGTGATAGATGAACGGCTTGAACAGCTCGAGCGCCATCTTCTTCGGCAGACCGCACTGGTGCAGCTTCAGTTCGGGACCGACCACGATGACCGAACGGCCGGAGTAGTCGACGCGCTTGCCGAGCAGGTTCTGGCGGAAGCGGCCCTGCTTGCCCTTCAGCGTGTCGGACAGCGACTTCAGCGGGCGGTTGTTGGCGCCGCGCAGCACGCGGCCGCGGCGTCCGTTGTCGAACAGCGCGTCCACCGCTTCCTGCAGCATGCGCTTTTCGTTGCGCACGATGACTTCGGGCGCGTGCAGGTCCATCAGCTTCTTCAACCGGTTGTTGCGGTTGATGACGCGGCGATAGAGATCGTTCAGGTCGGAGGTGGCGAAACGGCCGCCATCGAGTGGAACCAGCGGACGCAGCTCCGGCGGAATGACCGGGATCACGTCGAGAATCATCCAGTTCGGCTTGTTGCCGCTCTTGCGGAACGCCTCGACAACTTTCAGGCGCTTGGCGTACTTGAGCCGCTTCTGCAGCGACGTCTCGTGCTTCATCTTCTCGCGCAGTTCGACCGAGAGCGCTTCGACTTCGACGCGCTTCAGCAGTTCCTTGATCGCTTCCGCGCCCATCATGGCCTTGAAGCCGGCGGGACGGTACTGCTGATCGAGTTCGCGGTACTTGGCTTCGTCCTTGATGACCTCGCGATCTTTCACCGGCGCGTCGCCCGGCTCGACGACGACGTAGGCCTCGAAGTAGAGCACGCGACTCGAGGTCGCGCAGCGAGATGTCGAGCAGGTGCCCGATGCGGCTGGGCAGGCCCTTGAAGAACCACACATGCGAGCAGGGCGAAGCCAGCTCGATGTGGCCGAGACGCTCACGGCGGACTTTCGACAGCGTGACTTCCACGCCGCACTTGTCGCAGATCACGCCGCGGTGCTTCATGCGCTTGTACTTGCCGCACAGGCACTCCCAGTCGGTGACCGGACCGAAGATGCGCGCGCAGAACAGGCCATCGCGCTCCGGCTTGAAGGTGCGGTAGTTGATGGTTTCCGGCTTGGTGACTTCGCCATGCGACCAGCTCCGGATTTTCTCCGGAGATGCCAGGCTGATGCGGATGGCATCGAAGTCGGCAATCGGGTTTGCCATGTCAAAGGGGCTCGAACGATACAAGGTGTCCTCCGCTTTCCTGCGGTCGTTACGCGGCCGCCTGCGGCTCTCGAATCAGTTCTCAGTTCCGGTTCTCAGTTCTGCAGAACCTGCTTGAGCTCTGCCAGCTCGCGGCATCGAGAGCGGATACCGCAGTGGCAAGTCACTAAATCTCGATCTCAGATTCCCGGCCTCGGACTCGCAGCTCTCAACCGACGAACCGGAACTGACAACCGGAACTGGTTCTTAATCTGCTGCTGCCGGCCACCGGCTTCTTCTCGCCGTGGCCTTGATCAATTCCACATCCAGGCAGAGCGACTGCAATTCGCGAATCAGCACGTTGAACGATTCCGGCACGCCCGGTTCCATGGCGGCTTCGCCCTTGACGATGGCCTCGTAAATCTTGGTGCGGCCATACACGTCGTCTGACTTCGCGGTGAGCAGTTCCTGCAGGATGAACGCCGCGCCGTACGCTTCCAGAGCCCAGACTTCCATTTCTCCGAAGCGCTGTCCGCCGAACTGCGCCTTGCCGCCCAGCGGCTGCTGGGTGATCAGCGAGTACGGCCCGATGGAGCGCGCGTGGATCTTGTCGTCCACCAGGTGCGACAGCTTCAGCATGTAGATGTAGCCGACCGTGACCGGCTGTTCGAACTTGTCGCCGGTCATGCCGTCGTGCAGGTACGTCTTGCCCGATGTCGGCAAGCCCGCCCGCTCGAGCAGTGCCTTGATCTCGCGATTCGCGCGCGCCGTCAAACACCGGCGATCCCATGAACACGCCCTTGGTCGAGCGTCGGAGCCACCGCTTCCAGCTCGTCCTCGCTCGATGTCGGAGATCGTGTCCGCCAGCACGGTGTCTTTGAACAGCGCCTTCAGTTCGCGCCGGATCGCTTCCGTCGCGCGTGTTCTCTGCCAGGATCTCGGTGATCTTCTTGCCCAGCTCGTGACCAGCCCATCCGAGGTGGGTTTCGAGAATCTGGCCCACGTTCATACGGCTGGGCACGCCCAGCGGGTTCAGAACGATTTCCACCGGCGTCCCGTCTTCGAGGTACGGCATGTCCTCTTCCGGCAGGATGCGGGCGATCACGCCCTTGTTGCCGTGGCGGCCGGCCATCTTGTCGCCCACGCTCAGCTTGCGCTTCATGGCGATGTAGACCTTGACCAGCTTGATCACGCCCGGCGGCAGTTCGTCGCCCTTGGTGCAGCTTGTCTTTCTTCTCGTTGACGATCTTCTTGAGCACGTCGATCTGGCGCGAGGTCATTTCCTCGATCTCGTCGATCTGCTCGTTCACCCGCGGATCCTTGTCGGCTGTACTTGATGCGCTTCAGGTTGCGCGTCGAGATGCGCTCGATCGTGTCGCGGTCGAGAATCGCTGCCCTTGGTCAGCAGGCGCTTGTTGGTGCGCTCGTCGTGCAGGTCGGCCTGCACTTCCTTGCCGCCCAGAATCGCTTCCAGACGCTTCAGGCGCTCGTCGGTCAGAATTCGGATTTCGTCCGACAGGTTCTTTTCCAGCTTCGCGATCTGCGTCGCCTTCGATCGACTTGGCGCGCTCGTCCTTCTCCTGACCCTTGCGCGAGAAGATCTTCACATCGACGACCACGCCTTCGATTCCCGGCGGGCAGTAGAGCGAAGCGTCGCGCACGTCGCCGGCTTTTTCGCCGAAGATCGCGCGCAGCAGTTTCTCTTCCGGCGTGAGCTGGGTTTCGCCCTTGGGCGTGACCTTTGCCCACCAGGATGTCGCCCTGCTTGATGCGTGGCGCCGATGCGGATCACGCCCGCTTCATCCAGATTGCGCAGCATGGTTTCGCTGACGTTCGGGATGTCGCGCGTGACTTCTTCCGGCCCGAGCTTGGTGTCGCGCGCTTCGATTTCGAATTCCTCGATGTGGACGGAGGTGTAGTAGTCCTCCTTCACCAGCTTTTCGGAGACCAGGATCGCGTCTTCGAAGTTGTAGCCGCGCCATGGCATGAAGGCGACCAGCACGTTGCGTCCCAGCGCCAACTCGCCGAAGTCGGTGCAGGGACCGTCGGCGATGACCTGCCCCTTCACGACTCGCTGGCCCTTCTGCACGATCGGCTTCTGGTTGATGCAGGTGTTCTGGTTCGAGCGCTTGAACTTGGTGAGCTGGTAAATGTCGCTGCCCACTTCGCGCGAAAGCTGCCTCGGGTGATGCTCGCCTTCGACGCGCACGATGATGCGCTCGGAGTCGACCGAATCGATGATGCCGTTGCGGCGTGCCAGCACGACAGCGCCCGAATCGCGCGCCGTAACGCCTTCCATGCCGGTTCCGACGATCGGAGCCTGCGCGCGCAGCAGCGGCACCGACTGGCGTTGCATGTTCGCGCCCATCAGCGCGCGGTTCGCGTCGTCGTGCTCGAGGAACGGCACCAGCGAGGCCGCCACCGACACCAGCTGCTTCGGGCTGACGTCGATGTAGTCGACTTCGTCGCGGCTGACCAGCACGAAGTTGCCGGCCTTGCGGGCGTTCGACCAGTTCGGCGACGATGCGGCCCTTCTCGTCCAGTTCGACGTTCGCCTGCGCGATGGTGTGCCGGTCTTCTTCCCATGCCGAGAGATAGAACGAGAACGGCTCGAACTCGGCCGGCCGCTTCTTGCGGCGTCTTTCAGTTCGCGTTGATCTTCTCGATCTCGCGCTTCTCGACGTGGTCGCCGACCTTGTAGTCGCTGTCGCCGGCGTTGACGACGCTGACGTAGTCGACCACGCGCGCACTCTTGACCTTGCGATAGGGCGACTCGATGAAGCCGTAGTCGTTGATCCGCGCATAGCAGCTCAGCGACGAAATCAGACCGATGTTCGGACCTTCCGGCGTTTCAATCGGGCAGATGCGGCCGTAGTGCGTCGGGTGCACGTCGCGGACTTCGAATCCGGCGCGCTCACGCGACAGACCGCCCGGCCCAAGGGCCGACAGACGCCGCTTGTGCGTGATCTCCGACAGCGGGTTGGTCTGATCCATGAACTGCGAAAGCTGCGACGATCCGAAGAACTCGCGGATCGCCGCCATCACCGGCTTGGCGTTCACCAGGTCGTGCGGCATGGCCGTCGACATTTCCTGGTACACGCTCATCTTTTCCTTGATGGCGCGTTCCATGCGGACCAGGCCGATGCGGAACTGGTTCTCGAGCAGCTCGCCCACCGCGCGGACGCGGCGGTTGCCCAGGTGATCGATGTCGTCCACCGCGCCGATGTTCTTGCGCAGCTTCAGCAGGTAGCGGATGGTCGCGTAGAAATCGTCCGGATCGAGCGTGCGCTTGTCCAGGCTGGTTGCGTCCTGGTTCTCGAACAGCTTGATGTTGAACTTCAGCCGGCCCACGCGCGAGAAGTCGTACTTGCGCGGGTCGAAGAACATGCCGTGGAACAGCGCGGTCGCCGTGTCGAGCGTCGGCGGATCGCCCGGACGCAGCTTGCGGTAGATCTCGATCAGCGCTTCCTGCGGCGTCTTGACCGAGTCGCGCTGCAGGGTCTGGCTGATGACCGTGCCCACGTCGTCGCGCTCGGGGAAGAACACGTTCGATCTCGACCACGCCGGAGTCGAGGATCTTCGACAGCTTGTCGGCTGTCGAGCTCGGAGTTGGCTTCGAGCAGCACTTCGCCGGTCGTCGTGTCGACGACGTCGCTGGCCGCCCACGCGCCTTCGAGATCGGTGATGTCGACTTCGATCTCGCGTGATCTTCGCCTTCTGAATTTCCTTCAGAATCGGCGGCGCTGATCTTGCGGCCGGAGTGCGCGATCTCGTCGCCCGACTTCGACTTGATGCTGTGCGCCAGCTTCATGCCCAGCAGGTTGGTCGGCTTCTCGCTGGCCGGATCGAGCGTCCAGAACAGCTTCTTGTCGCGGATCGCCAGACGATCGACGGTGTAGAACGTGCGCAGAATGTCTTCGCCGGCGCGCAGGCCCAGAGCGCGCAGGAAGATCGTGCCCAGGAACTTGCGCTTGCGGTCGATGCGAACGTAGAGCACGTTCTTCTGGTCGTATTCGAATTCGACCCACGATCCGCGATACGGAATGATCTTGCCCAGGAAGTAGCGTGCGGTTGTTGGCGGTCTCGAAGAACACGCCGGGCGAGCGGTGCAACTGGCTGACGATCACGCGCTCGGTGCCGTTGATGATGAACGTGCCGTTCTGCGTCATCAGCGGAACGTCGCCGAAGAACACTTCCTGTTCCTTGATGTCGCGGATGGATCGGTTGCCGGTCTCCGGCGTCCTTGTCGTAGATCGGTCAGGCGCATGCGTGACCTTGAGCGGCGCGGAGTACGTCATGCCGCGCTCTTCGCACTCGGTCACGTCGTACTTCAGCTGCAGTCCAACCGGGTCGCCGCACTTGTTGCAGAAATCGGGCGTGTTCGCGTTGTAGGTGCCGCACTTGTGGCAGAGCACGTCGCCGGGATGAAACGGGTCGGTGATGACCGTCGATGCCGCAATTCTTGCAAGTGGTGCGCAGGTGATGCAGCCCTTTCAGGTGGCCGCACTTGCACTCCCAGTTGCCGATGGCGTAGTCCACGAACTCGAGCTGCGATACGTTGCGGAAATCGGTGATCGGAAACACCGACTGGAACACGGCCTGCAAGCCCGGCGTCGTCGCGCTCGCTGGGCAGCCGGTCCATCTGCAGAAAGCGCTCGTACGAACGCTTCTGCACCTCGATCAGGTTCGGGATCTGGATGGTGGCTGGAATCTTTGAAAAATCAAATCGTTTGCGGAAGGTGTTATGCTTTCGCCATTCGGAGGACTCCCACTTTCAGCGCAGCCTGAGGGCCGCGCAGCGCAACTGCGAGAACAGCGGGCGCGCGGTCGCGGCGCCGATAGACTACTGCGTGGACGGTATTCGCGTGAAAAATGACGATGCAGGCGCACCGGCAGAGACAGAGTCTGTCCCACGGGCGCCGCACGCAGCGCTTGTTGCCTTGAATCTGTTGTAACGTTCCGCGCCAGTTCTAAGGCCTGTTTCCGTCCCGCCGCCCGCGGAACAGGCTGCCAAACTGTGTTCGAGCGACTCCGCTTCCACGGTTCTCTGAACTGGGAGTCGCTTACACTGCTGAAGTCAGGAAGCGGTGAGTATATAGATGCTAACACCGCCACCCAGAAGATTCATCTGCTCGTCGGACTTGGATGGCTGTGCGCGGCTGTGGAATCACGGCCGCAGTCACTGAACCCGCCAGGTCACTTATTTCACTTCGACGGTAGCGCCAGCCTCGGTGAACTTCTTCTTGATGGTCTCCGCTTCGTCCTTCGAGACACCCTCCTTGATGCGTCTTGGGCGCGCCATCGACCAGGTCCTTGGCTTCCTTCAAGCCCAGGCTGGTGACTTCACGGACCGCCTTGATCACGTTGATCTTATTGGCGCCAACTTCCTTCAGGACGACCGTGAACTCGGTCTTCTCTTCCGCCGGAGCCGCCGCGCGCGCCTGCGCCGCCACCGGCCACCATCACCGGGGCTGCTGCTGCCGCCGAAACTCCGAGACGCTCTTCCAGTTTCTTTACCAGAGTCCGCCGCTTCCAGCAACGACAGCCCAACGATTTGACTCTTCCAACTGCTGTAGATCCGCCATTGTGTTCTCCAGTTCTTTCGCAATCGGCATCCACGCGTGCTTGATTATTTGCGATTTCGTTATCCGCTGAGCCGGGTTTCCAGTGCGACCAGGCCTCCATTCCGCGCCAGACAACGCATGAAGTTCAGAAGCCGCGCAACCCCCGCTCGCTGATAACTAAATCTCGGGCGGCGTTCTGCCCGAAACTGTTGGATCTGCTGTGATCAAGAAGCCCGAGGTGCTTGAGCCTTCATTACCGTGCGAATTCCGAAGCTTAAGCCTCCTTGAACTTCTTCTCCTGCACGCCCTGGTTGATCAACCACCGCCAGATCGCGCCCGACGGCGTTCATCACCGTGACCAGACGCTGCGCCGGAGCGTTCATCAGGAACAGCAGTTTCGAATAGATCTCTTCCTTCGAAGGCATGGTCGCCAGCGCTTCGATCTCCTTGATCGAGACCACGCGGCCTTCGACCACGCCCGCCTTGAAGGTGAACTCCGGATTGTCCTTGGCGTACTTCGAGAGCGCTTTGGCCAACGCGACCGGATCGCCCGATGTGTAAGCGATCGAAGTCACGCCGTGAAGGTCCTTGAGGGCCTCTTCGACCTTGGTCCCTTTGCCGGCGCGCTCTGCCAGCGTGTTTTTCGACCACGCGATACTTCGCGCCAGTCGGACGCAAAGTCTTGCGCAGCTCGAAATCCTTAGCGCCACCGTCTGCTTGCTGTAGGTGGCGACGATCACGCTAGAAACGCTCTTCAGATCCGCCGCCGAGCTTTTCAACCTGCTCTATTTTCTTCGCTCTAGTAACCGCCATATTCGAATCCCTTTCTCGTGTAGGACAGCTGCCTCGGACGGTCCAGCCAGCGAAGCTCGGCAAAAGGTGCTAGCAACTAAGCCTTCGACGCCGTTTCAATCGCAGTCGTGTCAAGCGAGATTCCCTGGCCCCATGCGTGGAACTCAGGTAGCAGCCCTTGATGTACTTGCCCTTCGCCACCGATCGGCTTGGCCTTGATCACGCTCGATAATCACGACGGTCGCGTTCTCAACCAGCTTGTCGGGCGTGAACGAAATCTTGCCCACCGGCACGTGCACCAGAGCGGTCTTGTCGGTGCGGAACTCCACCTTGCCGGCTTTCACTTCCTGCACGGCCTTGGCCACGTCGAAGGTCACGGTGCCGGTCTTCGGATTCGGCATCAGCCCTTTCGGACCAAGCACCTTGCCCAGCCGTCCAACCGACTTCATCACGTCAGGAGTGGCGATCAGCGCGTCGAAGTCGGTCCAGTTTTCCTTGTGTGATCTTCTCGACCATCTCTTCGCCGCCGACGAAATCCGCGCCCGCCGCTTCGGCTTCGCGGATCTTGTCGCCGCTGGCGATGACCAGAACTTTCTTCGACTTGCCCAGGCCGTGCGGCAGAACGACGGTGCCGCGCACCATCTGGTCGGCGTGCTTGGGATCGACTCCCAGACGCATGGTGATCTCGACCGTCTCGTCGAACTTGGCGTACTTCACTTTCTGCAGAAGCGGAACCGCATCCTGCAGCGTATACGGACGCTTCTCGACTGCTGCGCGCGCCTTGGCGATGTTCTTTCCTGACTTTCTTCATCTGTTTTCCTCGTCTCCCACCGCTCAACGTTGTTCTGATGAGCCGTAGTGATGTTCGACTTGAGGCTGTCACTGCTAGCGGCAACGGGCTCTGACGTCCGGCTCCAGCCGATGTCCGCAAGACCCGGCTGCACACTACCCAACCACTTCAATTCCCATCGACCGCGCCGTGCCCGCGAACGCTCTTCATCGCCGCTTCCACCGACGCCGCATTCAAGTCCGGCATCTTCTGCTTGGCGATGTCTTCAACCTGCTTCGCGCGTCACCTTGCCGACCTTGTCCTTGTTCGGCGCGCCCGAACCCTTGGCGATCCCGGCCGCGCGCTTCAGCAGAATCGACGCCGGCGGCGTCTTGGTGATGAACGTGAACGAGCGGTCGCTGATACACCGTGACCACAACCGGGAATGATCAGCCCTTCCAGTTCCTTCTGCGCTGGTGCGGGCGTTGAACTGCTTGCAGAACTCCATGATGTTGATCTGCGCCTGACCGAGCGCCGGACCCACCGGAGGCGCCGGAGTCGCCTTGCCCGCCGCAATCTGCAGCTTTACCGAACCTGTAACTTTCTTTGCCATATGTCCTTCACTCATGATCTTCGGTGACTTGCGATCTGCCAGTCGATCGCTAACTTTGCTACTCGCATGACCACTGCGAGCGGAAACCGCGCTATCCAAAATCTCGTTACGCCACTTTCTCCACCTGCCCAAACTCCAGTTCCACCGGCGTCGACCGCCCGAAAATCGTGACCATCACCTTCAGCGTCTCGCGGTCTTCGTTGACTTCGTCCACCACGCCCTGTAAAGCTGGCGAACGGCCCTTCGGTGATGCGCACCGTCTCGTTCTTCTCGAACTTGACCTTGAGCTTGGGCTTGTCCTTGGCTGTCGCCGACGCGGTAAACGATGTGCTGCACTTCTTCTTCGGAAAGCGGCGTGGGCTGCTGCCCGGTGCCGACAAATCCAGTGACGCGCGGCGTGGACTTCACCACGTGCCAGACGTGGTCGTCCATGTCCATTTCCACCAGCACGTAGCCGGGATAGAACATGCGCTCGACTGGTGTACTTTTGCCGCCGCGAACTTCGGTGACCGACTCGGTCGGGATCAGCACCTTGCCGATCTTGTCCTGCAGCCCGAAAGCCTGCACCCGCGACTCCAGCGACTCTTTCACCTTGCGCTCGAATCCCGAATAGGAGTGGATGATGTACCACTTCATGTTCGGATTGCGTGGTAGGCTCGGCCGCAGCCTCCGGCGCCGGCCGCGCTGCGTCTCCTGCCGCTGCGTCGCCGGCTTCGCTGTTTTCTTCGTCCTGCATAGAGTCTGCATCGCTGCTCAGTCTTCCGTCCGGCTCATCAGCTGATGCGCCGAAATAACGGAACAGCGAGTCAATGCCGTGCGCCGATCACCAGATCCACGATCCAGAAATACGCCGCAAACAGGAAAACCGTGATGATCACCACCGTCGTCGTGGCCTGCACTTCCTTGCAGCGAAGGCGCGGTGACCTTCTTCATCTCCGTGCGCACGTCGTTGTAGAAACGTCTTGATCCGCTCCGGCCAGGACTTGATATCGTCGCCGACGTCTGTTCGCCAGCGCTGCGCTGTTGCCATCTACTTCGTCGCCTTCTCCGCTTCTCGCCTTCTCCATCCGACCGTTTCCGTCGCCTCCAAAATTCTGGCAGGGGCGGAGGGATTCGAACCCCCAAGTTCGGTTTTGGAGACCGACAGTTTAACCGTTGAGCTTACGCCCCTGTTCTCAGTTGTCAGTTGTCGATTTCAGTTGTCGGATTGTACAGCTCGACAATCCATCGATCTGCCACAATCGTCAATTATTTCACTTCCTTATGCGGCGTATGCTTGCGGCAACGCGGCAGAACTTCTTCAACTCCAACCGGTCCGGTCGTAGTCTTCCGGTTCTTGGTGGTCGAATAGTTCCGCTCTTTGCAATCACCGCACTGCAATCGTAATGATTTCTCGGGGCATGAAAACAGCTCCTAGCTTCTAGCTCCATACTCTGAGCTCGAACCAGCTAACTGCTCACTGGCTGTCATCGCATCTCGTCGATGGATGCCGAGTCGTCCGCACCTTGCAGACGGGCTGAGACCCACGCCTCCACCGTCTGCTACTGAATAATCTCCGCTGATCGTTCCGGCGCCTACCGTGTGTCCGCCTTCGCGGATGGCAAAGCGCAAGCCCTTTTCCATCGCCACCGGCGTGATCAGCTCGATCACCAGGCTGCACGTTGTCGCCCGGCATCACCATCTCCGTGCCCGCCGGCAGCTCCGCCACGCCCGTCACGTCCGTCGTCCGGAAGTAAAACTGCGGCCGGTATCCCTTGAAGAACGGCGTGTGCCGTCCGCCTTCTTCCTTCGTCAGGATGTAAACCTCGGCCTTGAACTTGGTGTGCGGCGTGATCGATCCGCCCTTGGCCAGCACCATGCCGCGCTCCACGTCTTCTTTCGCAATGCCGCGCAGCAGCAGCCCGGCGTTGTCGCCCGCCATGCCTTCGTCCAGCTGCTTCTTGAACATTTCGACGCCCGTCACCACCGTCTTGCGCGTGTCGCGGAAGCCGACGATCTCCACTTCCTCGCCGACCTTCACCTTGCCGCGCTCGATCCGGCCCGTCACCACCGTGCCGCGGCCCTGAGATCGAGAAGATATCTTCAATCGGCATCAGGAACGGCTTGTCGATGTCGCGCGCCGGCTGCGGAACGTACTTGTCCACCGCTTCCATCAGCTCGTCAATCTGCTTTTCCCACTTCGCTTCGCCGTTCAGCGCGCCCAGCGCCGACAGCCGCACCACCGGCACATCGTCGCCCGGGAACTGGTAGCTCTTCAGCAGCTCGCGCACTTCCAGTTCCACCAGGTCCAGCAGCTCGGGATCATCCACCGCGTCGCACTTGTTCAGCGCCACCACGATGTAGGGCACGCCCACCTGGCGCGCCAGCAGCACGTGCTCGCGCGTCTGCGGCATCGGACCGTCGGTCGCCGCCACCACCAGAGATCGCGCCATCCATCTGCGCCGCGCCCGTGATCATGTTCTTGATGTAGTCGGCGTGGCCCGGGCAATCCACGTGCGCGTAGTGCCGGTTCGCCGTCTCATACTCCACGTGCGCCGTGGCGATCGTGATGCCGCGCGCCTTCTCTTCCGGCGCGTTGTCGATCGAATCAAACGACGCGGAACTTGATCTTCGGGTTGTGCTTCGACAACACCTTGGTGATCGCCGCCGTCAACGTCGTCTTGCCGCATGGTCGATGTGACCAATCGTCCCGACGTTGACGTGGCAGGCTATTCCGTTCAAATTTTTCCTTCGCCATTTCTGTCTTGCCTCGCTGTGTCGACGTACTGGTAGAGCTTGGGGAAGCGGGCGCGCAGCATGATCAAGCACCAATACGTAACC
>ERZ1370068.3181-contig-23_pt1 | contig 16589 bp, 28 predicted proteins | sample MGYA00561227_ERZ1370068 | MGnify/ENA primary metagenome ERZ1370068 (study PRJEB38410, sample SAMEA6850437) | metagenome | study: Metagenomic assessment of the ecological functions of the soil: analysis of the soil microbiota associated with the...
ATTGCCTTCAACATGCCGCCTGTGCCGATAACGTAAATCGGAATGCCGGCATTCTGAATAATCTTACGCGCCTGGCCATAGTTAATCTTGCTGAAGGTGTCCCAACCTGAGGCAATCAGGATCACAGCTTTGCGTCTACCCTGAACACTGACCAAACCGGCGTAATCAGACTTTGCCGATTTAGAGTCTTCCAACACGACGGAGTCGCCTCGCCCACCCAGCAGCGTAAACTTTAGCGCGTCGAACAGATTGTTCTCTCGGAAGGCGGGACTGTTTCTCAATAGCAGATTGATCACCTCGTTGATCCGTCTGGGATCATTGGTGAAGTCGGTTAGTGGTGTGGGGCGCATGTCGAAGGCGATCACTGTCGCATAATCGTCAGGAGGCTGGATGAATCGCGAGAGAAAAAGGGCCGCAGGCCGGATAACCCTCAATTGTGCCTTTGCTCCATTCCCTGTCTTCCCGCACTGCCAAACGCTTCCGTCCACTTACTGTACTCAATGATCATGGCCGCGGTGATCGGGGCTTCAGGGGTAGAGAAGTTCGTGATCTCTTTCTGCACGCCATCGACAAAGATAGCGAAATTGGGCTTTTTCAAACCCATCATGATCTGGCCGCCCTTTTTCTGATAGACGACCGCGTCGACGCCTTACAAGGTTGGTGGTAACGCTGATCTTTTCGGCGTCCTGCGGTTTATTAATGACGTCCTGTGGCACCTGCTCTTCCGGTTTCTGTTGAGACGGATCAGGACGCTGATTCTTCTTTCATTGGTTACGGGGGCTGGCGCCGTGACTGGGAAAAAACGCTCACGTTCCCGGTTGCCGAAATCGACAGCCCGATAACGGCTAGAATAGCGAAATATCGGTGGATAGTATTGACGTACTTCATGAAACGACCTCGTGGCGAAGCGAACGATGAAGGGAGCTGTCAAGCTTGTGCCTACAACTATAGGTTTTCGCCTAAGGTAAGGTCAAGCAGGTCATGTTGCGCTCGTGTGATGCCAGCCGAGTGAGGCACGTTGCCGTTTGCCGCCGCCTAATGACCGCCGGCTTCTGCTTCGATCACTATGTCGTAGGAGCCTTTATTGTCCGTCAGGTCGCCTTCGTTGACGCCCAGGAAGAGCACGCGCCGTCACGCTGGGACACGAAGTCCCGCCGCGCGCCGACGAAGATAAAGTCGTCGTTGTCGTCCCCAATGACGCCAATCAGACCGCCGGTTGGCTCGGTGCGCATCAGTCGATCATTATCGACCACGGTCGGCAGCCCGTTCGGTGTGGAAAAACCACGCTTGCCGAGATTCACCCGGCCAGTCGCGCTAATACGCAGCCGTTGTCCGCGTCGCACCACCAGGCCGGTATTCGACCAGCCATTATTAACGTTATCAGCTCGCACAATGACCTTGATCGTGAAGAAGGTTGGCGCTGAGCTGGAAGTGGGTTCTGAAGCTGCCGGCTCTGGAGTTTCCGGCACTGCTGTCCGGCGTGGGAGTGGGACTTGGACGAGCTGGTCGTGAGATTGGTTCCGAAGAACGTGGTGGCGGTCCTGAGCTCTTCATTTCTGGCCGCTGAGGTTGAGGCGCCAGGCGCCGCATCAAATTCTATCGACTCGACGTCTTCCATGAAGATGGTAATACTGCTGCAGCCGGCCCCGAGCGCCGCCGCCGACGAGGATAGTGAATTGCTGATCTTTAAAACCCAGTACCTGACCGTGGATGACGCTTCCGTCTTTCAACCTGATGGTGTCCGCCAAAGAGGGGATCACCAAAGCCAACAGGACTGCCGGCAGGGACAGTGCATAGAAAATTCGTTTCATGATTTCTCTCCCCGCGACCTGAATCGCGTTATCAATTGACGAAGTCTTGCAAGACTCGAATGCTTTTGCAAGCGGGAGAGGGGCGATGTGTCACGGGGATTGATGCGAGGCTGTGGGAAAAGGTTGTGATTCCACGAAAAGAGGCTCATGGTTGCCAGGTTCAGATTGGCTCTTGCCAGATCCGGCGGCGGTGCTAATATTGAGAGCCTGAACTGGAGGTCTAAATCATGCAAGCCGTGGAGACCGAAGTCGAAATCAGTTTCTCACCACTAGTCCATCGTTACACGCTCGAAGAATTTTGGCGGTTGCCGGACCCATCAGATCGTTCTCACTACGAGTTGATTGGAGGATATCTTTTCATGGTTCCACCGCCCGATCCGCCGCATGGCAGCATTGACTCACGCTTGAACCAGTCGTTGGTGTCGTTTAAGTTGGCTCAGAATATCTCAGGTGAAATCTATCACCCTCGCGAGCCGATTTACACTGACGCCCGGGCAGGCACCTATCTCGAGCCCGATATGATGTACGTCTCGGATGACTTGCGCGACCGCATGGGTAAGAAGCGCACTTCTGCGGACATCGTTTTTGAATATCTGTCTCGGAGCAACGCGGTTTACGATCGCACGACCAAGGCGGATACCTACCTGGCGCTCGGCGTTCGAGAGCTGTGGCTGATCGATCCAGTAACGATCACAATCGAAGTGCGGAATGCCATCGTGAAGGGCGCACGGCCGGCCTGGGAAATCCGGGCATACGCAGCCGGCGAGACCGCTGAATCCAGAGTGCTAACCGGATGGCTCGTTGCTGTCGACGAGTTGTTTGCCGGCCTTGTTTGATTATTTGATCGTTTTCACCGGCGCGGCCGGTCTGGGTGGCAAGTGCACCGGATGATCCTTGATTTTCGCCATGATCTCGGCGATCCCTCGTTCCAGCTGCGGGTCGCCTCCCGCGATTTCGGACCTGGGATCGTTATCTGACTTCGATATCCGGATCAACGCCATGACCCTCGATAATCCACTGCCCGTTCTTGTTGGCGAATGCCGAGAGTAGGAACGAAGATATTGCCGCCATCGATCAATGCACCGCTGCCGTTGATACCGACGACGCCGCCCCATGATCGTTTGCCGATCAGCGGCCCCAGACCCGCCTCGCGAAACATTGCGGGAAAGATATCGCCGTCTGATGAAGAATTTCCGTCCAGCAGCGTCACCATCGGTCCGAGAAACGCGCCATCAGGATAGGTGGCAGCTTCATCGGAGGTATCGGGCATAATTCAACGCCAGCACCTTTCGCCTCAAGCCGCTCGATCAGCATACGCGAGACGTTGCCGCCGCCATTTGCGCGCACGTCGACAATCAATCCTTCTTTGTTGATTTGCGGGTAGTACCACTTAATGAACTCACGAATGCCTGCGGCTCCCATGTCGGGAACGTGAAGGTAGCCGACGCGGCCAGCCGTCGCTTCATCAACCTTGCGCCGGTTGCGGGTAATCCAGTCGAGGTAGACCAGACTGGTTTCATCTGACGATCGGCCGGTAGGATACGGTGCGCGAGCCCTCCATCGTCGGCTTGCTGTTGACCGTCAACTGCACCGGGTTATCGACCTTGTTGCGCAAGAGACGATAGGGGTCTTCGCTGGTCTTTAATTCTTCGCCATCGATCGCCAGCACGTAGTCCCCAACATTGATATTGATCCCGATCTCCTTTAACGGCGATCGATAAATGTCCTCTTCGTTTTCGCCTGCGAAGATCTTGCTGATGCGATAGCGACCTGACTGCTGGTCCAGCTCGAAGCGAGCACCCGGCAAGCCAACGCGCGGCCGCGCGGGAATCTGGAAGTCGCCGCCTTCGATGTAAGCGTGCTGAATGTTCAGTTCTGAAATCATCTCGCTGATGACGTAGTTGAGATCCGAGCGATGAGCGACGTATTGCAACAGGGGCTTGTACTGCTCGCGCAGCGCGGGCCAGTCATAACCGTGCATGTTCGGAACGTAGAAGAAGTCGCGATAGCGTCGCCAGACTTCGTTGAAGATCTGCGTCCACTCTTCCGCCGGTACGCGATCGACAACCAGGCCGCTGGTCGACACCGGCTTTTTGTCTTGTCACCCTGCGGCGTGGCATCGTACAGGTTGTATCCGGGACCCTGACCGACCAGCACCTTGCCACCATCATCGGACATCGCATAGCCGCGGATGTCATCGGCCAGCAATGTCTCTTTGCGATCCTTGATCGCGAAAATCTTTGAGTTGAGCCAGGTCGATCACCCGGGCGCCCATAGTAGAAAGCCGGGCCGGTGGCATAGAGCAGGTGTCCGTTCTTGGCGGCAAGCCCGCCGTAGTTGTCAGCGCCCACGGGCACGCGCGCCACGCGTGCTTCGAGCCCGTCAAAATCAACGGTCATAGTGGCGCGGATGGTTTCGGTCCGGCCTGAGCTTCAGCAGCGGGCTTTTCTTTGGTTGCTCGCCGCGGTGCCTTCGGCTTTTGGCGTCTCGTCTTCGCGCTTCTTTGCTGACGACTAACCTCGTCGCTTTCCGGTGGGAAGCGGATGCTTGACGTCTTTGCGCAGGGCCACGGCGTAGATGATAGAATCACGATTCGTGGCGTAATTGAATTCGATGTTCGAGATCTGCGGCGCGAACTCGCGATTGCTCGAGGTAGTAGAGATAGTTCCCCTGCGGATCCCAGGCCGGATTGAAAGCATTGAACATCGTGATCCGTGACCCGGTGCACTCTGTTATCAGGAGGCACTCCAGATGTGTACCGAAGCGAAACCGTTATCGGTCGCCGGCATGCTGAAGGCGAGATAGTTGCCTTTCGGCGACCAGACGTAATCGCGGATGGCTCCGCGAGGAGAGTCGGCGATCTCAACCATCTTCTCGATCGGCGAGCGTCACCAACCAGACTTTACCGTCCTTGTCGCCAAAGGCGATGTGCTTGCCGATCGGCGGACCATTGTGGCTGATAGCGCATGGCGCTACCGCCTTTGGTGATTTGCTCCGCCGGCTTCGATCCGTCCTGCGGCACCAGGTAGAGTTCTTCTTCACCGCTCAGGTCTGGAAATAAAAGCGATCTGCGAACCGTCAGGCGACCAGGTGGGCCATTTGTCGTGTGCACCCGAAGAGTGCGTCAGGTTGCGTGTCGGACCTTTCTCGATCGGTGCGGTGAAAATGTCGCCGCGAGCTGAGAACAGCGCGCGCTCACCTTTCGGACTCAACTCGTAAGACTCGATGTTGTTGGCAGCCGAGATGCGGCTGGGCCGGCGCGCCAGGCCGTCGTCCGGAACAGTGATCGAAATCTGCGAGCTCTTGCCACTGCGCGTATCGAGCACTTGCAGCTCGCCGTTCATTTCGTAGACAACGCGGTTTTCATGATCGGAACTGGGCCAGCGCACGTCCCAGACTTTGCTCTGCGTGACCTGGGTTGTCTTTCGCGGACGCCACGTTGTACGAATAAAGATTGAAGTGCCCATCACGATCGGAGTTGAAATAGATATTCTCGCCCACCCACATCGGATCGCGAGTGGCGCGTGGTCCTTCGGTGATCTGTCGGTGTCGTAGGTCTTTCAAATCGAAGATGTAGAGTTTGTTCGCCATGCCGCCGCTGTAGCGCTTCTCCGGGCGGAAGTCGCGCGACTGCGGCGAGTAGACCATGCGAGTGCTGTCAGGCGAATAGTCGGCCGAGCCGGCCTCGGGCATCGGCAGCGCCTCCGCTGCGCCGCCGTCCACCGGCACGCTATAGAGCCTGGGCAATCGGCAAAGCCCACGAATCGCGCTGCGACTTGAAGAAGATGCGCCTGCCGTCTTTGGACCAGCCGTAGACCTGATTGTCCCAGCCCCAGCGTGGCGTGAAGGGTCCCTTCGCGCGGATAGAAGGTCAGCTGCTGTGGCACGCCACCAGTTGCAGGAATTACATAGACCTGTTCATCCCCATCGTACTGGCCGGTGAACGCGATCCACTTCCCGTCGGGAGAGAATTTGGCGAAGACTTCAATGCCCGGATGTGCTGTAAGGCGAATTGCCGTGCCGCCGCTCGCCGGCGCGGTCCAGATGTCGCCACCGTAAGTGAAGGCCACGCGATCGCCGTGAGATGTCGGGAAAGCGCAGGAGCTTCGTTTGTGAATACGTAGCGGAGGTTAAAAACGCCGCGAGATCGCGGCGAAAAGAAAGTGTTTGGGGATGTATTTCGTGAAGCACAGGACTCTCCTTGGAAAATGTTTCGAAATGAAAATACTGGCTTTAAGCCTTCTGCCGACTGCCCCAACACGGCAGAGCATCAGCCGCAGGGTTGCCGCTTCGGCTACCCTGGGATAACGAGAAGAGAATGATTTCAACCGCAAGCGGTTGCGTCATTTGCATCAGAGAAATCCGCAACGCGGTCGCAACCGCGTTGCGGTTGACGGCCTCGTCGTTCTGTTTCCTAGGGTAGCCGAAGCGGCAACCCTGGGCTGGAGGACGCAGCCCCGTTGGGGCAGTCAGAACCAACGCCGTCAGAGTTCTTCACACAGTCTCATCCGGCAGGTTGTTCAATCGTCATCATCAGCTTGAGCCTTAAGCAGGTGTTGAAGGCACATTGCCTTACTGCGCGATCTTTGAACGCATCGTTCAACTGCGTATGCGCGGCTGGTGAGCGGCACCTGGCGGCCGTCAATGAACAGATAACGCACGTGGGTACGCACTTCCAGCAAATCGCCGTCAGTGACCACCAGATTGGCCAACTTTCCCTTTTCAATCGATGCCCAACCGATCGGCGACGCCCATGATTTGAGCTGGATAAAGGGTGACCGCTTTCAGTGCTTCCTCTTTGGGCAAGCCGAAAGCGTGCCGCCAGTCCGGCGTGGAATGGCAGCGTGCGCACATCCGCGCCACTGTTTCCGGTGGAGATGCAGAACCGTACTCCGGCAGCTTTCAGCTTCGCAGCGTTCTCATAAAGCGTGTCGTAAGCATCGTCCTCGCGGATAGGCAGACTCTGAATTCCGGTAATGATCACCGGCACGTCTTTCTCTTTCAAGAAGCGCCGCGATCTTCCATGCATCGTCGCCACCTAAGATGATCGGCTTGAGCTTCATTTCTTCGGCGAATTTGATGGCGCCGCGAATCTCGGCTTCGCGATCTGCGCGCAGAATCACCGGACGCTGGCCCCGGACATAAGGGACCAGCGCTTCGAGCACGATGTTCTGATCCGGTCGCGGCAACGATTTGTCCCTGGCGTAGGCATCCTGAGCGCGGCCGTAGCCTCGGCTTCGCCGCATCAGCTTGCGGATCTGATCGATCTGTCTCTCGTTCGCTGTCAGCGGTATCACTCAGGTTTACGTCCGGTTGTTGTTCCGCGCCAAACTCGCCGCCGCGACGACCGGTGCGCGGAAAGTTGATGACCAGTGCCGCGTACGGAACCACCGCCATTTCCTGAGGAGTGGTGCCGACCAGATTGATGATCGCGGCCTGGCCGGAAATCAGACCACCGGTGGGCAGAGAGACGGCGCTGGTCACGCCATCGACGCGAGTGACTGCGATGTGTGCGCTATGCGGATTGAGGGCGATGATCGCTTTGGCATTGGGATTCAGATCGCCAACTTCGGTGGTGTCAACAGTTCCGCGGCGCCGCTGGCCAACCTCGACCAGCCCCATCGCGGTGCCGGCGTCCATCATGCCCGGGATAGACAGTGAGGCCTTGTGGCGTCGATCGTTTGCGCCCCGGAAGGAACGCTGACGTTGGCGCCGACGGCCTCAATCTTCCCGTCGCGAATAACTGATTGCTGCCGTTGTCGATGTCTGGACCGCTCACGGTAACGATGTGCGCGTTGCGGATCGACGTAGGTGCCCCGTGGAGGCGTCACGCCTTGTTGTGCTGTCGGGTTGCCGATCTGTTGAGCGCGACTTGCAGCTAGCGGAAAATAGAAGGATAGTCGCAATCGACAAGAGAGCGTTTGCCAAACCAGAAGGGTACGTAACGATCGCCTTTATGCGGACGCAAGCGGGGCGAGCCACCCTTCCTACCCAGAGCTGCTCAGCGCTGGAGTGATTCGGCATTAGTTCGAGCAACGCTTTTCAGAGTGAGAATGCCTTTCAGTCTTGTTTCCTCTAAACAACTGGAGAAGCTCTCAGGTTGGGAAGGGTGACTTGCCCCCGCTCTTCCGTCTTCGTTACTTCTCTGAGCACCACGCCTTTAGTTTCCAACACATCTCCCGGTCGCCCCATCTCCCCGTCTCCCTTTCGCCGTTTCTCCGTGCCTCGCGTTTCCTCGTCACCGTCGCGCCTTCCTGGCTCATCTCCCTGCCACTGATCGTCATCATCCGTCGAGGGCCGTCCGCCGCGCGGCGGCGGTCGCGGTGCGCCGCCACCATGTTGCAGGGCGATTAGGCTCGGCCTGCTCCAGTTGCGCACGCTCTTTTTCCAGCTCTGGACGCCGAGCCAAATCCTGTTGCCGATCAAAAAGATGTCTCCGTCAATAAAGGTCGTATCGACCCGGGCATAGACACTGAGCGGATGTCCATTCCAGATCGCGACGTCCGCATCCTTGCCTACTTCGAGCGAGCCCGACTCGATCCTGAATACCCAACTTGAATCGCCGGATTGATCGTGATCAGCTTGAGCGCTCTCTTCTTCACTGAGATTGCCGTAGCGCATCGCCTTGGCCGCTTCCGACGTTCAAGCGCGCGCGCGCGCTCGTCTGAATCCGAGTTGACGGACACCACGACGCCGGCCGCGCAGTCATGATCGCCGGTGTTGTACGGGATCGCGTCGTAGGCTTCGATCTTATAGCCCCAGAAGTCGGCGAAAGGTTGAACCGCCTGCGCCATGTTGCGCAATCTCCTTCGCTACTTTGTAGCCCTCGAGCACGTGCTGAAACGTCTTCACCTTGAAGCCGAACTCGTTCGCGATATTAATCAGCATCATGAATTTCGTCAGCGCGATAACAGTGCGAGTGAACGTAGCGCTTGCCCTCGAGCACCTCCGACCAAAGCGGCTCGAGCTGCGAGATCTCGCCGTGGCGGAATCAGATTCTTGTCGCCGCGCTTGACTGCGCGCGTTGTATTCGTCCCAGGTTTTCTTGTAATCGCGCGCCCGCGTGAATGCATCGCGAATCACTTCTTCAACTCCCATGCGCGGGTCGCGGGATAGCGACGCTGGATGCCGGGAATGGCTCGGATTGTTCGAGCGCTTCGGATTCTCTCCGAGGGCGAACTTGATTCCGGCATGGCGCCGGGAAAGATGAAGTTCTTCGACCGGTCGTCCGTACTTGATCTTCACTACCGTATTCAAGCCGCCAATCGGGTTCGCAGAGCCATGCAGCAGGTTCAGAGTGGTGACGCCGCCGGCCGAGCTCTCGATACAAGATCAACATCCGTCGGGTTCAGCACGTCGCGCGTGCGGGCCATCGACGACACGGCCAGACTGCCTTCGTTGATTGCATCGAGACATCGAGTGCGAGTGACAGTCGATGATTCCGGGCATCACATACTTGCCGGTGGCATCAATCACGCGAGCGTTGGCCGACGCCTTGAGGTTCTTGCCGACACCGGCGATCTTGCCCTTGCGGATCGAGCACGTCGGCATTCTGCAGCGTGCCGCGCGTTATGGTCAGGACCAGTGGCGTTGCGGATCAACGTCTCGTCAGACTTGTCATCCGGTTTTTGCTGGGCGAATGCCTGACTAAATGGAAGAGTCCACGGGAATGAAAAGCAACAAGCATGCAGACGACTATTTTTCATCAAGAAACTCCGTCGTCAGAACCGCAGTAGCGGGCAGTTCAAGGCTCCATCAGGGTGGGGCGCAGGAGAGAGCAACCGCCCGCTACCGCAGGCAGGTTCTGACTGGTTTCCTACGGCTTGCGCGACTGCCGGTGAAATTGGCGGTTCCGTACGAGCGACTGCAGTGTGCCGCTGATTGAATCTCCCGTACACGGTGCCGTCAATGGTTATCGGAACAGACTGTCCCTGGACATTGGCAGTGGCGCTGATGATGAAACGCATCGCCGTCGGCCGTTCCGCTATTGAAATCTGAATGTGCCAACCTCAGTCTGCAACGAGCCGGCAATCGAGTTGCCCTGGCGTGCGTAGCACCAGCGTTCCCGGCAAGTATCTGATCGCTGAGGCTCAAGGTAATGGATCCAGGTGCCGTTCAACCCTGCCGCCTGTTTCTTCAGGCTGAGTACCGGGTTCGCCTGGCGCTCCAGACAGACGGCGTCTCGGCGGAGGTTGCGGGCCGCAGATCAACTTCGCGACCGTCGATAAAAACAGTTGGTCACGCGCGTATTTCGATCAAAGAGGTCGCCCCTGGTTACCGTCAGATTTGCGATCTTTCCCACTTCGATCGATCCCATGCGATCGGCTACGCCAAAGATCTCCGCAGCCCGAATCGTCAGGGCCCGCAGCGCTTCATCGCGGGCTAATCCGTTGTCGATTGATCTTCACGGCGTTGGCCGACGAAATCGCCGATATTTGTCAGGCCTCCCGATTGGAAAGCAAACTGCACCTGCGCGGCCGCAAGCTTCGCCTGCAGTCTTCTGCGCAGCCACACGCTGACGCAAAACTCGCAATGACTCGGGATCGCCTCCGGGCGCTGCGGCGGTTGTCCGTTTCGGCAAATTGAGCGAGAGCAGCACCGGCACCTGGCGTTCGCGAAGTTGCTCAGCCAGATTTCCGGCCTCCGAACCGCCGGCGATGATCGTCCGCAGGTTGAACTCCCTGGCCAGTTCCAGCGCGCGCAGGATCTCGCGTTCGCGATCGGCATACATCACCACCGGGAGCTTGCGTTCGAGCACTGGAATTAGAGCGGCGAGCGAACGATCGATCGGCGGGCGCCGCGTGCCGCGCGGCGAGCGATCGTAAATCTGCTGCGCCTGGGCGTAACGCTGCGCGTCGAGCAACATTTGCCTGAGCGCAGCAAAAACACCCATCAATGAATTGGGGTAGCCACCGCGTTCGCAGCGGCGTGAAACCGACATGCATGGCCACTGGCGAGCGCACAATCATTTCCTGCGGCGTGTCACCGGCGAGGTTGATCAATGCTGATTGACCCATCCAGATGCCGGCTGCGCGGCGCACGTCAGCGCGGTTGTAATACCGGCGTTGCGGGCGCGCTTCGATAGCCGTCCCTCCGGGCTTGATCGTGTCTTCAACCATCACCTCGGGTTGCAGACCGGGAGGTTGAGTCGAGTTTGGTCCCGCAGGCGGCGGCGCGGTGGCGGCGCGCAATTGAGCGGCGACGAAGCCGCCCGGGCCCGCCGGTCGGAGAAGGCGCTGCGGTAGCCTCAGGCAAACCCAAGATTGGTGTTGGCATCGATCAGTCCGGGATAGACGGTCAGACCGGAACCGTCGATTACGCGGGCATCGGCTGGGGCGCTGACCTGCTCACCAACGGCCGCGATTAGACCATTGCGAAGCACGACTGTCCCGTGCTCGATGGTGGTTCCCGAGACCGTGACAATCTTGGCGTTCGTAATTGCAGTGATCTCCACTGCACTGTGTTGAGCGGCGACAAAGACCGTGGAGTGAATTGCAATTGCTGACAGGGCGAGGAGCGTGGCACAAACTCGCGGGCGTACTCTTGGCATAGGCGATCAGTTTCCCATCATGATTGGTTTGACACGCACTTCCGCCCGAAAAGAAAAGCGGTAGTACAAGTTTTAATGAAAGGGGCGACAGCTTAACGCGAAAAGGGCTGATCAGTAAAGATTACCACTTAACCGTGCCTTCCTTGGTGGTGTCAATCTGGGCCAGCGGCGGAGCCTCGCCAAAGAGAAGCCTTTGATGTTGTCGAAGAGGAAATTCTGAGCATCCACGTCGGAGAGGTCCAGACCGTAATGATTGATGATCTGCGACTGTTTTTGCAGCCAGGCGGACCAGCACGGTTGGCAGATCTCAGTCGCTATCCGTTGTCCCAGTTCATTGGGAAGGGGAGCAAAGCCTATCGCTGGACGCTTCTCGCTGCAGTGCTTGCACTTTATCGTTTCGGCCATCTATTTTCTCCTTGCGAGGATTATAGCGTGGTTCGAGAAGCGAGCAAGTTGCGGGGAGGCCACTATAGTCGCAGGCCATCGAGAATGACCACGTGCAGCCACCGCAGCTTCGAATCCCTGCGCGTGACGTGGTCTTCCGGAAGTCAGAAATCATTATTGTGTGATGAAACAGCACTCAACCAGGCCCGAAGGGCCGGAGTCAACAGCCACGTCCGTAAGGGCGTGGATCAAGCCGGGTAAGAGGTGACGAGCGCCGAAGGTGCGGCACAAGTTAGATCCATCGATCTATCGAAGCGCGCATCAGTCCCACGAGTATCGTTCGTCAATAGTCAATCTCGTGCTTCTCAAGTAGTATCAAAACTCTTCGCCTGAAGGTCCTTTTCCGGTGATGGTTCTCCTGGTTGCGAACATATCTAAGGACTCGCTTGTCTTCTGATTAGCTTACACTAAACGCCCCATAGCCTTCTTGCCAGGCGAACGCTCTGGCTTCGCGATAAGTCTCATGTACCCAGCGCGACGAGTTTGACTTAACGGCGTTCACGAAGTCAGCTACTGATAGTGTTGGAAGGCAGCGACGCGCTAGAGATGTATGTGATCATACATACCGCCGGCCGCGAGCAGTTTTGCTTTCTTGTTTCCTCATGAGTGCCGCCGATTTGCGCATACAGTGGTTCACGCCAAGTGGTGTCAATCCAAGGTTGGCGTCCCGCCGTACTCCAGGTGAAGTGGACTAATAGACTGATTTGTTTTCCGGGCCATGTTGTTCTCCTTCTTTGGTGTCGGCCCTTCGGGCCACTCACTGGTTATGGCAGGTTTTGTTCCACGCCCTTACGGACGTGGTTATTGAATTTCGGCCCTTCGGGCCTCAAGAATTATGGCGGGTTCTTTCACGCCCTTACGGACGTGGCTATTAGAATTTCGGCCCTTTGGGCCTCGAGAATTATGGTGGGTTGCTTCCGCGCCCTGACGGACGCGGCTACTGAGGTTTAGACCTTCGGGCCTCAGGAATTATGGTGGGGTTGCTTTGCACGCCCTTACGGACGTGGCTATTTAGAGCCGGCCCTGCGGGCCTCAGGAACGTTGACACCGTGAGGACAGCTTCGTGCCAGCAACAACTATTGTGATGTGAAAGACGATCGTTTGAACTTGCGCTTGCCGACGCAAAGAAATCTACAAGCCTGATTTAACCCTGCTGCGCCTCGCGGATTGCCTATGATGATCTCGTCGTCATTTCGGACGGAATAGGCCGAGCGGCCGCACGTCGCGATAACGGATCACACCTTTTCTATCGACGACGAAAACTGAACGCGCCACTTTCCCGGGAATGATGGACTTCGCGCCATAGGCATCGAGCAAGCTTTGCGATCGATATCGGCAAAGCAGGCGCAACGGCAAGTCGTGATGGTCCGCAAAATTCTTATGCGACTCAACCGAGTCGGTGGACAAACCAACGACTTCGCGCGCCGGTGGCCTCGTAGTCTTGCCAGCGATCACGTAGCGCCGAACACATCTGGCGCGTGCAAACCGGCGTTTCGTCTCCCGGATAAAAAAGCAGAACCACCACTTTGCCAAGCCTGATCTGCGAGACGCCATTGATTGCCGTCCCCGTCACGAAAGGTTGAAGTCCGGAGCCGCCGCGCCAATACCCGGTTTGGTTGATTCGTTCATCTGGTTACTGAAGGACTGATCGACCTGGCTGGTTGCTGAAAAACTCGGATTACTCACGTTTAGAGGCGGGCGTTGCCCGCCGACCCAACGCGAGATGGCAACGAGGCCCGGGAAAACCGATCTTGAACCGGCGGGCAATGCCCGCCTCTAAACGAATCAGTGGTTTTTCAGCAGCCGGCTAGGACTGGAAACTGGTTTGAGCGCCAAAGTCTCTGATATCCTTGAACGGCGTCTCGCCATTGGAAAAATCTGGCCGGTAGGTAATAGGCGGCGCCATCGTAACTCCTGCATCCAGCCTTCTTCCAGACCCAACTCGTCAAGCACCTGAGACCGCCCGCAGCCATTCCGTTTCCGTTATCCGGCGCGAGAGCAAAACACTAGCGCGCGTTAGTGCCCGCCACATTCGTCGGATAGTACTGGGCCATTAACGACACGGCCACGCGCGAGCTCAGCTCGTCTCTAATCCACTCCATTGATTCGCGTATGCCGCCGATATCGTTGGGCAGCACGAGCAAACGAATCACTAACCCGCGCTTCAATAAGCCGTCGTCGCCATACACCAACTGCGCTCACCCGTCTGGCGAAACATCTCGGCGATTGCCTGGCGTGCACAGTCCTTGTAACTCTTCACTTTTGAATACAGGTAACCCGCGTCGTTCTCGGCGTACTTCAGATCAGGCAAGTAAACATCGACAATGCCGTCGAGCTGTCGCAGCACTTCGACCGAGTCGTAGAGCGTTTCGTGTTGTAGACGATCGGCAGTCGCAAGCCCTGCTCGGCGGCGATGAGAATCGCGCGCAGGCCATTTGTGGCGCGAAATGCGTGGGCGAGACAAAGTTAACGTTGTGGCAGCCGCGCTCTTGCAGTTCGATCATCATCTCTGCCAGGCGTTCATGTGTGACTTCCGTTCTTGATCTGTTCTTTGTGAGTCTGTGAAATCTGGTAATTCTGGCAGTACACACAGCGCAGATTGCAGTTGCCGAAGAAGATGTTTCCCGCTGCCGCCTTTGCCATGACCAGGGCCGAGCTCTTCGCCGAAGTGCGGCGTGTACGATGAAGATGACTGAGCAACCGTCCTGAATAGCAGGCCGCGATCTCGTTCTTCAGCCGGTTATTCAAACAGTCACGCGGACAAACGGTACAACGCTCGCGCCAGTAATTCTTCGAGCGCCGCAACCCGTCTTTGCAGCTCACCCGAGCGCCAGAGTCGCGACATGGAAGGCTCTGCCGGGCTGACGCTGGAGACTCTCAGGGCCTCTTGTTCCCCTGTCATCTTCAATGGTTGCGTCTCGGTTTAGGACATTTCCCTGGTTTTGAAATCTCAGATCTGCAAGGACTGAAATCCTAAAATCTCAAATCTGAGATTTAAATGTTTCAGACTCAGAATCATCTCAGCCTTCATGATTCCTGGACTCCTATCTCGTCTGCGAAAGTGTACAAAATGCGGCTTATGACCCTCAACGATCTCGGCAGGGGCCACCTTCTGGGAAAGGCCCCAGACGAAATCCGCATCTCCGCATGAACCGTACTGAGTGCCAGCCGCGCCTCGAAGATCAACAGGATGCTGCCATAAAACAGGAACAACGCTCCAATCAAGCCGCAAACCACCGGCGCCAGCGTGTACCGAAGAGAGCTCGATATCGCTACCACTCCAATCGCAACACTGGTGGCCACAAAAGCGCCCAGCGAGAGGTAGAAGGTAACCATGCAGCGCTGTAGCAGCCGGGCCCTGCTGGTTAACTTATCGAGTTGATCGATAGATCGCAGCCTGGCGCTTTTTGACCAGTTCGCCAGGGTCGCGGCGATTCGAGATTTCCTCGAGGCGCTCTGAAAGATCGCGAACGCGATCAACCACACGCCCCTAGACGGCTCGAAGTGGAAAGGATCATACTCGCCACACGCCGAAATCAGCACGGCTCGGCGTGATCATCGCCGGTCAGCACGGTTGTAGCGAAAGTTAAGGACTCCACGGCGCTTCCAGGTCTGCTCTCCTTTTATAGAGATTAATTCCCGGAGGGCAATGGCTATCGGCCTTGCACCCCGTTTATCGTCCGCTCTCTTTCAATCGAGGTTGTTTTACAAGCCCTGACTCTTCAACGGCCGGCAGCAGACCATAATCCGCCGCATATTCTCCGGCGAATAGAACTCGGGGATTGGAACAGTGCCGGCGATGGTTCCAAGGAAGCGGCCGGACTGCGCCTCGTTGTCACGCAACGCCGCAGAAGAGGCTCAGCATCTCGGCGTGGCGGCGGCTCGAGCTTCGCCAGATCACAGGTCATCTGATAGAGCGGCATCACAGCTTCGTTGCGCTTGTGTTCGTAGCCTGCAAGCGCCTCCTCGCTGGAGAGACGTCCCGCGAACGTGTCGTCGATCGCGGCCGCGAGCAACTCAGCGTCGCGGAACGAATCGGTGATCCCCTCCGCGGTAATCGGATTCCTTGTGGTAACCGGCGTCCCCCACCAGCGCCCAGCCGGGTCCGAACGGCCGGCGGAAAAAGCCGCGCAGATCGCCGCTGCCCTGGAATTTCTCGACGCGTGATCCAGCACGAAAACGCTCGGCCAGGCTTGGAACAATGTCCAGCGCCTGCATGAACTCTCCTTCGATGTCGGCCCGAACCTGGTCGAAGGCGGTCTGGGGCCAATAGGAGATCAGCAACGTCAATCCATCGTTGGTGGGAGCGGCTATCAGCATCCGTTCCGGTCTTGGGTAGAGCTCAGCAGCCTGGATCGACACATTGCTCCAGTACGAGTAGTAAGCGCAGCTCGTAGCGGGTTGCTCGTTGTAAGCAGGCGCGTCGACCATCCGCGCGATCGCCGAGCGTACGCCGTCGGCGCCGATCACGATGCGAGCTTCCTCCTGCACGGGGCGCCGCCCTGAGACCGGCCGCGGGATGCCTGTCACGCGGTCGCCGTCCGTGACGAGCTCCTCGACCGAGAAGCGTTCACGGACTTCGACGCCGGCGTCGACCGCGGCATTGAGCAGGATCTTGTCCAGGATCATTCGACGCGGCGCATAGCCCGCCGTAATGCCGTCGGCCGGCGGTGGGGACCCGGTCAGGGCGAAGGGTCCAACGTCGAAAACCTGCCGCTTCGATTGCCGGGCAGCCCGGTCGCCACGACCCTGTCAGGCAATACGTAACTGGGAACGAAGCACAT
>ERZ1370068.3362-contig-2473_pt1 | contig 16589 bp, 24 predicted proteins | sample MGYA00561227_ERZ1370068 | MGnify/ENA primary metagenome ERZ1370068 (study PRJEB38410, sample SAMEA6850437) | metagenome | study: Metagenomic assessment of the ecological functions of the soil: analysis of the soil microbiota associated with the...
AAAAACACTTCGTTCAGTTACGTATTGCTTGAAGCCGAGCGCCGCCTCCTTGCCACGAAGGTCAGCGAGCTCGCGCTCAAGCTCCACGAGAGGATGATTCGTGCCAGAAATATTGCGCGTCCCACCGGCGCCCGTCCCCATCCTTGTCGCGATCTCGACCATTGCGCCAATCACTTTCGGATGTTGGCCCATGCCGAGATAATCGTTGGAGCACCAGACCACGACCTCACGCGGGCCTTGCGGGCGAATGCCAGATCGCGCGCGGAAATCGGCCTGCGATCCGCTCAAGGTCGGCGAACACGCGATAGCGCCGCTCGTACCACAGGCGCCCGATCGCGTCTGCGAAAAACCCGTCATAGTTCATGAGCCGGCCTCGGAAGCCGTGAGGTATCCAATATTCCCCGCAACGACCATTTATTACAACTCGCTATCTTTTCATCTGGCTCGTAACACCCCATGGCTTCCTCCTTCGCGAGGTTGCGCCATGAGTTCGCGCAATGCGTCGGCGATGCGATCGCCTGGCGTGTCGGCGTCAAAGGCGCGCACGAATTTGCCTTCAGGGTCCATGACGTAAAGGTAGGAACTGTGGTCCATGACGTAGTCTTCGGCGCCAGGTCCAGTCTTATGGGCTGCCCAGTAGGCCCCGTATTCCTTGGCGACCGCGGCGATCTGCTGCGGATCTCCAGTGAGTCCGACGATCCGCGGATCGAACGACTGGGTGTATTGTTCCAGCACTTCGCGCGTGTCGCGCTGCGGGTCGACCGTGATGAAGAGCGGTTGCATCTTGGCGGCGTCGGCACCGAGCTTCTCGAGTGCCAGTGGCGATTTCGTTCAGCGTCATCGGGCAGGTATTGGGGCAGAAGGTGTACCCGAAGTAAACCAGCAGCCATTTGCCGCGAAATGTCTGGTCGGTCACCGTCGTGCCGTCGGGTGCTATGAGCGTGAATGGGCCGCCGATTGTTACGGGCGACGTGGCTGCCCACGACGGCTGGCTCATCATCAGGGCCATGGCGAAGACGATATTGGAGAGGGTCTGCAGACCAAGAACCGATTGGCGAATGAGTCCACGCCGGTGATTCATATTGGCCATATAGTACACCTCCGGAATGCCACTCAAAACGCTTTGAGATCCCCGAGCCTGCTGCCGGCGGCCGTGCCAAGCTCGGCATCACGGTCTGGCATTGTCTCAGCCCACTCTCGCCATCCCTGGCCAGTCCGACGTTCCATTATCCGGCACCCTGCGCCACGGCCTGAAGCCCGGAACTTGCCCATCTGCGGTGTGCAAATGCGAACTGGCGGCGTCCACCGCCGAGAGCGGCCCGCCCTGCGACGTACCTTCGTCCGCGGGCCGACCAGCCAATTTTCGATTTCCCTTATCGCCCAGTTTGTGGTTAAATTTCATGATCTGGTTCCCCTGCGGAAGTTCGCAAGAGGGGATAGCCATGAAACGCCTCACATTGACTGCTGAGTTCTCCGCGATCGTCCTCGCATGGACGATCGCCGTACCCGCGCAAGCCTACGAAGCGGGCCCGGTCACGGGCGGCGGAACGATCGACGGCAAGGTCGTCTTTAACGACGCGGTGCCGACGCGGAAGATCATCCCGAACAAGGATGTCGAGGTGTGCGGCGGCATCCGCGAGGAGCCGCTGATCGAGGTTGGGCCCGACAAGGGCGTCCAGAACGCGGTCGTGTACCTGGTCGAGGTGGCCAAGGGAAAAGCATGGCCGGCAGCTGGCAAGACGCCCGAACTCGACAATCGCAAATGCCGTTTCGAGCCTGAGGTTCAGGTGATCCGCGCGGGTCCGCTGGACGTCGTCAACGACGACCCGATGCTGCACAACACGCACGGCTATTACGGCAAGCGCACCGCCTTCAATCTGGCGTTGCCGAACCAGGGACAGCGAATTCCGGTCGAGTTGACGCGGCCCGGGACCGTGCGCATCGACTGCGACGCACACGGCTGGATGGAAGGGTGGATCTACGTGGTGGACAACCCCTACTACGCCATCACCGGCGCCGACGGCAAGTTCACCATCACCGATGTCCCGCCCGGCAACTACAGCCTGGTGGCGATCCAATCCTTTACCGGGCCCCTAGCAGCAGTCGGTAACTGTCGCGGCGGGCAAGCCGACGAATCTGACCATCGAATTGAAGAAGCAATAAGCGACTTGGCCGAGCCGGCAGGTCGCATTCTTATGCAACGTCCGACAAATCTGCGAGGTCCTTGCAAAGCGGGTCCAGAGAAATCCATGAAAAGCAAGCGATCCATCGAGAGGAGATGCCACATGTCTAGAGCTTGACCGTGAACGACGTGAGATGGTCGCGGTGCTCCAACGGCCCGGGGTTCGTCCCGACCCGTCGCTTCAGATCACCCGGCGCACCTTCGTCCACAGATCGCTGTCTGACCGGCGCGGCTACCGTCGCTCAGACCTTCGCATGGTGGCCGCTGCTCAACACCATCGACGTCGCTCACGCTGCCGAGCAGCCCTTCAAGTTCGCCTGGATTTCCGACACCCATCTCTATCCGAAGTCCCTCAACACGCGCTTCGTCGAAAAGGTGGTGCGCGCGGCCAAGGAGGTCCAGGCCATGAACCCGCCGGCCGACTTCCTGATCTTCGGCGGCGACCTGGCCCAGCTCGGCAAGATCGAGGAGCTCGAGCTCGGCAATGAGATCCTGAAGGAGGTGAAGATCCGGAAGGTCTTCATCCCGGGCGAGCACGACTGGTATCTCGACATGGGCAAGAAGTGGGGCGAGCTGTTCGGCAAGCCCAACTGGACCTTCGACCACAAGGGCGTGCGCTTCATCGGGCCTCGACACGGTCAGCCGCGGACCGGACTACTGGACGGCGAGGAAGATGAGCCCCGAGGAGCGCATGGGCCACATGGCGACCCTCGACGGCACGCGTCGCCGGCCCGTGGGCCGGCGTGGGCCGCGACCAGCTCGACTGGCTGCAGAAGACGCTCGCCGACTGGGACAAGACCAGGCCGGTCGTCATCTTCAGCCACAATCCGCTCTACGAGTACTACCCGCCTTGGAACTTCTGGGTGCGCGACTGGCGCGAAGTGCAATGAGGTGCTGAAGCCTTATACCAAGGTCACCAACATCCACGGTCACGTCCATCAGGTGCTCTACAACGAGATCGGCACCATGCGCTCGATCGGCATGCTGGCGACCTCCTGGCCGTGGCCCTATGCCCCGGAGGGCGTGCCCAAGCTCACCAAGCCGATGATCCGCGCCGATCCCGGCGATCTCTACGACGGCGTCGGCTGGGAGCGAGATCAGCATGAACAATGATCGGATCGAGACACGAGTACATCATGTGGGGCCGCAAGGAGGTCTTCGTTCAGTCGGCGCCGGACTACGACTGAGTCAGCCTGAGATCCTGCGGCCGCGGATCGCCGACCAGATCGTGGCCGTACTAGGGAGGATCGGCTATGACAACCAGAACGACATTCCTGTTCGATCTTTGCATCGCTTCGCTCGTTGGTCTGCTGGCCGCGATTGCGGTTGTCGTCGGCCCAGCCAATGCGAATAAGGACCCGGTAACACCCGAACAGCTGAAAGCTTACGAGGACGCCTTCATGGAGCAGGTCAAGAAGGGCGACCTCTTGTTCCACGGCGATGCGGCGACCGCGAAACAGATGAACGTCGACACTCTCCAACACGGGAATGGCCTGCGCGATGTGCCATCCCATTGCCTCCGACACCCATCCGCACGCGTTCCCGAAGTTTCAGGTGCAGCATGAACAAGTTCGCGACGCTGCGCGACATGATCAACTGGTGCATCGAGAAACCCAACCAGGGCGAGAAGATCGATCCTGATCTCGGACGCGATGAAGGCCCTGGAAGCGTACATCTACTGGTCGAACACCGGCTCGGTGTTGGTCCCGGGCAAGTATTAGTTCTGTTCCGTGCGACACGGGTGAAAGGTCCCGGTACCAGCTTCGCGACGGTCCGCTCGAGGCCCGCACCGCACGATGATCCTGATGGAGGTCGCATCGACGTCAGCGTTGGCGCTTGAGGCCGCGTCGATGGCGGAGAGGGCGTGTCAGATGGCAGAAACGTTGCACGGCAGGTTCACCGGCATCGACCTGGATGATCTGGTCGATTGGCCGGTGGTGCGAACGTGGCTTTATTGGGGCATGTTCTGGCTCCTGGTCACGCCGTCGATCGGCGTGGCGCTGTCGGGCCTCTTCAATTATCCCGATTATCTCGGCACCACTATCCAGGTCTGACCTTCGGCCGGCTGCGGCCGGTCCACGTCAACGGCGTCATCTTCGGCGCCTTCTCCGCCCTCTTCATCGGCGAATGCTACTATCTGGTGCCGCGCCTCTGCGGCGTGCGCGTGCCGTGGTCGAATGGGGCGTGCCGCTGGCCTGGGTGTGGAACCTCGTCACTGGCGGCCGGGCTCATTTCGCTGCCGTTCGGCGAAAATCACGGCCTCGAAGCGGGCGAGCTTCCGCTGTTCGCCGAAATCCCGCTCTTCCTCGTCGTGGCGAGCGGCGACCGCGCAGTTTCTGATTCACCATCGCGCAGCGCCTCGAGCCGCCGCTCTATGTCGCGCTCTGGTATCTGATCGCCGCCTTCGTCTGGACGACGATGAATCTCGTCCTGGGCAGCTTCATCCTGCCCTACACGATTTCCGGCATCAACAGCGCGGCCTTCCACGGCCTCTACATCCACTACATCGTCGGACTGTGGATCACGCCGGCAGGCTACGTGCTGATCTACTATTTCCTCCCGGTCAGCGCGCGCAATCCGCTCTATGCCCACAAGCTTTCGCTGGTCGGCTTCTGGTCGCTCGCGCTGTTCTACCCCTTCGTCGGCATCCATCATTATCTCTACAGCCCGATCGCCGACTGGGCCGAGACGCTGGCGATCGTCACCTCCATGCTGCTGATCATTCCGGTGTGGACGGTGCTGGTGAACTTCTTCGGCACCATGACAGGCACGCTGGCACGAGTTTCGGGAAGAATCTCCCGGCGAAGTTCCTGATCATGGGCTCGCTGATGTATCTGGTCGGGTGCTTCCAGGGCTCGACCGAGGCCTTGCGCTCAATCCAGCAGCCCACCCACTTCTCCGACTTCGTCATCTCCCACTCGCACCTCACCGTGTTCGGGACCTTCGTGGTCTGGGCGATGGGCGGTCTGGTCTACGTCTGGCCGCGCGCATTCCAGCGTGAGCTCTGGTCGTTCACGATGGGCAATTGGTCATTCTGGCTGATCACCGTCGGCATCTCCACCATGGGTCTGGTGCTGACCGCCGCTGGCCTGCAGCAAGGCTTCCAGTGGATGAACGGCACCGAATGGCTCGACACCGTGCTTCGGATGAAGCCCTACTGGCTGGTGCGCACGCTCTCCGGCATCAGCATGGACATCGGCATGTCCCTGCTCGTCATCAATCTGATGATGACGGCGCTGGCCCGGCCGGTCGCGAAGTCGAGCCGAGACCGGCGCCGGGTGCGATCCCGGTTCCCGCTGGGAGGCCGCCCAATGAGCGCGCGCTTTGTCGCCCTGGTGGCCGGCGTCGGCTTCTTCTTCCTCGCCCTCATCACCCAAGGCATCCTGCCCTTCATCGAGCCCTCGGCGCGGACCAGCCGACGTGACCGCAGTCGTGCGCACCGATTTCGGCCAGCTCAAATGGATGGTCAGACCGAGGCCACCGATTACACGCCGCTACGAACAGCTCGGCCGCGACGTGTATCTGCGCGAGGGCTGCTGGTATTGCCATTCGCAATACGTGCGCCCGGTGACCGGCGAGACGCGCCGCTGGGGACCAGTGACTGAGGCTGGCGAATACGCCTACGACGTGCCGCACCTCTTCGGCACGCGGCGCATCGGGCCGGATCTGATGCGGGTCGGACTCAAATACAGCGACGAGTGGCATCTCGCGCATTTCTGGAATCCGCGCAGCTTTCGCCGGATCTCGATCATGGCGCCCTATCGGGGACTGTTCGACACGCCCGCGCAGCCGGTCAAGATCGTCGATGACGGCAGCCGGCAATCGCACTCTCGAAAAAACGCCGGTCACCGAAGAGCTGTTCGACTTTGCAAGCAAGGAGCAGATCAAGCTCACGCCGAACGCCGACGGGCTGCTGTTCGTGCCGATGCAGGCGCGCGGCAAGGTCCCGGTCATCTTGACGCCGAACAAGAGAATACACCGGCAGACACGGTCAAGATCGCCGCCGAGACGAAAGAGCTCGAAGGCCTCATCGCGTATCGTGCAGAAGCTCGGCATGAACCGTGGCAAGTGGCGCGATCTGTTCGAGCCGCAGCAGCTCGAGGTCATGGATGCCACGCTACCGCGTTCGGAAGAATGGATCGCCTACGGCAAGCGAGGTCTACGAGCGGCGGTGCGTCGGCTGCCACGGGGTGAACGGCGACGGCAACGGTCCCGCTGCGACCTTCCTCTATCGAGCAGCGCCCGCGGAACTTCACAGCGGCCGTGTTCAAGTTCAGGCTGACCAAGGAGCCGATCCCGACCGACGGCGATCTGCTGCGCACGATCACCCGCGGCGTGCGCGGCACGGCGATGCCGGCCTGGTATGAGCTGCCGCTCGACGGATCGTCTCGCCGTCATCCAGTACATCAAGTATGAGCTGGCGGTAGACCGCTCCGATCCGGCGCAGCCGTACGCCTTCTTTACCGAGGAGCCGCCGGGCGCGCCCTTGTACATCGGACGGCCGCCGGCGCCCTCGCAGCAGATCCTCGCTCGCGGCAAGGAAGTCTGGCAGAGCCGCGAAGTGCTGGGAGTGTCACGGCAACACCGGCAAGGGCGATGGCGAGAAGGCGCCCGGGCTGAAGGACGATCTCGGCTTCCCAGTCCGCGCCCGCGGATCTCACCAGCGGCCAATTCAAATCCGGTCCGGCGGTGGAGGACATCTTCCGCACCATGACCACCGGGCTTGAGCGGCACGCCCATGCCCTCCTATCGGGATCTCGTTGCCGGAGGAGGACCGCTGGGCGCTCGCCTACTACGTTCTCGCGCTCTCCGCCTTCAAGGATCCGCTCACCGGCGAGCCGCTGCCGATCGCAGCCCGGGACCGCGCGGCGCTCAACGATCCCAAGCTGGAGGCGGGTACGCCGGACAATGCCTATGTTCCGAGTGGAGCGCGCCTCGAGCGCGGCTGCGCCAACCGGACGGGCAAGCCGGCGGGCAATATCGAGCGGCCGCCAAGGAGAATGAGCCATGATCACCAATTTCGAGATCGTCGGCCCCTACTTAGCCGCCTTGATGATGAGTCTCGGTGCACTTTGCATCTTCATCTGGGGCGTGTTCTCGGGCGCCCTCATCGGGGCGATGACGCAGCGACAGCGCTTCTATCACATGGAGATGGGCGATGACGGAACCTCAGAAGAACGACCCCGTGAGCCCGATGCCCCCGAACCGATGGTGCATGAGAGTTCGCACCCCGAGACTGGAGGAGTACGCCGGCGGCATCATTCAGGCGCGAGTCGGTTACATCCCGATCTGGCTGCTGGTCGTCTACGCAGTCCTTTTCATCTGGGCGCTGTACTACATGGTCGTCTACTGGGGCGGACTAGGACCGGGACGGATCGAATAGCGATTGCGCCCTACACGCAAAGTGGTGACTGATCTGACACTAAGGAGAACAGGAGATGCTGCCAGCCAAGATCCTTTTCGCAGTTGCGGTCTTAAACCTGCTGTTCCTGATGACCGAGCTTACGCTGAACGTGGTCCGTGTCTATTTGGGCTGACCAGGAGGGCGCATGATGGAGAACACCGTTTTCTCGCTCGCAGACGCGAGTCCGGTCCAAGTCATCGCTTTCGTCGGCTTCGCGATCGCTGCCATCGGTTTCGCCGTCTGGGTCGCTTACCTCGTGCGAGAGTAGCGGGGTCGAAGCGGCGCCACGGCGAGGCTTGAATAGGGCAATCTATCGATGGGCGCTTACCTTGTAATCTTCGCCGCGGGTTTCGCAGGCAGCTTTCATTGCATCGGGATGTGCGGCGGCTTTGCCTGTGCGCTGGGCCGCGATCCGCACGGACAGGGTGCAACACGTCCAGCGCCACCTGCTTTACAATCTCGGCCGATTGTCGACCTACTGCTTTCTGGGCGCGCTTGCCGGCGCACTGGGCCAGGTAATATGCACATCGCAAGGGATGACGATCCCACTGCTGAGCGGCCCGCTCGACACCGGCCAGCGCATTCTGGCGATCGTCGCCGGACTGCTCATGATCGCGATGGCGCTGCAGTTCTTCGGCCTGCTGCCGGGCTGGCATCGCGTCTGCAACCGGCTTCGCGCAGCAGCGCTCTCGCCATGTCCTTGCGCAGCCTGCTGACGGCGCAAGGCCATGCGGCGCCGCTCGCTTTCGGCGTGTTCAACGGCTTCCTGCCGTGTCCGCTGGTCTATGCGTTCGCCGCCCAGGCGGCGAGCACCGCCGGAGCGCCTCCCGGCTTTCTCACCATGGCGTCATTCGGCCTGGGGACCTTTCCCGCCATGCTGATGATGGGCGGCGTCGGCTACGCGCTCGCGCCGGCGTGGCGGCAGCGTGGCGTGTGGCTGGCTGGCAGCTGCATTCTGCTGCTCGGCTTGATCACCCTCGGCCGCGGCATCCTGCCGATCGCCGCGCATGTCGCCGATAGCTGGCACGGGAGGACACGCCATATGACGGCAGCCGACGATCACCTTGTGCCGCCATTGCCTGTTGCCCGTCGGCCGGCGCGCGATGCGACGCACGGTGAACGGCGAGAGCTGTGCGTTCTGCTGCTACGGCTGCTGCATCGCCTATCAGGTGAAGAGCGGAAAGAGCGAGGAGTGGGAGGCCGCCTGGTTGCTGATCCGGCTCGGCGTCGGCGGCTTTCTCTCCATGAACATCATGATGTTCAGCCTGCTGATCTACACCGACCCCTTCGCCGGCGTCGATGCGGATATGCTTCCGTGGATTCATCTCCTGCTCTGGCTGTTCGCCACGCCTGCCGTGGTCATTCTCGGCGGACCGTTCCTGCGCGAGACCTGGACCCATGCCACGCAGGGACGGCTGACCGCCTCGGCGCTCGATCGTGCTCGGCGTCGGCGCCGCCTACACCTATTCGGTTTTCGCAACGATCGAGCGCAGCCCGCAGGTCTACTTCGATACCGCCACGCATGGTGCTGATGCTGTTCACCGTCGGCTGCTATCTTGATGCGGCCGGGCGCGCACGGGCGGCGCGCGATCTGCGAGCCGCTGTTGGCGGCGGAAAGCGAATGCGCCACCGTGGTCGATGGCGACGCGGAGCAACCGCCGGCCGGTGCGCGAGGTTAGGCGCCGGCATGCTGGTGCGGGTTCGGCCGGGAGAGCGCATTCCGGTCGATGGCGTGGTCGTCGAAGGGGCATCCCACACCGATGAAGCCGTGATCACCGGGGAAAGCCGGCAAATCGCTAAGGGCGTCGGCTCGCCGGTGATCGCCGGCAGCATCAATCTCGACGGCCCGCTTCTGATCCGAAGCAGCGGCGCGGGAACTGCGACCCGCTGGGCGCAGATCTGCCGATCAGTTCGCGAAGCGCTGCTCCGCCGCAGCCCAAGCCAGCGCCTCGCCGACCGGCGTGGTCGGCGCGTTCGTGCCGCTCGTTCTGCTGCTCGGCGTGGCTGACCGTCGATTTATTGGGCGCAGCGGCTGCCGTTCGACCGCGGCGCTGCTCATTGGCCTCGCGGTGCTGGTGGTTGCCTGTCCCTGCGCGGTGGGCCTCGCCGCACCGCTAGCGACCTCGCTCGGCATCGGACGGCTGGCCCGGCGCGGCTGCCTGGTCCGCGACCCGGTCGCACTCGAGGCGCTCGCGCGCACGCGAGTGCTCGCCTTCGACAAGACCGGCACGCTCACCTCAGGCAAGAGCGCGTGTCGTCGGCATCGATAGCGATGGGGTCGGGCACGAACGAAGTGCTCACGCGCGCCGCCGGCCTGGAACGCCATTCCGAGCATGGCCTTGCCCACGCCATCGCCGTGGCGGCCGCCGCGCGCGGACTCGAGCCGGTCCCCACCCGCGACGTGCGGACCGTGCCCGGCCGCGGCATCTGCGGCAGCGCCGAAGGTCAGCCTGTGGCGGCTGGAAGTGGCGCCTTCATGCGCGATCTAGGCTGGTTGCTGCCGCCGGCCCTGGCCGAGCAAGGGCGATCGCTGCGAGGCGAGCGGTCACTCAGTGATCTATGTCGGTTGGGGTGGGCGGGTGCATGCCGTGCTGTCGCTCGACGACACGCCGCTGCCGGAGGCGCGCTCGACGGTCGAAGCACTACGCTAGCCGCGGGCTGCGCGTGATGCTGCTGACCGGCGATCTTCCTGCTGCGGCACAGCGAGATCGCAGCCGCGGTCGGGATCGAGACCGAAGATATCCAGGCGGGCCTTGCGCCGGAGGCCAAGCCGGCTGGCGCTGGATCGGCACCAGCAAGCCTACGGCGTTGTGGCGATGGTCGGCGATGGCCTCAACGACGGACCGGCTCTGGCCGACGCGGACGTCGGAATCGCCGTTGGTTCGGCGACGGACCTCGCCCGCGAGACCGCGGCACTCGTGCTGCCCGCCGGTGGGCTTTGGATGCTGCCGTGGGCGATCGACGTCGCCCGCGCGGTTCGCATGACGATCCTCACCAACCTGATGTGGGCGTTCGGCTATAACTGCATCGCCGTGACCCTGGCGATGCTCGGATGGCTGCAGCCTGTGCTGGCGGCCGCAATCATGGCCGGATCGAGCATCATCGTCGTATTGAACTCGCTGCGGCTAGAGCGACTGCCGGATCCCGTTCCGTCGGCGGCTGCGGATCAATCGGCGGCGGTTGAGAGCGCTCCTGCCATGCGCACGTCCAGCCTTCCGGTTATCGCTGGCCAGGCGATTCCCTGAACGCCACTCATCAGCCGAACACGTCGCGGGTGAAGGCGTCGTACCAGCCTTCCGCTTCACGCGCAGCACGGCGGCGCATCTCGGAGCTTTCGTCCACTTTACTGATAGACGCATGCGCGGTTCTGATCGTCCCGGCGAGAGGCTTGTAGCTGATGGCGTTGCTCCATGCGTCGTCGGGGCCGAGAAACGTGTAACAAGTGTTGAACAGATGCGGCGTGCTACGCGAGGATCCTGTCAGTACCGAAGCGAGGGCGAAGGCGCACGCCTTAGCTTGGCTGTTCGCGGAAAAGGCGGATTTCGGCATGTCGCCGGCGATGATCGCATCGCCCACGAGATGGATGCTGGGTTGCAGCGTCGACTCGAACGTGACCGGATCAACCGGACACCACCCCGATCGGTCAGCGAGACCCATCTGCTGCGCGAGATGCCCAGCCTTTTGCGCTGGGATGACGTTGGCGACCGCAGCCTTGAACGTCTCTTCTGCCGTTATCACCGATCGGGCCTTAACGTCGACCGCCTTGACCCCGCCGGTGAATTCGGCCGGGAGCCATTCTATCATTCCCGGGTAATGGCGTTGCCAGGCGTCCTGGAACAGGTCCTGCCCCGTGAATGTACTCTTCGCGTCGAGCACAAGGATCTTCGACCGTGGCTTATGCCGCTGGAAATAGGACGCAACCAGGGATGCACGCTCGTACGGGGCGGGCGGGCAGCGGAATGGATCTGGCGGAACGACCAGCACGAAAACACCACCGTCCTCCATACTTTGCAATTGTTTGCGCAGCAGCTTGGTTTGTGCCCCCGCCTTCCATGCATGGGGCATGATCTGCATCGCCGCCGCGTCATAGCCGTCGATGGCACGGTCTTGGAAAGCGATACCAGGAGCCAATACGACGCGGTCGTAGGACAGCTTTGCGCCGCTGCTCAGGCCGACAATCTTCGCCACCGGATCAATCATCGCCGCGGAATCGTGGACGACGGCGATGCCGTATTGCCGCCTCAGGGTCTCATAGCCGTGGGTGAGCGATTCTGAAAGAGCGAAGCCCGGCGAGATAGAGGTTGCTGAAGAAGCAGGTCGAGTAAAGTCCGCTCGGCTCGACGAGTGTCACTTCGACCGGTGCGGTGCCAGAGGCCAAATATCGGGCCACCGTTGCGCCGCCCACCCCGCCGCCGATCACGGCAACTTTCGCCTTGGCCTGAGAACGCGCCCTTCGCGGACGGAGCGCTGTCAGCACCGCTGCCCCCGTCAGACCGCCGAACTCGCGACGCGTCCAGGACTTCATGGGGGCTCGGCCTTCCTTCCCTGCGCGGCAAGAAAACGTGCCACGGCCGCGATCTCCTCGTCGCTGAGCGACAGGGCGATGGCTTGCATTATATGGCTTGGTCGCTCGCCCAATCGGTATGCGAGCATCGCACGTGTGAGCCGGTCTTCACCCAGGCCGACGATGGACGGAATGCCCTTCTCGCCCCCGTCCAGGCGATGGCAGGAGGCGCACATTGCTGCGATTTGCCCGCCCTGATCGTTGGCGGCCGCCGCGCGTGCTGAAGCGGCAAGAAGGATCGGGCTCACAGCAATCGCCAGCACGAGCGAACGCCCAAGAATTTTAGGAGTGCTGAATCCCGCGCGGCATGCGGCCAACATTTTGCATTTCGACCGCCCGCCGCGCCAGGCACCGACGAGCACCGCGACGCTTGGTCGTCGCGCCATCATCACCCGACCAGGAGATCGTGTCTCAACGCGAAGACGCGGCCACCATCCTCTTTCCAGACGAAGTCAAGCCGACCACTCGTTGTCGCGCGGAGGTAGAACTCAAAATAGGGATTGGCAGCCATGGCCTCATTCAGGTCGACGCTGAACACCACCTCGTCGTCGTAGCGGCAGACAAACTGGTTGATGATCTTGCGCGGAATCACCTCGCCGCTGCTGTCACGGCGCAGTCCCGTCTCCATTTGATGTTCGATCAGGGCCTTGATCTTAATAATCTCGCCCTTTACTGCGGTGCGGGGCACTTGCACGCGCGGTGTCGGAGTGGACATTCTCCGCCTCCTTTCTACATCAGGCGCACCCGTTAGTAGCAACCTCGACCCAGGCTCTCGTCATCAGAAGCGTACCGTCATTCATCTCGGCGACCGCCAGAACATCTTGCGGTTGGGCCAGGCGGATGCGTGTCGACACCCGGGGTTCGCTGCGCTGCGGAACGAAATGAAAGGTCGCGACAGTGATGAGCGGATTGCGCGGCGCCAGCACACGGACATCCCGCACATGATCGGCTTCAGTCATGGGGCTGTCGATCACGAGCGTAAGCGGCACGGTGTAGCCGTTCGCGAACACCCGCGGCATCGCAAGGTGAAGGCGATCCGACTCGATCGGAGTTTTTCCAGTCAGATGCTTGATCAGCTCCGCCGCATCATCGCTAGCGTTCGGCGGTGAGGCAAGAGTGACACTCGCAATGCCGGCGCCCCCGCAACAGCGGCGGTCAATATGGCCCGGCGCGTAAGGCCGGCTGCCCTGGTCTCCTCAACCACGCCACCCTCCCTGCGCCATTAAGGCGATAGACTGGCAGACGTCTCAAGAAAACGATCAGACTTGTTACTCCCTAAGGTTATCCTACCTCGGACGGCCTCACAAGGCGCAGTGGCCGTTGTGGCCGCGCCAGGCTTCTTCGGCTCTCGAAGCATCTCGGGCATTGATCTTATCGACGCGGATCGGGCTAGGCTGCTCCGGGGCAGTCCTGTCGCGACCTCCAATCGGCTCAGAACTCCATGTCGTCGTGGTGGGGGCCATGGCCATGCCCCGGTAGAGGTGGAGGCGGCGGTTTCGGCAGTTCGGCAACCATCGCCTCGGTTGTGATCAGCAGACCGGCGACCGACGCCGCATCCTGCAGCGCGGTGCGTACCACCTTGGTCGGATCGATGATGCCTTTCTGGATCAGGTTGCCATACTCGCCGGCCTGCGCGTCATAGCCGAACGCATACTGCTCGTTCTCCAGGATCTTGCCGACCACGATCGAGTCGTCCTCGCCAGCATTGAGCGCGATCTGGCGCGCCGGCCAGGAGAGCGCCTTCTTGACAATCTCGATTCCGGTCTTCTGGTCTCTGTTGGCCGCGGTCAGCTTGCCGAGCGCCTTGGTCGCGCGCAAGAGCGCGACCCCGCCGCCCGGCAGGATGCCTTCCTCGACCGCGGCGCGGGTCGCGTGGATCGCGTCGTCGACGCGATCCACGCGGTCCCTTACCTCGACTTCGGTCGCGCCGCCGACGCGGATCACCGCGACGCCGCCGGCGAGTTTCGCGAGGCGTTCTTGCAGCTTCTCACGATCGTAGTCCGAGGTGGTCTCCTCGATCTCGGCCTTAATCTGAGCCATGCGCGCTTCGATGTCGGCCTTCTTGCCGGCGCCGCCGACGATGGTCGTGTTATCTTTCTCGATCGTCACCTTCTTGGCGCGGCCCAGCATGTCGAGCTGGGCGCTTTCCAGCTTGACGCCGAGATCCTCGGAAATCGCCGTACCCCCGGTCAGGATGGCGATGTCCTGCAGTATGGCCTTGCGACGGTCACCGAAGCCCGGCGCCTTCACCGCTGCCACCATCAGGCCACCGCGCAGTTTGTTGACGACGAGGGTTGCAAGCGCCTCGCCCTCGACGTCATCAGCAATGATGAGCAGCCGCTTGCCCGTCTTCACCACCGCTTCGAGCAGGGGCAGCAATTCCTGCAGGCCTGAGAGCTTCCTCTCGTAAATCAGGATATAGGGATCCTCGAGCTCGACCGACATCTTGTCGGCGTTGGTGATGAAGTAAGGGGAGATGTAACCACGGTCGAACTGCATACCTTTGACCACGTCGAGCTTGGTCTCGAGCGACTTCGCTTCCTCGACTGTGATTGCACCTTCGTTGCCGACCTTCTTCATCGCCTCGGCGAGAAAACGGCCGATCTCCTGGTCACCGTTCGCCGAGATCGTGCCGACCTGAGCGATCTCCTCGTTCGAGGTGACCGCCTTGGAGTTCGCCTTCAGATGATCGACCACTGCTTCGACAGCGAGGTCCACGCCGCGTTTGAGGTCCATCGGATTCATGCCGGCAGCGACCGCCCTGGCACCTTCGTGAACGATGGACGCGGCCAACACAGTTGCGGTGGTGGTGCCGTCACCGGCAACGTAGGAGGTCTTCAAGGCCACCTCACGCACCATCTGCGCCCCCATGTTTTCGAATTTGTCCTCGAGCTCAATCTCCCTGGCGACGGTGACGCCGTCCTTGGTGATACGCGGCGTGCCGAATCCCTTGTCCAACACAACGTTGCGACCCTTCGGACCAAGCGTGACCTTCACCGCAGCGGCGAGGATGTCGATGCCGCGCAGCATCTTTGCACGGGCCTCGACAGAGAATTTGACGTCCTTGGCTGACATGGATACTTCTCCCACGTGTCCAGTTGGCGGAAACCTGTCCGCGCAGCGACATCTTGATGAAGCGGGCTTCGGTGCCCGCGGCCCTATCGCTGCGCCTCGTGGTAGCGATAGGGCCGCCCGGAATACCATTCCTCACCCTTCCAACCCGTGACCAGCATAATGCGGTCCGCAATAAGGGAGAGGACCAGCCCGAGCGGCGCGACCGCGCTCATCCCGTAACGATAGCGCTTGTAAGAGCTGAACAGTTGGACGAGCACCAGGATCATTTCGTGGCGGACACGACAATAATCAAGGTCCGCTCGGTGAATGAAGCAACCGATCGCACCGTCAGCCTGCCGGTTCCGACCGCCATGTCCGCAAGCGACATGGTGACGGGAGTTTATGCTTCACTCGCATCGCTATGTGCCCCAGCGCAAGTCTTGGCCCCCGCTACCGAGCTTCGCGGTTCATTTAAGAAGAACCCAAAGCGCAAGCTTGATCGTGCGGGCGAACCGCAACCCTCTGAGCGCCTCGGGCACCGCCAACGCGTCTCAAGGCTCCTGAAAAGGCGGCTTGGAACGAAATGAGGGAACGCTGCTTCTGGCTAACGACTGCAGATCAATTCATGGTGGAGATTGCCGCCGGTCTTATGGCCAAACACCGCAGCGGCAAGATCGATAATCCGGCTCGCTCCCTACTCGTCAGCACCCTTCTAAGCTGGGCTTTGGACCAACCGAGCGCAGTAGCTAGGGGGCCTTCGTAAACAAAGGCCACAGTCGACGCCGTACCGCACTTCGCTCCGTCCGGAAAATTGGCGGAGATGCTCTATGCCTAGCCACCCCGTGGCAGTTCTACGGATGCCGGTCAATAATGTCCGTTGTCAGATCATCTTGCCGACAACCGTCGCCATGTCCGCTGCCGAGAAAGCTCGCAACGATTCGGTGCGGACGTTGCCGAGCGCGCCAAGACTCAAGCTAAGCGACATGGCGGAAGACTCATCTGGCGCTTCGACGATTGTCACGATGTCATACCGTCCCTGCGTCCAGAAGATGTCCTTCACGGTCACTCCAAACGTCTTCGCCATTTGCTTGAAGGCATCTGCCCGCTTCGGGGAATCCTTAGCGTTGCGGATTCCTTGATCGGTGAACTTCGCAAGAACGACATAAGTTACCATGGTCATCCTCCCTAGTTAGGACCCTGTGCAACTTGGCATGAGGAAGTTGTGCTGCGCCTGCCACAGCAGCTCCATCGCAGCATATGTTCCCCGACATGCATGGCCAGAAGGTTGTACAAGTGCAAGATCCGCGCTCCTTCCTTCGCCCATCTTTCGGCCATGGACAACCTTCGCCCGCATTAGGCTCGCAAACTGCGAAGGTGAATGTTGC